>Ga0224501_10000231_pt1 | contig 50981 bp, 48 predicted proteins | sample SF_Oct11_sed_USG_4_FD_169105 | JGI IMG/M metagenome (GOLD analysis project Ga0224501, IMG submission 169105) | Sediment microbial communities from San Francisco Bay, California, United States - SF_Oct11_sed_USGS_8_1 | ecosystem: Environmental > Aquatic > Marine > Sediment | place: USA... | reverse complement strand
GTCAACAGCCCGTAGGGTGGGTTAGCAAAGCGTAACCCACCATCATCTGCCCCAACAACCCAAAATCCCCCCCCCTGAACTCCCACTCCCTTCTATGGTCAACAGTAAAATAAGGGAGGGAACGCATATGCCAAATCGGATTCTTACTATCGTATTGCTATCAGGTATGGCACTGCTCAGCAGCGCATGCCAATACACCGAACTGCCCGCCACGCCGCTGGTGGAGGCGGCCAGAGAGCGGCTTAACCATGAGGTGCGGTATGACGCCGCCTATGTCTCTATCGCTTATCCCAATGGTGATGTGCCGGGGAATACCGGGGTGTGTACCGATGTGGTTATCCGTGCCTACCGGGGTATCGGCATCGACCTGCAACAACGTGTGCATGAGGATATGGCGGCCAACTTCGATCTCTACCCCTCTCGTCGGATCTGGGGGCTGAAGGGGACCGATACCAATATTGACCACCGTCGTGTTCCCAATCTGCAAACTTTTTTCATCCGCGCCGGGGGGGAGCTGCCGATATCGGACAAGGCGGTGGACTATCGACCCGGTGATCTTGTCACCTGGCATATCGAGGGGGCCGGCCCCCATATCGGTATCGTCTCAAATGTTGTGACCCGTGATGGTGTGCCGCTGATTATCCATAACATCGGTTACGGACCGACAATGAACGATATGCTGTTTGACTACCCGATTACCGGGCACTATCGCTATGAGCCGGTAGCTATGATTAGCGAATCGTAATCGGCGCGAACACGCTTTACCGACATTGATCTGGAGCTGATGGCCCATCTGCAAAAGCCGATGATGAAAGATAATTCAATGCCAATGCCGATGACTCATCAGCAATAGTGGTGGTGAATAGAGCAAAAAAACCGGTGCCATGGCACCGGTTTTTGTGTTGCTGACTTACAGGAGGATTATGGATTTTTTGACATAATCATGCCGCCTACTCCCGCTGCCATCATGCGACCACTGCTATTAAGAATGAAATCAAAGATAATACCAAGTGGTTGTTTAGCTTCTTTGGTCCAGCTGATTCCATCCGTGCTGTGATAAAGCCCACCAAAGTTATCTGACATGATAAATTTATTACCATCCCAGCCAAGGCCACGGACCGTGCCTGTTCCAGCCACAGTGGTTACACTCCAGCTTATTGCATCGTTGCTAGTCAGCATCGTACTGTTGCCCCCACCAGCAATATAGAGGCCATTGTGATATGTGAGAGAGCGCAGGTGTTGTGTTGTTGAGCTGTTTTGCACTGTCCAGGTTACACTATCATTGCTGGTTATAATCGCCCCGTTATTACCCGCTGCGATATATAGTCCATTGTCATATCTAAGTTGAACTAAATTTTCTACTGTACCGGATGTCTGGGGTGTCCATGTCACCCCATCACTGCTGGTCAGCACGGTGCCAGTCGCGCCGATTGCGACAAACTGAACGCCATCCCAGAGTACCTGAACTAGATTATTAACGGTTCCTGAGGTGCGCTCTGTCCACGTTACACCGTCATCATCAGAACTAATAATTGCGCCAACATTACCAATGACAACGTAACGACTCCCGTTGTAACTAACGCTGCGCCATAAATCGACGGATGCCCAGCCAGAGAAAGTCTGGGTCTGCCAGCTCCAGGTATTGCCATCAGGGCTGGTTGCAATCGTGCCTGCATCACCGACGGCCATCCAGCCATCTCCGCCATTACTGATAATGGCTCTGATTGTCTGATTGTTACTGGCTTCACCATTGCTCCAGGCTATTCCGTCTGTTGAGGTTAATACAGTGCCTTTGTCACCACTGGCAACCAGACTTCCATTGATTGAAGTCACGTTATACAGGTCATGACTCACTCCGGATGTTTGACGTGTCCAGGTGCTGCCATCGGGCGTGGTATAGATAACACCGCCCATGCCAACCGCTACAAATTGGTTGTTAGTAGTATCCCAGACGATATCCTGCAAATTGGTAGTGTCAGTAAATGTATCAGCACTCCAGGTAACAAGGTCTGAGCTGGTATAGGCCCATGTAGCATAAACAGCGGCATAGGTAGTGCCAGACCAGGATAGGTTGCCGGCATTTGTTGATATACCTGTTAATGACATTGTTGTTATGTTTACAGTGTAATGGTAGCCAAATGGGTTACTCACAATAAATTGCGTACCATCCCAAATGACGCTAGTAAAATCATCGTAGAGGTTAGCTGGAAGACCACTTATGGGTGACCAGCTATCGCCCTCATCATCACTGATCATTGCCACGCCATTATACCCTACTACCAATAGCTGAGTACCACTCCAGGCAATATCCTGTGCGCCACCGCTGATTGCGCCACTGGTATGCGTCCAGGTAATGCCATCGTTACTCGTCAGAATTAGACCGGTTGAACCGACGTAATAACTGGCATCACTGTTTGCCACGGCAACAAAACGAGTGCCAGTCCAGACGACAGCGGTGAGGTCATAGGTGGTGCCGGTGTATTGTATGGCCCAGTTGATGCCATCGGTGCTGCGAGAGACCATTCCGCTATCACCAACACGAATAGTCACACCGTTGATGGCATCATGGGCTGTGCCACGGATGATACGGGCACCGGATGAGGCACTGTGATAAGTCCAGCCAGAGTAGGTGGCTGTTACAGCAATCTCTCCAGAGATCGTAGTGCCAGACACCTCGTCATTCATGGGTAATACCCTAAAATAATAGGTCTCCCCATCATTTATGCCCACGTTAGCGATGGCGTTGACCGCTAAATTAGTCGTGGTGGAATCAATGTAACTGTCATTAGTGTCTACAGATGCGACGGTATCGTAATAAACCCGATATTTCGTCGCCCCCGCAACGGCTGGCCAGCTAAGAGTCAAAGGGTTGTCATTAACGGCAACATGGTTAATTACGGCGCTAACCGTAGCGGGAGCCGTTGTAGGTGGCACTGCGGGAGTGGCGCTCACCTCAGTGGAACTGGGACCGGTCACACTGGAATTACTGCCATTGACTCGGTAGGTATAGGTAAGGCCGTTGGTCAGGCCGGTATGGGTAAATTGTGTCGCGGTTGTGGTTGTCGCAGTTGCCCACGTGCCCGAACCATCATGGAATTCAACCTTGTAATCGGTAGCTTCAGTTGACCAGCTGAGGCTTACCTCGGAATCCCCTGGAGATGCTGTTACGGCAGGTGCACGAAATGGTACGGAAACAGCGCTGTTAGCAGCGCTACCTGTGGTTGTGCCTGTAGTTGCAACGGGGGTGATCTCGAAGCTGATGTCCATACCGGCATCTGCAGGTACCACCGAATAATTACTGCTCGTTGCCCCAGTGATGGCTGCGCCATTCCGCAGCCAACGTATCTCACTGGCTCCTTCTGTATCTCCCTCGGCATCCTGATAGGTATACTGCCCTGTGAGAATGTCACCCAGTACAATACTGCCAGCATTGTTATCGAGAATCGAAATACCCGTGGCAACGGGGGCTGCATTTACCGGACTATTGCTGTTTGAACCTCCACCACCACATCCAGTCAGTGATATGGCGATGATTGAGAAGCCTGATAGATAGCGAAGTTTATTTCTCATGTGTACTACTCCTTTATATGTAACAGTGCTTGCCTGGGCTGGCTTTCAGGCTTGTGAGTATTGAGAACAAGCCCAGATCGTGGTGTCGAGAGGAGTATGGGTTTAGCGGGGTGTTCTGTCGTCCAGATGTGTAAGTTAGGACAAATTAGTACTGCAGCACCATTCCATAAAGCATTGAATTTATAGAGAATTCATGGGTGTAATGTAAATGGCGCATGTGGGAGTGGGGAATGCGGCGGCCCAATTGGGTTGAGCACTACAAAGAGCTTTATGCCGTATTTGAACAGGATAACAGTGTCTTTTTGAATTGGCTGGGGGTGAGATCTGTATGTTTCTTGAAAGCGGTATAAAAAGCTGATTTTGAGTTGAAACCGGCATCAAGTGCAATATTGAGAATGCTGGTCTCTGCATTGTCGGGATCAGTTAGCAGTCTTTTGGCTTCTTCTACGCGGTGGCCGTTGATGAAATCAAAGAAATTTCGCTCAAACTGTTCATTGATGACCTGGGATAGATAATTGGCTGAAATGCCTAATTGCGCAGCGAGTTGCCCCAAGGTCAATTTGTTGTCGAGATGGGGTTTTTTGTCCATCATGTGATGTTCTAACTCTTCACGTAATGCTGTACTCATTCCCGCATCGAGGGCTGATGTTTGGTATTTCTTTGTGCTCTCGGAGCCATTGAGTAATCCTTCGTTCTCCTGGGTTTCTCTGAGTAAATTCGTTGTTTCGGTATCTTTATCAGTCGATTGGACTGAAAATATGACCGGTTGGCGCAGTCCCAGATAACCCATGGTATAGATTACGACGACAATCATCAGGTAAAGAAGCTTGGTGATTTCCTCGCTAATGCCAAAGGATTCAGATAAAAAGCCACCAAAAAACAGAATGAGATAGAGAAAAGATAAGGCAATGAACAGTTTTTTTAACCAGTTAAGGCTAATTTGCTCGATGGAAGAGAATTGCTGCTGTATCAACCGGGTATGGCGAATCAATCTGTGAATACTCAGGATCAGATAGATACCAATCAGCAACCCAGAGCTAAGTGCAACAGATGCCACAACGTGCCGGGCGATAACCTCATCCTTATCACTAGTTGAAACTACACCATCGTAAAGTAGATTGGAGAACTGTTCTACGCTCAGCGATGGCAACAATGCACATAAAATCATGACGAAAACAAAAGGTAAAAAGTGGAGCCACTTTTTTATTCTAAACTGGAACCGATCTCCCTCGGTCAACGCACAGGTATAGAGGTAAAACGAAGGTCCGTAGAGCAAATTGATGTTCGGGTCGAGGTAGGCGAGTTCTAATACATTTAAGAGATAATGCGTCTGGTAAAGAAACTCGTGCCCTAAATCGATAGCAAATGCCAATGTTAGAAGGGCGAGAAAACGATGGCCGATTGGGTTTCCACCCCTGGCATTGACCAGGGCCAGCGCAAGAAACAAGCCGTGGGCGGCGCCGAGCAGCATGATGACTGAGAAGAGGGTGATACCTGATTCCATGGACTACTCAAACAAACAATTCGTTATATCCAAAACGTACTGACCAACCACCATAGTAGTAATATCAGTGCGATCAGTCCGACACCATTCGCAGTGTAGAGCCAAAACCTGACCATATCAATATCCTCTTTTCCTAAGGCCCTGAATGTACATATTATTCTCCATATATCTTTGCCAACTACTGTCCTGCATACTTCCGTTTAAAAAAGAATTCTTTATCATTAATAATGATAATTAGCGATAACACAACCAATAGTCCGGTCTGTATTATTTTGCTATCAGGGTGTGTGGCAAAGATTTCGTTAAAAAATCCGGCTGAAATGTGAAATATGACTGTGACCATAATATTCCTGCCTGTTTTGTAATAAAGCCAGTTCATGATCAAAACAAACGGAAAGATGCTTACCAGAAAATTAACCCCGTAGATCCAGCTCGTTTCTACAACATTGCTATGGTAATAATTATCGATAAATGATAAAGGGATATGCCAGAGTCCCCAAAATAGTCCAAAGATTATGGATGTTTTAAATAAGTTAAATCGGTTTCTCAAACAATCTGTACCATATGAGTGCCATGCCACTTCTTCAAGAAGTGGGGCAATAATCAATAATGCCCATACAGGGAAGACTCCTGAGGAGAATGTAAAGTGGCCAGTAATTACAAATTGGTCAGCACTGTAACCAAACAGTAAGGAGATCGCCTGTGCCAGCAATATGCTGGTGAGCATGATCAATAGTGTTAGACCAAGATAGACAGGCTTAATTGATTTGAGTGTAAATAATCGGTTTAAAATATCATTCTTTAGATTTCTCTCTTTGACCATAAGCCAATACGCTATGATCGCAGGGCTTAGCAAACCCATGAATCCTAATATACTGACCAGAATACTATAAGGTGAGGTTTCTGGTGTGAAATGGCTTACAAATGCCGCAGAGAACCAGAATATCCAGGGAATAACAGTTGCGAGGAAATAGAAAAGAAGGGGATGTTTGTAGTGTTTTATGGTGCCTGTCATGGTCATTCCCCGATTAATACGCTAGATCAACATAATTGCATTAGCCAAAAGAGTAGGCATTGCAGAGAGCTGTAGGCGCCTGTTTGCAGCAGCTGATTATGCTCTAAGTCGAGAAAATTATGGGTTTGACCGGGTATTCTGTCGTCCCGATGTGTAAGTTAGGATAAATTAGTCTAAAAAATCCTTGTTGCTACTCTACTAGTAACCCCAGCAACCGATGACAGAAATTAAGGCGCTTCTCCAGTTCGGGCAGCGGTTTGATGATCTTCAGCCGCTCCTGGCCATCCAGTCTATATTCCGCAGGTTTGGTCTGGATCAGGGTGATCAGCTTCATCGGATCGATGTTGGGCTCGGGGATAAAGGTGAAACGTCCTCCGTTTTCGCCCAGTTCGATCTTCTTGATCCCCAGCGGGCTGGCCTGCAGTTTTAGCTCGGTGATGGCGAAGAGGTTTTTGATCGGTTCGGGCAGCAGGCCGAAGCGGTCGATCATCTCTACCTGCAGTTCACGCAGCTCCTCTTTCGATTCGGCGCTGGCGATACGCTTGTAGATCAGCAGGCGGCTGTGGACGTCGGGCAGGTAGTCGTCAGGGATCAGGGCGGGGACGCCCAGGTCGATCTCGGCGCCGTGGAACATCGGTTTATCGAACGCTGGCTGGTCGCCCGACTTGAGCGCCTTGACCGCGCGATCCAGCAGTTCGGAGTAGAGGCCAAAGCCGATCTCGTGCATCTGGCCGCTCTGCTCATCGCCCAGCAGTTCGCCGGCGCCGCGGATCTCCAGGTCGTGGGTGGCGAGAGTGAAGCCGGTTCCCAGCTCTTCGATCGCCTCGATCGCTTCAAGGCGTTTAACGGCATCTTTAGTCATCGCCCGCTTGGAGGGCACCATTAAATAGGCGTAGGCGCGGTGGTGGGAGCGGCCAACCCGACCGCGCAGCTGGTAGAGCTGGGCGAGGCCGAAGTGGTCGGCACGGTTCATGATGATGGTGTTGGCGCTGGGGACGTCGATACCGGTCTCGATGATGGTGGTGCAGACCAGCACGTTGAAGCGCTGATGGTAGAAGTCGCTCATCACCCTTTCAAGTTCACGCTCCGGCATCTGGCCGTGGGCGATGCGTAACGTCGCCTCGGGTACCAGCTCTTCGAGGCGGCGCGCCATGACCTCAATATCCTCCACCTTATTGTGGAGGAAGTAGACCTGGCCGCCGCGTTTGATCTCGCGCAGGCACGCCTCTTTTACCAGTTCCGGGTTCCACTCGTGGACGAAGGTCTTCACCGCGTGGCGCTTGGCAGGCGGCGAGGCGATGATGGAGAGGTCGCGAATGCCGCCCATCGCCATGTTGAGGGTGCGGGGGATCGGGGTGGCGGTGAGGGTGAGGACATCGACCTCGGCACGCAGCGCCTTGAATTTATCCTTCTGCCGCACGCCGAAGCGGTGCTCCTCGTCGATGATGACGAGGCCCAACTGCTTATAGGCGATCCCCTCCTGCAGCAGTTTGTGGGTGCCGATGACGATGTCGACGCTGCCCGCCTCCAGCGCATCGACCACCTGGTTCGATTCCTTGGTGGAGCGGAAGCGCGACAGCGATTCGATGTGCACCGGCCAGTCGGCAAAGCGATCTCTAAAGTTTTGTGTGTGCTGTTCGGCGAGCAGGGTGGTGGGTACCAGTACCGCCACCTGTTTGCCCCCCATTACCGCGAGGAAGGCGGCGCGCATTGCCACCTCGGTCTTGCCGAAGCCGACATCACCACACACCAGGCGGTCCATCGGTTTGCTGGAGCGCATATCGGCCACCACCGCCTCGATGGCGTCGGCCTGGTCCGGGGTCTCCTCAAAGGGGAAGGAGGCGGAGAAGGCGTGGTACTGGGCATCGTCGATGGGGTAGGAGTAGCCCTGGCGTGCCTCGCGGCGGGCGTAGATCTCCAGAAGCTCGGCGGCCACGTCGCGGATCTTCTCGCTAGCCTTGCGTTTGGCCTTCTCCCACTGGCCGCTACCGAGTTTGTGCAGCGGGGTGTTCTCCGGGGCGGCGCCGGTGTAGCGGCTAATCAGGTGGAGCGAGACCACCGGCACGTAGAGCTTGTCGCCACCGGCATACTCCAGGGTGAGGAACTCCCCCTCCGTCTCACCAAGGGAGAGCTTCTGCAGGCCGAGGTAGCGGCCGACGCCGTGATCCTCGTGTACCACCGGGGCACCGATCTGCAGCTCGGCGAGGTTGCGCACCACCGCATCGGGGTCGCGCTGGCGGCTGCGTCGCCTGCGCTTCTGCATCACCTGTTCGCCGTAGAGCTGCGGCTCGGCGATCACCGCGATGGCCGGCTCGCGCAGCAGCAGGCCGCTCTCCAGCGGTGCCACGGTGATGGCGAGCTTCGCATCGCTCGCGATAAATTGCCCCCAGCTATCGACCGCGGTGGGGTGGATGTCGCAACCGTGCAGGGTATCGAGCAGCTGTTCTCGTCGTCCCGCCGACTCGGCGGCAAAGAGGATGCGCCCCGCAAACTCTGCGACAAATTTGCGCAGTGCGGCGCTCGGGTCGCTGGCGCGGCCATCGAGGGTCAGGGCGGGGGGCGTGGCGGTGGCAAAGTTGTTGCCGTGCTTCACCTCATGCAGTTCGAAGTGCTGTAGCTCGAAACGCGGGTAGCGCTTGAGGCCGGAGAAGAGCTCATCTACCTCGAGGAAGAGGCGGCGCGGCGGCAGCGGCGGGTGGTCGGTGTGGTACTGGGCGATCTCGAAGCGCTCCAGATACTCGCTGCGAAACGCCTCAACCGCCTCGTCGACCCCTTCGAGGGTGAAGAGCTGCGTCGCTTCTGGCAGGTAGTCGAAGAGGGTGGCGGTCTCATCGAAGAAGAGCGGCAGGTAGTACTCGATGCCGGGCGGGGCGAGCCCCTCGCTCACATCGCGGTAGATGATGCTCTTCTGCGGGTCGCCCTCAAACTGGGCACGGTAGGCCTCGCGAAACTGTCTGATCGCCGCCTCGGTGAGGGGAAACTCGCGCGCCGGCAGCAGTCGGATCTGCTCTACCTTCTCTTCCGAGCGCTGGCTCTCCACATCGAAGGTGCGGATGCTCTCCACCTCATCGTCGAACAGCTCGATGCGGTAGGGGGTCTTGCTGCCCATCGGGAAGAGGTCCAGCAGCGAGCCGCGCACCGCAAAGTCGCCGTGCTCCATCACCTGGGAGACGCAGGAGTAGCCGCTACGCTCCAGGCGCAGGCGCATCTCATCGAGCGCCAGGGTGTCGCCAACGTCGAGCATCAGGCTTCCCCCCTCAATGTAACCACGTGGGGCGAGGCGGTGCATCAGGGTGGAGACGGGGAGGATCAGGATGCCGCGCTGCAGCTGCGGCAGGCGGTGCAGGGCGGCGATGCGATCGGAGATGGTGTCCTGATAGGGGGAGAAGGTGTCGTAGGGGAGGGTCTCCCAGTCGGGGAAACTCACTACAGGTATCGCCTCAACGCCCCGGTTGTAGAAGCGCAGCTCCTCCTCCAGACGGCTGGCGCTGGGGGTGTCTGGGGTGATCGCCAGCACCATGCCGTGGTGGGCCTGCGCCGCGTTACTGATCAGCAGACCGAAGCTGCTGCCGTAGAGCTGGCCGCAGTGGAAACGGTCACCCGCTTTGATGGCTGCAGGGGGGAGGAGGGCGGGGAGGTGTCTTTTATCCATTGAGGGGCTTTGGGTCTGGTCAGCGGCGCAAAAGCTGGCTATTGTAGGCGCCCGCCAACGATCAATCAAAGCGAGAGACCATGAGCTGGCTCGACAGAATTCCCCTACCACACCTGCTACTAATCGCCATCGGACTCGGTCTGGCCCCCTTCTCGCCGGAACCGCATCTGGTTGAGAAGCTGAGAATGCTCACTGAGGGGACACTGCAGAGGCCGATCGATATCTTCGATCTGCTGATGCACGGCACGCCGTCGTTGCTGCTTGTGGCAAAGGTGATTCGGCTAGTGTTAGTGAAGAAAGGGGGGCAGGAGGGTCAATAGCCTGGCTATGAAATCTGACAGGGATCTGTCAGTATTAGAATAAAATGACAGTAAACGACATGTCATAGTCTCTCCTGCTCTCTTTTGAGGTGCCCATGTCAGATCCCTGTTTACCGACCTGTCAGCAGGTCATCAACATAATTCCCGATCCGTTTGTGGTGATCGATCGCAACTACCGAATTATTGCGGCCAACAGAAACTATCTTAACCACTATGGACACGCACGTTCCGATGAGGTGGTTGGCCGTTTTTGTTATGAGGTCTCCCACCATGTCGACTCCCCCTGCAGCCAGCACGGTGAACACTGTCCACTGGAGACGGTATTCGATACAGAGCAGCCGACTCAGGTGATGCATATCCACTACCACGATGGTGAGGAGGAGCACGTGCAGCTCCACTCAACCCCGCTGTTCGATGACAACGGCAAGGTGATCTATGTGGGGGAGTATATCTACCCGATACACAAATCCAGCGATGAGGGAATGAGCCTTATCGGTCGCTCTCGTCCAATGTTGCGCCTGACCAGTCTGCTACAGCGGGTGGCACCTACCCAGACCAGCGTCCTGCTATTAGGTGAAAGTGGGGTAGGAAAAGAGAATGTGGCGGAATATATACATCAATATTCATCGCGCTCGGCAATGCCCTTCGTCATCGTTGACTGTGGGACTCTGGGAGAGAATTTGATCGAGAGTGAACTGTTTGGCCATGAGAAGGGGGCCTTTACCGGGGCCTCTTCGATAAAAAAGGGGCTGTTTGAGGTGGCTGATGGCGGCACGCTGTTCATCGATGAGATTGGCGAGCTGCCGCTGTCACTGCAGACCAAACTTCTGCGCGCCCTGGAAAGTGGCACCATCCGTCGCCTGGGTGGTACCAGTTACATTAAGGTCAATGTGCGGGTGATCGCCGCCACCAACAAAAACCTTAAGGAGATGTCAGATCGTGGTTTATTCCGTCAGGATCTCTACTACCGCCTCTCCGCTTTTCCGGTCAATGTCCCCTCTCTACGTGAACGCCCGGATGACATTCCCGCCCTGGCTGAACACTTTCTGCTGACAATGGAGGAGGGTGATCGCTTTATCCCGATCTCGCCGGAGGTGATCGAGGCACTGCTCGGTTACGACTACCCGGGCAATGTACGGGAGCTGCGCAATATTATTGAACGTGCGGCAATCCTCGCCTATGGCGAAGAGCTGCTGAGGCCGGAGCACATCGTGCTGGAGGGAGAGACTCCGCATGGAGGTCACACGGTTAAATCCGCTGGGGAGGTCATGTACGGTAATAATAGATTACTGCGCCGTCGCCATGGACGTCTGAGTGAGGAGGCTGTACTGCGGGCCCTTGAGCAGTGTGAGGGACACCGGGCCAATGCAGCGATGCTACTTGGCGTCAGTGAACGCACCCTCTATCGTTATGTGAAACGACTGCGTACTGCTTAATTGATTTGTGCTGTACCAATAAAAAAGGCGACCTCGCGGTCGCCTTTTTTAGTTTAGATAGAACGCTCAGGGTTTGACGGTAGTCAGACCTAGAATCTCCCAGTCCTGCATACCACCGCGATACCACTTGATCTTCTCTGCGGGATAGCCCATGTCCATGATACCGTCGATACCCAGCGGAGACTGGCCACACCACATTCCGTTACAGAACATCACCAGAGTCTTGGCATTGCTGAAATTCCATCCCTTACCGGCCTCTTCGGCGCCAAATAGCTCAAGTGCCTCGGCAAGTGAAACATCATCGGCACCCTTGCTGCGGTTGATCTTGGTGAACGGCACATTAACGGCTCCTGGGATAGTGCCCTTGGCATGCCAGTCTGGGGTACGATTATCAACAAGCAGGACATTCTTCCCCGCAGCCACCTGTTTAATGTAATCAATTACCTCAAGTTCTGCGATGGTCTCGACACCCTTCGCCGTAGAAATAGGACGGATACAAAAGGGGGGACACTTGCGTGAGGTCTTGGCAAAATCAGGATTAACCATATTTTTCTGGTCCTGATTACGCTGAATGGTGACATCACTACCATTCAAACTGACCGTAGCACTACCCATCTTTGGAGTGATTTTTACCGCAAGATCTGCGCCCTCAGATTTTTCTGGGGTCGTAGCCCCGCAGGCGACAAGAACGGAGGCGGCTGCGGCAATAACGATTCCCTTAAACATATTACTCTTCATCATGTTGTTAACCTCATGTTTATTCTGTAGTTAGTGGTTAGGGCTTTACGGTAGTCAGACCGACGATTTCCCAGCTTTGCATGCCGCCGCGGTACCACTTAATTTTATCTGCGGGGTAACCCAGATCCATAATACCCTCTATACCCAGAGGAGACTGGCCACACCACATCCCATTACAGAACATCACCAGGGTTTTGGCCTTGCTGAAATCCCACCCCTTTGCGCCCTCAGTAGCGCCAAACAGCTCAAGGGCCTCGGCAAAGGAGAGGTCATCGGCACCCTTGCTACGATTGATCCTGGTAAAGGGTACATTGACGGCACCGGGTATCGTGCCTTTGGCGTGCCAGTCGGGGGTGCGGTTATCGACCAGCATCACCTTCTTACCGTCTGACATCTGTTTTGCATACTCGATAACTTCAAGTTCACCAATGGTCTCAACTCCCTTGGCTGTATTGAAGGGACGAATGCAGAAGGGCGGGCACTTGCGAGAGGTCTTGGCAAAGTCGGGGTTGATGGTGTTTTCCTGATTCTGATTACGCATGACAGTGATAGTCTTTCCATCATGCTTGACTTTGGCGGCTGCCATTTTAGGGGTTATTTTTACCGTGACATCCGCAGCGTTGGCGCTGCCATAAGCACCAAGTGTCATACTGCCAATCAGCGCCACGGATGTAACGAGCTGGATTAATTTCATTACGATGCTCTCCTCTGGTTTGTATACTATTGTTATGTACCCTTCGTTACGCTATACATGTACTTGTAACGAATTTGCTTTGGTTACTCTATTGTTGTGCTTTAATCGCAGTCTTCACTTCCACCACTACCGGCCTCTTTTTTATCCTTCTCTTTATCTGGTTTGGTCGTTGTGGTTGAGGTATCGGACTGCTGCTCTTCCTCCCCCTGAGCATAGAGCGGCAGGGATATTGATGTGATAGACATCAATACCGACAACATAAGTACAATACGTTTTACCATTGACGGCCTCCATTTGTTCGTTCAAAACGTAACAGCGTTGATAATGCCACACTGAGCCTCTATTACAAGCCTCAGCCTCCGAAATAGTAGCGGGCAAGTTGTATGCCAGATGTCTGTAGTGCAATTGTTCGTATTGTAGAGGGGGGAATAAAAAAACGCGTCTCGGCGAGACGCGTTAAAAACACCACAGTGCGTGGAGGGAGGAGTCCTGCGGCCAATCCAGCCGCAGAAAACCACACGCCAATTCCATGCATAATCCATGCCAATATTAAGTTAATATAGATCATCATTTTATACGCTTATTCATGTCTATATCTGTCATATTCATGCCACTGCTCGCTTAGTGACATGACAGGATCCTGACAGGCTTTGATAGAATTTTGATACGACCACACCGTTGCATGTGCTGTCGCCTCTGCCGATAATGGACTGTATCGTGAAAGTTGATCCTAAATGTCTCTAAGCAATCCCCCACCAGCGTGGCACCAATATGACCGTGACCACCTCTGGCACCCCTATACCTCTATGCTTCGCCCATTTCCCACCGTTCCGGTGGTCTCGGCCAGCGGTGTCGAACTACAACTGGCAGACGGTCGAATGCTGGTAGACGGCATGTCCTCCTGGTGGGCGGCCATCCATGGCTACAACGTGCCTGAACTCAATGCGGCGCTGAAGGGGCAGATCGACACCATGTCCCACGTCATGTTTGGCGGGTTGTCTCATGAACCTGCGGCTGAGTTGGCCAGGCGACTCATTGAGATCACCGCCGAACCGCTGCAACATCTCTTTCTCGCCGATTCTGGTTCGATCTCGGTAGAGGTGGCGATCAAGATGGCGCTGCAGTACTGGTTCGCGCAGGGGAGGGGGGAGAAGCGTCGCCTGCTGACTGTGCGGGGCGGCTATCACGGCGATACCTTCGGCACGATGGCGCTCTGCGATCCGGAAAATGGAATGCACACCCTGTTTGGTTCTGTGCTGAGCGAGCACCTCTTCGCCCCACGACCCGAGTGCCGTAACGATGATGAGTGGGACGACTCACATCTGTTTGAGCTGGTTCGCCTGCTGAAGGAGAACCATAAACAGATCGCCGCGGTGATCCTCGAACCGATCGTACAGGGGGCGGGTGGGATGCACTTCTACTGCCCTGAGTATCTGCGCCAGATGCGGGCGTTGTGTGATGAGTACCAGGTGTTGCTGATCCTCGATGAGATCGCCACCGGCTTTGGGCGCAGCGGTACCCTCTTTGCTTATGAGCAGGCGGGTATCGTCCCTGACATTCTCACCCTGGGTAAGGCACTGACCGGCGGCACTATGACTCTGGCCGCCACCCTCACCACAAGAGCGGTGGCAGAGGGGATTGCCGCCGATGGCAGTGGGGTGTTGATGCACGGTCCCACCTTTATGGGCAATCCACTGGCGTGCGCGGTGGCCAACGCCTCTATCGACCTGTTGCTCGCCTCGCCCTGGCAGAAGCGGGTATCTGCGATTGCATCACAGCTCACAGCGGAACTCGCTGAGTGTGCCTCGTACCATTGCGTTGCCGATGTACGGATAAAGGGGGCGATAGGGGTGGTTGAATTGAAGAAACCTGTTGATATGGGCTGGATTCAGCCGCGGCTGGTGGAGCTGGGTGTCTGGATCCGACCCTTTGGCAGGCTGCTCTACGTGATGCCACCCTATGTGATCACATCCGAGCAACTGAGCAGGCTGACCTCGGCAATGGTACAGGTTGTTCGCGAACTGGAGGGACGCTAACTCTACTCCAGCTCCTCTGCACGGTTAAACAGCTTCCATCGTGTATCGGGTAGTTCGGTAAATAGCTGTTTAAAACGTTCATCACTCGCTTTTTCATCCGTCACATTGCGAATATAAATGGCACGGATCTGTTTCGGATATCGTTTTGCTATCTCACTATAGATCTCTGGATCTCTCTCTCCGGAGTCACCCACCAGAATAAAGTGGCGTAGGGGATAGCGTTGCAGAAGCTCGCTGATCGCGCTCACCTTATAATCGAACGAGGAGCCGAGAAAGTCGATTAGTGAACGATCTTTGATACGAAGCTCCCTCATCATAAAACTGCCGCGTGGAAAGTCGTGTTGCACAACAAAATCACTCAGCGCCGGGTAGAGCTGCCACGGTGAACCGGTGACATAATGAAAGGCTGCCTCCTGCTGTTGCCACTTACGATACTGTTGTGACATGCCTGGTACTGCCTTGAAGTCACGAATAAAGGTGTTCTTCAGTAACTCTTCGTGATCAAGAACGTGGCTGTGCTTGATAGTGTCATCGATATCGGAGATGACAGAAAGCCCGGTAGGAGAGAGTAACTGCACAGAGGCCGTGAAGCTACGGTTGTCACCCTCCGGCATTACGGTTGTAAAGGCAATCCATGGCTCAAGGTCGAGCTGTAGCATCCCTTTTTCTTGCAGCGTCACTTCACCATGAAAATGACCATTGGCCTCTGATGGGTGGAGTGTTAGCGAGGTATCGCTAAAGGCGATGCTAAGCGCTTTGCCGCGCTCATTATCAACAATAAAGGGCCATCCGCGTGCTTTTAGATGCTCACTACCGTCCATTCCATCTTCAAGCCCAAGCCGCAACTTGAGTAACGCCATAGCGCCATTACGCCACAGTGAGTCGTACTCTGCCTCATAGATCCAGCCATGGATCGGTATCCGCCACTCAGCCGACCTCTCATTATAGTAACCATTAGTAGGGAAGTAGGTGATCGCCTCATCGGATTTTATCTCACTGGCATTGAGTGCGGTGGTTGTTAAAATCGTCATCCATATGGCAAGTTGCAGGAGACGTAAGATCATTGAGTTTAGAGACATGTGATAGCCAGTGGATCTCCATCAGTTTGATACTGTAGCGTAATTGCCTGCGATGAATTGTACAACCAAAAAAGGCGGTACCCGATTGCCCAGGGCCCCGCCTCTCAATTATGACTAATTGCTTTTAGCGCTTGTCGTCAATGTATTCGGTAATATCCGCGGGCTCCAGATCGGCATTCCAGCTCCTGGCACCATGATCCATTACCCGTTTCCCCCACTTCTCCATCCGTGAGCGGTATTTTTGCGGGTCGATGTTATCGGCCTTAAGCTTAATAACATTCATCGCCGTGATATCGATACTGTTAAACTCATCTTTATTAAAGCTGCGTTTAAGCCCCGGCTTTAGCTCCTCCTTCATGTCACTAAAAATAAACATAAGTTGGGTACCCGCCTGTGTCTTCTTCAGCTGCCCGCCACAGAGCATCATCGCGCCACTGATGTCGGTATGACTCGATTTCTCCTTATCCTTAACAAATTTGTCCAGCGTCTCAGAGAATTCTAGTCGTTGCCGATTGGCCTGGGATGGCCGGTAGTCGAGCTTTAGCTGTGCCTTGATGTTATTTTCATCAAAGCTGCTGCTGTTGATGGTGATAAGGTAGAGGCTATCCCCCGGCAGCAGTTTGGGAAGAATGCCCGCCTTAATGATATTGACCATACTCTCCTTCTCCTGCGCATAGGTGCCAGAGATATCCGCCAGGGCACAGATCGCAGTCTCATAATCCCTATTGTCTGAGCAGGAGCTCAGCGTTATGGCAGAGGCGGCGACAATGCCTGTATAAAGTGCTCGCTTAATCATCACTGTTCCACTCCTCATTACCGCGCGCTAGGATTTACGACTAATCAGTTCGCCGATCTTCATCGGCACGATGATATAGGCATCATAGAGGTGAACGAACGCCTTCATTGCCGTATTGAGGATGTGACCCAGAATACCAACGATGTAGCCCAACAGGATGATGATCAGGATGAGCAGTTTGGTCAGCACATGCTGGCCACTCTCGATCAACATCTCCAGCGGTACGGCAACCATTGCCAGGATCCAGGGAAGCACGAAGCCGAGGGTCGCCTGGCCAATAACCGTAATGTTTGAATCGCTCTCACTGGCGGTTATTGCCTTACCCGCCAGCGCCTGAGTCGTCGCTGCGTTGGTCTCGGCAATATGCTCACGCAGCACTGCAAGTGCGGCTTCTACCGACGCAAGAAAGAAGAGCCCCAGTATAGATGCATAGAGCAGCAGACGACGCTTGCCCATGGTCATACTGGAGATCTGCGGGAAGATATTGGTGATCCCCAACGCCTCCATCAGGAAGATACCCAGCACCACCTCCAGAGTCACTATAACCAGTGCCGCGACATCTGATACCTGTAGCCCCAGCACACGGGTACCGGCGGGTACCAGTTCAGACATCGGCAGGGCGATGAGCTGAAAGTTGATAAAGGCACCAAAACCGGCGACCAGAATCACTAACATGGAGAAGATGAAGAGCTTGGTTGCGCGCGAGGAGAGCATATCGATAGATTGTTCGCCCCCCTGACGAATGGCATCATACTCCTTCATGAATTTTTCGATCTTGTGGGTAGTCTCCAGTACCAGTGAGACCTTCGACTCAACTGTCTTCATTATCTTGAGAATTTTCCCCCATGTGGATGACATGCCAGAGAGGATCTTGTGACGCTGTGAGGCGGTTTTGCGCATCTCGGATAAGGCATTTTTCTCACCCTCAATAGCAGACTTGTGCAGTTCTTTCAGCATCTTCTCGATCATCCGATCACTGGAGCCGTTGCTCTTGATCTGGGCGATAGATGCAGCGGCATCGTTCCAGCCGGGCGCCTCAGGAATTACCTGGCCACACTCGGTATAGTCTGCATCAACGATGGCGATACTCTCATCCAGCTTAAGATGCAGTGCAGGGTAGTCGGCGAGGTGTTTCACATACCCTGACTCCATTCGCCTAAACTCGTGCAGTATCTTATCCTCCGTTTCGGCAATACTCGACTCCAGGAGAACCTGGCGGTTTTTGTCACGCATCTTAACGACGACTAAATTAATCCAGGCGGAGATTCTGGTGAGTCCGCCTGCGATACCCTCATCTATACTCTCCAGCGCCTTTTGCATGGGGGTTCGCGCGAGATAGAGAAATACCATGCTCGCAGCTACCAGAACGCTGATAGAGAGAAACGGCATATCAGGCCAGATATAGAGTTCACTCATGAAAGACCCCTCCAATATATTTATTCTTTCATATGATGAATGACCTACCCCGTATGCTGATCAGATCACTCATCTATAAACGTTTGTATTACAGGAGACTCTATATCAAGAAGAAAGGATTATAATGTGACGAAACACCAATATTACGGTTATTAGTCAGGAAATTATCAAAATAGGGATATAAGTCGAAAAATTATCTGTACCACGATACAAAATTTAACGTGATCTATGCCACAGTTGCTTGTCTGTACTATCTGAAGTGGAGAGCCAAACAGTATCAGCTATAGGTGTATCTAGAACCAGCGTCCACTCTTTTAGCTCATCCCGGCGAAAACCGTGCAATACCACACTATCACCAATGGCAAACCGAGCTAGATGTTTGCTGATCTTACCCTGATCGCTCTTTAGCCAATCTACCGCAATGATCACATCTCCTGCACTAATCCCGGCCAGGTGTGCCGGTGAACCATTTAGTACAGCAGTTACTTTGGCACTACCACTCTCCGCGGCAAGGCGCAGCCCGGTGTAGTGGGGTGGCCGTTTTCCATTACCCGCCTTACCACCCTTGTCATCGGCGCCATCGGCAGGGCGGGTGTGGTAGGTAACATTAAAGCCGCATAGTAACTCAGCTACCGGTAGATCATCAGTGCTGCGCAAGGCAAGATCGAAAAAGGGTTTTAACTCAACACCACTTACCTCGCTGATAAACTGTTCCAGACCCTCGCTGCTCACACCAATCAGCGGTTTTCCATGGTGTTGCCACAGGGCACGCATCACATCGTCGAGTGATTTTCTGTTATTGCTCATCTTGCGAATGGTGAGATCGAGGCAGAGTGCAACAACTGCCCCCTTGTTGTAATAGCTGACGATCGCGTTGGTTGCGTTTTCGTCCGCCTTGTATAGTTTTGTCCAGGCGTCGAAGCTTGAATCACTCACCGTCTGTTTGTTACGCCCGGGGGTTCGCAGCAGGCGGGTGAGTTGTTGACCGAGTAACTCGAGGTAGCTCTCTTTGTCGATACAGCCACTGCGGTAGAGGGTAAGGTCGTCGTAGTAGCTGGTCACCCCCTCAAAGAACCAGAGCAGTGGTGTGTGGGTCTCCTGCTGCAGGTCGTAGGGGAGGTAGACGGCAGGTTTAATGCGCTTAACATTCCAGGTGTGAAAGTACTCGTGAGCGCAGAGGCCGAGGAAGTTTCGATAACCTTCACTGATCTTGTCCCCACCTTTAACTGGCAGGTCATCGCGCGAGCAGAGCAGGGAGGTGGAACTGCGATGCTCCAGTCCGCCGTAACCTTCGCCAACGGCCATCACCTGAAAGAGGTAACGCGCCATCTCGGGAAGTTCGCCAAAGAGGTCGATATCATACTCGCAGATCTTTTTCAGGTCATCTGCGATGCGACCGCAGTCGGCATAGTGTTTACCGGTGATAGCCACTTCATGTGGCGTACCTCGAGCCTCAAACTTGATCAGCGTAAAGTCTGCCATCTCTACCGGATGGTCGATCAGCTCATCGTAATCGGCCGCCTGGTAGCCGCCAAAGCCGTAGAGGGTGGCACCGTTTAGCGGCAGAGTGGTGGCGACACACCAGCTTTGATACTCATCCCCCTCTGGCGGCAGCAGCTCGACACTACATGACACCTCATCCTGCCCTGCTACCCGTAGAAAGAGACTGGTGCCATTAAAGTAGGCGTGTTGCTGGTCAAAGTGGGCGCTGCGTACCGAGAGGTCCCAGGCGTAGACGGTGTAGCGGATCTGTAACGCACCGTCACACGGATCAGCCTGCCATGCCTGTTTGTCGATCTTATGCAGTGTCACGGCCCTGCCACAACACTCAGCGGTGATGGTGACAATGTTCCTGGCAAAGTCGCGGATCATATAGCTACCGGGGATCCACGCAGGCAGCGAGAGGCGCTGGCCATCAGGGTTGGGTTGCTGAATCGTCAGCTCAACGGTAAAGAGATGAGCCGCTGGATCAGAGGGCATTACGCGATAGTGTACGGGGTGTTGTTGCATGGGCCTGTGGGGTTAGTTGGGAAGGGGTTCAACCTTCAGTTTAACGTTACGGGTTGTGGTCTGTTGTTTGCCTGTGGCATAAACGGTGCCAAGACGATCGTGCGACCTATCTTCACTCACACCACCAATCTCGATCCATTCGCCCAGCGTGCCACTAACGGTGGTGTCGATCGTCTGCTGTTCGATCACGGCACTGTTATCATCTGAGCGTTTGGCGCGAAAGGGACGAACCTCCAGGGTGACCCGCTCACCACTCAGACGCGGGCGTACCTCAAATCCGCTCTGCAGGTCACGATAGTCGACCGACTTCTGTGTGGTAACGCCGCGATGTGATTGCGTGGTGGTTTGTGTCACAAACGGCACCGACTCACCGGCAGAGATCAAGGCCCATTCGCCCTCGATCACGCGAATCTGTTGCCTCACACTCTCACGTGACTTTTTCGCGGTTGCGGCGATATGTATCGTTGGCCGTTGTAGCTCATCGTGAATGTCACCACTTAGCCCCGTGGTGGCTTCACCATCACCCTGGCTCACCGTGATCAGCAGTGAGCGCAACGGGGTATCAAGCTGCGCAACCAGTTGCTGAATCTCTGCCAACTGCTCCGGACGACTGTTGACAATCAGTGTCGGCCCCTGACCGCTAAGGCGTATCCCCTCATCGACTACCGGTTGCAACAGCGGCAGCAACTGTTCGGCGTTACGATGATGCAGGGTAATAAAGTTTAACTGTGCCAGCGCTGCAGGCGGTAGCAGCAGGAGTGAGAGCAGAAGCAGAGGCCGCATCGGCTAGATTCTCAGGCGACGGAATTCGGAGCTGGGGGTAGAGCGCTCCCACATCTCCATAAAGCGCTCCTTCAGGTCACGGGCGAGGAGGGGGGCGTGAAAGTCGGCCTCTCCCTCAAAGCGATCGGCGACGGGCCGGCGCAGATAGGCGCAGCCATCGACCACCATGAACGACTCGACAAAGTCCTTGTGTACCCTGTCTGGCTCGTGGATGTGGATGCTACTGGTGAGACGCTGCGCCAGGTCGATCACGCGGTGGCCGTTTTTTACCGCCGAGGTAGTGTTCCACACCAGAATATTGACCCGCGCGTCGCGATGTTTGCGTGCAAGAGCGGAGAGGGCATCGACAAATTCACTATTGCTGTAGATGCGCGTATCAAAATCATAACTGGCGATCAGAACCTCATGGCTCGCCTGTTCCACCAGTTGCAGCGCCAGTTGCCGGTTCTGCTCTGAGCTGTCAAAGGTCTGTTTGCTGCTATCACTGTCGAGTGTGTAGTCCATCGCTGCTCTACCATTAATCTGTTTGCTACCCTCAACCCTAATACTAGTACCCGGCAGCTTCAAGTGACAGGGGGAGCCTCATTTTTCGATGCGGAATTCCGGCATCCAGAAAGACCTCACCCTCTGCGACAAAGTGTTCGCGTTGATAGAAGGGGATCGCCTCACACTGGGCATCGAGAAAGGCGACGTCGCAGCCAAACTCGCGCACTACCGCAATGGCCTCACGTAGCAGTGCACTGCCCACCCCATTGTCGCGCCACGGTTTGAGTACCGCCATGCGACCGATATGCCCATCGGCAAGCACACGGGCACAGCCAATGGCGCTATGTGTATCGTCATAGGCAAGCAGATGAATGGCACCCTCATCCTCTCCATCCCACTCCAGATCGGCGGGGACCTGCTGCTCCTGCATGAAGACGCTCTCACGGATCCTTCGCAAAGGCTCCGCCTCATCACTCCAGCACACCCGTTTAACGGTATAACATCTCATTAAAGCATCAGCTCCTCATCACTCATCTGCAGCCGCTTGCGCAGCTTGCCATCACCGTGACGATAACGCCCCAGTGCCTCATCGGCCAGCTTGCGCCAGTGCTCTGCACCGCGTCTGCACGCCTGATGGAGGATACGCCGATCACCACCATCAAGCCACTGCAGATAGGCGTTATGGAGTAGCGGAAAGATGGCGCGGCGCATGGTGGTGAAGTTGGCGAAGTAGAAGTGGATCGCCGCCTCGCGTCCATCGTGCAAAAGTCGGGGCAGGGTATGCTCACAGTCAACCAGGTGGTCCCGTATCGCACGAAGCTGAAACTGTTCACGAGAGCGGGGCAGGGCAGTGAGCATCGCCTCCCACTCACCGCCCAGCAGCTCACCTGCCGCCAGCTCGCCCAGTTCATGCTGCAACAGGGTGTTGAGCTCATCGTCGGTGATGGCATCGAGTGCTCCCAGCAGGTCGCTGTCAAAGTCGTAGTAGGCGGCGGCCCGTGCAATCGCCCGGTTGGGGTCCTGCCAGCCCCACTCCTCCAGTTTCTCCCAGATCATCCGCCGTAGCGACTCACGCCGCAGAAAGATGGTATTTCCAAGACTCATCGCCGGCGGTGCGGTCAGTTCGCGGGCCAACTCGTGGCCGGAGATGTAAATCGTCGTCTCTCCCATCTTCTCAACCTGCTCCAGTTCGGCTAGAAAAAAGTGGGGCTTATCGCCACAGTAGCCGCCGCTATAGACCATACCGTTTTGCACCAGCCGCTGGTTGATAGGGGCGCTCTCAAAGGGGGGAAGCGGGGTCTGATCGAGCTCAAGCGCCACAAAGTCGCTCTCTTCTATTGTCTCCCAGTGCGCCTCGCGCGCCGTCAGCCACTCTCCCAGCGGCCCCTTCGGCAGAGGTTCGCCAAACGCGATCCCCTGCTCCCAGCGATAGAACTCACGCATCTTCAACAGATAGATACAGAGCGAGTAGTCGCGGGCAAAGTGGGCATCAGAGAGGTGGCAGTTCTGCTGTACCTGTTCTGTTAGCGCTAAGTGCTCTTCATGCCTCATAATCGATGCCCTTGTCTCTGACTTGAGGAACCATATTAATACCTAGTAATATGGTTGGCCTTTACCTGAGGCTAGCACGCAGCCCGGCCGCTGCCAACACCCGCACGAGGAACCCCATGGCACGTATCAGAACCCAGTTCCACAACAAGCAGAAGCCCAAGTCGGTTGAGACCATTGCCGGGGCGATGGGGATGAACCTCTGGAAGCTCGCCTCAGGGGCGGCAAACAAGCTCTACAATGATGGATTTAACTTTAAAGATAACGCCCAACTTATTGATGCAATAGGTGAATTTGGAATATTTTTACTGCAACTGGCAGACCGCATTGCCTACGACGAATTACCGCAGGATGAGCGGATGCGCTTTACCCAGACACTGGCTGGCCACCTCATTAACACGATGATAGAGAACCAGATTGAAGAGCTGGGTGAGGGTGACTACCAGGCGCCCTTCGTTGAAAAGCTCAATGAGCGGTTAGATGGCTACGCGGAATTCAACCTCGTCGATGGTGCGCCCAGCTACCCGATGCTGCGCTATTTTGCCAACAACATCGATGCTGTGATGGGCGGCGCAGACAATAAATGGGTGATCGAGACCATTATCGAGGTCGAAGCCCCGGCCCTGGTAAAACCCCTCAAAGAGGGGATGGCCAAACTACTGCCGCAAATTGGGCCGCAGGATGCGGAATCGGCTGATTAAGAGCCAAAAGACACTTCTCACGCGTATATCTCCGAAGTAAACCCAAAGATTCGATCTGGTATTGCGTCATATACGCTACTTTACATAATAGAGATTATGCGAAGTTATGTAGGTGGGCGGACAGGGCCGGAGGCCATGGCCTCCCATGAGGAGTTCGACCGATTTATTACATGGAGTTGTCATATGAAAAGTACTACTATTTTAGAATGTCAGATGATAACGCTAATAATCTGCTTTCGGCATTAAAGTGCCTCTACGGGCTTGTAACCAGAAAGATCCTGACCATTCGTTTCAGCAGTCACAACAGTTTTGCCGCTGGCGTAACAACTGAAAGCCTCTTTTCAGATCTCGACGACTACATTGGAACACTCTGTAACAGTTGTATAACCAATACAGAGCAGAAAAAAGAGACTACTTCGTCTGTTGCGGAAACTCATTCCGACGACGATACGAAATACCGTGGTGATCAACATCACAATACCCCTCACGCTCATCCCTTATCGCCAGGCCCGACCACAAATCACAGTGATGGCCTCTCCAGCTACTTTCAGCATCACCACGCCACCACTACGCTACAACCCGATATCAGCAACAGGCTTTGCGCTTCTGCCTGGCATCACATCCACATGGCTATCAACTATGCCAGACAGGGAGACAATACCTCAGCACAGATGCACTCCAGTTTGGCAAAGAATGCCATCCACATGGCCGCTGAGTTTATGGATGATGAGGATTTTCTTAAATTTCGATGTGAGCTGGATAGATGCCGTGAAGGGTTATCCTCACTTCGTCAATAACACGATTGCGTTAAGTTCATGAAATTGAGTAGTAGTAATGAAGTTTAGAAGATTTGGTGCCCGGAGCCGGGGTCGAACCGGCACAGTGTTACCACCGAGGGATTTTAAGTCCCTTGCGTCTACCAATTTCGCCATCCGGGCCTGAATGGAGAGCCGCAATTCTAACCTAGCGGCAGCAGAGTTTCAGCCTTTTGCTTTAAATACTCAGACGAAAAAAAAGCGCTCTCTGTGGAACGCTTTTTTGATGGAGGCCGGGACCGGAGTCGAACCGATCTACATGGATTTGCAATCCAGTGCATAACCGCTTTGCTACCCGGCCGGGATCTTTTGCTGCTCTATTATGAAAAAACCCCGGTCGTTTGTCGGCCGGGGTTTTTCCGGAATTTGGAGCGGGAAACGAGATTCGAACTCGCGACCCCAACCTTGGCAAGGTTGTGCTCTACCAACTGAGCTATTCCCGCGTCACAAGATGGCGCACATTCTAATCTGTGACCGCTCAAAGTCAACCCCCGCAGGGCAACTATTTTAGCCTTTGGCCATAAGCGCGGGCCATGCGGCGCGCAAATAGTTGATCATTGACCAGAGGGTAAGAATAGCGGCGATATAGAGCAGCCCAAGCCCGATCTGGGCGATATTGAGGCCGGCGACGGGCTGACCGTAGATGAGCAGCACCAGGGCGAGCATCTGGGCGGTGGTTTTTACCTTGCCGAGCATGCTGACGGCGACCTTTGAGGAGGCCCCTACTTCGGCCATCCACTCTCTCAGGGCCGATATGGTGATTTCACGCCCTACAATGACGGCGGCAGGAAGTGCTAACCAGATCCCGCTATAGGGCGTCGGATTGCTATCGACAATGAGGATAAGTGCTGTAGCAACCATCAGCTTGTCAGCAACCGGGTCGAGAAAGGCACCAAAGGCGGAGGTGACCTCCAGTTTGCGCGCCAGATAACCGTCTAGCCAGTCGGTTAACCCCGCCAGAGCGAAGAAAACGGTGGCGATAAGGTGGCCATGCCGTATATCGATATAGTAGAAGAGGACAAAGACCGGGATGAGCAGAATCCTCAGTATGGTCAGGTAGTTGGGCAGACTGTTCATAGTTTCTTCAGGCTTCGTCGTTATGTAAGGTGTCGTAGATGCTTTGCGCCAGCTGGCGACTGATCCCCTTGATCTTGCACAGCTCTTCAACACCGGCGCGGGCGACCTCCTGCAGGCCGCCAAACTGCTTAAGTAGCGTTTGACGGCGCTTTGGCCCCAGCCCCGGGATCCCCTCTAGTACCGAGCCGCGTCGTGCTTTGGCGCGCCGCTGACGGTGGCCTGTGATGGCGAAGCGGTGAGCCTCATCGCGCACCTGCTGTATCAGGTGCAGTGCCGGTGAGTCAGCTGGCAGTATAGTGGGCCTCGCCTGACCGGACAATATCAACTGTTCCAGACCGGGACGCCGTTCCGCCCCTTTGGCAACGCCTATTAACAAGACTCCGACCACCTGCAGCTCGGCCATCACCTCCTCTGCCTGTGCCAGCTGCCCTTTACCGCCGTCGATGAGCAGGATATCAGGGTACCTCCCCTCCCCCTCCTTGAGTCGTTTGAAGCGGCGGGAGAGGGCCTGCTTCATAGCGGCGTAATCATCACCGGGGGTGATCCCCTCAATGTTATAGCGCCGGTAGTCACTCTTCAGGGCACCATTGGTGTCGAAGACGACGCAGGAGGCGACGGTGGCCTCTCCCATGGTATGGCTGATATCGAAGCACTCGATACGTTGTGGCAGCTCATCCAGGGCAAAAGCCTCCTGCAGGGCGATGAAACGGGCGTATATGTTGGCCCTGGTGGCAAGATGGCTGCTGAGTGCCTGTTCGGCATTGGTGTGGGCCAGTTGTAGCCAACGGGCACGATCACCCCGAACGCTGTCGCTGATAGTGAGTTTGTGACCCGCCCGCTCACTCAGTACCTGCTGCAACAGCAGCTGATCGGGCAGGGTGTGGCTGACGATGATCTCATCGGGCAGGCTGCTGCCACTGCGCCCCTCCGCCAGGTAGTACTGTGGGAGGAAGGCCTGCAGTAGTTCGGCCTCATCACTCTGAGCGGTGTGGCTGGGAAAGTAGCTCTTGTTGCCCAAGTTGCGCCCACCGCGGATAAAGAAGAGCTGCACACAACCGATACCGTTGGCGACCCTGACAGCAACCACATCGAGATCGCCCCCCTCGCCCATTACATACTGCTTCTCCTGCACCCGGCGCAGGTTGGCGATCTGATCCCGATAGTGTGCCGCCTGCTCGAATGCCAGCGCCTCAGAGGCATGCTCCATACCGGCGACCAGTTCATCGATGATGGCATTGTCCTTGCCCTCAAGAAACATCACTGCGTGGCGCACATCCTCACCGTACGCCTCCTCACTCACCAGTCCGACACAGGGGGCGGAGCAGCGTTTGATCTGGTATTGCAGGCAGGGCCGGGAGCGATTGCGATAGAAATGCTCTTCACACTGGCGCACGGGAAAGAGCTTCTGCAGCAGATTGAGACTATCTCGCACCGCCGAGGCACTGGGATAGGGGCCGAAATAGTGACCGCTTTTACCCCGCTTGCCCCGGTGAAAGCCAAGACGTGGGAAGGGATCGGCGGAGAGGTAAAGATAGGGGTAGCTCTTGTCATCGCGCAGCAGGATGTTGTAGCGCGGGCGCAGCTGTTTGATAAGGTTATTCTCAAGCAGCAGCGCCTCGTTCTCAGTGTGAGTAACCGTGATCTCTATCGCGGTAATATTGGCCACTAGCGCCCGGGTTTTGGGGGCTAACCCACTGTTGCGAAAGTAACTGCTGACCCGTTTTTTGAGGTTTTTCGCCTTGCCGACGTAGATCACCCTCCCCTCGTTATCAAGCATACGATAGACACCAGGAAGGCTGGTGAGGGTTTTGAGGAATGCCTTACTATCGAATGGCGCCGAGTTCGGATTCGGGTTCGAGGTCGGGGTAGTCATGAGGGGAATTACAACAGTTGCGCACCAGCCCGCGCAATCGCTTTGTAGTTACAGGCCGTCGAGGATCCCGTGGTGCATCGCCAGACGCGTCAGCTCTGCATCATTGCCCACATTCAGTTTGTCGAACAGTCGGGTGCGGTAGGTACTGATAGTTTTGGGGCTGAGGCAGAGCTTGTCTGAGATATGTTGCACCTTGTTACCCTGCACCAGCATGATCATTACCTGCATTTCACGCTGCGAGAGTGTTTCGAAGGGGGATCCTTCATTTCCAGGAAGTAGTGACAGGGCAAGATTTTGAGCAATGTCGGCACTGATATAACGCTGGCCGTTGTGTACCGCCTTAATCGCACTGATGATCTCATCGACCGAGACCCCCTTGTGAAGGTATCCGGTTGCCCCCGCCTTGAGCAGACTGGAGGGGAACGGGGCATCGGTGTGGACGGTAACGATGATGATGGGTAGATCGGGATAGATCTGCTTCAGCTTGCGAGTCGCCTCAAGCCCGCCGATGCCGGGCATCGAGACATCCATCAGCACCACATCGGGACGGGTTTTGCGCGCCGAACTGATGGCGTCCTCTCCACTGCCCGCCTCTGCATAGACCTTAATGCCGCTAACATCATCCAGAAGACGACGAATGCCGGTACGTACCAGATCGTGATCATCAACGAGGAGAACATTGATCATAATGGGTGCAGGTCTGATTGGTTCATAGTGTCATCTCAGTTTAGCCGAGATTCCTCTTTCTCGCTCCCATTCTCATGCTCTGCCGACAGCTCATTTCTCTCAGAGAGAGGCAGCGATTTGATCACTGCTGCGCGTGGCTCATCAGATTTGCCACCTGAGGGATCGGCGAAGGTGTCATTGAGTCGTTGTACGAAGCGATCGGTATCCGCCACCACATTGGCCAACTGGCGACGGCTGCGTCTGCCCCAGCCTGCCGGGGTGTTATTAAAGAGGCTACGCCAGAAGAGGGTGCTGCGAGTAAATCCCCCCTGGAGTTGTTGTGACTCCTCACGGCTATGCCCCTTTTTACGCAACCATTTGGCAACACTCAGGGCAGCGAGGGCACGCAGACGATGGTGTAGATAGAGTCCGGCACCCAGTATTAGCGTCACGCCACCCAGGAGCCAGTTTACATTATCCGCCGTGGCCCATGGTGCGACAAAACTGACCCCCTCCCAGTATCCGAGCTGAATGGAGAGCATAAGTGCGAGAAGGGTAAGGGTACCGAAGGCGATACCATCCAGAATCAGGGTGCGACGACGCCAACGAACCAGCGCCTCAGAAATCAGAGGGACGATACGGTTTTCAATATTGCGCGCGGTCTTCTCCAGCGCGCCAACAATACGATAGGCACGCTCCACCTCCACCGCCTGAATGCGGCCATGAATCTCATCCATGTCGGCATCGCGCTTGCTCTCAAACCGGCGACGAGTATTTTCATCGGCGATGGGTACTGCTACATCCGGGTTGTAGATGGTATAGAAGCGCCCCGCAGTAAGCCCCTTTTGTGCCAGTGCCCGTTGCCAGGCACCGAACACCTCTTCCGGGTTATCTTCACGGGCGGTGGTATCGATCTGATTGAGTACGTAGAGAAATTTACTGGCATCGGCACGGTGAATACTGCGCGCCACCAGATGCTCCAGTGTATCCTGCATCGCCCCGGGTTCAGGGTGGCGGGCATCGAAGAAGACGATCACCAGATCCGAAAGATTAACAATGTGTTCGGTAATACGCAGGGTAGCAGTGCGCTGATCATCGGCATCAAAGCCGGGGGAATCGATGATGATCTTCCCCTTGAGCGGTTCGCTATGACAGGTCTTTAACTGCAGGTAACTGTCGACGCGGTTACCCTCCCCCGCAACGGTCTCGATATCTTCGCTGATCTGATAGAAAGGAAAACGGGGGTCGGCGTCCAGTGCCAGCCCAGGTAGGACATGAATCGCATCCTCACGACTATGGCAGATGACGGTAAATTTGTCGTCGACCGCCTGATTGCCCGAGCTTTGTAGCTGTAGTCCCAGGTAATGATTAATAAAGGTCGATTTTCCGGCAGAGAAGGTTCCCAGAATGGAGATCAAGGGCCACCAGGGGATCATCATGGCGTAGGAGTTACTGCGCGGCAGCAACCCCATCCGATAAGCCACCTTATCCACTTCCCGATAACTCTGTACCGCATTGAGCAGTATCGGGTTCTCCTGGCGCAGGTGAGACTCCAGGCTCTGAAGGCGATTTACGATTACCGGATCGGGACCAAACATTGGGTGCACCTGCTCTTGAGTAAAACTACCAGGGCATGAAACTACTCATCTGGCTCATGGGACGCCCGATGTTGTAGTTCATGGCGCCAACCTGATGTCTCATACCATCAACACTAATTGCCATGGCTCGTGTCGAGGTATTCATCGTATCCATACTGTGATTGATACGGGTGAGATCGCCAGAAATGGAGACCATATTACCGGTAATGCTGTCCATATTTACCACCATATGATCGATACTCTTGGTCAGTGCGGCGACATTACGGGCCAGTGAGGCAACATCGTGGGTAAGGCTGTAAATAAGGTAGAAGCCATAGCTGGCCAGTACAATGAATGCGAAAAGCGAAGGGTAGACGATCATCTCCCAGCGGCGCGCGCTGCTCTCGAAGGTGGTCGCCAGACGCTCCATGTGGTGTTCACCACTCTCAAAGTCGCTGGAGGCATTGCCTGAGCCAATGCTGGTTACATTGGCACGACGATCTTTGCTTGGTGTCTCTGGGGTTTTATCAGTCATCGGTTGCTCTCTCGTAAAAATCGATACCATGACAGCATCGTGTGAACTATATCACGTTTTTATTGCGTAAACTCCCGCCTTAAATTCTCTGCCTGACGCGAGTCAAGCTGTCGAACAATATCGACAACCCGATAGGCTATCTCACGATTCCCGCTGCGATAGATAAGGCGTGCCGCAATAGCATAGGCCTGTGTCGCCTCGTCGACGCGAGATTGCGCCAACAACACATTCCCCATCTCACCATAGGCATCATAATTTTCTGGTTGTTGGGAAATGAGCTGGCGATAATGTGAGACCGCACTATCAAGGTCACCCTGCCATACCGAACTGCGAGCCTGGCGCCACACGACAAGAGGTGATTGCGTTTGTGTCTGACGGCTATCCACTGGAGCTGTGCTGAAGGACGGAGCTGGGGCAACAGATATGACTGGGATTTGGGTCAGCACGGGCGCAGGGGCTGCGGCTGGAGATTGGCTGATAGTCGATTCAGACTGAATGCTTTCGACTGGAGGTTCAATACTAATCGGCTCAGCTGCCACATCAGCTACAGGGGACTGCATTACAATCGGCTTTGAGTCTATTGTGTCGTTGGATGTGGTTGCACTATTTTCAGCCACGACAGTATCTGGCGCATCAACCTTGTCACTTCCGACAGTGGGTTCTGCAGATGAAGCATCAGGCGTTGTATCAGCGATGGCTTCGTTTTCTACAACCTGCACTGGTTGGTGTGCGGGATCGGCCATTTCTGAATTTACCGGGGCTGTCGCAACTTCCTCAATCGGGGCAACAACTACCTCTTCGATTGTCTCACTTTCACTGGTTCGCTCCTCCTGCGGCCCGGTCTCGATCGACCCTAGTGCGTCACCAAACTCCTCGCGTAATCCCTCCGTGATACTTCCTATCTTCGCAACCAGAACTTTCGCCTCAAGTGACTCAGCCACCTCTTTGGGAAAAATTTCGTCGCGATTAACGTAAAGGGCAACGATCACGATGATCAGTAACAGATAGACGGGCTGAAACAGCCATTTCAACAGGCGCACGATTTATTTCCCCTTCTTTTCACGGGTTTCAGGGTAGAGAATTCCTGCAAAGGACTTAAACTCTTTGGATGCCTTACTCCAGGGTACCAGTTCAAACACCCCTACCCCCTCACTAAACGAGCGGCGATAGGCAGTGCGCTGATGTAGTCGGTTATGAATAAGCGTAACACCATCGAGCTCGCCCAGTGCCTCTTCGGCCTCATCCGATTCACGGATCGAGTGGTGGGTATCCGCCCGATTAACAAAGACACAAATTTGCGGTTTTTTCTGCGTAGTAACTCGATCAATAACGGTAAGGAAACGCTGTGTTGACCAGATATCTGCCTGGCTGGGGGGTACAGGAATGACGATGCGGTCTGCTACTGAAAGGGCAGATTTTAGTGCCTCCATATCTGCCGTACCAACATCCACAATCACCTCACCACTTTTGCTGGTTAGCTCATCAACCAGATCAGCTCCCCCATAATGCAGACTGAATAGAGGGGTGTAACCCTCATCACTTCGCACCTCAGCTACATCGGTCAGGGTCCGTTGTGGGTCGAGATCAAAGGCACTCACCCGCTCACCGTGCACCGCCAGCCAAACGGCAAGATTAAACGCCACGGTACTTTTCCCCGAGCCCCCTTTCAGATTGCCGATTACTGTAATCATCTTCGTATCACTCACTCAGAAGTTAATACATCAACGCCCTATTAATGATTGGCGTCTACCCTTTCATAACCCGGTGGCACTTTAAAAAGTGACTCGGATTGTTCGCCCAGTTGTATATTACGCAACTCCCTGTATGAACCATCCTGTGAGCGTTGGCGGATTGCAATGTTAAGCTCAGGGTCATACCACTGCTCACTCTCCATCAGTGTGTTTGACTTCTGCTGCAGGGCACGCCAGCGCTCTACCTTTCTACCATTTACTTGCTCTTCTGCCAGATAGACCATTGCCATGACTACCTTCCCGCCTTCTACCACCTGTAGGGGAAACCCATGAAGGGCATCATTCCATTGCAGGCGTTCACCACCAGCGATACTCAGGTGCCATTTGTTTGCCATGCGACCTTTTAACATCTCATCGGCAAGCCTTCTGCATTTTGCATCGGGGATCCGATCACACGGATTTTTACTCTGCAAACTCTGGTTACTCAACTTTGGAATAGCCTGCTCCTGATAGCTGTGATTTTTTACATCCAGGAGCAGACTAACGCCATTAATCGGGTCAACTATCTCGACAAGCGTCTCATCATCACTCTTCATTTCAGTACGCATTCGTCCACTACTGACGTATATGGTGCCGTTAGCACTCTCCCCTGTCTTATCACCCTTAATCATCTGGGCTGAGAAGTCTGCACCAAACCAACCGGAGTTTGCGCTCGCGGCATAAACCATTAGCAGGCAAATAGTTACTGAAATAGAGAATCTTGAACTCACTTTACGTTCACTGTGTGGCGGGGGTGATCACCCCCACCATACATTCAGCCCTTAGTTGTTACCTGCGGGCGGTGCAGCAGGGGCCATAGGAGCCGGGCCATAGGGGCCGTATGCAGGTGCACCCCAACCAGGACCAGGACCGCCCCATGCAGGAGCACCCCAGCCCGGGCCATAGCCAGGACCATATCCGTTGTAACCGTTATAGCCGTTGTATCCGTTATAACCGTCCCATGCGTTGTTGCCATAGCCGTAGCCATTGCCGCGGCCTTTACCGCTGAAGCTCATGCTGAAGTCACCGTCACCCATCATGTCACCCCAACCGTTGCCGTTACCCCAACCGTTGTTGTTCCAGTTGTTGTTACCCCAGCCGTTGTTGTTCCACGGTCCCCACCAGGCCTGAGCGGTAGACATGGTCAGAGCACTAGCTCCGGCCAGAGCCGCTACTGCGATTACTTTCGCAAACTTATTCATAGTCATACTCCTATTGCGGGGAAGTATAAATGGGCAACATCTGCGCCTCCCCAGCCACAGATATAGCCATTGAAAAGTTACCAGCGCCACATATCGGACCAGAGCAATCCGGTATCCGGTTGAAGTGTGCCGTAGGGGTCGTTCCAGTAGTTACCATAGTTCGGATTGATACCGCCATGCCATGGCGCCATCCCCTGCATATCACCGGGATAGAAGCTGCCGTATGGGGAGCCATAATTATTAGGTACTCCTGAGTTATAAGCTGGAGGCTGCTGATAAGCCCACTGGGCAGCGTTTGGTACTCTACGGTAACGATCAGTATCTACTACTATGGGCTCACGATATCGCGGCGTTGACTCAACGCCATCTTCTTCTTGTCGTGATGCGCTTCCCCAAGGGTTGTAACGGCCGCGATAGCCCGATGGCTCTTTCTGCGATGCATCTCGTTGCATACTATTATCCATTCTTCCCCATGGACGTCCTGGCTGCTCATCTGCAGCAACCGAATTGAAACTAGTGCCTAGCAGTAACAGTAGCAAATAGTGAGCTGCACGCTGCAACCTGAATCCCATTGATGATTTCCTCATCGACGCCAATTTGGCTTACCCCACCAGGGTGGTGGTGGCACATATTGATCGGGGGATGGCATGTAGCGCATCGGCATGGTCGGAGTCGGCATGTTACCGACAAAGGGTAGACGATTAGCTCTTTCCTGTTGTGGCGTGCTGGAAGGATTTATATTAGGCCTTGAGCTGACATAGGGGCCTGGTGGTGGCGTTTGCAGCGACATATCTGCCATCGACTCTTCACCCATAGCTTGCGCACCAGCCGTCACAAATACTCCCAAAAGCCCGGCCATCATCACATCACGAGTTGAACTGTTCATAACCGCTCTCCAGCAATGCATTTAGAGATTAAAATCATCATCAAAATTCTTCAGCCGAATACCACGACGCCCCTTGCTTTCTTTAGCGCCACCCTCTTTGATCGCAACGCTATTTTCCGCAGGAGTCTCCCTGGTAGCCGAACTTTTCTTTAGTGTGATCTTTTTCTTTGTAACACTCTTCTTCTTAACAGGACTCTTTTTTACTACCTTCTTTTTAACAGTATTCTTCTTCGGGGCGATCTTTTGCTTTATAACCTCATCAGATACCGCAACCTTGTCGTGCACAACTGTTTCAACGCTGCTCTTAGCCGCTGCCACTTCATTGTCATCCGTCTTAGCCCCAACCTCAGACTCAGACATATTCTCAGCTTTGTCATTGGAGTCCGATTTAACTGCCACAACAGGCTCACTAGCCTGCCTCGCTTCTGGGGATCGCTGCGGGGCCTTCGGTGCAGTCACGGGGTCTGGGCGTGGTGCTGACGCCACTGTCTGGGTCGTCGTAGTTGTCGGTATGTCGGAGGTAACCGCTGCAGCCTTGCGCCTCTGCCACATATCGATGAGCGCAAAGATCGCTGAGACCGTAATACTCCAAAATCTGAACAACAGCCCCTTTGCCATCATCATGAACAGGCGCCAGAATCCGATAGCCAGATCAGTAATAGAGACCCCGTTATTAGTGTCCGCTACAGTCTCGGCACCCCCAACGGGGGCCTCACACACTACACCGCCACCCCCTGCCGGGCAGAAGTAGGCACGCGCACTGATGCAGCCAAGTGGGATCACGATAAGGGTCAGGAGTGTTGAGACAAGTACGCCAAACATAAGTGAGATGGCCATCCCCTGAAATATCGGGTCGAACAGGATCACACCGGACCCTCCGACCAGTGCACCTGCCGTGATCAGGATTGGGCGGGTACGCGCCTTACAGGAGAGGATCACAGCCTCTCGTACATCAACACCCTTTTTCACCTGGTTGATTGTGAAGTCCACCAACAGGATCGAGTTGCGTACGATAATTCCGGCAAGCGCAATAAAACCGATCATCGAGGTAGCAGTAAACTCCGCACCCATTAGCCAGTGTCCGGGAATTATCCCGATCAGGGTAAGCGGGATCGGTGCCATGATCACTGCCGGTACGACAAAATTACCGAACTCCCATACCACCAGTATGTAGATGAGGATTAATGCCACACCAAAGGCGGCGCCCATGTCGCGGAAGGTCTCATAGGTTACGGTCCATTCACCAGTCCACTCAAAGGCCGACTTACCGTTGGCTGCGGGCGGTCCCAACATCTCACCACTCATAACCTCGCCATCTGGGGTTGTATAGTCTTTGAGCATATCCTCGACGGTAAACATGCCGTAGATAGGGGCAGCCAGATCACCAATCGCTTCACCTACGACATATTCGATAGGACGGAGATCCTTATGATAGATAATCGGGTCCTGCAGCACCCTGTGGAAACGACCCAATTCAGCCAGTGGTACCGTGGTGCCATCCGTGGTTGGGATGGGAAGTTCACCCAGGCGCGCCGTTTCTGCGCGGATCTCAAAAGGAACCTGCATTACAATATAGGTAGGATCGAGTACCGTACCCTGTTTGATATCACCCAATTTATGGCCACCCATCGCCATGGTGAGATTACGATTGATGGTGTCAACAGAGATGCCACGGCGCACAGCCTTTTCGGTATCGACCTCAAAGCGCCATGTGTAGTATGGCTGCTGCATGTAGTTATCGACATCACCCACGCCCTCAGCCTGTTCGAAGATCTCCGTCATGCGAGTGGCCACCTCGCGCCGGGTCTCTGCATCTGGACCATAGATCTCTGCGACCATCGCCTGCAGCACAGGTGGTCCAGGCGGCATCTCAACGATGGTGATTCTTGCCCCCATCTCACGTGCGATAGGTGTCAGTTTTTCACGCGCCTCAAGCGCCACCTCGTGGCTACTACGATCACGCTCTCTCTTATCCAGCAGTTGTACATGGACCTCTCCCTGCCACGGATCCTGTCGCAGGTAGTAGTGACGAACCATACCGTTAAAATCGAACGGTTGTGCAATACCCGCATAGGTCTGCAATGCCGTCACCTCGGGGAATTCACGCAGCACCTCGGCAAGGCGACTGGTAAGATTAGCAGTCTGTGGTAGCGCGCTTCCCTCAGGCAGGTCGACTGTGATACTGAACTCCGGTTTGTTGTCCAGTGGAAGCATCTTCACCGTCACCCATTTGGTATAGAAGAAGGCACAGGAGATAAAGAAGAGAGCTAGAATAATGCCCAGTGTGAGAAAACCGCGTTTACGGTCGTTGACGATCGGGGTAATAATGTTACGAAAACGTTGTTCGAGACGCGCATTAGAGGCATGTTCCTTCTCCTCCTGGCGTTTCAGAAAGGCCATAGAGGGACGCAGACGCATCACCAACCAGGGGGTAAATGCAAATGCGGCAAACAGGGAGAAGAACATGGCAACCGAACCAAGTGTTGGGATCGGAGCCATATAGGGGCCCATCATGCCACTAACAAAGCCCATCGGCAGCAGCGCGGCGATAACGGTAAAGGTAGCAAGGATTGTTGGATTACCCACTTCACGTACCGCATCAACCGCGGTTTCGGTATCCATCGTCCCTTTCTCCAGCCAGCGCCGATAGATATTCTCAACCACTACAATAGCATCATCGACAAGGATACCAATCGAAAAGATAAGGGCGAAAAGGCTGACTCGGTCGATAGTCAGGCCGAGGATCATCGCCGAAAAGACGGTGATGAGGATCACAACAGGTATTACCAGCAGCACCACCATTGCAGGACGGCGCCCAAGAGAAATCAGTACCAGTAACCCAACTAGCCCCGTTGCAATGAAGAGTTTTTTGATCAGGTCATTGACCTTGTCATTGGCGGTCTTACCGTAGTCACGAGTAATTTCAACCTGCACATTTTCGGGAATCAACCGTCCGCGAAGGCTCTCAACCCTTTCAATGATATCAGTGGCAACCGAAACCCCATTGGTTCCCTCCTTCTTTGATATGGCCACTGTGACGGCCGATGCCCCATCGGCATAACCTTCACCGGCATAGGCAGGACCAGTGTAATATTGCACCAATTGGTTGGCCTCTGAAGGTCCCTGAGTAACACGGGCCACGTCACGAACATAGACAGGTGTACCGTGTTGGGTTGTTACTACAAGCCTGCCAACATCTTCGGCACTGGTGAGAAAGGCACCAGTGTTCACGGTATAGTACTGATTACCACTCTCAACACTTCCAGCCATCTGCTCGGAGTTGGCGGTACGAATGGTGTTGGCAACCTGATCCAGCGAGATACCGAAACCGGAGAGACGCTCGGGTAACACCTCTACCCTAACCTGCTCACTACGACCACCAACGATAAATCCCTGACCTGTATTCGGGATCTGCTTGAGATTTTGCAACAGGTCTAAGGCAAGGGTGCGCATCATCCCGTCATCGACGATATCGGACCACAAGGTCAGGGTCACCACCGGTACATCGTCGATCCCCTTTGGTTTGACCAGTGGCATCTGTACACCCGGTGGTATCTTGTCTAGATTCGACTGGATCTTGTCGTGCACCTTAACGATAGATGGGCCCAGATGCTCCCCGACCTTAAACTGAACCGTCACGATACCCTGAGAGTGACGCGAGGCTGAGTAGACATGTTTGACACCGGGGATCTCGCTCATGATCCGCTCCAGCGGATCGATAGCAAGGCTGGCTACCTGCGACGAGGAGGCTCCGGGATAAGCAACATAGATATCGACCATCGGTACAGATATCTGTGGGTCTTCCTGCCGCGGGGTAAAGATTAAGCCAAGTACGCCCATTGCGAGCATGGCAAAAAAGAGCAGAGGAGATAACGGTGAGTGGATGAAGGCGCGCGCCATGCGGCCAGCCAGTCCTAGCGCCTGTTGGCGCTCTTCGGCACCGCCCTGTTGCAGGGTCTTGTCGTCGTTTTCACTCATGGCTGATTATTCTATTTGTCTAGTTTATGCCGCTTGAGGCGTATTTAAACGTTTGCTTGCCCCAATACCGAATCAATCGTTAGTACGGTTCGGATTTCTAACGACTCTTTCACCGCCATGCAGGCCTGCAAGCACGGCAACACGATCATCCGAAAGTTGCTGTCCCAAGCGCACGACATGCAACTCCCGTTTCCCCTTTGGATTCTGAATATATACGGCTGGGAGACTGCCACGACGTATGATGGCTGACTTTGGGATGACAGGTATGTCCCTTGCCGGAACAGAGACATCGGGTACATAGACCTCCGCATACATGCCTGGAGCAGCAGAGGAGTTGAGAGGAATATCAAGCTTCACCTTAACGGTATGACGGACCGGATCGGCCATGGGATAGATCTGTGCAACGCGAACCTTTACGGGCTTATCCCTGTCGATATCAAATCGCGCCTCAAGTTCTTCTCCTGGATGGATCCCAGGCATCAGGCGAGCTGGTACATCGATCTCTGTCTGCAAGGCCTCGATGTCTGCATAGACTAGAAGCGGTTGACCTGGCTGCACAGTATCACCAACCTCGACGCGCTTATCGACAATGACACCATTGAATGGAGCATAACCAACCGCATCTCGAAGTTTTGCATCGACCTGCTCCAGCTGTGAACGTGACTGCATATAGGCACTGCGTGCCTGTTCAATGTTGGTACTGCGGTTGTATAGGTCGGCCTGACGCTCAACACCTGGGTTATTAATACCCATCATGTCGGAAAAATTACGGGTAAACATCTGGTCAAACATCCCTGGGATACCCATCCCTGAGATGCTATTACGTGAAGAGGGAGAAGTAAGTTCTCGTTGAAACTGAACACCAGCATTACGTAATGAGGCATCGGCATTTGACATTGATGCTAGTGCCGATCGACGTTGCGCCAGCAATTCGTCATCATCAAGTGCAATTAATACCGTATTTTGTTCAAATAAGTCGCCCTCTGAACCGGCAATAAACTCGACCCGTCCAGGTAACTGTGCAGCAATAGTAACCTGCCGTGATGGGACGACCGAGCCACCCAACACGATCTGACTCTGGTGCTTGATGATCTCCACCACTGTCGTAACATCGGCTTCACTAGCCTGCGTGCTGAGTGACACTAACAGAGTGACTGCCGCGGTGAGAGTCTTAGATACTTTACCTGCCATTGGGTACTGCCCCCGTCTGATCCATCGTATACGTCGCTTCATTCACCAACAGAGTGCACAGACATACTACTGTGGCGACTTTATTTTTGATATGGCAGGAACTTAATTACTGCAGGAATTACCCTATTGATTAAAAATCCCGCATAACCTGTTGAAACTAATAATTTTCCATACCGTATCACAGATGGACAGCTCTCTCCACACATCATAAAGAAGTGAAGTTAGTGCCAACCTGAAACTTGTATTGATTATCTATATGCTTTTATTGTTTAGCAAACATATTAGCAGTTCGCGAAATACTAATCAAGCTTTCTCTAATATAGAATATGGCGATTAGGATTAGCGTAGGGCTCTATGTTGATTTGGTAGTACGGGTAGGTAGTTCAGAACGAGGGATTAAATGGCGGAGAAGGTGGGATTCGAACCCACGGAAGGTCACCCTTCAACGGTTTTCAAGACCGCCGCTTTCGACCACTCAGCCACCTCTCCGAAAGGAGCGCGCAGAATAGCGGAATCGAAAAGACATTTCCAGCTTGATTTCGCAAATCTTGAAGTTATCCTATGAACGTACTGAGGTTTACGTTGTCAGACGTTGCAGATAGACGTAAATTAGTAGTTCCAGACAGACCATTCAACCATGAGGAGCATGGAATGAACCATAACGAAACCGCTGTTGTCCGCTCACCGGAACAGGTGCTTGCTGCCAATAAGACTATTCGTAATACCTATACCCTGCTGTCGATGACCCTCATCTTCAGTGCTGTGATGGCGGTGATCTCAACCGGCATGAATGTTTCCTTCATGACCGGGCTCATAGCCAATATTGTCGCAATCGCCCTGCTCTGGCTGGTACTACCAAAGACTGCCAACTCCAGTACCGGCATTGGTGTGCTGTTTGCCATCACCGGCCTGTTTGGCTTTGGACTGGGGCCACTACTGGCACACTACCTCCACGCCTTCACTAATGGTGGGCAGTTAATTGCAACCGCCGCAGGTGGAACTGGCGTGATCTTCCTGGGGCTCTCCGCCTATGCGATGCAGACCCGCAAGGACTTCAGTTTTATGGGTGGTTTCCTCGCTGCCGGGCTGATCGTAGTGCTGCTGGCGATCATTGGTAACCTCTTCCTCCAGATGCCTGCCCTGCATCTGGCACTTAACGCCGCCATCATCATGCTGATGGCCGGCTTTATTCTCTATGAAACCAGTCAACTGATTCATGACCCACATGTCAACTACATCATGATGGCTGCATCCATGTTCCTCAGCATACTCAACCTGTTCACCAGTCTGCTGCATCTGCTCGGTGCACTCTCCGGTGATGACTGAGTAAGGAGTTATCTTACTTAGCCAGTTAAGAGAGAGCCCCGCTTATGCGGGGCTTTTTTTCGACAGAGTTAAAATGGAAATGTGATTATGGAAAACAACACGACATTCATGGTGCTATCGGGTCTGCTAACCCTGGGGATCCTGGTGATGTTCTGGCCCCGGGCACGAGCGATGATGCAACACAGTCCCAAAGGCAGTGGTGTAGACTGGATTTCAGCAATACTGCCGCTACTGGCCGTGGTGGGCTTTGTTATCCTACTGATAGCAGCGGTATAACCGGTTCCCCCTACTCCTTACGAAAGTTGGGGTGGTCACAGTTCGCTCTTTTAATTTGGTATTTTTTTACCGCACAATCATGCTCTTCAAAGGTTGCAGAGAAGTGATGACTGCCATCACCTCGGGCTACAAAGTAGAGACTGTCACCACTGTCCGGGTGGAGTGCCGCGTGGATCGCCGCCCCACTGGGCATCGCGATGGGTGTCGGCGTGAGACCGCTGCGGGTATAAGTGTTGTAGGGGGTATCTGTGAGTAGATCCTTTTTACGGATATTACCATCGTAGGCCTTCCCCATGCCGTAGATCACGGTCGGGTCGGTCTGCAGTCGCATTCCCTTTCGTAGTCTGCGGATAAAGACACCCGCAATCTGCGCCCTTTCATAGGTAGCACCTGTCTCCTTCTCAACTATGGAGGCGAGAATCAACGCTTCATAAGCAGAGTTCAGAGGAAGGCTTTCAGCACGCTTCTGCCACTCCTGGTCCAGTCGCTTCTCCATTGCACTATAGGCGCGTTTGAGAAAATCGATATCACTCATCCCCCTGTGAAAGTGATATGTATCAGGAAAAAAACGTCCCTCCGGATGCTCGCCCTCTCTGCCAATGGCGAGCATTATTTCCGTATCCGATTTTCCCTTTAACTGATGTTCCAGATAGGGGTTCTCATTGATCACCGTCATCATTTGGTTAAAATTCCACCCCTCCAACAGGGTGATGGCATACTGCCTGACCTTTCCACTTACCATGTTCTGCAGCAACTGAGAAGGGGTCATGCCTGGTTCAATGGTGTACTCACCAATCTGGATGCTACTGGAGTGATTACCTAGCCGTGCCATCCAGACAAAATAACGCCCATCTTTCACCAGCCCCATCTGCTCAAGATCGCGCGCGACACCCCGTACCGAACTACCCGGTTCAACCACAAGTTGTACCGGCTGCGTAAGTGACAGGGGCTGCTCACTGAACTGCTGGTAAGCGATCAATAGCCAACCAACCGACAGGCTGCCAAGTAGAATGAGTGTCCCCAGCAGTTTGAATAGAAGTCGTTTCAACGCGAATACTCCAGACTTTCGTTGAGTGCAATTTGAAGTTGTGAAAGCAGCTTATTTGAAGGGAGCTGATAATCCTCCAGCCATGCGACGGGCGTTAAGCCAATGAGAGCATTGGTAATGCCGATCTCATCGACCAGCAACAACTCTTCAGGGGCAATCTCTGCGGTCTCTACTGTGACCCCCTGAGTTGCAGCAACAGCAAATAACTGTTCGCGCATCACACCGGCGACACCGCATGTTGAGAGGTCGGGGGTATAGAGTCGCCCCTTTTTTACCCAGAAGAGATTGCTCATCGTCCCCTCCTTCACCGCTCCGTTCAGATCACACATCAAGCCCTCATAAATTTCCGGCACAACCCACTCGGCACGCGCCATCACCTGTTCCAGCCTGTTGAGGTGTTTGATACCGGCGAGAACCGGGTTACATGACAATGGTGTGTGACAGAAGCGAAGACGGATATCACCAGCAGGAAGGAGCCGCCACGGATAGCGCATCACGATACGGCGCGGAGAGGATTCATCAGGCAGACGATAGCCTCTACCACCACTGCCACGGCTGTAGATCACCTTGACGACCACACGCTCATCACTGTCAGCAACGGTAACCACCTCATCATAGAGCGTGTTGAGATTGGGCGGTGGAATCTTAAGCCGCTCGCAACCACGGACAAGGCGAGCTAGATGGGAATCCCAGAGGCGTGGCTTGCCTCGGATGACGGCGATCGTCTCGAATAGCCCATCTCCATAGTGCAGGGCGCGATCGCTGAGCGGGAGCGCATCCATTACCTCTCCGTTAACCATTATCACGAGAGAATCCTGAACGCTGATAACAGGGTGAAGGGTTCCGGGCGGAGCGCCCGGAACAACTGCCAATTAGACCTTGGCGAGGATCAGGGTACCGTTGGTACCACCGAAGCCGAAGGAGTTAGAGAGGGCGACGTTGATCGTCATCTCTCGTGCGGTGTTGGGCACGTAGTCGAGATCACACTCCGGGTCCTGGTTAAAGATGTTAATGGTGGGTGGTGCGACCTGCTGGTGCACCGCCAGGGCGGTGAAGATCGCCTCAATACCACCGGCCGCCCCCAGCAGGTGGCCGGTCATCGACTTGGTTGAGCTCATTGCCAGCTTGTAAGCGTGATCGCCAAAGGCACCCTTGGCGGCATCGGTCTCCGCCTTGTCACCGGCAGGGGTAGAGGTGCCGTGGGCGTTGATATAGTTGACCTGCTCTGGGTTGATACCAGCGTTACGCATCGCGTTGTTCATACAACGCATTGCCCCCTCACCACCCGGTGCAGGAAGGGTCATATGGTGGGCGTCGCCACTCATACCGTAACCGATCACCTCGGCGTAAATCTTGGCGCCGCGTGCTCTGGCGTGCTCGTACTCCTCCAGCACCACCACACCTGCACCGTCACTCAATACGAAACCGTCGCGGTCCACGTCCCAGGGGCGGCTCGCGGTCTCAGGTGAGTCGTTGCGAGTAGAGAGGGCACGCGCAGCACCAAAGCCACCCAGGCCACAGGGCGAGGTGGCCATCTCGGCACCGCCGGCGATCATCACATCGGCATCACCGTATTCAATTAATCGAGCCGCATCGCCAATACTGTGCGTGCCGGTGGCACAGGCAGTAACCAGTGCGATATTAGGTCCCTTCATGCCATACATAATAGAGACGTGACCGGAGATCATATTAATGATGTTGCTCGGTACAAAGAAGGGGGAGATCTTTCGAGGGCCACCCTTCACAAAGGCCTCGTTGCCCTTCTCAATGCCGGGCAGGCCACCGATACCGGATCCAACCGCGACACCTATACGCTCGGCATTGGCCTCAGTCACCTCCAGGCCGGAATCTGCAATCGCCTCCATTGAAGCGGCGATGCCGTAATGGATAAACGGGTCCATCTTCTTGGCGTCTTTGGCCGAGATGTAGCTGGTGACATCAAAATCCTTCACCGAACCACCAAAGATGGTGGAAAAACCGGTGGTGTCAAAGTGGGTGATTGGTGCAATCCCGCTCTTACCAGCCAGGATGTTCTCCCATGACTCCTTAACGGTCAGCCCCACAGGCGAAACCATACCCATACCAGTAATTACAACACGACGCTTAGACAAGGGACTACCCTCTTATAATCTTTCTATTTCTATCAGACAAACAAAAGGCCGCAGCCACCAGGTGGTTGCGGCCCGGGGATGATGTTCAGCTATCAGCCCTGATGAGCATTGACGTAGTCGATCGCCTGCTGCACGGTGGTGATGTTCTCAGCCTCTTCATCGGGGATCTCGGTCTCGAACTCCTCTTCCAGTGCCATTACCAGCTCAACAGTGTCGAGAGAGTCGGCGCCCAGGTCATCAACGAAAGAGGCAGCATTGGTGACTTCCTCCTCTTTAACACCCAACTGCTCGACAACGATCTTCTTGACGCGCTCTTCAATACTACTCATGACGGTTATATCCTCCCAGGAGATATAGAAATAATTCGTTTGGTTGCGCGGTATTGTAGAGAAAAGCGACTACGGATGCCAGAGATTGGAGGCAATCCGCGACCCCTACCCTACTTTTACGCTATCCTGTTGATTTAACTAAATTTATTTACTGCATATACATGCCGCCATTGACACTGATGGTCTCACCAGTGATATAGGCGGCGTCTGCTGAGGCCAAAAAGGCGACCGCCGAGGCGATCTCCTCGGGCTGACCGAGACGATTCAGCGGGATCTGGTTAAGCAGCATCTGTTTGTGCTCATCGGCCAGTGCCTTAGTCATGTCGGTATCGATAAACCCGGGGGCGACCGCATTGACGGTAATGCCACGGGGGCCCAGCTCACGGGCGAGTGACTTGGTAAAACCGATCATCCCCGCCTTGGCGGCGGAGTAGTTGGTCTGGCCTGCATTGCCCATCAGACCAACCACCGAGGCGATGGAGATGATGCGCCCTTTGCGAGCCTTGGTCATCGGGCGCAGCACGGCCTTGGACATGCGGTAGACCGATTTCAGATTGGTCTCCATGATCGCATCCCACTCATCGTCCTTCATCCGCATCAGCAGATTATCGCGGGTGATACCGGCATTATTGACCAGGATGCTCGGTGCGCCGAACTCTTCGCCAATCGCCTTGAGTACCTCGTCGACGTTTTCCTGGCTGTTCACGTCCAGCGCTACGCCCTTGCCCTTGATACCTGCCTCGCTGAGGTAGGCAGTGATTGCCTCGGCACCCGACTCAGAGGTGGCGGTACCAATAACTGTGGCTCCTTTGGCGCCCAAGGCCAGGGCCGTGCATTTACCGATCCCGCGGCTGGCACCGGTGACCAGTGCAACTTCATTCTCTAGTGACATCAATCTCTCCTTCAGGCGGGCAGTTCGGCCAGCGCCTTCTCCAGGCTGGCGGCATCAAATACCGCCATTGCATTCATCGAATTCTCAATACGTTTGTTAAGCCCCACCAGCACCTTGCCGGGGCCGCACTCGACCAGGGTATCAACCCCATCCTGCGCCATCTTCTGTACCGACTCCACCCAGCGAACCGGACTATAGAGCTGACGTACCAGCGCATCACGGATGGCATCGGCATCACTAGCCACCGTCACATCGACGTTATTGATTACCGGAATAATAGGTGTCGCGATAGTGATCGCCGACAGCTGTTCAGCCAGCTTATCGGCAGCAGGTTTCATCAGCGCGCAGTGAGAGGGGACGCTGACCGGCAGTGGCAGGGCACGCTTGGCTCCCGCCTCCTTCGCCGCATCGACTACCCGCTCCACCGCCGCAGCGGTACCGGCAACCACCACCTGACCGGGGGCGTTGAAGTTGACCGCAGAGAGGACATCACCCTGGGCGGCCGACTCACAAACATTGATCACGGTGGCATCATCAAGACCCAGGATCGCTGCCATACCACCCTGTCCCGCCGGTACCGCCTCCTGCATCAGACGACCACGCTCGGCCACCAGTTTTACCGCATCGGCAAAACTGATCACACCGGCAGCCACCAGGGCGGTGTACTCGCCCAGGCTGTGTCCTGCAACTACAGCGGGTTTGGCTCGTCCCTGATCCTGCATAACGCGCCAGACAGCGATGCCCGAGGTGAGCATTGCTGGCTGGGTAATGTGGGTCTTGTTCAGCTCTTCGGCCGGGCCATTCTGCACTAGCTGCCAGAGGTCATAGCCCAGCGCCTCGGAGGCCTCGGCGAATGTGTCCGCCACAATGGAAAAATTACCGGCCAATTCAGCCAGCATGCCTACAGACTGGGATCCCTGTCCCGGAAAGACAAATGCAATCGACACCGTGCTTCCCCCTACGTTTATTATTAACTACGAAAGTTGAGCGAGGACGCTCAACCAGGAAAATCAGAATTTAACCAGCGCCGAGCCCCAGGTAAAACCGCCGCCAAAGGCCTCCAGCAGCAGGGTCTCACCGCGCTGGATACGCCCATCACGTACTGCCGCATCGAGGGCCAGCGGAACCGAGGCACCCGAGGTGTTGCCGTGTTCAGCCACGGTCATCACCACATGATCCATATTCATCTTCAGCTTCTTGGCGGTCGCCGCAATGATCCGTGTGTTGGCCTGGTGTGGCACCAGCCAGTCAACATCACTCTTCTGCAGGTTGTTCGCCTCCAGGGTCTCATCAACGATACGCCCCAGGGTGTTGACAGCCATCTTGAACACCTCGTTGCCTTTCATCTCGACAAAACCATGCTCGGCTCGTATCTCGGGCGAGTTGTTGGATACCCCGGCCTGTACCTCCAACAGCTCCTTGTACTGACCGTCCGCATGCAGATGAGTCGAGAGGATTCCGGGCTCATCGGAGGCCTTCAGCACCACCGCCCCGGCGCCATCGCCAAACAGCACACAGGTGGTACGATCACTCCAGTCGATAATACGTGACATGGTCTCAGCACCGATCACCAGTGCCGTCTTATGGGTGCCGCTCTTGATAAACTTATCGGCCACGCCGAGGGCGTAGACAAAACCGGTGCAGACCGCCTGCACATCAAAGGCAGTGGCGCCATGGTTACCCAAACGTCCCTGTAGCAGACAGGCGGTACTGGGGAAAATCTGATCGGGTGTGGTGGTAGCGACGATAATGAGGTCTAGCTCTTCGGCAGAGACCCCTGCCGCCTCCATCGCATGTTGTGCGGCTCGCTCTGCCAGGTCGACGGTGTTCTCACCCGCTGCGGCGATATGGCGCTGCTTAATGCCGGTACGGGTAACAATCCACTCATCGGTGGTATCGACGATCTTCTCCATATCGGCATTGGTCAAAACCTTCTCCGGTAGATAGCTACCTGTACCGCTGATACGTGAATAGATCAAACTGCTTGCCTCGCTTGTTCCAGCAAATTACCCAACTCTTCGCTGATCATCTCCGGTACATTCTTCTCTACTTCCAGCACCGCAACATTGATCGCGTTGCTAAAGGAGAAGTCATCAGCACTACCATGGCTTTTTATCACAATCCCACGTAATCCCACCAGCGTAGCACCGTTATAGACGCGAGGGTCGATACGACTCCTGAAGGCGTTTAGCACCGGCATCGCCACCAGACCAGCCAGCTTGGTGAAGAGGTTGCGCTTGAACTCCTGCTTCATGTAATGGCTGATCATCTTAGCCAGCCCTTCGCCCGTTTTCAGTGACACATTACCCACAAAACCATCAGCGACGACCACATCGACACTACCCTTATAGATGTCATCGCCCTCAACAAACCCGACATAGTTCAGGCCACTTGCCGCCAGCAGGTGCGCTGCCTCCTTAACCTGCTCATTACCCTTCATCTCCTCCTCACCGATATTGAGAAGACCGACAGTGGGGTTAGCGATACCGTCAACCGCACTGGCGAGTACCGAGCCCATCAGCGCAAACTGGTAGAGCACCTCTGCGGGGGAGTCGACATTGGCACCGAGATCGAGCATGTGGGTGTGGCCGCTGATCGTTGGTAGTGATGAGATGATGGCGGGACGATCGATACCATCGAGTGTCTTCAACACAAAGCGGGCGGTGGCCATCAGGGCACCGGTATTGCCAGCACTGACACAGGCCTGTGCCTCCCCCTCCTTAACCAGGTTAAGGGCCACCCGCATGGATGAATCTTTCTTGCCGCGTAGCGCCTGGGAAGGTTTCTCATCCATCCCGACCACCTGCGATGCGTGGTGCAGCTGGAGACGGTCGCCGGGGGCCGCACCGTGACTGGCGAGGGTGTCACTTAACACCTTTTCATCCCCGACCAGAATCAGCTTAATACCAGGGTGGCGCTTTAACGCGCTCAATGCCGCCGGTACGGTGGTCGTCGTGCCGTGATCACCGCCCATGGCGTCGATAGCGATTACAGTCTGCGTCATAGGGTTTCCTAACGTAATACCGGCCCGCGATCCGTCAGGATCGCGGGCCGGTATTATTGAGCTATACAGCCAGTGGCAAGGGCTTATTCGCCCTTAACATTTACCACTTTACGACCACGGTAGTAGCCGTCTGCACTCACGTGATGACGCAGATGGGTCTCGCCGGTAGTGGGCTCGATGGAAACCGCTGCGGCGGTCAGCGAGTCGTGTGAACGACGCATGCCGCGACGGGAGGGGGACTTCTTGTTCTGCTGTACAGCCATTGCTAAAACCTCGTCAGGTGTTACCGTTACTCTTCAACGTGGCCAGGGCTGCAAAGGGGTTAGCCTTCTTCTCCTCACCACAGTTATCTTCATCGCGCTGCGCCTGATCCGCCTGGGCGTGAATGTCGACACATTGAGACGGTTCGTGCATTGCCACCAGGGGCAGTGCAAGCAGCAACTCATCTTCAATCACATCACGCAGGAAGAGGGTGTCATCCTCTACCAGTAGCGGTTCATAGTGGGAGGGCAACAACTCTGCCGCATCGTTGCTACGAACCAGCCCGAGGGCAAACTCCGTATCGACGGGCTGTTGCATCGCCTGCAGACAACGCTGACACTCCAGTGTCAAGGCTGTCTGCAATCGCCCCTTCATGTATCGGATACCCTCGGCATCGACACCAAACTCCAGGGAGACGACCACTTTGCCGCTCTGCTCTAGTAGCGAATCGTGCAACCGCTCCATCTCCTCAAGGGAGTAGCCCCCCTCCAGCAGACGGCCTGTTTCAGCCATCCTCAGAGGGTCTATATGAACCGGTAAGCGCTCATCAAACATAAGCGCGCGATAATACGCCCATCACCCACGGGTGTCAAAGGGAAAAAGTCAATAAAATCGGGCTGTTCCGTAATGCAGGTGGCCCTGAACTTGACACATTGGAACCACTCACATAGTACTAACTATATTGACATACCGGGCATGCAAACCAATGGGAAAAATAACCCGGCTGCTCATCGCTAACCGTGGTGAGATCGCCGTACGAATCGTCCGGGCCTGCGCCGAGATGGGTATCCACAGCGTCGCCGTCTATAGCGATGCGGACCGTGAGGGGCTGCATGTAAAGATGGCCGATGAAGCCCACAGTCTGGGACCTGAGCCATTGCGCGGCTATCTTGATGCCGAGGGGCTGGTACAGCTGGCAGGCCAACTCCAGTGTGATGCCATCCACCCCGGCTACGGCTTTCTTGCCGAGAGCCCGTTGCTAGCCGCCGCCTGCGAGAGAGAGGGAATCCGTTATGTGGGCCCCTCCTCTGCCGTCATCCAGCACCTTGGAGACAAACTCGCGGCGCGTCGCAGCGCCATTGAGGCTGGACTGCCGGTCACCACAGGCAGCGATGAAAATTTGAGCAATATCGAGCAGGCAGTTCATCTGGCCGCGGAGATCGGTTACCCGGTAATGCTCAAGGCGACCGGTGGCGGTGGTGGGCGTGGTATCCGCCGTTGTAATGATGTGAATGAGCTCCGGCAGGGCTTTGCCCGTGTCGCCAGCGAGGCGGAGAAGGCATTCGGTCACAGCGGGATATTCATGGAAAAGTGCATCGACCGTGCCCGTCACATCGAGGTGCAGGTGCTGGGCGATCACCACGGCAATTCCCTCCACCTGCTGGAACGCGACTGTTCGATCCAGCGGCGCCACCAGAAGCTCATCGAAATCGCCCCCTCACCCCAGATCACCGATACACAGCGCCGTCAACTCGGAGAGTGGGCGGTACAGATCGCCAGTGCCGTTGGCTACACCAATGCCGGTACCGTGGAGTTCCTGCTCGCCCCCAACGGCGACATCACCTTCATGGAGGTCAATACCCGTCTGCAGGTAGAGCATCCTGTCACCGAGGCGATCACCGGTATCGATATCGTGCAGCAACAACTGCGCATCGCCGCCGGTGATCCGCTAACCATCAGGCAGGAAGAGGTCACCGCCCGTGGCTATGCGATGGAGCTGCGCATCAACGCTGAGGAGCCAAAGCACGACTTTGCACCGCAGTTCGGCGAACGTCTGGGCCATGTGCGTCGCTATCTCACGCCAGGGGGACCCGGTGTGCGCATCGACAGCGCTCTCTACTCGGGTTACGTGATCCCGCCCCACTACGACTCGCTCTGCGCCAAGCTCATCGTGCATGCCAGTGATTGGCCCGGTCTGCTACAGCGTGCCCGCCGAGCACTCAGGGAGCTACGTATTGACGGGGTCAAGAGCACCATCCCCTACTACCTGACACTGCTCGAAGAGGTGGAGTTTCAGGAGGGTAAGTTCGATACCGGCTATGTTACCGATCACCCGGAACTAATCGAATACCAGGAGAGCGATGATGACCGACGCAAGGTCGCCGCCATCGCAGCCACCCTTACCGCCGCAGGCCTGGTCTGAGGAAACTATATAAATGATTGATGAAGCAGCGCCCCGTGTAGAGATCACCGACCTCATCCTGCGTGATGCACACCAATCACTGCTGGCGACGAGGATGCGCACCGCCGATATGCTCCCCATCTGCCAGCGGCTCGATCAGATCGGCTACTGGTCGCTGGAGGTATGGGGCGGTGCCACCTTCGACGCTTGTCTGCGTTTTCTTGCCGAGGACCCGTGGCAGCGACTGCGAGAACTGCGCCGTGCCCTGCCCAACACCCGCCTGCAGATGTTACTGCGT
>Ga0224501_10000229_pt1 | contig 51074 bp, 46 predicted proteins | sample SF_Oct11_sed_USG_4_FD_169105 | JGI IMG/M metagenome (GOLD analysis project Ga0224501, IMG submission 169105) | Sediment microbial communities from San Francisco Bay, California, United States - SF_Oct11_sed_USGS_8_1 | ecosystem: Environmental > Aquatic > Marine > Sediment | place: USA... | reverse complement strand
GATTGCTTTCAAAGCTGACCGCGTGCAGCAGGACCCCATACTTGGCGGCGCCGCGGAACAGGCAGTAGCGCACGATCTGGTTGACCACCGGATCGGGCCGCAAGTAGAAGCGGCGCAGGTCGCAGGTCCGGGTCACCATCCGGGTCCCATCCGGGACCGATAGCCGGGGAGCGGTCACACCCTGTTATCGGCCAGTGCCCGCGGCAGTTTCGCAAAATCGTACGCATCGTCTCCAGGCTCCCTGCGCAGAGGTGTTACGTAACCAGCCCGTACGCGGGCCCCGGCCGGAATCGGCCGGGAGCCGCGTACAGGCCGGGCGGAGGTCGAGCGCGGAAGCTTGTGGCGAGCCCGAGCCGCGCCACCGCAGGCGGGGGCCCGAGCCTGGCCTGCGGCGCCAGGAAAGCTGCCAGGACGACTTTTTCGCCAGCCGCCCTGGGCAGAATATTTCCGGACGAACGGGCGTCTACCCAGGTCTCGGGGCCGTCGACGTGCGCATGCAATCCCTGGTGAGTTGGAGCTTTACAGTTGCATTGCTGACCGCGTGCGGAGCCGGGCAGCAGCAGCCGATGCCGGGGGCCGCGCCGCTCGCTCCAGCGCCGGAGCTACCGCCGACAGCGTCGCTGCCGGCCGCGGTCGCGAGCTACGACGCGCGCCTCGAGAAACTCGGGGACCTGGACTTCGAGCAGCTGGTGCGTGCTTCCAGCCTGAAGCGGGCGAAGGATCGCCCGCCGCGCTTCGATCCGCGCTCGTCGCACTACTTCCTACGAGCGCGCGAGACGCTGGAGATGACCGGGGCCGAGCTGGCGCGCTTCGATGAGCGCGGCTTCGTCGCCGTAGACCACCAGCGCGACTTCTCCATGGGCTCGGCGTATTTCGCGATCTACACGCGCGACCTGCCCGTGCTGGTGACGACCGACTCCGTGCTGCACGCCTGGCATCGATCCTTCGACAACGCCCTGATGGATCTGGAGACCATGGCCCTGCACCCGGCCATCGATGACGTCCTGCGCCGCGCCCACGAGCATCTACGCGAGCACCGCGAGGGGGCCCAGCGCGAGGAGGCTCGGCAGGCCTTCGACGACGTGGATCTCTACGTCACCATCGCCCGCAACCTGCTGGCCGGCGCCGGCGCCGAGCTCGGCACCGACGCCAAGGCCAATGATCGAAGCGGCTGGCGGCCAGTAGCTCCCGACGTCTGGGACGGAAGGCTCCTGGTTCGCTCAATCAGTGGTCAGGACGCGCAGGCAGAGCGCATCCTTTGGCACGTCGCGCGACTGAAACTCCAAATCGATCCGGAGACCGAACTCTTCGGAGAACGCAGGGCCGTCGACTTCTCGCAGTTCACCCCGCGGGGACACTACACCCGCTCGACCCCGCTCAAGCGCTACTTCCGCGCCATGATGTGGCTCGGCCGCGCCGACACCGCACTCGATCTCGAGCGCCCCCGTCAGCGGCGGGCCGCCGCCCTGCTGAGCCGGCTGATCGCCGACAGCGGCGGCATGCCCGACCTGGCTGCGGTGCGCTCCGCGGTCGACTACCTGATCGGCGTCGGCACGAGCTCGAGCCCGGAGGCGTTGTGGGCCTCGCTTCCGCGCGACGGGCGCCTTTTGGCCGACGACGCCGCGGTCGCGATCGCAGTCGACGAGCTCGCCCGCGACGGGCGCGGTGGGCAGCAGCTGATTCGATCGCAGACGCTGAAATCCGACCCCCATTCGCCCGTGAAGGCGACACCGCCGCCACTCTTTCAGGTCTTCGGACAACGCTTCACCCTCGACGGCTTCACGCTCTCGAAAGTCGTCTTCGACGAGATCTTCGAGAACGGCCGCAAGGTGGAGCGCTACATGCCGACCGGCCTGGACGTCGCCGCAGCGCTGGGCAACGACGAGGCCACCTACCTGCTGCAAGACGAGCTCGAGCGCTACGGCTACGGTGAGAACTTGCTGGCGGCGCGCGAGATGATCGGCGCGCTGGAGCCCGACGACTGGGGCCAGAGCGTTTACAGCCGTTGGCTTTCGGTGCTGCGGGAGCTGCATGCGGTGCCGGCGAGCGGTGCCTTTCCAGACGTGATGCGCACGCAGGCCTGGCAACGCAAGCAGCTTCAAACCCAGCTCGCGTCCTGGTCGCAGCTGCGCCACGACACCATCCTCTACGCCAAGCAGAGCTACACGGCGTTCGCAGAGTGCGAGTATCCGAAGGGCTATGTGGAGCCCTATCCGCGCTTCTACGCCCAGCTCGGCGAGATGGCACGGCAAATGGCCGAGGTCGTAACCCGTGTGCCGATGGTTGGTGGCGAGGAGGCTGAACGACGGCATCGGGGTTCGCGCCGGAATGGGATCGCGGTCCACTTTCGGCGCTTCGCCGACACGATGGCGAAGCTCGAAGCGCTCGCGCGCAAGGAGCTGGCCTCGCGCCCCTTCACGACGGCCGAGACCGACTTCCTGAAACGTACGATCGACATCCGCGGTGGAGGCAGCGGAGCGCCCAGCTACACGGGCTGGTATCCGAGCCTGCTCTACGGGGAAACACCCGAGACGTTCAAGCCGGTCGTCTCGGACGTGCATACCGATCCGAACAACGGCCAGGTGCTGCAGGTGGCCACCGGGCGCACGGAGCTGTTGGTCGCGGCCATCGACAACGCAGGGGACCGCGCAGTCTACGTGGGTCCGGTCTATTCGTATTACGAGTTTACCCAGCCGGCCTCGGCTCGCATGACCGACGAGCTGTGGGCCAAGCGCGTCAGCAGCGGCGACACCCCGCCACGCCCTTCGTGGACCGAGACGTTTCGCACCCCGGGCAAGCTCCGCTCCTTCCGGCCCCACTGAGGCGACCTGCCGCCAGGAAAGCTGCCAGGTCGCTTTCGCGGCGGTGGCGGCCAGCGCCGGCATGGCTTCGAAGAGCGGCTCGGGTTCGTCGCGAGCGAATGCCAGAAAAAACGCCCTGGAAGCTGCTTCGCCGGAAGCTGCTTCGCCGGCGGTCTCGCGGATTTTCCTCCGGGCGCACTCGCGATTCGCACTCCGTCTGGGCGGCGAAATGTAGCGTTGGTTCTGCGGCGGGTCCTTACGTATCCGCACAGGCGCGCTACCGCTTCCCGCACTTCGTCGGTGGAGCGCGCGTAGGAGAGCCGAATGCTCTTGGAGCCGTGTGTGGGGTCGAAGTCGAGTCCCGGCGTAATCGCCACGCCCAGCTCATCGAGGCCCCGCTCGCCACGGAGTCCTAAGGCGGAATCCAAGAGCTGCCAAAACGTTTTCCGCGGGACGCTTAAATGAAACGGGCCGGCGGCTGCGGCGCAGTCGCGCCGCAGCCGCCGGCCCGGGCTTGCTCAGAGGACCCCGGCGAACTGCAGTAGCGATTCCAGATCCGTGATGCAGCCGGCCGAGCCCGGGCCGACCTGGATCCCGTTGCCCGTGACCGCGGCGTCATGACGGTTGCTGAGGTAGCTGTTGGGGCTCTCCTTGATCAGGCCCACCAGCGTTTCGGCCACGATGCGGCTGCCGACGGCGCCCAGCGTCTGACCTCCCGTCTGCACCGCCGCCTCCTTCAGCAGGTAGAACCACAGGGGAGTGCGCAGGTCGAAGTAGGCCTCGTCGAAGAGCGCTTTGAGTTCAGCGGACTCGCCTTCCAACAGTTGCTTCTCAGTCAAGGGGTCGATGCCCATGGCCCGAGCCAGCGCCTGGCCCGTGGGCACGCTGAGGCTGTAGCCCCTCAGCAGGTTGCTGCGGGCCAGGTGGGCCAGAATCGGATCGCCGGCCCGACCCTCGAATGGGATTTCGAAGAGCCCGGCAGCGATCTTCGGATCGATGATGCGGGCCTTCTGGGCCGAGTCGCCGACGAAGCGCTTCCAGTCGATCACGAGCTCCGGACGCAGCTGACCGTCCTGCTGGTTTTCGGGCTTGGCGCCGCCGCCGAGCAGATCGCCGATGTCCCTGCGCGTGTTGGCGTTGAGGTCGTAGAAGGGCCGGATCATCGAGTGACCGAAGCGGAAACCGGCCACCGAAAACTCCAGCGGCATGAACAGCCGGCTATGGCCACCCGCTGAGCCGAAGTAGCGCGGACCGTTGGCGAGCACGTCGGCCACCACCGCAGGATCGCAGACGCGCGGCAAGTAGTCCTCGACCACCACATGCTGGTAGGCCCAGCGCACCAGCTGGCGGGCGCGCACGTAGCGGCGGGCGTTGTCGAGGTTGGCCGGCTGGGCATCGGCCACCGCGTTGTGGAAGGAGAGCATGCTGGCGTGCAGCTGTCCCACGATGATGTTTTCGTCGTTGCGCGCATCGGCGATTGATGCCGAGCCGTCAGTCCTGCGCGGCAGGTCGAGGCGCTTGCCTTGCCTGAAGACGCAAAGGCGCAGGTTGCCGTCGTAGAGGTCCTGCGCCCGGGTGCGAGTCTCGCTCTGCCCGTTGCCGGAGCCTCCGCCCGCGACCAGACCGGGCCCATCGCCGTAGAGACTGTCGAGATCCAGCTGGGGACGGCGGCCGTTGGTCAGCGCCGCGACCACCTGTTGCGGTGCCAGCGGATGGATCGCGGCCCCCGCTCCAATCTCGGTCAGACTGCCGTCGCGATCGGTGCGGGCGGTGACGTCGTGATCGATGAACTGACCAAAATAGGTGTAGATCGCTGGCGTCGCCGAGTCGCGATCGGGGAGCGGAACGGAGGCGGTGCCGGGGTCGGCCATCAGCGCGCCGAGCTTGCGCAGCGCCGCGATCGTGCTCTCTCCCTCGGGCAAGAGCTGGGACGGTGTGCTGGCCGCCCGACGAAATAGGTAATCGAAGTGTGTTTCGAAAAGGATCTCCTCTTCGAGACCCTTGCTGTGACTCACATTCTTGAGCATTGCATTCCCCGCTGTGAACTGTTGGTTATGCGCCGTCGGCAATTGGGCCGACGACGCGAACAAAGCGTCTGGCGTTGCTGGGCAGGAGGCAATACTGAACGTCATGCCACGCTGGAATCGGTCGGTGGATGGGAACCAGCCCACGAGCATCGTGTGAGTCGCTGTGAGTTTAGAGCGCGATAGGATAGCCAGAATCGCCGCGCCCTGCGTTACGCTATGTCCATGCTTGGCAAACCTGCCGTTGATCTATTCAAGGCCACTGGCCTGAGTCTGCTGCTGCTCGCCTGCGGCAGTGACGCTTCCGTGCCGAGCGCCGGCTGCCAGCGCTGCGGGGCCGCCATCACCGAGGAACTCTGCCTGATGGTGGGCGAGGAGTCCGGCTGCGAGAAGTCGCGCCTGGTGCCCGCGGCGCCGGGCGAGTGCGATGGTTGCTCCTTCACCAATTGCGACGAGCCCCCGAGCTGCAATGTCAGCCCCGGCCTGGTCCAGGATTCAGGTCCGCCTCCCGCGCCCGATCCGGCCTGCGCCACGGCCGACGCCGATGGCGACGGGCTCTTTTCCGAGCCGCCGCCGGGCTGCAGCGATCCCGGCATGGTCAATATCAATGGCGCCATCAGCTACACCTGTCCCTGCGGCGGTACTTGTCCCTGCGGCTACCAGTGCGGCAGCATCCCGCTCTCGGTGGGCGGCACCCTCGGCAGCGTGTGCGCGCCACCCCAGTGACCCCCCGCTGCCGGGGCCAGAAGCCATGAGCGAATCACCACGCCTCACCCACCTCGACGAACAAGGCCAGGCGCGCATGGTCGACGTGGGCGAAAAGGCGACCACCCAGCGTTTGGCCGTGGCCCGCGGGCGCGTGCGCATGGCCGCCGCCACCATGGAGTTGTTGCTCTCGGGCAACGCCAAGAAGGGCGATGTGCTAGCCACCGCACGCATCGCCGGCATCCAGGCCGCCAAGCGCACGCCCGAGCTGATTCCCCTGTGCCACGCCATCGGTCTGACCTCGGTCGAGCTGCACTTCGAGCCCGAAGCTGCTGACCGAGACGGCAGCCAAGACGGCAGCCAAGACGGCAGCCAAGACGACAGCCAAGACGACAGCCGCTGCCTGAACATCGCCGCCACCGTGCGCGCCCTGGACCGCACCGGTGCCGAAATGGAGGCGCTGACGGCGGTCTCGGTGGCGGCGCTGACGGTCTACGACATGCTCAAGGCCGTCGACCGCGCCATGGTGATCGAGGCCGTGGCCCTGCACGAAAAAAGCGGCGGCAAGAGCGGGCACTTTGTCCGCGAGCAGCTTCCCTGACGCGTGTGCTTCGACTGAGGCGCGAATAACTCGCGTGCTTCAGGCTTTCTGCTGCCCGATCCGGCCAATTGAGCGTATTTTTGCGCACTTTTCGGCAGCATGGGTTGAAGCCGGTGGGCAACTGCGTCAGGGTGGGTGCAGGTGGTTCTCGTGGTATTGCGGAAGAATAAGGTGGGTTGCCGGCATCCATGGATGGCGGTGTGTGTGGCCATCACGACCTTCGTGGCGGGCTGTGGCCTGCTCGGCGGCGAGGGTTCCTCCGGCGACGGAGACGGCGAGAGCGCGGGCGGTGAATCGCCGCGCAAGGCCGTGATGGTCGAGATGCCGTGGGATACGACGGCGGTGCGCGACAAGAAGACCGCGCCCATCGTCAGCGTCGTGGTGGTCGACGACGGCCGCGATGGCGTGCCCGTGCCCCACATCTACGGCTATCCGCTGTGGGCCGAGGGCCAGGCCTCGCGCGGGATCCTAAAGCTGCGCCACGATAACTACTCCGAGGCGACGCTGGAGAACTTCGAGGATGAGCACGGCGTCAAGCACTGGGAAGAGCGCCTGCCGGCCCTGGGCTGCACCTTTCACGGCATCGAGGAGACCGAGATCGAACGCGTGCCGCTGTCGCTGAGCTGCGAGCTGCCGGCGCCGGCCGCCCTGGGAGGCAAGAAGCGTCCGGTCGTTGGCGAGCTCACGGTCGGCGCCCATGCCGACAAGGTGGTGAGCGAGCCCAGCCTGGTGCACGCGTTTTTGGGTGACTGGCATCTGGTGGAGGGCGACCTGAAGAAAAGCGGCGTGGGCTTTTTCAACACCGAGCACGGGCAGCTCGCCTTCGAGTTCGAGCGCGGACGGCTTTCGCGCGTGACCTATCACTTTGATCCGCCCGAGAAGCGCTGGCGCTCGGCCATGCTGTGGGTGCAGCCATGAGCGCCGCCCGTCGAGGCATCCTGCCGCTCGGGCTGGGTGCGCTGGCGCTGCTGCTGTGGGCGCCGGCCGCGGGCGTGCAGGCCGAAAACGCCCTGGCCAACGAGACCGATTCCCTGGTCGACGGGCTCTTCGATGACGGCGGCAAGAAGGCCGGCCCGGCGCCCCGCGGGTCCAAGAAGCGCGCCCGCTCCGGCCGCGGTCCGGCCCCGGCCAAGAACGCGCGCGATGCCGCCGACCGGGATTTGGTGCTCGGCGGCGATGGCGCCGAAAAGCCCAAGGGCGAGCGGCCCCTGCAGCCGGGCATCCTGGCGCCGCCCGAGCCGGTGGGCGTGCGCAAGGTGGCGGTGGTCGACGGGGAGTTGCCCCGCGACTCCAGCGCGCGCATGGCGCTGCTGGAGGAGCTGTCGGCCCACACGGAACTCGAGGTGATCGGCAGCTCCGACGTGGACGTGGTGGCCAACCGCATCGGCGTCGGCCCCGACAGCTCCCGCGGCCGCAAGCTGTTGGCCGCGGAGTTGGGCCTATTCGCCTGGGTGGAGCTCGCCCCAGGCCCCGGCGGCGTGCGCATTCGCATCACCGACAAGCACGACGTCCCGCGCGGCAGCCTGGATGTCAGCGGCCGTGACGACGCCAGCTTGGCAGCCACCATGCATGCCGACTTCTGGCCCAAGCTGGGTCCGGTGCTCAGTGAGCAGGCGCGCCTCGAACAGCGGCTCTACGCCCAGCGCGAGCTGGCCCTCGAGCGCCAGAAGGCCCGCGCCGACGGGCTGGTGCGTCACCGGGAGTTGGCGATCAAGCGCCGCGAGCACGAGCAACAGCGCCTGCAGGATGCCAAGCTGGCCGCCATCGAGAAGGCCAAGACGCGCGCCGAGGAGCTCGAACGCCAGCGCCAGCTGGTGGTGGAGCGCCGGGCCGAGGAAGCGCGCAAGCGCCAGGAAGAAGAGGCCGAGGCCCAGCGCAAGCTGGCGGAGATGGCGCGCCAGCGCGAGGCCGAGCAGCAGCGGATGGCGCGCGAGGCGGCCATGGAGCGCGAGCGTCAGGCCAAGCAGGCGGCCATGGCCCGCCAACAGGCCGCCGCCAAACCCGCGCCCGCCTATGGCTACGGCGCCAATGCCAACACCGGCTACGGTGGCCAGCCCAACGGCTACGCTCCCCCGCAGCAGGCTGCTTGGCCCGCCCAGGCGCCGGCGCCAGCACCGGCTGCGGGCTATGGGCAGCAGCCATCCGCGGGCTACGGCCAGCCGGCCTACGGCTCGGCGCCCCAGGGTGGTGGCTACGGAAGCGCGCCACCACCCCAGCAGGGCAGCTCCGGCAAGAAGGCCGTCAATCCGGCCATGCTCTCGCCCGCGGCCCGCGCCTGGATGGAAAAGCGCCGCGCCGCCGGTCTGGCCCCGTGATCGCCGGCCGGCCCGCTGTGGCATGCTCGTACCGATGAAGGTCTGGCTCAACGGCGCGCTGGTGGAGCGCGATCGAGCGCGCGTGTCCCTGCTCTCCCACGCCTTCGGCCGCGCCTCGAGCGTTTTTGAGGTGGTCGAGGTGGCCGAGGCGGCGCAGGGCCCCTGCGTCTTCGCTGGCGATGCCCACCTCGCGCGCCTTTTGCGCTCGGCCGAGCTGATGGGCATGACGCCGGGCTACTCGCTGCAAGAGCTGCGCGAGGCCATGTGCCTGACGCTGCGCGAAAACGGCGTACGCGACGGCTACGCCAAGGTCTTCTGTTATTACAGCTGTCCCGAGCTGGGCATCTTCCCCAGTCGCGACGAGGTCGACGTGGCGGTGTTGACCATCGACATGGGCGGCCTGCGGCGGGCCAACGCGGACGGGCGCGGCAAGCCCATCGCCGTGGGAATTTCACGTTGGCGCAAGCTCGACCAGCGCACGGTGCCGATCCAGGCCAAGGTCGCCGGCCACTACGTCAACGGCTACCTGGCCTCCCTCGAAGCGCGCCAGCGCGGCTTCGACGATGTCTTGCTGCTCGACACCGACGGCAATGTCGCCGAGAGCGCCACCTCCAGCGTCTTTTTCGTGCGCGGAGGGCGCCTGCGGACGCCGCCGCTGCCGCGGGTGCTCGACGGCATCACGCGCGCCGCCTGCATCGAGCTTGCGCCCGAAGTCGGCATGGAAGTGGCGCAGGAGCCGATCGCCGAAGCCGAGCTGGCGTCGATGGACGAGGCCTTCCTGGCCAGCAGCGTGGGGCGTATCAGCCCCATCGCGCGCATCGATGACATGCACTTCGGCGACGGCCAGCCCGGGCCCTTCACCCGCCGCCTCAGCGAGCGCCTCGACATGCTCTACGCCGGTCGGCACCCGGCCTCTCGCCGCTGGCTGACGCCTATTGCCTGAGTCGCCCCAAGCCCTCAGCTGCCGCGCCGGCGCACCACCGACAACAGCGCCTGCAGCTCGGTCTTGCCCAGCTCGCCCACCAGGGCCAGCGTCACGAGGTAGCCCAGGCCGCCGCCGACCAGCGCCCCCAGGGCCGACAGCGCGCTGTCGCTGGGCAGGCTGTGGGAAAGCAGCCAGGCGGCGCCAGCGGCCAGGAGCGTGCGCAGGGCGCTCTTCCACGGAATGAAGGCGCCGAAGCGCATGTAGACGGCCGAGCCGATGGCCAGCAGCGCAAAGGCGGTGCCGATGCTGGTGGCGGTGGCCGCCGCCCCCAGCGTGCCCTCGCCGATGCCCGCGGCGCGCACCAGCAGCACGTTCAGGCCGATCACCAGCACCACCGTCACCGCCGCCACCGCCGCCGCGATGCCGGGGCGACCGGCGCCGCTCAAGATGGTGGCGCCGATCACAAAGAGCGCGAAGCAGACCATGCCCAGCGACAAAAGCGAAAGCGCGCTGGCGCCGGCCAGGTAGGCGTCGGGATAGGCGATGCGCATGACGCCGGCCGAGGCGCCGCTGATGGGCGCGGCCACCGCGAACAGCACGATGAATGAAAAGCGCATGGCGCCGCGGATGTAGGCCCGGGTGGAGGTATCGTCGCCGATGGAGACGGCGTGGGAGATCATGGGGAAGACCACGAAGGTCACGCTCAGGATCAGCTGGTAGGGCACGAAGGCGAAGGTCTGGGCGGCGCGGTAGAAGCCGGCGAAGCGCGAGGCGGTCTCGGCGGCCAGGGCCGTGCCCTGACCGGCGCTGAGGGCCAGGTCGGCCACGCTGCGCTTGAGCACCGTCAGGTCCACCTGCAGCGTCATGTTCAGGCACAGCTGGTAGAGCCACAGGGGCGCCATCAGCAGAAGCCAGCTGCGGATGGCCAGGGGGCGACCGCTGCGCCCCACGCCCACCATCAGGAGCGCCACGGTCAGCACCCCGACCGCGGCGCTGGCGAAGCCGCCGATGGCGCCCAGGGCGCCGTAGCCCAGGGCGGCGCCGCCCAGAATGCAGCCGCTGCGCAGGGTGGTGTAGGTGACGTCGAGGGTGGCCTGCTTGAAGAAGAGCTGGCGGCCGTTGAGGGAGCCGACCAGGGCCGCATAGAGGGCGTAGCTGAAGACGACCACCGCGGCGATGCGAAAGAGCGGCGTCAGCAGGGCATCGAGCAGCACGCGCTCGGCCAAAAGCGGCGCGCTGACCAGCAGCGTGCCGGCCAGCACCGCGCCCACCACCGCCTGCAGCGACAGCCCCTGGCGCAGGGAATGGTCGGCGGCGCCCGGGTCTTCGCTGACGCGCTTGCTGACGGTCTGGATGGTGGCGACGATCAGCACGTTGTTCAGGATCGACACCACGCTCATGGCCGCCGAGTAGAGCCCGAAGCGCTCGGGGCTGCCCAGAAGCCGCGGTAGCATCAGCTGCACGGCATAGCCGGCGACGATGAAGTAGAGCTTGGCGGCGGTGATGAAGAGCACGCCGCGGCCCGCGCTTTGAGTGGCGCTCTGAGTGGCGCCCGAGCCAGTGGCTGGGGGGGCGCCCGGGTCGGCGGCTTCGGTGCGTGCGGCGGCCATCTGCCGGCCCTTGTGCCCCTGTGGCCCGATGCGGTCAAGCGCACCCGCGCGCGAGTGTCTTTTCCGAAACGCTCCCGCCGTTTTACGCTAGGGGTGTGCTCACATCGGACTCGGCCATGGAGCGTGGACGGCAGCTGCTGCTGGCGGCGGTCATGCTGGGCGTGGTGATTCTGATCGGCGCTTCCGGCTACCGTTTTCTGGGCGAAGAGCGCTGGAGCTGGGTCGACTGCCTCTACATGACGGTGATCACGCTCTCCACGGTGGGCTTCGGCGAGACCCTCAAGGGCATGAGCGAGATCGAGGGGGCGCGCATCTGGACGCTGCTGCTGATCCTCTCGGGCAGCGGCACCCTGCTCTTCTTCGTCTCGACCTTTACGGCATTTGTCATCGAGGGTGATATTCAGGGATCGTTTCGGAGGCGACGCATGCAAAGGCGGATCGACCAGCTGCAAGGGCACTTCATCGTGGTGGGCGTCGGGGCCACCGGCGTGCACGTGGTCGCCGAGCTGCTCGACAGCAAGGCGCCCTTCGTCGTCATCGACACCAACCTGGAGCGCCTGGAGCGCGTGGCCGAGGAGGTGGGGCAGGAGATGCTCTACGTGCACGGCGACGCCACCGAGGACGGCGTGCTGCAGCAGGCGGGCATCGGCCGCGCCGCGGGCCTGGCCGCCACGCTCAAAGAAGACAAGGACAACCTCTTCGTCTCAATCACCGCCCGCGCCCTGCACCCCGAGCTGCGCATCGTCTCCAAGATGACCGAGGACAGCGCCGACATGAAGCTACGCCGCGCCGGCGTCGACTGCACGGTCTCGCCCAGCTTGATCGGCGGCATGCGCCTGGCCAGCGAGCTGGTGCGGCCGTCGGTGGTGCAATTCCTCGACCGCATGCGCAGCCAGGACCTGCGCGTCGAGGAGCTGCCGGTCTCCGAGGGCTCGCCGCTGGTGGGGCTGCGCATTCGAGACACCGGCATCCGCCACCAGACCAACGCCCTGGTGCTGGCGGTGGGCGAGCCCGATGGCTCCTACAGCTACAACCCCGGCCCCGACTTCACCCTGGCTGGCGGCCAGATCCTGGTCGTGCTCTGCCGCACCGCCGACGTCCAGATCCTGCGCCGCAGTATCGAACTTGGTACAAATGCCGCGACATCGCGGGGCTGAACCTGCCTGCAGAGGTTGCTTGACTCGCGGTGCCGACTGCTTATGTTGCCCCCGCCGTTGGGGTCGGCCAGGCCGCCGGCGTCTCCCAGACCGGCCCACACCCACCCCAAGTTGAAGACGATTTCTTCCCCGGCGGTCGCTGAGATCGCCTGCAAAACGGCGCCGCCGGCGCCCCAGGAGAGCAAGACACCATGGCAAAGATCATCGGGATCGACCTCGGCACCACCAACTCCGTGGTCGCGGTGATGGAAGGCAAGGAGCCCAAGGTCATCGTCAACGAGGAGGGCGATCGCGTCACCCCGTCGATCGTCGCCTGGGACGACCAGGGCGAGATCCTGGTGGGCCAGATCGCCAAGCGCCAGGCCATCACCAACCCCGAGGGCACCATCTTCAGCGCCAAGCGCTTCATCGGCCGCCGCTTCGAGGAAGTGGGCGACGACGACCGCCGCCGCGTGTCGTTTGACGTGGTGCGGCGCGAAAACGGCGACAGCGGCTTCAAGGTGGGCGATCGCGAGGTCTCGCCGCCGGAGGTCAGCGCCCACGTGCTGCGCAAGCTCAAGCGCGCCGCCGAGAACTACCTGGGTGAAGAGGTGAACGAGGCCGTGATCACAGTCCCGGCCTATTTCAACGACTCCCAGCGCCAGGCCACCAAGGACGCCGGCAAGATCGCCGGCCTCGAGGTCAAGCGCATCGTCAACGAGCCCACCGCTGCGGCCCTGGCCTACGGCCTCGACCGCAAGCAGGAGGAGCTGATCGCGGTCTACGACTTCGGCGGCGGCACCTTCGACATTTCGATCCTCGAGGTCAGCGACTCGGTGGTGCAGGTCATCAGCACCAACGGCGACACCCAGCTCGGCGGCGACGACGTCGACAACGTGATCATCGACTACCTGGCCGAGGAGTTTAAAAAGGATCAGGGCCTGGACGTCAGCAACGACAAGATGGTCGTCCAGCGCCTCAAGGACGCGGCTGAAAAGGCCAAGATCGAGTTGTCGAGCAAGCTCGAGACCACCGTCAACCTGCCGTTCCTCACCGCCGACGCCTCCGGCCCCAAGCACCTGAACATCAAGGTAAGCCGCGCCAAGCTCGAGTCCATGATCGACCCGCTGGTGCAGCGAACGCTCACCCCCTGCAAGAAGGCCCTGGCCGATGCGGGCAAGAACGCTGGCGACATCGACGAGGTGGTGCTGGTGGGCGGTTCCACGCGCATCCCGCTGGTGCAGCAGACGGTCGAGAAGTTCTTCGGCAAGGAGCCCCACAAGGGCGTCAATCCCGACGAGGTGGTGGCCGTGGGCGCAGCGGTCCAGGCCGGCGTGCTCTCGGGCGAGGTCAAGGACATGGTGTTGCTCGACGTCACGCCGCTTTCGCTCGGCGTCGAGACGCTGGGAGGCGTGATGACCACGCTGATCCCGCGCAACACCACCATCCCCAGCCGCCGCGACGAGATCTTCTCCACGGCCGAGGACAGCCAGACCAAGGTCGAGATCCACGTGCTGCAGGGCGAGCGCGCCAACGCCGGCGACAACCGCACCCTGGGGCGCTTCCACCTGGAGGGCATCCTGCCGGCGCCGCGCGGCGTGCCCAAGGTCAAGGTCACCTTCGACATCGACGCCAACGGCATCCTCTCGGTCACCGCCCGCGACGAGGCCACGGGCAAGGATCAGAAGATCACGATCACGGCCGGCAGCGGCCTGAGCGACGACGACATCGAGCGCATGGTCGAGGAGGGCAAGAGCCACGAGGCCGAGGACAAGGCCCGCCGCGACGAGATCGAGAATCGCAATCGCGCCGACCAGCTGTGCTACTCGGTGGAAAAGGCCCTCGATGAGACCAAGGACAAGCTGCCCGAGGAGAAGGTCAAAGCGGCCCGCGAGGCGGTCACTGAGCTGCGCGCCGCCATCGACGAGCAGGATGCCGAGCGCATCAAGAGCGGCACCGAGAAGCTCGAGGCGCTGATGGGTGAGATCGCCCAGACCGCCTACGCCGCGGCCGGCGAGGACGGCGCGGCCCCCGGCGGCGCTCCCGGTGGCGCCGCTTCCGGTGCCGGTGGCGCTGGCGGGTCCAAACAGGACGACGTCATCGACGCCGAGTTCGAAGAAGACTGAGGTTTCCGGCTTTCCGGCAGGGCAGGTTCGGCATACGCGCTTGCCTTGTGGGCTCTCCTGCCCTAGGAGAGTGGTGTCACACGAGCGCACACGCCTTCCGGGCGGCGCGACCCCGTGTGCGCCATGCGAGTCCGCTGCGAAATGACTCTGTACTTCCTCGGTCCTCAGCTGTCCCACACGCGGTCACGGCGCCCCGAGATCCACGCACGCTTGTGTAGCACCACTGTCCTCGAGGTCTGAGCGGTCATGCCCCCTATCGAGCTGCCCGCGTTCGGTAATCTCCTACTGTGCGCGATCCTGGTCAGCGCCGCCTACACCTTTGCGGTGGCGCTGGTCGCCGGTCGTGGCCGGCCTGAACTTTTGCCCTCGGTGCGCGCCGGGGTCTACACCAACTGGGCGCTCTTGGCCCTGGCGGTGCTGGTGCTGGCCTATGCGTTTCAGGCCCACGATTTCCGCATCCGCTATGTGATGCGCTACAGCGACCGGGCCATGCCCTGGTGGTACCTCTTGGCCTCCCTGTGGGGGGGCCAGGACGGATCGCTGCTGTGGTGGGCGTTTCTCATCGGCTGCTACTCGGCGGTGTGCGCCTTTTCCCTGCGCGGCAAGCTGCCGGAGTTGCAGCCCTACATCCTGGCGACGCTGATGAGCGTGGTGATCTTCTTCGCCGTCATGATGCTCTTCAGCGCCAATCCCTTCGCCACCGCCGTGGCCGGCGCGCCGCCCGACGGGGAGGGCCTCAACCCGCTGTTACAGAACTACTGGATGATGATCCACCCGCCCATGCTCTACCTGGGCATGACGGGCTGGGCGGTTCCGTTCGCGTTTTGTGTGGCGGCGCTTTTGACCGGGCGCCTGGACGACGGCTGGATCAAGGCCTCCCGCCGCTGGACGCTGTGGGCCTTCATGGCGTTGGCCGTGGGCAACGTGCTGGGCATGCTCTGGTCCTACGAGGAGCTGGGTTGGGGCGGCTACTGGGCCTGGGATCCGGTGGAAAACGCCGCCTTCATGCCGCTTCTGGCCGGGGTGCCCTTCCTGCACTCGGTGATGCTCCAGGAGCGGCGGGGCATGTTCAAAGTCTGGAACGTCTTTCTGCTGTGCCTGACGTTCTTCATGACGATCTTCGGCACCTTCCTGACGCGCTCGGGCATGATCGCCAGCGTCCACAGCTTCGCCCGCTCGAGCATCGGCATCTACTTCGTCTGGTACATGGTGCTGCTGGTGGTCTTCTGCGCGGCGCTGATCGTGTGGCGGCTGCCGCTTTTGCGCGCCGAGCACCGCATCGACTCGCTGCTCAGCCGCGACTTCGTCTTCCTGCTCAACAACTGGATCCTGATGGGCATGCTTTTCTTCGTGCTCATCGCCACCACCTGGCCACTGATCAGCGAGGCCCTGCGCGACGAGACGGTGACGGTGGGTCCGGGCTTCTACAACAAGTGGATGGTGCCCCTGGGGTTGACCCTGATGGTGCTGACGGGCATCGGCCCGCTTCTGGCCTGGCGCAAGTCCACCGGCGCACACCTGAGCCGCGTGCTCAGGGTGCCGCTCGGCGCGACGCTCGTGGTCATGCTCGCCCACGTGCTGCTGGGCAATGCCCTGGGCTATCCGGCCCACGTGGCGGGCGACGAGATCTACGACACCTTCACCGGCAAGGTGCTGGCGGCCATCTACGGCGCCTCGCCCGTGATCGCCAGCTCGGTGTGCACCTTCGTGCTGGTCGGGCACCTGCAGGAGTTCTGGCGCGGCGTGGCCGTGCGGCGCAGGAACGCCGGCGAGGGTGTGCTCTTGGCGTTCTACGAGTTGATCACGCGCGCCAAGCGCCGCTACGGCGGCTACCTCGTGCACCTGGGCCTTGTGGCCATGTACTTCGGCTTCACCGGCGCCGCCTACGACAAGGATAAAGAAGCGGCGCTGATGCCCGGCCAGAGTCTGCAGGTGGGTGGCTACGACGTGCGCTACGACGGCAGCCGCATGGAGGTCGAGCCCGGTCGGCGCATGATCTTCAGCGACATGACGCTCTTGTCGAACGGCCAGGAAGTCGGTCGCGTCTCGCCCGCCAAGTTCATCTACGACAAGCCCCAGGGCACCACCACCACCGAGGTCGCGATTCGCACCACGCTCGGCGAAGACGTCTACGCGATCATGAACACCGTCAACTCCCAGTCCAAGCTCGGCACGTTTCGGGTGATCGTGCGGCCCTTTGTGGCCTGGATCTGGATCGGGGGGCTCTTGATGGTCTTCGGCACCGCCCTGTGCATGTCGCCGTCGGTGCGCGAGGTGCTGGGCGAGCTGCGCATGCCCGCCCGGGCGCGCTCGGCGGCGGTGGCCATGACGCTCTTGCTGGTCACCTCGGGCGCGCTCCTGGGGCTGCCGGCGGCCCAGGCCCGGGCCGACGATCCGGGCTCGAGCACCCTGCATGCCGGTTCGGTCACCATGCGCAACGCCGAGGAAAAGCAGCTCTTCGCGCGGCTTCTGTGCGAGTGCGGCGATTGCCAGCGGCTGCCGCTATCGACCTGCGCTTGCGGCTGGGCCGAGGACGCGCGCGCTGCGATCCGGAGCGAGTTGGCCGCCGGCAAGAGCCCGCTCGCGGTCCAGGAGGCCTACCGCGACGAGCACGGTCCCCAATCGATCGCGATCCCGGCCGACGAGGGGCTCGACAGGCTGCTGTGGGCGGTGCCGCTGGCGTTGATCGCGCTCTTCGCCGTGCAGCTCTTTCGCTGGGGCCGGCGCTGGAGTCGGGCAGAGGGTGGCAGCGCGGCCGCCAGGGCCGCTTCCGAGGGCGGCGAAGGGCCTCCCCCCGGCGACGCCGCCGCCACCGACCCCTATGACGCCCGCCTCGACGCCGCCCTCTCGCGCCTCGAAGACGGAGACTGAGCCGGAGATCAAGCCGTGGCCCATGTGCTTCCCCAGCTTTTGATCGTGCTGGCCGGCGCCTGTGTGCTGCTGGTCATCTATTACCTGTGGCAGAGCCTGAGCTGGCTCGGCGCCGACGCGGACTCCACCGCCGGCGCCGGTCGCGGCATCGCCGAGCGCACGCGGCTACTGGAGCGCAAGCAGGAGCTGCTCACGGTCATTCGCGACATTCGTTTCGAGCACGACCTGGGCAAGATCTCGGACGCCGACTTCAAGCGCATGGACGCCGACTACCGGGCCCGGGCGCGCGCGGTCCTGCGCGAGCTCGACGAGCAGCTCGGGCCCTATCGCGAGCAGGCGCGGGCGCTGATCGAAGAGGCGGCCGGTGGTGCGCCGAAGGCGGCCACGGCCCAGGCGCTCGAGGAGCCCGTGGTTGACGAGCCCGCGGCAGAGGCCGAGCTCGGGGACGAGGAGGCGGCGGCGAGCGCGGCCGACCAAGCAGCTGGCGAGGCGACCGAGACCGAATCCGGGCGCTGCCCCGGGTGCGGCACCGACAACGACCAGGATGCGATTTTCTGCAAGCGCTGCGCCACGCGCCTGCGCGAGGAGCAGTCGGCGTGAGCGCCGGTCGTCCGCTGTGGCGTTGGTTTTCGGTGGCGGTCGGCCTGTGGCTGCTGGGTGCCCTGGCCGTCGCGCAACCGGCGCCCGAGCCAGCACCCGAAGCCGTGCCCCAGACCCCGCCAAAGGGTCCCGCCGACGTCATCGGCGGCGCCCGCCAGGCCCGTGAGCAGCGGGACATGCAGCGCGCGGGTCAGCAGGCTGGCGCCACGCAAGCGGCACCTGCGGCAGCGCCTGAGCCACCCGCGCAAACGGCGCCCGTGGAGTCTGGCCAGGGACCCGCCGGAGACCCCCACGGCGGCAACGTGCCCGCCGGAGACCCCCACGGCGGCGATCCCCACGCCGGAGCAAGCCCCCACAGCCCCGGCGCCGCCGGACCCCAAGCCCAGCAGCGCCCGCTCTCCGAGGCCCAGGCCGACACCTCGCTGCCCCTGGGCACCATCGTCGTGCGCGTGCTCGACGAGCAGGAGCGCCCCGTGGCCGGCGCCGCCGTGCGCGTCGGCATCATGAAGTCCGACAGCACGCGCGACGCCAAAAACGGCAAGACCGATGCCAGCGGCGTGGCCCGCTTCGAGGGCCTGCAGGCCGGCGACCGCCAGGCCTACCGCGTCAGCGTGCCCTACGAGGGCGCCACCTACGGCGCCACCCCCTTCCGGCTGCCACCGCGGGGAGGTTACAGCGTGACCATCCGCCGGCTGCCGGTCACCGGCGACGGGCGCATGGTGGTGCTCTACGTGGGCGCGACGTCGGTCGAGTTCAAGGACGAGCGCCTCAAGGTGGTGCAGCAGGCGCGCCTGCTCAACATTGGTCAGAGCACCTACGTCTTTCCCGAGGCCGGCACGCTCGTACAGCTGCCCAAGGGCTTTTTGGCCTTCCAGACCCAGCCCTCCATGAGCGACCAGCGCCTGGTGGAGGCCGAGGGCGAGGGCATGCGCGTGCAGGGCTCGTTGCCGCCGGGTGAGGCCACGTTGCTGTGGGGCTACGACCTGCCCATCGAGGGCGAGGCCATCGATCTATCGATGCCGCTGCCCTGGCTGACCATGGCCTACCGCGTGGTGGTCGACGCGCCCGAAGGCCTGAGCTTGAGCGTGGAGGAGATGCCCGAGCCCACCCTGCACAGCGAGGGCGGCAAGCGATTTTTGGTCACCGAGGTGCAGCGCCGGGTCGGCGACCAGCCCTTCAAGCACCTGCGCATCCGCCTCAGCGGCATCCCGGGCCCGGGACCGGAGCGCGTGATCGCGACGCTGCTGGCGCTGGTGCTGTTGCTGGGCGGCGCCTTCTACGCCCGCGGCAAGTCCCCGGCCGAGTCACCCGAACGCCTGGCCGCCGACCTTGGGCGTCGGCGCGGCGAGTTGCTCGTGCGCGCCCAGGAACTCGGCAACCAGCGCCGGGCCGACGCCATCGGCCCCGAGTACCACGCCGAACAGCTCGAGGAACTCACCGACGCCATGGCGGTGCTGCTGATGGAAGAAGCGCGTCAGGCTGCCGCTGCCAAGGCGGGCAAAGCGGGCAAAGCCAAGCCGGGTAACCCCGGCACCCCCGGCACCCCCCCGGGAGCGCCGGCGCGCGGGCCGGCCTGAGCTGCAGGCAGCGGCGCGCCGAGTCCCCGCGAGCTACTGACCGAACTGGCCGCCGCCGAACTGGCCGCCGCCGAATTGGGTGCCGCCATCGTTGTCGGCGTTGGGCGAGTCGCAGACCCACTCGCCGCCCGTGCACTCGCAGTCGCTGCGATTGCGGCGGCCACCGTACTGGCATTGGGTGCCCTGGACATCGCAGGCGTCACCCGAGCTGGGCGCCTGATCGGGGCAGTTGGGATCCGGCGTCTGGCAGCTCCAGCTGCCGCCAAAGCAGCTGCAGGTGGTTTCGCCGAACATGCAGCGGGCGAAGGCATCGCAGGCGTCTCCGTCGGCCGGAGCCGCGCCGGGACACTCGGCACCGAAGCTACCGCCGTCGGCCAGAAAGTCGGTCGCAGTGCCGCCATCGCCCATGGTCGTGGCGGCTTGTTGGTCGGTGGTGCTGGTGGCGCCGTTGGCCGTCGTGGTGTTGTTGTTGACGGCTCCATTGCTGGCCGGCTGCAGCGTCGTGGTGTCGCCTTCGCCATCGTCGCTGTCGCTGCTCGAAGAACAGGCCGACAGCGCCACGCCCAAAACCAGTACCAGATGCAACCCAACACCGCAGGCCGCACCACGTCCGTTCGACTCGGACCATTTCATCATCGTCGCCTCCAAAATTACGCCGCGGTCCCGCCCGCGTGCCCTAATGAAGGATTTGGACGCAGCCCGGCGCGGTGGCGTTCCGCCGGGGTCCCAAGGCGCTGGATTACGTTGTAGTCAGAATTTGCCGCTATCGCGGGAGGACGAGGCACTTGCGGCCGAGCCCGAAGCAGGCGATGGAGGCAATATCGCGAACGAAGCCGTGACACACCCAAAGACCCCCACCACCGGCGCGGATCTCACTCCCAGTTTTCTCACCGGCGTGCTGCAGGCCGCGGGCTGCCTCGCCGCCGGTCGCGTCGAGCATGTCGCCCTGGAGCCCCTCGAGCGCAGCGGCTTTGCCAGCGATCTCCTGCGGCTGCGTCCGCGCTACCTGGGGGGCGAAGGGCCCGAGACGCTGATCGCGAAGCTACCGCCGGCCGCCGAGAGCGTGCGCCAGGTGGTGGCCGCCTTTGGATTTTTCGCGCGCGAGGTGCGTTTCTTTCGCGAGCTGTCGGCGCGGGTGCCCGTGCGCACGCCGCGTTGTTACTTCGGGCAGCTCGACGAGGGCGGGGCCCTGGGGGCGTTGCTCTTCGAGGATCTGGGCGCGCTGTCTCTGGGCGCGGGGGAAGCGGATGACGAAAGCCGGGGGCTCGAGCGCGTGCGGCGCGGCATCGATGCCCTCGCGTGCCTGCACGTCGCCTTCTGGGATGACGAAAGCGTGCGTCAGCTGCCCTGGATCGCTGCCGACATCGCCCAGCGCCACGCCGGTGCGGCGACGCTCTTTCACGCGCGCACCGAAAGCTTTCGCCAGCTCGTGGGCGATCGCGCGCCGGCCGACTTTCTGGCGCGCCTCGACGACGTCGCTGATTTCATCGCGCACCAGGGACAGCGCTGCGCGGCCCCCCACAGCACCCTGCTGCACGGCGACTACCGGCTCGATAACCTGCTCTTCCCCGAGACCGGCGCTCCGGTGATGATTGACTGGCAGCTAACTGGCTTCGGGCCCGGCAGCTACGACCTGGCCTACTTCATCGCCCAGAGCCTTTCGCCCGAAACAAGGCGCGTCCGGCAAGTGGCCCTGCTCGACCGCTACCACGCGGCGCTCATCGCGGGCGGCGTCGAGGGCTACTCGCGCGAGGCGCTTCAGCTCGACTACCGGCGTTCGCTGCTGAGCTGCTCGCTGATCGTCGTCAACCTCTCGGGTACGGTGCTCGAAAACCGCCTGCGGGCAGAGGGCGCGGGTCCCGAGGCGGCGGCCGCAGCCGAAATGCTGCCGGGCCTCGAGGCGCTCTTCGCAACCATGACCGAGCGCACGCTGCAGGCGATCATGGACGAAGACGCACTCGGACTGCTCTGAGCTTGGCCATGACCGCTGCAGTTCAGGCCCGAGACGCGCTCTACACGCGCCCCTTCGTGCTGGCGCTGTGCGCGAACCTGTCGTTGTGCCTGGCGGGCTTTCTCTTCGTACACTTCCCGGGCTTTTTGCTCCAGCTCGGCGCCGGTGAGGCGCAGATCGGGCGCATCATGGCGCTGAGCGCGGTCACCTCCGTGCTGGGCGGGCCCCTGGTGGGCAAGGTGATGGACGAGCGCGGCCGCAAGGTGGTGATCCTGGGCGGCTGCGTGCTCTATCTCCTTGTCATCGCGCTCTATCTGACGCTGACGGCGCTCGGTCCGCTGCTCTATCTGGTGCGCCTGCTCGACGGCCTTGCGGCCACCATGCTCTACGCTTCGCTCTTCACCTACGGCGCCGATCTCGTGCCGGCCTCGCGCCGCACCGAGGGACTGGCCATCTTTGGTTCATCGGGGCTTTTGCCTCTGGGCTTGAGCGCGCAGCTCGGCGACGCCCTACTCGAGCAGGCCGGCTACCGTGAACTCTTCGCCTGGGCCGGAGGCTTTGCGCTCCTGGGGTTCGTTCTGGCCCTATGCTTGCCCGACACCCGTCCCCTGGGCGACGGCAGCCCGCGGCGCGGAGTCATGGCCCCGGCGCTGCAGCGCGATCTCTTGCCGGTGTGGCTCGCGGCCTTCGCCTTCTTCTTCGCGGTCTCGACGGTCTTCACGTTCATGAAGACCTACGTGGCCCAGCACGGACACGGCAGCGTCGGCGACTTCTTCAGTGTCTACGCCGTGGTGGCGCTGGCTTTGCGCGTCTTCGCCGGCAGGCTGCCCGATCGAGTGGGCACGCGCCGCATGGTCTTGCCGGCGCTGCTCTGCTATGGCGCGGGCCTTGTCTTGCTGGCGCGCGCGGTGAGCGCGGGCGACGTGCTTTGGGCCGGCGCGCTTTGCGGCGCCGGCCATGGCTACGCCTATCCCGTGCTCTTCTCGCTCGTGGTCGAGCGCGCATCCGAACACGAACGCGGCGCGGCGATGGCGGTCTACACCGTGGTCGACTGGGGTGGCATGTTCCTGTCGGGACCGATCCTGGGCTACGCCATCGAGCACATGGGCTACGGTAACAGTTTCTTCGCCTTGAGCCTGCTTTTGGTCTTGGGCATCATGATCTTTCACGCACTCGACCGTCCACGGAGGGAGCCATCGTGAGTCACGTCATCTGGGACTGGAACGGCACGCTGCTCGACGACCTTTCGGCCATCATCGAGGCCGTCAACGAAGCGCTGTGCTCCCAGGGGGCGCAGGCCATCGAGCCGGAGCAGTACCGCGACCACTACACGCGCCCGGTCAAGCGCTTCTACGAGCGCCTGCTGTCGCGGAGCCTGTCGGATCGCGACTGGGCGCACCTCGACGAGAGCTTCCACGACGCCTACCGAAGCCGCATGGCAGCGGCGCCGCTGGCTGCCGACGCCATGCAGGCGCTCGCGCACGTGCAGGCCCTGGGCGCCACCCAGTCCCTGCTCTCGATGCTGCGTCACCAGGAGTTGATGCGCGCGCTCGAAGGCCGCGGCGTGCGCGAGTTCATGCTGCACGTGGAAGGCCTCACAGGCACCGCGGGCGACGGCAAGGCGCGCCACCTTTTGCGTCACGTGGAGCTGCTCTGCGGCGCTCGCGGTGATCTAACGCCCGCCGACTGCCTGGTGATCGGCGACAGTCTCGACGACGCCCGCGCGGCGGCTGAAGTCGGGCTTCGCTGCGTGCTCTACGACAGCGGCACCCACCACCGCCACGAGCTGGAGCGGGTCGGGGTGCCGGTGGCCGACGGCCTGCTGCAGGCGCTCGCGATGGCCGGAATAGGTCAATAGCTCGCGGCGGCCATCGCAAGCCGCGACTTGGCACGCTACCTGCTCCACGGTGAGATGGGACCGGCGTCGTGCCAACCTGTGCCATTCGGGCTCGGGAAGCGGCAACGGGGGGCGGTTCGCTCGTCGTCCCACGTGGGAGCGCGAAGCGATGAAGTGAAGACTGGCGCGATGGCAGCTGTGGGTGTGGCTCATCGGGGCCTGCAGTGGTGGCACACCGGCAACGGAGGGGACGATGGCGAGTTCGAGTGATGCTCGGAGCTTCGCAAGTGATGGCCCGGCCGGGCAAGGCAGCGGGGACACGGACGGACTATTCGCTGCGCCGTCCGCGGATGCCGGCGCAACGCAAACAGCCCCTGTCGCAGCTGCTTCCCTGCCTACCGACCTTGGCTACTGCGACGGCTACGAGCACAGGCCTGACGATGAAGTGCCATGCGCAGCCGACGCCGACTGTCCGATGGGCAAGGCGTGCCGGGACCAGTGGTACTCCCCGCCCTGTACTCTCGGGTGCCCTGTGCAAATGGTGGGATGCGGCGGTGATGAAGCTTGCGGCGAGTCGATGTTGTGCCAGCCACAGATCTTGCCCTTGTCGATGACGGATCCGACACGGCTGCCACCCATGCCCATCTGCGATTGTGGGCAGGTCGACACGGGTGCGCGCTGCGGTGCCCCATGTAGCATCGGCGGTTGTGAACCGGACCAAAACTGCCTTACCGACGGGCACTGTGAAGCCAAGGCCTGTGCCGACGGCGACGACGCGTGCCCCGAAGGTTGGGTCTGTGACCCCGACTCCGTCTTCTCGGGCCCTGCCAGCCCCGCGCCGTACGTCAGCGGCTGCCGACCCGCCCATTGCGACGAGCCAGGATCCGAGCCCTGCGGCCCGAACCGCCAATGCGCCGCGTCCGACAGCAACGCCTACTGCAAGCTTCAGGAATGCGAACGCTGCAGCGATTGCGAATGCGGCACCTGTCGGCTCCGGATGTTCACAGACGACGGCGGGCAGCAGGTGCTACGGGGCCTGTGCGAGGTCCGTCCAGGCATCTGCGTGGGACCCTGACCAGCCGATTCAAGGCAGGGCGTCTCTGCAATCGAGGGTGATGGCTCGGTTTCAAGCGTCGAGGAGGCTGTAGCCAGAGCACCTCAGGCGCGATCAGTCGCTGCCGTCCTGATCGCGGGGAGCTTCACCCGCCGGCTCCACCGCCCCTGCATGCAAATCGAACAATTGCACGCAATACAACCCGACGCACTCGCTCGGGCTCGAGCCGGCGATCACGTCCTGCATCGCGCGCGCATACTCGAGCTGCAGAGCGCGCAAGCGTTCCAGATCAGCACGCGACACCGCAAACAGGCTGTAGCCGAAGGTGCCGGGCGCACCGTCCCGAAGTCGCGACAGTGCGGTCTCGGTCCAGGCCACTTTCAAGTCGCGGGCGCGTTCGGGATCGCGGCTGGTGTCGACGGTGCTGGTCTCAATCAGGCGGTAGCCGTAGCGGCTGCGGCGGACCTGGCCGGCGTCGCGCAGCAGCGTCAGCAGCGCGGCGACCTCGTGCGTCTCGACGCCCAGGCGCTCTGCGATCCAACGCGCCTGCTCGGGCATGGGGCGGTGCGCGTCTGGTAACTCCAGCGCGCGCAAGACCGCATGCGAGAATGGCTTGTCGTAGGCGAGCTGGCGCAGGCGTTGGTGTTGCTCCCAGCGCGGTCGCACCGAGGGCAGGCGCGCAGGGTCTTCGAGGCTTGCCAGCAGATCCAGCAGGCGGCGGCTTTCGACATCAACCAGCTGCAGAAAGTCCGGCAGCCGCGGCTCGGCGCGGCCATCGAGCCAGCGGGCAACGCTGTGGCGATTGTGCCCACTGAGCTCGGCCAGGCGCGTGGTGGATGTCTTGCCCTTGAGGTGCGTCAGGAAGGCGGCGACGGCGGCCGGCGAGTGGGCGTCGTCGAGCTTGGTGAGCCAAGGAGGCGTCACCGTGAAGAAGCGTTCGAGCCAGGACGGGCCCTTGGGACGCAGGCGGCGCTGCAGGGCGAGCAGGCGCGCGGCCGTGGGGTAGCAGTGTCCGCTCTCCCAGCGCTGCACGATGTTGCTGCGATAGCCCGCCCGCCGGCTCAGCTCGGCGCAGGACCTGCGCCCGCGCAAGGCTTTCACCAGTTCGCGCGCAACTCGTGGATAGTCGAAAGTCTCGGGTTTGGCTGCCATGTGTTGCATAAATAGCACGCATGGGTGGCTATCGTGGGATGCCACGGGCGTTTCGTGCGTTGCTCGGTCCGCCTCGCCGTGACATTCCGAGGGCATGGAGATGCGTACGACTCGACACTCGGTTCTGTGCCCAGCGCTCCTGGGGGCGGTGATGGCTTTGTTGGTGGCCGGTTGCGGTGGGGGAGAAGGCTCGCCCGTGGAAGAGGCCGATCCGGGCGGCCAGGCTGCCGTGGGCGGCGCTCGCGGTGGAGGCGGTGGTGGTGTTGTCGACGAATCAGGCAGCCCGTGCCCCGGTTGCGCCCCGGGCGGTGAGACCAGTGACATCGGAGGCACTCCGAGCATCTGCTCGTTGTTCACCAAACGCGACCTGGTCTCCGAAGCGGAGGCCAACGCGCTCGGCTTCGACGTGACGAGTGTTCGCGAGCGCGCCGAGCGTCCCATCGAGGCGACGCTGCGCTGGTTGCCACAGGCGACCGAGGCAGGGGAGCCGGCTGAGGGCTATGAGCCCGAGACCGAAGTGCGAGCGAGCATCACGGTCCGCTCCTACGTGCACGAATATCCGGATCCGGATCTGTGTGACGGCACCACCTGCCGTGGTGACGAGGGCAGCGGTGAGATCATCGAGGTTCAGCAGGCGGACTGCTACTCGCTGCTCTTCGTGGGCGCCGACGTCACCCTCGAGACGCTCGACGGTGCGCTTTCGGCACAATCGCTGGACGATCCGGACGTTGTCGGTACCGACAGCATCGCGCTGTTGCTCCTGGGGCCTGAAGGGCTGGTCAACCATGATCCGCCCGGCGGCACCGTGAACTTCGACCTGGCCGACGTGACCGGCAGCCTGCGAATCTTCCCGCACGTGCCCGAGCCCTACGTGGGCGTGCTCTACGCCGACTTCATCTTCGCCGAGCCTCAAACCCGCGGCTTCCTGTCAGTCAACGTCTTCCCCGACTGGGACGCCATCGCCGGTGAAGACGGCACCGGCGGCGCCGACATCCCCTCCGAACTCTCGAGCTACACCCCCCTGCGCGCCGAGTGGCCCGCGAACTGATGCGCCCAAAAAGCCAACGGCCGGCCTGACGCCTACGTCAGAGCCGGCCGTCGCCGTCGCTGTCACTGCAGCTCAACGCGCGCTACGCAAACGCCGCCCGCGTGCGCAGCCTATCGCTATCGGGCAGCTCGTCCTCGGGCAGCAGGATATTCAGCTCCAGCACTTCGCCGTTGCCGCACTTGTCGACCTTGACGCTGACCTGGTCCAGGTCGACGCCTTCGTACTTGCTGATCACGGCGAGCAGCTCCTGCTGGAGTTTCGCGATGCGGCCTTCGCCGTCGGCGTCTCGGCCGAGGGTGCGGCGCTCGCGTGCGATGATGATCTGCAGCCGGTCCTTGGCGACCGATGCCGTCGTCGGCTGCTCACGTTTGAAGATTTCGTACCAGGCCATGGTGGTTCAACCGGCGTAGGCGTTGCGGGGGGTGGGTGAGAAGAGGCGCGAGAAGAAACCCTTCTTCTCGACTTCCAGGAAGCGGTGGGGCTGCTCCTCGCCCAGGAAGCGTTTGACCGCGTCCATGTAGGCGGCGCCGGCGTCGCTCTCTTGTTCCAGGACCACGGGGATGCCCTGGTTGGAGGCGTTGAGCACGCTCTGGGACTCGGGGATGGCGCCCAGCAGCTCGATGCCGAGCAGCTCGAGGATGTCGTCGATGGAGAGCATCTCGCCGCGCTCGGCCCGCTGGGGGTTGTAGCGGCTGACCAGAAGGTGACACTTGATGGGGTCGAGGCCTTCCTTGGCGCGCCTGGTCTTGGCGTCGAGCAAACCCACGATGCGGTCGGAGTCGCGCACGCTGCTTACCTCGGGGTTGGTCACGATGATCGCCTCATCGGCGTAGTACATGGCCAGCTGGGCGCCCTTCTCGATGCCGGCGGGCGAGTCGCAGATGATGTAGTCGAAGCCCATGTCGACAAGCTCTTGCATCACGCGGCCCACGCCCTCGAAGTCGAGCGCGTCCTTGTCGCGGGTCTGCGAGGCCGGCAGCACGTGGAGCTTTTCCTGGCGCTTGTCCCCGATCAGCGCCTGGCGCAGCGTGGCTTCGCCCTTGACCACGTTGACCAGGTCGTAGACGACCCGGCGCTCGCAGCCCATCACCAGGTCCAGGTTGCGCAGGCCCACGTCGAAGTCGATGGCGACCGTCTTGTAGCCCTGCATGGCCAAGCCTGCCGCGACCGACGCGCTGCTGGTCGTCTTGCCGACGCCTCCCTTGCCCGAGGTCACCACGATCACCTTTGCCATCACTGTCTCCTTGCCTGTGGATGCTGCGGCCCGGGCACGCCCGCCCGTGTTGCGGCTGCAAGACCCGATGAATGCCCAGGCCGGCCGCCAGCACCAAGTTTTCGGCAATGAATTTCAGCACTTGGACGTGGTCCAATGTGCCTTGATGTAGGTGTGCGTGGGCCGCTTCGCTACAGATCTTCCACCACCAGCCGCTCATCCTGTAGGCGGATCTTGGCGGGCTTTCCGCGGTGGGATTCCGGCAGATCGTCGGCGCCGAGATAGATGCCGGCGATGGAGACCAGCTCGGCCTCCAGGCTCTGGCAGAAGATGCGCGCCTGCTCATCGCCGTGCACCCCGGCGACGGCGCGCCCGCGCAGGGGCCCATAGACGTGCACATTGCCGTCGGCGATCAACTCACCGCCGCTGTTGACGGCCGCCAGGGCGATGGCGTCGGTGCCTTCGGCATAGGCGACTTGGCCGCCGCGCAGCGGGTTGCGAAGTGTCAGTGCCGGGCGCGGCGTTGCGACCGGGGCGGGGGAGGGTGCGTCTTGCGGAGCCTGCGCCACCTGCTCTTCGGCGGCGGCATCGAGTGCCACGTCCTCGGACGGCGCCTCGCGTCGCGCAGCGGCCACCCGCGGCGCGCTGGCCCACATCGGCGCAAGCCCCAGGGCCTGCAGCTCCGCCATGCGTCCCTCACGGGGATTGCGCACACCGATGGGCGCCAGCGCGAGCCTGCGCAGCACCTGCACCAGGTCCGACAGTGCCAGTGGGCACAGGGGCGGCGCGTCTGGATCGTCGATGCTGCCCTCCACGGCGGCCAGATCGATGATCACGGGGCCGTCTTGAAAGAAGTTCGGCAGCTGCTCGACCTTCGCTCGCAGCTCCCGTTCGACCACGCCCAAGTCGTCGCTGCACACCTTCAGGACCGTCAGGGTGCACACCATCCCTTCGAGCCCGATCGCACGTCTGTTGCCGCTGGAAGTCACGCGGCCATCCTGCCCTGGTCGCCTCGGCAGGCCAAGCGAAACGTGGCGTCGTACACCGTCGGGCGTCGACCCGTTTTCGTTCGTGCGCACACCGCCTACAGTGCAGCGATGGCCGACCCCACGCTTCGGTGGATCGTACTCGCGGAGGCCGTGCTGCTGGCCCTGTCGCTGCTGCTCGGCGACTTTAGCGCCCGCGATCTCCTGGGTGAGCCTTCCAGGCGGAGCCTCGCGGCGATCGTCGGCGTCGCCGCCACCCTGCCGCTGCTGCTGTTGGCGCACTGGATCCAAGGGTCGCGCATTCGCCTGTGTCGCGAGCTGTGGCACTTCGTCGAGATTCAGCTGAATGTGTGGATCCAAGGGGCCTCGCTACCCTCGCTGGCTACTGTCGCCCTTCTCGCCGGCCTGGCTGAGGAGGCCCTTTTTCGCGGCTTGCTGCAGTCCTGGCTCCACGCGCAGCTCGGGGCGTCGGCCGCCCTGGTCGGGGCGAGCCTCGTCTTCGGTCTGCTCCATGCGGTGACCCTGGGCTACGCCCTCTTCGCAACGCTGGTCGGCCTCCATTTGGGCGCCCTGTGGCTCTGGAGCGGCGCCCTGCTCGCGCCGATGCTGACCCACGCCCTCTACGACTTCCTGATCCTGGTCTACATTCGCGACCTGCCACGCCCATTCGAGCCACCGGCCTGACGGGTTAGGGATCGCGGAAGAAGCGCTCGCTTTCGTCGTCGGCCGGGAACAGCAGCTCCACGCGCAGGTTGGCCACCGTGATGTCCGTCGGCTTGTCGAAGCGCAGTACGGTGCCGAGCATACGCACTTCTCGGTCGTCGATGACGAGCTTGGAGCAGATCACGACCTCCTCATCCTCGACGCTGGGTTCCGGTCGCGGCCCGAGTTCCCTGGCCATGCTCTCGGCTTGCGCCAAGAGGGCGGGGATGTCGGGGTGCGGATGGTGGGCGAGTTCATGGCGAAGCATTTCCACCACCTGATAGGCATCGCGCCGGCCCTGCTCTTCGGGCACCCCGGGCGTCGGTGAACACCACGCGGCGACGAGCTGGGTGGGCTCGAGCTGGGTCATGCCGGGAAAGAGACGTTCGGCCGTGGTGTTCGCCCTCAGCAGGCGCAGGCCGGGGGCAAACGCGAAGGCGGGATAGGGATCGTGCTTGTCGAGCACCCGTTCGATGATGGCGCGCACGGGTGCCAGGGCCTCGTGATCGAGCGTGTGCTCCGTGTAGACCACCGGAAAGCCAGCCGCCATCAGCAGCGCGTTGCGGTCCTGCAAGGAAAGCTGCAGGGCCTCGGCCAGACGCAGCACCAGGTCGCGGCCGGGGCGCGAGCGTCCGGTCTCGACGAAGGAGATGTATCTGGGAGTTGTGCCCGCTTCGACGGAGAGGTCGAGCTGGGACAGGCCGCGCCGTTTGCGCCAGGCGCGTAGCTTTTCGCCGAATGGACTCAGGGCTTGCACGTCAGGCGCCGATCTCCGCGGTGGTCGATGTCGGGCAGGCTGCTTCGCCTTCCACCGCTCGCTTGAGTTCAGCGGAGAATGCCCGCAGCTCCGACCTCATGATGACCGGAAGCAGAAGCTGCAGTGGCAGGGCCCACCATCGGAACGTGAGTTCGGCTTCGCTGACGATGCGACACCCTCCTGTGCCCCTTGGCTCGACCCGCCAGTGGTTCGACGCACGTTGGAGAAAGGGCGGCAGACCCGCCTCGACCTCGTATTGCAGCTCCATGCGTTCGCGGTCGAAGAGGGTGAGCTTTTCGCGAACGACGCTGGGCGGGAAGGGGCCGAAGGATTCTGAACTTCGGCACTCGCGGGTCGCGCCCACGCCAAGCTCGCCATCGAGCTGCGACGCGTCGATGCCGCTGGACCAACTGGCGATGTCTCCGAAGCGCTCTCCGAGCAGCTGCCACGCGGCCGCCGCGGGTGCCTGCGCCTCGATTTCGTTCACGAACTTCATGTAAACCTCCTGCAACCAGTCTAGGCGGGGACAGGGCCCGCACCCATTCCCGATTCGGGAAGCAGGAGGATCGACGTGGGGCCGAGGGCGCGGCTCAGTCCCACTCGCTGAGCTTCTCTCCAGCGTTCAGGTCCGCGATCGCGCTCAGAGAGCGTTCCAGGAAGACATGCCCCAGGGCCTTGGCGCGGGGATCGCTCAGGTCCAGGGCGCCGCAGACGGTGACCGGGTAGACCAGGGCGAAGAGCGCGTCCATGCGGTAGTACTCCCATAGCTGCTCGAAGCTCAGATCCTCGATGCCGTGCTCGACAAGGGTGCGGTGGTAGTTTTCGAGAATGGGGCGTTCGATCCGGCGGCGGGTGTCGGGGCTGACGCTCTGGGTGAGGTGGTAGGCGACGTCGAAGGGTCCATAACTGCGAGTGCAGATCTGCCAGTCGATCACGGCCAGGTCACCGCCGCCAGGAAGACCTTCGTAGAAGAGGTTGTCGGCGCGGAAGTCACCATGGGCCAAGGTCAGTGGTCGCTCCAGGCGCGTCTTCTGCATGGCGCGGGTGGTGCGCGTGGCCAGGCCCTTGGCGGTCTCGGCGAGCTCGGGGCTGAACATGTCGCTGTAGGCTTCGAGCGTGGCCGGCAGGGCCGGGCCGTAACTCTGCTCGAGCACGGCGCAGACGATGGGGTCGTCAATGTCGATGAGGTAGTCGTAGTCGCCGGTCTTGCCCCAGAAGTGCGCGTGGTGCTTGGCCAGCTCGGCGATGGCGCGTTGGGCGTCGTCGGCGCTATTGCCCGCCACCTGATCACCGGCGCGCGCCGAGGCCAGGTCTTCGAGAAGCAGTACGAATTGTAGGTCTTCGTCGCATTGGTTGAAGTAGACCTTGGGCGTGCGCAGCGGCGACTGCGGTGCCAGGTGTCGGTAAAAGTCGCACTCGCGCTTGTAGAAGCGGTAGGCGTCGGCGACCTGGCGGTTTTGGGGTAGGTCGATGGGGTATTTGAAGATGATGGAGCGGGGAGCGTCGGCGTCGGCGCCTTCGTAGTCGACCGTCAGACGCGCCAACCGTCCCATCAGGCCCACACCGATGGCGATGGGCTCGGCCTGCAGCGATTTGACGCTGCCCTGCGTGAGCGTGCCGGCCGCGTGCAGTGCGGCCGTCAGCCACTTCGCGTCGATCTGATCGAGTTCCTTTGGAAGCTCCACGTCCGCCCTCCTTGCGTTGAATCGTGACCCTACCTGTACCACAGGCCGAAAGTCGACTGCTACACGTGTCCGAGCCGCGCCCGTCGACGCTACCGTGGTATTTTTCCCCGTGCTAACCTGCAGCCAGTCGCCGTCGCGGGCCTCTCGCCGTACCCCCAGCCCGCATCGCAGGTCGTCGATGGGGGAGCGAGCCGGCCAGCCAGCGGCGCCCTTGAGGAGGAAGTATGAGCACCGAATTGCGTTACGCGCTGCCCGTCGAGCAGACCGAGTGGAAGGTCAACGCCGAGATGCAAACCATCCTGCGTTGGGAATACGACGACGGGCGCGATCAGCTGCTCAAGCTCTACGACAAGGGCAAGCGCCAACAATGGGACGCGGCCACTCGCATCGACTGGTCCCAGGATCTGGACCCGGAAAATCCCGCGGGGCTGCCCGACCAGGCCATCTCGATCTACGGCTCGCCGATGTTCGAGCGCATGACAGACAAGGAAAAAGCCAACCTGCGCCGCCACATGCAGTCATGGCAGATGTCGCAGTTCCTGCACGGCGAGCAAGGGGCGCTGGTGTGCACGGCCAAGATCGTGCAGCAGGTGCCCCAGATGGACGCCAAGTTCTACGCCGCGACACAGGTCATCGACGAGGCACGCCACGTGGAGGCGTTTTCGCGGCTCTTGCACGACAAATACGAGCTGGCCTATCCGATCACGCCGCCGCTGCAGTCGCTGCTCGACAACATCATCAGCGACTCGCGCTGGGATTTCACCTACCTGGGCATGCAGGTGCTGGTCGAGGGGCTGGCGCTGGCGTCGTTTCAGCGCCTACGCGACCAGGCGCAAAACCAACTCGCCGCCGCCGTTACCGCCTATGTGATGCAGGACGAGGCGCGCCACGTGGCCTTTGGCCGGCTGGCCCTACGCGACTACTACCCTCAGTTGAGCGATGCCGAACGCGACGAGCGCGAGGAATTCGCTGTCGATGCCTGCTACCTGATGCGCGACCGCTTCAAGGGGCGGGAGGTCTGGGAGGCGGTGGGGCTGCCGGTGCAAGAGTGCGTCGACTACGTGGAACAGTCGGTGTCGATCAAGCAGTTCCGCAGCCGTCTGTTCAGCCGCATCGTGCCCACCCTGCGCGATATCGGGCTGTGGGGAAAGCGCGTGCAGGCGGCTTTCGTCGACATGGGCGTGATGGACTTCGCCGACATCGACGCCGCCGCCCTGCTCGAGCAGGACAACCGCGTCGCTGAAGACTTCGACGCGCGCCGGGTTGCTCCGTAAAGGAAACTGAAGCAGCCCCGGCGCGCATCCGGGTTGGCTCAGAACGGGATGTCGTCGTCCTCGAAGCCGCCGCCACCGCCGCCACCGCTGCCACCACCACCGCCGCCGCCACGGCCGCCGGAGGGGGCGAAGTCGTCACTGGGGGGCGGGGGACCGTCGTCGAAGCCGCCGCCGCCGCCGCCGCCGCGACCGCCGAGCAGCAGCACGTTGTTGGCGACCACCTCGGTCGTGTAGCGCTTGTTGCCGGACTTGTCTTCCCAGGAGCGGGTCCGTAGCGAGCCCTCGATATAGAGGTGGCTACCCTTGTGGAGGATCTTGCCGAGGGCCTCGCCGCGGCGGCCCCAGACGATGACCTGGTGCCACTCGGTGCGATCTTTCCACTCGCCGGATTGATCCTTGAAGCGCTCGTTGGTCGCGACGCGCAGGTTCAAAACCGCCGTGCTGCTCTGCGTGTAGCGCATCTCGGGTTCCTGCCCGAGGTTGCCGATGAGCAATACTTTGTTGAGTCCTTCTGCCATAGTCCTGTCCAGCTCTTCTCTTCCGCCATGCTCGCTCGCGGCGGGCACGGCACGGGGTCGGGGTTATTCCGAATCGCGCGACCGCGATTCGGCGGTGTGGGTGTTCGCGGGCGACCGCAGAAGCCGGGTGGCCCGTGACATTACGCGTCCACCACCGCGCTGCAAAGCCCGGCGGCATGACATCTCACTTATCGGCCGCGGCGCGCGTCGGTTGCGGCTTTTTTGGGGCGCGGGGCGAGATTAGTCTGCGGCCATGGCATCCGGATCCAAGCAGCGCGCCGATCTCCTGCTGGTCGAGCGCGGCCTGGCGCCCAGCCGCGAGCGGGCCCAGGCGCTGATCCTGGCCGGTCGCGTCTTCGGCCCCGCCGGGCGCATCGACAAGGCGGGGCAGCGGCTTTCGCTGGAGACGGAGTTGCAGGTCAAGGGCGACGACCACCCCTACGTCTCGCGCGGTGGCGTCAAGTTGGCAGGTGCCCTCGATGGCTTTGGGCTCGACCCGGCGGGTGTGGTGGCGGCCGACTTCGGGGCTTCCACCGGTGGCTTCACCGACTGCCTGCTGCAGCGGGGGGCCGCCCGCGTCTATGCCATCGACGTGGGCTACGGGCAGCTCGCCGATCGCCTGCGTCGCGATGGGCGCGTGGTGGTGATGGAGCGCTGCAACGCCCGGCACTTGCAGCCTGGCGATCTGCCCGAGGCGGTCGACTGGGTGGTCATCGACGCTTCCTTCATCGGACTGGGCAAGCTGCTGCCGGCCGCTGCCCGGGTCGCCCGCCCCGGCGCCACCGTCGTCGCCCTGGTCAAACCGCAGTTCGAGGTCGGTCGCGGGGGCGTCGGCAAAGGCGGGGTGGTGCGCGACGGGACGCTGCGCCAGGCAGCCATCGACGGTGCGGCCGCCGAAGCCGCCGCCCTGGGCTTTGTCGAGCGCGCCCGCGCCGACGCCGTGATCGCGGGCCCGGCCGGAAACCTCGAGGCGTTCTTGCACCTGTGCTGGAAGCCCGCGGATTGAGCCCGCCAATTGACCCTTCCGGGCCCCGTGGGATAACGGCGGCCATGCACATCGAGCCCTTCGTAGAGGCGACGCCGCTCGACGAGCTGGCGCGCCGGCTGGGCGACCGCCCGGGGCTGTGCTGGCTCGACGGCTCCGCCGCGCATCCGGAGGGGCGCTACTCGATGTTGATGAGCGACCCGGTGGAGTGGGTCGTCGCTCCCGCGGGCGACCCCGAGCCCCTGGCCCGGCTCGCCCAGCTGCAATCCCGGGCGCCCGACGCCGCGGCCCCAGACCCCGGGTCCGACCGTCACGGGCCGCTACCGCTCCCCAGCGAGGTCCCGCGCTGGGTCGGATATTTGGCCTACGACCTCTGCTTCACCGTCGGTGCGCGCCGCAGCCGGCCCCCGGAGCCAACCTCCGACGCTCCGCTCCTGTGCTTCGCCCGCTACGCCGCCGTCCTCATCGAGCGCCACCAGGACGGCCGCCGCTTCGTGATCGGCGACGACGCGAAAAGCTGCCAGGACGTTTTCGCCCGCCTCCAAGTGCCCGCAGCGGCCGGGGGGGCGTCCGCGGAAAGCTGCCAGGACGTTTTCGCCCGCCCTGCGTGCCGCGCCCCCGGCCCCCTGCACATCCCCGACCCGGCCGCCCACCTCGCCGCCATCGCCCAGGCCAAAGACGCCATCGCCGCCGGCGACGTCTACCAGGTCAACCTGGCCCGCCGCTTCGAGGCCCGTTTTGCTGGCGATGCCCTGGCCCTGTGGTCGGCCCTGCGCGACGCCAGCCCCGTGCCCCTGGGCATGTACTTTCACGCCCGCGGCCCGCGCGTCCTTTCGCGCAGCATGGAGCGCTTCCTGCGTTGGCACCGCCCCAGCCGCGCCCTGCGCACCCGCCCCATCAAGGGCACCGTGGCCCGCGCCCCCGGTGGCGACGCCCAGGGCCGCGCCGATCTCCTCGCCGACCCCAAGGAGCGCGCCGAGCACGTCATGATCGTCGATCTGATGCGCAACGACCTCAGCCGTGTCGCCGAGCTGGGCAGCGTGCGCGTCGAGGAAGCCCTGCGCGTCGAGCCCTTCGCCGGCCTGCAGCACCTGGTCTCCAGCGTCGCCTGCCGCACCCGCCCTGACCTGGGCCTGCGCGACATCCTCGAGGCCACCTTCCCCCCCGGCAGCGTCACCGGTACCCCCAAGCTGCGCGCCATCGAGATCATCGACCAGCTCGAAGCCGCCCCCCGCGGCCTCTACACCGGCGCCCTGGGTTTCGTCGATCGCGCTGGCGGCCTGTCGCTGTCGGTGGCCATCCGCACCGCCGTCCTCCACGGCGAGCGCCTCCATTATTACAGCGGCGGCGGCATCGTGGAGGCCAGCGACCCCCAGCGCGAGCTGGCCGAGACCGAACTCAAGGCCCGGGTTTTCTTCGACGCGCTCCAGAGGCTGTCCCCGGGCCGCGAATTGCGCTAAATGCACTGCGGCCCCGGGCAGCGCCCCGGCGGTCGGTCCTCGGGCGTCGTCTAAGGGTAGGACAGCGGTTTTTGGTGCCGCGAATCGGGGTTCGAATCCCTGCGCCCGAACCACTCTCTCCAGAGCGTCCTGGCTTCGGGACGCGAGCGCCGCTGGCGGGCCGGCGATCCCGTGCGCTCTTGCACGGAGACCGCTTGTCTTGGGGGGTGGGGCGGTGGCAGCTTTGTCGCTGCGGAAGTCGTCGGTCGTCGGTAGTCCCGGCACGGGCGTCGGTTGGGTAATGCTCGAGCGGGTCGAGAAGTACGAGATCGTCGAGGAGATCGGCCACGGTGGGATGGCCACGGTTTACCGTGCCCGCGACACCCGCCTCGAGCGCGACGTGGCCCTCAAGGTGATGCATCCCCACCTGCAGGGGGCCCGCGAGGCCCGCCAGCGCTTCGCCCGTGAAGCGCTGACCGTGGCCCGCCTGCGTCACCCGTCGATCCTCGAAATCTACGACTACAGCGGTGAGGACTCCGACACCAGCTACATCGCCACCGAGCTGCTGACCGGCCCCACGCTCAAGCACTTCGCCGCCGAACACTCCGAGATTCCCCCGGAGTTAGCCGCCTGCGCTGTGCTGCAGGTCGCCCGCGCCCTGGGCGCCGCCCACGCCGCCGGCGTCATCCACCGCGACGTCAAACCCGAAAACGTGATGCTCCACGAGGATCGCTGCGTGAAGCTCACCGACTTCGGCATCGCCCAGCTGGTCGACGTGCAGGGCATGACCACCACCGGCCAGGTCCTGGGCTCGCCCCTGCACATGGCCCCCGAGCAGATCGAGGGCAAGGAATGCGACGCCCGCAGCGATCTCTTTTCGCTCGGCACGGTGCTCTACCAGCTGGCCACCGGCGAGCTGCCCTTCACCGGCCAAAACCCCCACCAGGTGCTCAAGCGCATCATGGATGGCCAGTTCCGCCCGCCCCAGCAGGCGCGCCCGGCCATCGGCGGCCGACTGGCGGCCATCATCGAGCGCATGCTCGAGACCGACCCGACGCAGCGCTACCCCAGCGCCGCCGAGCTCGAGCGCGATCTGCTCGACTTCGTGGGCGAGCTCGGCATCGACCAGCCCGACAAGACGCTGGCCGAATACCTGGCCGATCCCGAGGCCTTCGCCCGCGACTTCCGCAGCCGGAGCATCGAGCGTCTGAGCGAGCTTGGCGAACGCGCCCAACGCCGTGGCCAGATGCCCGAAGCGCTCGACTACTTCAACCGCGTGCTGGCCATGGACGACGGCAATGCGCGCGTGCTCGACGCCGTCGAGCGCCTGGGTCGACGCTCGCGCTTGCGCCGCGCCGCCGCCTGGATCGGCGCCGCCGCGGCCGCCGCCGGGCTCGTGGCCGTGGTCGCGCTTCAAGTCATCGGCGTCGAGTCACCCAAACCGCCCGCGGCCGAGAGCGTTGCCGGGGCCGGCGCCGCCCCACCGGCGGCCATCGCGCCCGTGGCTCCGTCCCAGCCGCGGTCCGACCCCGAAGCCGCCACCCCCACCACGGCCGCGCCCAAGCCCCCGTCCGGAAAAAACGGCGCCCAAAAGCTCCGGCGCGAACGCGATCGCCGCTCCAGCGCGAGCGGCGCCCCGCGGCTGGTCACCTTCCGTCCCTCGCCGGCCAACGTCTCCATCGGCGTCGACGGTGCCGAACCGCGCGCCTTCGGCCCCTCCTTCCGCAGCATCACCCTGAAGCCCGGCACCCACAGCTTCCGTTTCGTGGGCGCCCATGACTGCTGCGAAGAGGAGCAGCTCGAGCTGCGGATCCCCCCGGGCGACGAGCCCTTCGTGGTCCAAAAGAGCCTGCGCTTCAAGCCTGCCACCCTCTACGTCGTCAGCGACACGGCTGCCGACGTCTGGGTCGACGGCGGCCGCGTCAAGGGCCGCACCAACGATCTGATCGCCGTGCCCGAGCTGCGTGCGCTCAGCGAAATGCACGACATCCGCGTCAGCGCCGACGGCCGCCAGGATCACTCCCAGGCCGTGCGCCTGACCGCCGGCAAGGTCGCCGAGGTGCGCGTGGCCCTGGCCAAGGTCGAAGCTGGCGGCAGCTGAGGCGCGGTCATCCATGCTCGCAAAATTGCTCGAGCGCGATCCAGAAGCCGCACCCGTTCATGGATAATCATCCCATGCCGACCCCAAGCCGCCCCTGTTCGCAGGTTCTGCTCCATCCCGAAGACGGCCTGCGCCGCGTCATCGATCCCCAGCGCATTTACTACGCCGAAGTCGTGGGCGGCGAAGTTTTCATCCGCCTGGCCGGCCAAAAGCCGCGCCGCGACGTGCGCGAGCTGGGCGACCTCACCCACACCCTCGGCAAATACGGCTTCGTCCGCATCCACCACAGCTACCTGGTCAACCCCCAGCACATCCAGGAAATCCGCCGCAGCAAGGATAACTGGGAGGTCAAGCTCGCTCCGCCGATCAATACCGTACTCCCGGTCGCGCGCCGTCGGCTGCAGGAGTTGTGGGCGGTCTTCGGCGAGTGAGCGCGGCCCACATCCACCGGCTCGTCGGCCCACTCGGCGAGCACCACCGCCGCCATCGCCACATGCCATGAATGCTCGGCGCTATTTTCGCGACGGTCCTCGTGCAGCAAGTAGCTGCGTCGCAGCACGGTCTTGAGCTTGTCGAGTTCGAGAAGGAACTCGATTTGGCGTTCGAGGCGGGCTTGCATCGCGGGAAGCTACCCCAGCGTCGGCGCAGGTGCACGCGCCGACTACTCCGGCACGTCCAGGATCTCGATGTCCATCCGTGCATAGCGGCTAACCTCAGGCCTTCCGAACGGGTCTTTGCCGCATGACCACTGAGATCTCAGGGCTCGAGCCACTTATCCTGCGCGCGCAGGCGGGCGATTCCCAGGCCCAGGCGCAGCTGCTCGAGCGCGTTCAGGGCTGGGTGCTGGCCCTGTGTCTTGCGTGCCTGCGCAGTCCCGAGCTGGCCCGGGACGCGTCGCAGGAGGCCTTGATCGAGAGCTTTAGCCGTCTGGAGCAGCTGCGCGAGCCTGCTGCGTTCGCCGGCTGGTTGCGTCGGGTGGTGGTCAAGCACTGCGATCGCCAGACGCGGCGGCCGTGTCCGATTCCTATCGGCGATGCCGGGGTCGATGCGGCGTCGAGCGAGCCGGGCGTCGAGCAGGAGCTGGTGCAGGCCCAGCGCGACGCGCTCGCGCGGACGCTGATCGATGCGCTGCCGGAGCACGAGCGCGTGGTGGTGGCCCTGCACTACCTGGCGGGGCTGCCGCTGCGGATGTCGCCTCCGTGCACGGGAATCTCGCGCAGGTAGTCCAAAAAGAAGCGCACGCTGGCGTAGGCGATCGGTACCAATGCCGTAAAGAAGCCCAGTGGCCGGGGAGTGCGGTCCAGCCATAGCACCAGCGGTGTCATGAAGAGCGACCACAGCACCTCGTACAATCCAAGGTCATGCCGAGCGACGCCCTGGCCGTAGTAGTTGTCGACGGCGAGAAAGAAATCGGTCTCGATGCCCGGATGGTCGTGGACCACAAAGCAACCCATGCGAGCGAAGATCCACGCGAAGGGGATGGTGAAGCAGAAGATGCCGCTGAGCACCAGGATCGGAACCTGCCGCCGCCGCGCAAACCAGAACGCGGCCAGGGTGCCGCCGGCGAAGCCACCGAACGATGAGAGCCCCGGATACGGAAATGCCGTCGCTTCGGCGAGGCCGAACCATGAGCCGATGGCGCGTGCCATCTGCGGAATCTTCGCGGGCTCGTACACCACGAGGTTGAACACCATGCACGCGGCCAGTCCGACCACGACCACATGGAGCAAGAAGTCGCCAACGAGCTTGCGTGGCACGCCCGTGCGCTCGGCGCGCCATCCGGCGAAGCGGATGCCGAGGAGGATGGCGGTCGCAGCCAGCACACCGAATGGCTGAATCGGGAAACGATCGAGCAGCGGCAGCGGCAGATGCCACGGCTCGAGCTTGAACCAGGGGATCAAAGCCAGGGTCATCGTGGCGGTGTGTAGCACGACGCTGCGCACGCGCATGGCTACAGCGGCGACCATGAAGGGCCATCGCCAGTGGGCGAAAATGCTCTGGGCAGCGTGCCCCGGATCGGGCCGCAGCTCTCAGGTGCCGGCCTTGCGAACCCTGTCACCTGGCTCCGCGTGCGCGGCGCAGGATCTCGTGCACGAAGGCGCCCTTGCCCTCGGTGTAGACCGCGCGATCGACGGGGTCGGTGGGCGTGCCGGCCTTCTGTACTACGTGTGCGTCGATTAGCTCGCGCTTGATCCGGGCGTAGCGCCGGGCCGCTTCCGGATGCGTGCGCAGGTAGTCGCGAAAGAGCACCCGCTCATCCCGCTCGCCGTCCCGGAGGGCCCCGAGCAGGTGCAGATGGTGGGTCCTTCGGCCGCCCGGGCGCTCGCGCTTGATGAAGGTGTGCTTGTGGCGCTCGTACCAGCACTCCCACTCGGGCGAATCGGTGGCTGCGAGCAGGCGGGCCAGGGCGCGCTGCGGCTCGGGTGTACGGACCACGATATCGACGACCGGCTTGGCCACCAGGCCGGGGACGGCGGTGCTGCCCACGTGGTCGATCGTGTACGCCAGGTCGGAACCCAGCTGGCGGTCGATCCAGCTCGCCATCTGCGCGAAGTACCCGTTCCACTCGGCGCGTGGCTCGACCAGGAAGAGTTCTTCGTCGGACGGGCCGGCGTCGAAGTCCGCGTAGAGGTGGGTGAGCAGGCCGAAGTCGCACTCGGCTGGCAGCTCGCCGCCGCGCCAGCGCTTCGGCAGAGAGCAACGAAAACCGCCAGTCACGCACGCCCGCGGCCCGAAGTTTTCGTCCGGCGGCACATGCCAGCTGAGGGGCGTCTCAAAGGGAGCTGTGCCCGCCTGATGCACGCGCAGCCATTCGCGGCCGAACTCGAGACCCACCCTGCCGTCCGGGATCGCCCCCAGGCTGTCTACCTCGAGGCCCAGCAGGGTGATGGCGTGTTCGCCGCGGGCCTGCGTTTTCCAGCCCAGGTAGCGGCCGACGCGCCCGCGTCTGGGCAGCTCGTGGGGCAGGTGCCCGAAGACATCGCCGAAGAAGCCGTAGTCTCCCGGCGCCGGCTCCCGGGTCAGCAGTCCCGCGACGAGCCGCAGGGGGCGGCCGTCGCTCGTCCGCGAGTCGGGTGGCTGATGTGTGGCGTCGTTGCAGGGCATGGTGCCGCTCCGAATAGCACGCTCGCGGCGCTCGCCTTTGCTGGCGTTGGGCCTGTGAAAACGTTCTGTCAGATTTTTTGGCTGTTGCTCGGCTTCGCCACTAGCTCCGTGGGCCGCGGCTTCCCCGATCGCTCGCAGTGGATTGAAGGCGTCGCGAACCCAATCAGGTCACTGAACGGCCGGTGGAGAGCCTTGACAAGGCAAGAAAGCCGCTGCCGAATCACGGCTCGCACCAACGGCGCTGCGGCCACCCTCAACCTCAATCCCCAGGGAGGTGAGGTGGTGCTCGGATCGAACACCGAGCTTACCATGTTGCGGCTCGATCTCGACACCGCCGCGAAGACCACCGGCGCCGACACGGTGCCGGAGTCCTATGAAATCACCGGCGTGAACTGTACGCGGGGACAGATGTTTGTCGGTCGGCCAAGCGGCGCCGCAAACCAAGACGCCCTTTGTGTTTGTCTGAACAATAATACTGTCAATCGCTTCTATTGTTTCAATCCCTGACCGCGGCTGGAAACTCGACGCGCAAGTCGGGAACTTGTCGGCGCGGGCGTCGATGGCAGGGGTGAATTTTGTCGCGTGCCGGAAACGTCCTGTTAGCTTTCGGGTGCGGGAAGCGAGCGCGCCGGTCCACGACGACGCCCACGACCCATGCGACGCGCGGGCCATCAGCTTTCCGCTATGCTCCAGCCGTCCCCCCCAAGCACTCGGAGCCCCCCCATGCCCCAATCCTGGAAGGTCGGTCAGGCCACCATCACGAAGGTCGTCGAGATCGAGGTGCCCGGTCGCATGACCTGGATCGTGCCCCAGGCCACACCCGAGGCCCTGCTCGCGGAGCGCTGGCTGCAGCCCCACTTCTGCACCCCCGAGGGCAAGGCCATCCTCTCGATTCACTCCTTCGTCATCGAGCTCGACGATCTGTGCATGGTGGTCGACACCTGCGTCGGCAACGACAAGCCCCGCGACATCGCCGCCTGGAACCTGCGAAAGGGCACGTTCCTCCAAGATCTCACGCAGGCCGGCTTCCCGCCCGAGCGCGTCGACCGCGTGATGTGCACCCATCTGCACGTCGACCATGTGGGCTGGAACACACGCCTGGTCGACGGTCGCTGGCAGCCGACCTTCCCCAACGCCCGCTACCTCTTCCAGGCCCGCGACCTCGAGCACTTCCTGGCGGTCGAGGATGGACTGCACAGGGAGGCCGTCGATGATTCGGTGCGCCCGGTGCTCGATGCCGGTCTGGCCGAGCCCGTGGACAGCGACTACCGCGTCTGCGATGGCGTCTGGCTCGAGCCGACCCCGGGCCACACCCCCGGCCACGTCAGCGTCCACATTCGCAGCGACGGCTGCGATGCGGTGATCACCGGCGATCTCATGCACCATCCCGTACAGGCCGCCCATCCCGATTGGGCCAGCGCCGCCGATGTCGACCCCGACCAGGCCCAGGGCACCCGCCGCGATTTCATCGAGCGCTACGCCAACACCCCCACGCTGATCCTGGGCACCCACTTTGCCACGCCTACCGCCGGCCACTTCGTGACCGAAGGCGGCAGTCACCGCTTCGTGGTGGATTGAGGGGCCAGATCGTCACTCCCGGTTGTCGACGCCTTTTCGGCTCATCCCGCTCTTGTCGCCGCCGCTCCCTGCCGCATTGGCACAGGCGCCCGATGCAGCGCCGCGCTGAGCACGATCAGCGATCCGCCAACCAGCGTGAATAGGCTCGGCACTTCGTCCAGAAAGATCGCACCGAGCACCACCGCGAACAGCACCTGGGTGTAGGAGTAGATCGCGGCGCTACCGGCTTCGAAGCGCTGCAGCCCATGGGTGACCGCCAGTTGACCCACCTGGGTGCTGATGCCCACCAGGAGCAGGAGAAGCCACTCGCCGGGCGTCGGCCATAGCGGGCCCACAGCGGCTGCCGTCGGAATCGAGGCTGGCAGTGCCACCAGCGGAAAATAGAGCACGATCACCAATGGGTTTTCGCGCTGACCCAGTTTGCGCACCACGACGTAGGCACAGCTGGTCAGAAGCGCGCCGCCCAGTGCCGCGAGTAGCCCCAGGGTGGGCAGCGCCGCGCCGCCGCCGAAGAGACTGGCCGGCCGCGCCACCACCAGCACGCCCAGGGCCCCGAGCACCAGACTGCCGACGACGCCCCGGTGCAGGCGCTCACCGAGCACCCGCGCAGCGAGCAGCGCCGTGAACGTCGGGTGCAGGTACTGGATCACGGTGGCCTCGGCCAGCGGCAAGACGGTCACCGCATAGTAGACGCAGCTCAGAGCGCAGAAACCGCACAGCCCGCGCAAAAGCAGCAGCTTGCGGTTGTGCCCCAGGCTCGGCACCCCAGCCCGCCGCAGCATGGCGTAGGTGAAGACCAGGGTCAGCGCCGCCCGCGCGCTCACGATCTCCTGGGACGGCAGTCGCTGGCCGGCGAGCTTGACGAAGAACGTCATCAGCGCAAACGCAAACGCGCTGCCGATCATGTAGGTCGCGGCGCCGGGGCGGTGGGATCCCATCGCCGAGCTTATAGCGCACGCCCGGGCCCGGGCCAGCGTTTCACGTCCGCGTCACAAAAGCGGCGCGCCCCGCCGGACCACCACCTCGGAGCCCTCGGCCACGAAGCACGAGCTGGGAGCGGTGGCCAGGGGCTCGACCAAGTCCGCACCATAGAGCGAAGCCACGTCGCATTCGAAGACCGGTTCCCGCGCCTTCCACACCGCCCACTGGGGGTGCTCCACGCGGTACTCGAGCGTCGAGCCGTCGCGCTGGGCCGTATAACCAAAGTAGTGCTCGCTGATGAACTCGGCTTCCGAACCTGGCGCCGGCAACTGCGCCTTGCCCTCCACCAGCGCCCCCAGCCGCGCCCAGTGGCCGCGGTGCTTCCAGCGGTACTGCACGTGGCCGCCATCGCCGTCGATGCCGTCTTCATGTTCCATCGGCAGCGCCACGTACTTCTCATTGTAGAGTGCATTGGCTACCCAAGCGATGGCCCGCCGCGGCACGATCTCCTTGACGAAGACCACGCCGCGCCGCAGCTCACCACCAGCCTCGCGTCTAACGTACAAGCGCAGGTTGACCTCTTCGAAGTCGCGATGGAAGGGCACGGCAAGTCCCCGCACGCGCGTCTCCAGAAACTGAAAACCCACCATGCTCACCAAGCAGCGGCCCTCGAAGCAGTCCAGCTCCGTTCCGGCGGGCACGTGCGCCCGCAACAACGCCGGCGCGACCTCGTAGTTCAGCATCAAGAGGTGCAGCCAACGCGCGGTCAAAAACGGCGGTGCCTCGGTCATTTCGGTCACCGCGTTCATGCTCTGGAGTTAGGGTCATACCACGCCGCCAGGCAAGGACGAAGTCTCAAGACTGCACTCCCCAACAATACGCTCGCAGCCGCCACGCTCGCGCTGTAGGATCCTTTGCCAATCCATGCGAGCCGCCCGCTTTCTTACGTTCATCCTCCCGTCCCTTGTCGCGTGTGTCCTGCTGCTTGGCTGCGGTGACGACGACGCAGGCCCGCCGTCCGGGTCGAACGACCCCGACGCAGCTGCCTCCGATGCCGGGCGCATCCCGGGAACTCGCCTACCGGACGCGTCCGATGACGCCGCCGTTGCAATCGACGCCCAGGCCCAGACCGACGCCGCCCAAACGGGCGCGCAGGACGGCTCGGCGTCGGACGTTGTCGATGCCGCGACCCCCGACGCCGCCACAGACGCCACCACAGACGCCACCACGGACGCCGCCACGGACGCCGCAAGCCCCGACACTGGCCCACCTGCACCCACCGAGCTGTTGCTCTTTGCCAGCGCTCCCGTCGACGGCGACATCGCCGCCACCGACACGGTCGGCTCCGACGCCCGCACCGGCGCCGACGGGCTGTGCGCGGCCGCCACCATCGTCGCCGAGCGGGGCTGCACCGAAGCCCGGGCGCTGCTTTCGATCGCCAGCGGTGACCGCATTACCCAGCTTTCGACCAACCACGGCCTGCCCGCGACGCTCCCATTCAAGGGCCCCAACGGCACCCAGGTGGCCGCCGACTATGCCTCGCTGCTGGCCGGCCCACTGGACAGCACCCTCGAAGCCGCCGGTGTTTTCGCCACCACCACCGACTACTGGACCGGCACCAAGGCCGACCTCTCGCTGGCCCTGGAGCACTGCACCGGATGGACGACCAACACGTCGAGTGACATCTATGCGGGGCGCATCGGCCGTAGCGACGGCACCGACTCGACCTGGCTCGATGTGGGTTTTTCGCGCTGCGACTTCGCGCTGCCCCTGCTCTGCGCCTGTTGGTGACGCTCGCGGGCCAACCACCGGCTGCCCCCGACACACCCCGCACCGCGCCGACCCACCCGGGCCGGTAGCGATTCGTTCCAGAATGCGAGATAACGCCCCCCGTGGTGCCCGGTTGCCGGTCGACAGCGGGTTTCGGCCTCCGCATCCTCGCCCGGGGGCTGTGGATCTGGGGGCTTTTGCTGCTGCTTTTGGGGCCGCCCCGACAGGCGCGGGCCGATAGCTTCGACAGCTTCCAGAGTGCCCGTGCCGCCTACGAGGCCCTGAACTACGAGCTTTCGGTCGAACTCTTCGGCTCCATCCTGGAGGGCGTCAAGGACGACGATCGGCGCCCGGTGGTGATCGAGTCGCGCAAATACCTGGGAGCCAGCTATCTCTTCGTAGGCAAGCCCGAGGCCGCGCGCTCCCAATTCGAACGGCTGCTGGAGGCCGTGCCCGACTACGTCCTGGACCCTCTGGCATTTCCCGACGAGGTGCAGCGGGCCTTCGCCGACACCCGCGCGGCGCTGCAGGCCGCCCGGCTGCAAGCCGCCCAGCAGCGCGAAAAAGAGGCCGCCACCGCCCAAGCCGAAAGCGCCCGCGAACGCCGCGAGCACAATCGCAAGATGTCGGCGCTTCTGGCCCTGGCCCGCACCGAGCGGGTGGAGGAGCGGCGCTCCCGTTGGATCGCCGCGCTGCCCTTTGGCCTGGGTCAATTCCACAATGGCCACGACGGCCTGGGCCTGACGCTGGCGGTCAGCCAGACCCTGCTGCTGGGCACCGGCATCGCAACCTACGTGTCCCATGAGCAGATCCCGCGCAATCCCCGGGAAGACGAACGGTCCGAAGCGCGCACCTACGGCACCGTACTCCGCTGGACCAATAATATTTCACTGGGGCTGTTCGCCGCCATCGCTCTGACGGGCATCGTCGACGCCCAGCTGCGCTTCCGCCCCATCCGCAGCTTCGAGCGCGAGCGCCGCCTGCCCACGGACCTCGACGGCCTCGAGCTGTCCCTGGATCTGCATCCGGGCGGCGCGACGATCGGCGGACGCTTCTGAAACCCCCGCTCGCAGCGCCCCCACCGCGCGGTGTTCCGGCGTTTTCACCGCCCCGGTCGCTTGACTCCCTGGGGTCCCTGAGTATCCTTCCGTGCCCCAGCTTCCGGCACACCGGATTTCCCGGATTTTGCCCATCGTTCTAGAGGCTTTCGAGGCAGCATGCCGACCATCAATCAGCTGATCCGCAAGGGTCGCCAGGCCAAGGCGAAGAAAACCGACTCGCCAGCGCTGCAGAGCTGCCCCCAAAAGCGTGGCGTCTGCGTCCGCGTCTATACCAACACCCCGAAGAAGCCGAACTCGGCTCTGCGCAAGGTCGCCCGCGTGCGACTGAGCAACGGGATGGAGGTCACGACCTACATCCCGGGTGAGGGACACAACCTTCAGGAGCACTCGGTGGTGCTGATCCGCGGCGGCCGCGTCAAGGATCTGCCCGGCGTGCGCTACCACGTGGTCCGCGGTTCCCTCGACGCCACCGGCGCCCAGGGACCCAGCAATACCAACAAGGCCGATCGCACCCAGCGCCGCTCCAAGTACGGCGTCAAGCGCCCCAAAAAGTAATCTGCCATGGCACGCCGTCGCGAAATCCCCAAACGCAAGGTCCTACCCGATCCGAAGTTCCGCGATCGGCTGATCTCCAAGTTCACCAACATCCTGATGGTGGACGGCAAGCGCTCCACCGCCGAGGGCATCGTCTACGGCGCCCTCGACGTGGTCTCTGAGCGCTACAAGGCCGAGCCCCTGGATGTCTTCCGCAAGGCTCTCGACACCTGCAAGCCCAAGCTCGAAGTCAAGAGCCGGCGTGTGGGCGGTGCCACCTACCAGGTGCCCGTCGAGGTACGTCAGGAGCGGCGCACAGCCCTGGCCATGCGCTGGCTGGCCCAGTACTCCCGCGAGCGCGGCGAAAAGACCATGGTCGAGCGCCTCGCCGCTGAGTTGATGGACGCCTCCCAGGGTCGCGGCGGCGCCGTCAAGAAGCGCGAGGACGTACACCGAATGGCGGAGGCCAATCGCGCATTCGCGCACTACCGTTGGTAGGAACCCACCGAATTTAGGTCCGACGAGGTCCCGCGGGATACCGGTCGGCCAGGAGCAGAAAACGACTTAATGCAGGGCGAAACATAGACGAGAGCACCACGGTCGCTGACGAAAATCGGTGCCGGCTTTTAGGCACCAACCGCGATGTTCTCGAGACCCTTTCCGATGTGAAGCCGGCCCGAAGGTGGCCGGCGGGGCGGAAAGGGTTTTCTATGTCAGCCAGAACATCTGCCGAGTCGTTGGAGAGAAACCGTGCCCCGCGAGTACCCACTCGAGAGAACGCGCAATATCGGCATCATGGCCCACATTGATGCCGGTAAGACGACGACGACGGAGCGCATTCTCTATTATACGGGCATCAACTATAAGATAGGTGAAGTCCACGACGGCGCTGCGACCATGGATTACATGGAGCAGGAGCAGGAGCGCGGTATCACAATCACCTCGGCCGCGACCACCTGTTCATGGCAGCCTGCCGAAGGTCCGTTTTCCAAGCATCGCTATCGCATCAACATCATCGACACGCCCGGGCACGTGGACTTCACCATCGAGGTCGAACGCTCCCTGCGGGTGCTCGATGGCGCTGTGGCGGTTTTCGACGGCGTCGCCGGGGTCGAGCCCCAGAGCGAGACCGTGTGGCGTCAGGCAGACCGCTACAACGTCCCGCGCATCTGCTTCATCAACAAGATGGACCGTGCTGGCGCCAACTTCGAGCGCTCCCTGGAGTCCATCCGCGAGCGCCTGGGCGCCAGTCCCGTGGCTCTGCAGCTGCCCCTGGGCACCGAGGACGACCACCGCGGCATCGTCGACATCGTGCGCATGAAGGCGGTGATCTTCGCAGACGACAGTCTGGGCGCCAACTTTGACTACGTCGAGATCCCCGACGAGCTGCGCGCCGACGCCGAAGCGGCCCGCGAAAAGCTCTTGGAGGCAGTAGCCGAAAACGACGACGCCCTGATGGAGCGCTACCTCGAGGGCGATACCAGCTTTAGCCCGGACGAGATCATCCTGGCTCTGCGCAAGGCCACGCTGGCGTTCAAGCTGGTGCCGGTCTGCTGCGGATCGGCCTTCAAGAACAAGGGCGTGCAGCACCTGATGGACGCCGTGGTGCAGTATCTGCCGTCGCCGGTGGACGTGCCGGCCATCGAGGGCGTCAACCCACACAACGACAAGCCCGAGACCCGCAAAGCCGCCGACAACGCGCCCTTTTCGGCGCTGGCCTTCAAGATCATCAACGATCCCTTCGTCGGCCAGCTCACCTTCATGCGCGTCTACTCGGGTGAGGTTCAGAGCGGCACCAGCGTGCTCAACAGCACCAAGGGCAAAAAAGAGCGCATCGGGCGCCTGCTCATGATGCACGCCAACAAGCGTGAAGAGATCAAAGACATCTGCGCGGGCAATATTTGCGCTGCTGTCGGACTCAAAACCGCCCAGACCGGCGACACCCTCTGCGACGACAAGCGGCCCATCATTCTTGAAAAGATGGAGTTCCCCGAGCCGGTGATCTCGGTGGCGGTGGAGCCAAAAACCAAAGCCGAGCAGACCAAGCTCGGCGAGTGCCTGCAGAAGCTAGCCTCCGAGGATCCCTCCTTCCGCGCCCACACCGACGAGGAGAGCGGCCAGACCATCATCAGCGGCATGGGCGAACTGCACCTGGAGGTGCTGGTCGATCGCATGAAGCGCGAGTTCAAGGTCGACTGCAACGTGGGCAAGCCCCAGGTCGCCTACCGGGAGAGCATCACCGAGACCGTCAAGCAGGAAGGCAAGTACATCAAGCAGTCCGGCGGACATGGCATGTACGGTCACGTATGGCTCGAGATCGGCCCCAGCGACCCCGGGGAGGGCCTGGTCTTCGAGAACAAGATCATCGGTGGTGTGATCCCCAAGGAGTTCATCCCCTCCATCGAAAAAGGCATCCAGGGCGCCATGGAGCGCGGGGTGCTCGCGGGCTACCAGGTCATCGACGTCAAGGCCGTGCTCTACGACGGCAGCTACCATGATGTGGACTCCTCGGGCCCCGCTTTCGAGGTTGCCGCTTCGATGGCATTTCAGGACGCGGCAAAAAAAGCAGGAATTCGGCTGCTTGAACCCGTGATGGCGGTTGAAGTCGTGGTCCCGGAAGACTACATGGGCGACGTCATCGGCGACCTCAACAGCCGCCGCGGACAGGTTACCGGCATGAATCCGCGAAATAACAGCCAGGTTGTCACCGCAGAGGTACCCCTGGCCACCATGTTCGGTTATTCCACCGACCTGCGCAGCAAGACCCAGGGTCGGGCCACCTACACCATGCAATTTCACCAATACGAGGCGGTGCCCACCAGCATCTCCGACGAGATCGTCGCCAAGATCAAGGGCGAGTAGCGCGACCCGGGCGTGCAACCAAAGCGAGTACTAGAGAAGGCAGAAGAGACTGCTTCTTAGGAGAGAACGACGATGGCAAAGGAAAAGTTCGTCAGGACCAAGCCCCACGTGAACATCGGCACCATCGGTCACATCGACCATGGCAAGACGACGCTGACGGCGGCGATCACGAAGGTGATGAGCGAGACCCACGGCGGTAACGCCGTCTCCTACGCCGACATCGCCAAGGGCGGCACGGTGCGCGACGACACCAAGATCGTGACGATCGCGGTCAGCCACGTGGAGTACGAGTCGGAGAACCGTCACTACGCGCACGTCGACTGCCCTGGGCACGCCGACTACATCAAGAACATGATCACGGGCGCGGCGCAGATGGACGGCGCGATCCTGGTGGTCAGTGCGCTCGACGGCCCGATGCCGCAGACCAAGGAGCACGTGCTGCTCGCGCGTCAGGTGGGCGTGCCTGCCATCGTGGTCGCCCTGAACAAGGTCGACGCGGTGGACGACCCGGACCTGCTGGAGCTGGTGGAGATGGAAGTCCGCGAGCTTCTGGGCAAGTACGAGTTCCCGGACGACGGTCCGGTGGTGAAGGTCAGCGCGCTCAAGGCGCTGCAGCAGGAAGAGAGCGGGGTCCAGAGCATCAAGGACCTGATGGCGGCCTGCGACGAGGCGATTCCGGAGCCCGTCCGCGACGTGGACAAGCCCTTCCTGATGGCCATCGAGGACGTGTTCTCGATCAAGGGCCGCGGCACGGTGGTCACCGGGCGCATCGAGCGCGGCGTGATCAAGGTCAACGAGGAAGTGGAAATCCTTGGCTTCACGGAGCCCAAGAAGAGCGTCGTGACGGGCGTGGAGATGTTCCGCAAGCTCCTGGACGAGGGCCAGGCGGGTGACAACGTCGGTTGCCTCTTGCGCGGCATCGACAAGGACTCGGTCGAGCGCGGCCAGGTTCTGGTCAAGCCCGGCTCGGTCAACACGCACAAGAAGTTCGAGGGCGAGGTCTACGTCCTGAAGAAGGAAGAGGGCGGCCGCCACAAGCCGTTCTTCGCCAACTACCGTCCGCAGTTCTACATGCGCACGACGGACGTGACCGGAACCATCACGCTGCCCGAGGACGTGAAGATGGTGATGCCCGGCGACAACGTGAAGATGACGGTGGAGCTGATCAGCCCCGTGGCTCTGGAGGAGCAGCAGCGCTTCGCCATCCGCGAAGGCGGCCGTACTGTCGGCGCCGGCGTCGTGACCAAGAT
>Ga0224501_10000228_pt1 | contig 51080 bp, 45 predicted proteins | sample SF_Oct11_sed_USG_4_FD_169105 | JGI IMG/M metagenome (GOLD analysis project Ga0224501, IMG submission 169105) | Sediment microbial communities from San Francisco Bay, California, United States - SF_Oct11_sed_USGS_8_1 | ecosystem: Environmental > Aquatic > Marine > Sediment | place: USA... | reverse complement strand
GCCGGTGGCGCCCTGGCCCCGACCCACGGGGGCGGCGCCGTTCGGCTACCCGGCGTCGTCGGGCGTGATGGCCCGCTCCAGGAACCCGCTCAACCAGTCCCTCAGACGCTCGGCCTGTCCCGGTCCGGGTTCGCCGTCGATACCGTCGAGGAGTCCCAAGACACGATCGAGGGCCGTCTCGAAACGGATCCGGGCGGAGTCGGTCACCGCCGCCGCCTCCACGACGGGGTCCTCGGAAAGACGTTCTCCCCTGGCGGGCTCGTAGGTGATGTCCCCCTCCATGTCGAGGAGGATGGCGTGGAGGTCCAGGGCGGCCTGGGCCAACTCGATACCCATGTCGTACACCTGGGCCCGGAGCGGTTGGTCGGCGTCGAACTGCGCCATGGCATCCGTCAGGCGTGAAGTGCCGGCGGACCCGGCCACACCCGCCCGAGCGAGCCCCTCTCGATACGCCTGGCGATAGCGCTCGGACTCCTCGTCCCGCCCCGCCATGACCCAGTCGCGATAGCCCTGCCAGAACACCAACACCTCCGGAAAGCCCTCCGGCGCGGAGAAGTACCTCCCATCCAACCACTCCTCCGGAATCTCTCCCACTCCGAGACGATCCCAGTCCTCGGACCATCCCTGGAGGAGAATCCGCCGTGCCTCGATCCCGGGATCGACGGCGGGAACCGTGGCCGACGCGGGGAGCTCCAGCGGGATCACGGGCGGCTCCTCCTCGACGACGGGAGGTGGGACGGGGTTCCTGCCGAAGCGCATCGCCAGGGCCCAGGAACCGACCCCGACCACCGCGATGATCACCACCCCTTTCACGATCCCGGCGACGGGACTGGGTCCACGATGACGCCGTGGGGGAGCCGGAGCCGCGGGCCTTGCCGTCGGCGCCGGCGCCTGGAGTACACTCTCGGTGGGACGCGGATGCGGTCGAATGGGGCGCGAAGCCGTGGGTGGGCTGATCGGACCGTCCGAGGCCACCGGCCTCGACGGTCCACCCTGCACCGGCGGAGCGGGTGGGGGGGGTGGAGGGGGTCCCTCTCGGCCCACGCCCAACTCGGACCCACCGTGCACGACCGGAAGCCCGAGGGATTGACTGAGTCCATGGCTCGCGTCATCGGCGCGTTCCCGTTCCATGGATTCGAGGAACGCCGATCGCCGCTCCTCGTCGGAGAGACCCGGGATCGTCTCCATCAGTTCCAACGAGAATCCCAGGTCGTCGTCGGTCGCGCCGGCAGGCGGGGCGGCGGGCGGTTCTGCTGCGGGAGGCGAGGACTCCACCTCGAGCACCGGCTCGGCGGACTTCGCGGGTCGGGAATCGACGGGAGGCTCGGGAGCCATCACCGGCTCGGGAACCGACGGAGGCTGCTCGGGCACCGGGGCCGAAGCCGCCCGGAAGGCGTCATGCACCCCGGCGGGAGCCCATTCCCGGGTCTCGGCGTCGAACATCAGGTCCTGTGCCGTGACCTCCCCGGCCTCGATCCTGACCGCCAGTTCATCGATGTCGCGGACTTCCAACTCCGCGCCGTCGCGTGTTCTCACACGGAAGCGAGCACTCATGTCCCAAGCCCCAAACCAGCCCCGCCGCGGCCCGTCGCCACACCGGCCACGGGCAGGAGAATCGAATCCCTACGATTCTCCCGTTCCCCCCTCGTGGACCGTCCCCCGGTGTGGTTGTTCCGTGCGGGAAGCGTCTGAATGTATCCGGCCAGGAAGCCTCTCTTCCCTACGCTGCCGCCGATCCTCGGACCGGGCGAGCCGGTGTTGCGCCTCCTGCGCAACCATTCGACGGAACATCATTCCCGTCAAATGTTTCCCAAACATAGGTATGATCCGGCCCCAAACTCAAGGGAGCGCCCGTTCCGCGTCCAGTTCGTCCTTGAGCTTCTGAACCTCCGAGCAGAGCGCGTCGCTGAACAGAATCCCGTTCCCCTCGTACCACGCCATCCACGACGGCGTGCGCAGATGCGCCTTCAACGTGCGCTCGTAGCTCTCCCACATCTGGCGATCCAGCGCACCCACCCGGTACTGGAACACGAGGTTTCCGAAGTGGCGGAAGACCGCCGTCATGTAGGCGTCCCACCGGATGCGCTCGGCCGGGGAAAGCGCGGTGGGATCCCCCTCGGCACGCGCCAGGAACGAAGCGAATTCCGAATCGCGGAACGCGTGCTCGAGCAGCCGGATGCTGTTCTCCGACATGGAGTTGAACGATGCGGCGCGCACGGACGTGGTGTTCTGCTGCATCTGGCGGGCCAGGTACACCAGCGAGACCACGACACCGAGCGCGCCCACGAACTCGCCGAGATTGCCCAACGCCTGGAGAACGGTACCGGTCATAGTCGATTCAGTGAGAAGCCGGGAGGGTGACGGGTCAGGGAACGTCGCCCCCACCACCCTGCATCTTCGATATGTTGGAATAATACTTCACGTATGTCTGGAGTCGAGCGCCTTCCGAGTCTTCCCGCCGGCGCGTCGCCTCCCGGATCTTCGCGGCGTGGTGAGCCGAGGAAAAGAGCACCAACGCCAACGCCCCGAGAAGGACGGCCAGACCGAATCCTGGGCCGGGGGCCGTGGCCAGAGCCCAGAACGGGAGCACCACGCCGACCAGGGCCTCGGCGAGAGGAATCACGGGAAACTCCCTCCCGACCCGGGTGGCGCCTCTGACCTTCACGATGCCGGACACCAAGAGGAGGAATCCGGCAAGGAAGAACAGGAGCGTCAACGCGACGCCTCGTCCAGGAGAAAGATATCGGTGAGCACCGCGCGAAGGTGGATGTTGGCGTTGAGATTGTCCACGAGCTGGGAGCTCACGGACGGCCTCGTCGCCACCACCCGCACCGCCGCCAGGGCCGCCGCCGCGTCCCCTCGGAGTACCTCCGTCATGGGCGCGAACGCGTCCGGATCATCCCCTTCGCCGGAAGCGCAGAACTCCCCGAACACGTCCGCCAGCCCGTCCAGGGCTTCCGCCATCCTGGAAAGAAAGTCCCGGAGCTGCCCACCCGACTTGGAACCCTGGTCTCCGGAAAGCCCCTGCGCGGCGTAGGCGAGAAAGAACTCGTAGGCCTCCTCGATGGCGTCGATGCGGGATTTCCAGTCTGTCTGAACTTGGGGCACGGATGAATGCTCGGGTGTGGAGGTACGGAAGAAGGGAGAACCGATCAGCGCTTCACCACCCACCGCTCGGGATCGTGATGCGCCAGGTAGTCATCCCGGTGGATCCATCCCCGGATCATCGACCACGTGATCCACCGCTTCTCCGGACGGATGGCGAAGTAGACGTGGCCGGCGATGAGTCCGATGAGGGAGACCCCGGCGAACCCGTGGATCACGTAGACCAGACCCCACGTCCGGTCACTCAGGAGATACGGGTCCCGCGTCCAGAACGGCGTGTCCACCCGCACCATCATGAGCACACCGGTCACGATGGCCGCCAGAGTGACGAGCGCGGCGGCGTAGTGGTAGAGCTGGTGGTCGAAGGGATACTTCCCGGACTTCGGGGGCGCCCCCGATCCGGCACCGAGCGCGTGCTTGAGCTCCTCCATCCCCTGCGGAAGATCCTTCGCGGAGAACCACATGGACCAGAAGTCCTGGAAGGCCAACGAGTGCACGATGTGGTACACGATGGTCACCACCAGGGCCACGCCGGCGATCCAGTGGAGGGTCACCCACTCGAACTGCCACCCCATCACGGGAACGAACGCCGTGATCAGGAGGCCGAACATGGTCACGGACATGAGCCAGTGGAACGCCCGGGAGGCGAAGGAGTGACGCTTCACGTGCTCGGGAAGGTCCGAGGCCAGGGCGTGTACGGCACCATGTGCCACTTCGCCATCCTCCGCCGCCTTCCCCCGCGACCCCATGTAGGCGACGTGGACCACGATGAAGAGCACGGCCGAAATGACGACCAGCCACATGAGGTCCCAGCCGATCCCCACCAGGATCTCCTGCCCCCACGGATTCGGTGCCGTTCTGAGGATCTCCATCAGGCAACGCTCCTGATTGCGCGTCGGACCAGATTTCGCATGAGGGGCACCTTGTAGTCGTTGTGCCGGAGCGGGCGGGCGCCCGCCACCGCGAGCTCACCGGCTTCCGTGGCCAGGGCCTCGTCGGGCGCGTGACCCACCACCATCCGCTCGACGGAGTCCAGGCGCACGGGGAAGGGCGCCACACCGTTCACGGCGATGCGCGCGTCCCCGATGGTGTCGCCGTCCATCCGGAACGCCGCGGCCACCGAGACGAGGGCGAAATCCCACGACCCCCGGTCGCGCACCTTCTCGTAGTAGTGTCGCGCTCCCGCCCAGTCTTCGGGGATCCGCACGGCCGTGAGCAGGTCCCCGGCGCGGAGAACGGTCATCCGCTGGATGTCGGTGGCGGGACCGATGAAGAAGTCCTGGGCCTCGTGGATGGACTCGGACCCCGCCCGCCGCACGACCATCCGTGCGCCGAGGGCGATGAGCGCCGGCGCCGTGTCGGAAGGGCTCACCGCCACACACCGGCTCCGTCCCAGGATGCAGTGCTCCCGGTTCATGGCCTTGGGGGCGGAAGCGTAGCAGGTGTTGCCACCCGCCCGGTAGCACGGCCACCCGCTGCGGTAGTACCAGCACCTCGTGTCCTGCGAGAGGTTCCCGCCCAACGTCCCCTGGTTCCGGATCTGCGGCGTGGCCACGTGCTCCGCGGCCTCGCGGAGGAGCGCGAAGTCCGCACGGACGCGGGGATCGCCCACCACCCGGGAAAGGGGCGTCATGGCTCCGATCTCGATCCCCGCCCCGGTGTCACGGATCCCCGTCAACTCCTCCACACCGGAGAGGTCCACCACGGCCTTGGGACGCTTGATGCGGTCCTTCAGCCAGTCGAAGGTGTCCAGCCCCCCCGCCAGAACCCAGGCGTCCTCCCCGTGCTCCGCGAGCAACGCCAACGCATCCTCCACCGACGCCGGCTGAAAGAGGTCGAAGGCCGGAATCATGTCTCTGATGATCGCCATCTTCCTCTCCTCTATCCGACGTGGGTCTCGAGACGACCGAACGTACGCCGGCCCTCGAGCTCCGCCAGGATGATGTCGGGGGTCAGGGGGGTACGGCACAGGCAGCGTCCCCCCAGTGCGTCCGCCACGGCCGAGGTGATGGCGGCGGCTCCGGCTCCCACCGGCGGCTCACCGATCCCCTTGGCTCCCACCGGCGTCTGCGGATCGGGGATGCCGAGGGCGTCCCAGCGAAGGTCCAGGGGTACGTCGAGCATCCCCGGCGGGCGGGCCGTGTAGAGGCGCTTGGCGAAGGGCACCCCCCACTCCGGATCGAACACCCAGCGCTGCGTCATGGCCATCCCCATCCCCTGGATGCTCCCACCCAGGATCTGCGCGCCGAGACTGCGGGGGTGGACCACGGTACCGCAGTCCGCCACCCCGGTGTACTCCTTGACCTCCACCACACCCGTCTCCGCGTCGACCTCCACCAGGGCGAACCCGGCCACCCACGAATAGATGGCGCCCTCGCCGCCGTAGTCGTCGCGCGCGACCCCCACCAGTCCCTGCCCCGCGACCCGCCCCACCGAGGGCACGGTCTCGGCATGGATCCCTTCCGGGACCTCGTGCCCATCGTACCGCCCCCCCAGGGCGATGGCCCGGCGTGCCACTTGAGCGAAGCTCATCCCCTGCCCGGGATTCCCCCGCCGGAACACCCGCCCACCGTCCATGGTGTAGCTCTCGGGCGTCCCTCCCAGCGTGCGGGCCGCGATCTCCTGGATCTTCCTGCGCGCGTCGGTGGCCGCCGCGTGGTTGGCGCGGGTGTGCGCGTGGATGGTCTGGCTCCCCGCCTGCACCGAGCTGCGCGGCAATCCCTGGGAGGAGTCGCCCCAGACGATCTCCACCTGGTCCCAGTTCAATCCGAGGACTTCGGCCGCGGGGCGTGCCGTGTCGGCGATGGAGTGGGTCCCCAGGTTCCCGATCCCCTGGTGCACGTAGAGCTTCCCATCGGGGCGAATGACCATGAGGCCATCGTACCCCCGCGACCCGGCCGTGTACGGGGACAGGCCGATCCCCACGCCGGTGAGCTTCGATCCGCTCCGTGTCCCCGAGAGCCTCTTCTTCTCCTCCCAGCCGAACAGTTCCGCCCCGCGCTCCAGAGCCTCGCGGGCGAACACGCTGGTGAGCGGCGTCTCCCGCGGTCCGAAGGTCGACTCGGGGCCCGGCGCGTTGAGACGGCGGATCTCGACGCGATCCATCCCCAGTTCCCGGGCGGCCTTGTCGAAGATGGGCTCCAGCATGGTGACGATCTGGGCGCCACCCGGGCCGCGCTGCGCCGCCTTCGGCGGGGTGTTGGTGTACGGCGAGACCGCGCGGAAGCGCATGTTCTCGGGCTGGTACATGAGGTGCGCGGTGTTCCCGGCCGTTCCGTAGTCACCGGAGCCGTACGCTCCACCCTCCTCCACGAGATAGAGGTCCAGCGCCGTGACGCGACCGTCCTTGCGTAGCCCCATCCTCACCCATCCCTGGAATCCGGGGCGGGCCCGCCCGATGTAGTTCTCGTCGTAGCGGGTGATGCGCAGCATCACGGGCCGGCCGATCTTCCTGGAGAAGATGGCCGGAAGCTGCATGAGGGTGCTCCCGGAGATCTTGCTCCCGAAGCCTCCGCCGCAGTACTCGGCCACGAACACGATGTCTTCGGGATCCATGTCCAACGCCGAAGCCAGCGCGCCGCGTGTCCGTTGGGTGCTCTGGGTGGACGTGAAGGCGTAGAGCTTCCCGTTCTGCCAGTACGCCATGGAGGTCCGCGGCTCCAGGGGGTGGTGGGTGAGGGATTGGTGGACGATGGTCTCCTCCACGATCACGTCGGCCTCGGCGAACCCCCTGTCCACGTCTCCCAGCGACCACTCCGCCGTCGCCTCGCCCATCGGGAGGCGCTCGTCTCCCGCCTCGGCGAAGTCCGCGGCGGACCACTTCAGCCTGCGCCACTCGCCGTCCACGCGGACGTTCCCGTGGGTGTGGGCGTCGGGGCCGCCCGGACGAAGGCTGTCCAGGGGATCCAGCACGAACGGAAGGGGCTCGAAGTCCACCCGGATCTTCTCGATGGCGTCGGCGGCCGTGGTCTCGTCCACCGCCGCCACGGCCAGCACCGGCTGGCCCTCGAACACGGGCTCGTTGGTCAGGACCGGCTCCCGGTGGGGCTCGACCTGCGGAACGTCGTCCGCGGTGAGGATCCCGATGACTCCCTCCATGGCCAGCGCCCGCGATGCGTCGATACGCCGTACGCGCGCGTGGGGCATGGGGCTCAGGAGCATCTTGCAGAAGACCATCCCGTCCACGCGGAAGTCCTCCGCGTACCGGGCCCGTCCGGTGATCTTCGCCAGGAGATCGGGAGCGGCGATGTCTTTTCCGATGAGTTTCTCGGCCATGGATCGCTCCTCGCCCTACACGCGCCGGACGAGCTGGGCAGCCCGCATGGCGGTGTTCAGGATCTTGTGATAGTCACCGCACCGGCAGAGGTTGCCGGACAGAGCGTGCGCGGCCTCTTCCCGGGTGGGATCGGGGTTCTCCTCCAGCATCCCCACCATGGTCATGCAGAACCCGGGCGCACAGAAGGCGCATTGGAAGCCTCCCTCGTCCAGGACGGCCTGCTGCACCGGGTGGAGCGCGCCCGTGTCCGGGTTCTGAAGTCCCTCGATGGTGGTGATCGCCCTGCCGCGGATCTGGTGCGTGAGGATGGAGCACCCGTAGTGCGGCACTCCGTCCAGGAGCACGGTACACGCTCCACACTCGGCGCGGTCACACCCCAGCTTGGTCCCGGTGAGACCGAGCTTGTACCGGAGCGTCATCGCCAGCGTCTCGTGGGGTAGCACGTCCACCCGGCGAAGCTGCCCGTTCACCGTGAGCGTGAGCAACCTCTCGGCCGTGCCCTGGGCCGCGGGCATCGCCAGAAGAGGAGTCCCGCCACGGAACAGATAACCCACCGACGACGCGGTGGCTCCGACGGCGATGACCCCTTTGATGAACGTGCGCCTCGAAACCGATCGTTCCAGTGCGCGGGTGATGTCGACCTCATCCATGGAGGGCTCCTTCGAACAGGACATCCGGGAATGGGCACAACATACCAGACGGTCCCTTGGTTGGCGAGATGGGGGATGGGCCCGCCGAACGGCACAGCCCTTGCAGCCTACGGGGCCGTAGGTGGACCGGGTGGCCGACGGACCCCGCCGCCACCGGTCCGCCGAGCGAAAAGAGTTCGCCGGACTGCAATCTGTACCCATTTCCACGGATGAGACGACCCATGCCGTTCCGCCCTATCGGAGTCCTCGCAGTGTCATCGGCCCTCCTCTTCGCAGCCTGCGGCGACGGCGGCACCGGACCCGGCGACCCGCTCTCCGATGCCGAAGCGCGGGCCCTCGCCGCGTTCATCTTCACGCAGAGCTTCACCAGCGCCAACACGGCCGGCGTGCAGAGCCCCGCTCCGGTGGGTGGACCGAGTACCGCCGTCGGCACCATCGACATCACCATGACTCCCCCCTGCCCGCTGGGTGGGACGGTGGGGATCGTCGCCGGGGTCTCCCTGACCGTGGATACCGCCACGGCCGCCGTCCAGATGGATTTCGCCATGATCCAGACCCACGACGCCTGCAGGGTGCCCCATCAGGAGTCCGGAAAGGTCTTCACCATCGACGGTGCTCCGGATCTGACGGTGGATCTCCGGATCGCCACGGACGGAACGGGTACGTCGGAGGTCTCGGGCAACATCTCCGGGGCGCTCGATTGGGCCACCGACGGGCGGGCCGGCACGTGCAACATCGCGCTCGTGTTCACCGGGACGGGCGACCGGCTCGCCGGCACCGGCTCCACGACCTTGGACGGGTCGATGTGCGGGATCGACGTCTCCCAGACCGTGAGCGCCGGCGGCGTTTGAGGTAGTCGGAACGACTGCGGCCATCGGAGCCCCCGCCCGGACCGTCCCGGGCGGGGGCTTCTCGCATCCTCCCTTGCCGGCACCCGGTAGGGGCGCCTACCGTGGAGGATCGCCGGACCCCGTCCCCCTGATTCCGCTCGAGCCCGATGTACTGGATCGTCAAGCTGGTCCAGAGCCTGGTGAAGGCGCTCAACTCCGAAGGAACCCCCGGCCAGGTCGCCGCCGGGATGGCCCTCGGAGCGTGCCTGGGTCTCACCCCGCTCATGAATCTCCACAACCTGGCGGTGGTGGGGATCATCCTGTTCTTCCGGGTCTCGGTGCCCGGCGCGATGCTCGGCTGGCTCCTCGCCACGCCGTTGGGCTTCGCCCTGGACCCCGTATTCGACGCCCTGGGAAGGAGGCTTCTCCTCGATTCCGGAGCCCTCTCGGACGTGTGGGCCACTGCGTACAATACGCCGGTGGTGGCGCTCACGAACCCCACCAACACCATCGTTCTGGGAAGCCTGCTGGGGTGGGCGGTCCTGGCGGTGCCCCTCTTCTTCCTGTGCAGGTGGGGCGTGGACGCCTACCGCCGAACGATCTACGCCCGCTACAAGGACGCCCGCCTCTTCAAGGCCCTTCGCGCCTCGAAGGTCTACAACACCTACCGCCTCTTCAGGCCCTAGGGAGGCGTGCCGAGATGAACGGACCGGAAAAGAAGGGCAGGGTGATCCGCACGTCCGGCCTGGGCGTGTTCGCCTTGGTCGCCGTGGCGGCGGGCCTTCTGTGGTGGATGTTCCTGGACGAAGGTGTGCGCAGGGGGATCGAGGAGACGGGTGCTTCGGTTGTGGGGGCACGGGTCGATCTGGCGCACGTGGACGTGAGGGCCTCCGACGGGAGCATCCGCCTCGAGGGACTGCAGGTGGCGAACCCCGACGCGCCCATGACCAACCTCATCGAGGCCGAAGAGATCTCGGTGGACCTCCTGGTCCCCCCCCTCCTGGAGAAGAAGGTGGTGGTGGAGTCCTTCGTGATGCGCGGCGTGCGCTTCGGCACCCCACGGGAGGTCTCCGGCGCGCTGGAGAACCCGGACCCGGAGAGCGGGGCGCTCTGGCGACAGGTCAACTCGTGGGCCGACCAGGTCCAGATTCCCACGTTGAGCCTGGAAGGGCTCGGAGGGACCGTGGACGTCGCGGGCATCGACGCGGACAGCCTGCCCACCGTGCGGCACGCCCGGGCGCTCACGGCGGCCACCGACTCCATGCGGTCCGCGTGGGAGGAGCGCGCCCGTTCCCTCGATCCGAGGCCACGGCTGGATTCGGCACGTGCTCTGGTGGAGCGGCTGGAGAGCTTCCGGCTCACCCCACTCAACGCGCTCCAGGCTCCGGGACTGGTGCGCTCGGGCCAGGGCACTCTGTCGACCCTGACCACCCTGGAAGACGACCTGGCGGCGCTGGACGGCAGCGTGAAGGAAGGGGTCGCCTCGCTCCAGTCCGGCGCCGGCGCCTTCTCCGGGCTCCGGGCCGAGGACTTCGCGTACGCCCGCGGACTCCTGCATCTTCCGTCCTTCGACGCGCCGGAGATCTCCCCCGCCCTCTTCGGGTCCACCGCCGTGCTGTGGCTCAAGCCGGTGATGTACTGGGCACGCACCGCCGAGCGGTTCCTCCCGCCCGGGCTCGACCCGCGCCAGCGGCCCGGGCCGAAGCGGGCCCGGGCGGAGGGCACCACCGTGGCCTTCCCGGGCAAGGCGACCTACCCCTCCTTCCTCCTCCAGGAGGGTGAGGTGGGGCTGGAGATCGGCGGGTCGGGCGCCGGAGCGGGTGCCTACACGGCCCATGTGAGGGGGCTGTCGTCCGCGCCCTCGCTGGTGAACCGGCCCGTGGAGATCTCGGTGGCCCGGGACGGAGCCCGCGTGGGGCCGGTCGGGCTGAGCCTGGACGCCGTCCTCGACCATACCGGAGAGACCATCCGCGACTCCGTGGCTCTTCGCATGGACGGCGTCTCCCTTCCGGCGATCGAGCTGGGCGCCCTGGGAGGCACGCTCCACCTCGGAGACGGGTCCAGCACGCTCCAACTGGCCCGCGTCGGTGAGAACATCCGGGCGCGGATGCGCTGGACCGCGAACGCGGTGACATGGTCGGGAGGCGCCACCCCGCCGTCCGGCGCTCCGGCGCCGTCCCCGGACACGCTCCCCGGAGACCCGGCAGGCGTGGCAGGTGTGGCAGGCGGGCTCCTCGGAGAATCGGGCTCACCCGAATGGGCCAGGGCCTTCGTTTGGCGCTCCCTCACCGGGATCCGGAACGTGGAGCTGGAGATGTCGCTGGAGGGAACGCTCGATCAGCCGCGGTTGTCCATCTCGTCGAACCTGGGCGAGGCGGTGGCCCGGAGCCTCCAGGAGGCACTCGGAGAAGAGGTGGCCGCCGCCGAGGCCCGTGTACGCGCGGAGGTGGAGCGCCAGGCACGGCCGCACGTCGAGAACGCCCGCTCCCGCGTGGAAGCGGCCCGTACCGAGGTCGCCGGCCGGATCGACTCCCAGCGCCAGGAAGCCGAGGCGCTACGCACGCGCCTCGAGTCGCGGCTGGAGGAGTTGATGCGGCAGGCCCGGATCGGAGGCTGATCCGGGCGCGAAGCCGCCTCAACTGATCGGTTTCTTCTCCGCCGCTCCTGCGAAGTCGCCGGCCTTCACGATGGTGATCTTCGCCAGGTCCAGGGAACGCCGGACGGCGGCATTGACCTCGTCCAGCGTAAGGGCCCGCACGGCGTCCTCCAACTCGGCGGCTTCGGCGAACGTGCGGTCGAAGTAGAGATTGGAGGAGATCTGCCCGGCCAGCGACGCGTCCTGGGCGCGGTTCAGTTGGCGCCCCTCCAGCCACCCCTGCTTCGAAGTGGCCATCTCGTCCTCGGTGAACCCATCGGCGAGAACCTTCTCGATCTCCTCGCGGAAGGCGGCCTCCACCGCCGAGGCATTCTCCGGCGCGTAGATGGCGTAGGCCGTGAATTGACCCACCGGATCGACGGGGTGTCCGTTGATGGCACCGCCCGCCCCGTAGGAGAGTCCGTCCTGGACCCGGATGCGGCGCGCCAGACGCGAATTGAGGACTCCGCCTCCGATCATGTACCCGGCCAGCACCAGCGCCGGGTAGTCCGCGTCGCCGTCGCTCAACTCCAGATTCTGCTGGGCCAGGAAGATGGCGTTGGCCTTGTCCGGCGTCTCGATGCTCAAGTTCTCCGCGGTGATCTCGCGGAACGGCGTGGCGATGCGGGTGAACGCGTGAGGGCTGGTCCAGTCCCCGAAGGCGTCTTCGATCACGGCCCGGAGCTCGTCGGGGTCGAAGTCCCCGACCACCACCAGATTCCCCGACTGGGGTCCGTAGAAGTCCCTGTAGAACGCGGTGACGTCCTCCAGCCCCACGTCCTGGAGCGCGGCGATCTCCTCCTCCACGGTGCCCGTGTACCCGGGATGATCCGCCGGACGTGGATCCATGTGCCGCGCCAGGGCGATCTGCGCCAGGGCGAACGGATCACTTCGCTGCTCCTCCAGCGACGCCAGACGCTGTTCCTTGAGCGTCGCGAACTCCGCCCCGGGGAAGGAGGGCTGCCGCACGACCTCGGCCATGATGCGGATCACGTCGGCGACGCTCTCCCGCACGGTGGTGATCTGCCCCGTCCCCAGGGCGGCCCCTCCGCCGATCCCACCGGAGGCCTTGAGGCGATCCAGCTCGTCCTCCAACTCCTGCCGTGTACGGATCTCCGTCCCGCGCATGAGCATGTTCCCCGCCATGCTCCCGGCCGTGGCTCGGCCGCGCAGGGACTCCTCGTCTCCGAACTGGAGCCGGAGACGCACGGTCACGGCGTCGCCCCGGGTCTCCTTGGGGACGAGGGCGACCTCCATCCCGTTGGCGAGGGTGAACGTGGACGTGCGGGCGTCCACGTTGGCGGGAGAGGGATCGAACGCCTCACCCTCCGCCACCGCCTCGCCCCCGGTGTACCCCGATACCATACCGTCCACGTCGGGCATGCCGGGGATCTCCGCGCGATCGGGATCTTCGGTGGGATGGAACACGCCCACCGTACGGTTGTCCGGCTTGAGGTAGAGTGCCGCCACCCGATTCACGTCACCGGGTGTGACGGCTTCGATGCGGTCGCGGTGGAGAAAGAAGAGGCGCCAGTCTCCCATGGCCGCCCACTCCGAGAGTTGTAGCGCGATTCCCATGGAGTTGTTGAACGACAGTTCGACCTGCTTGAGGAGTGCGGCCTTCGCCCGGGCGACCTCCTCGTCGGTCACGGGGGTCTGAAGCACATCCTGCACCGTCCGGCCCAGCGTGGTCCGCACCGCCTCGACGTCCCCTTCCTTCCTCACTTCCGCGAAGGAGAGGAGGGGGCCGGCCTCCCGGAGCTGGTACGCGAACGCACCGGCCTGGCTGGCGAGATTCGTCTCCACCAGTGCCTTGTAGAGCCTCCCGGAAGGCGTGTCGCCCAGAACGAACGCGAGCACGTCCACCGCCGCGTAGTCCGGGTGGCTTCCCGGTGGGACGTGGTGGGAACTCATGACGATCTGGACGTCTCCGGCGCGGCGCAGACTCACGGTCCGCTCGCCGTCCTGGGTCGGCTCCACGGTGTACGTGGGATACAGGATGTTCGACCCCGTCCGCTCCGGACGCGGAAGCGCCCCGAATTTCCGGTGGATCAGGTCGAGCGCCCGGGCCCCGTCGAAGTTCCCCGCCACGACCAGCATGGCGTTGTCCGGCTGATAGTACTTCCGATAGAAGGCCTGAAGTCGCTCGATGGGCACGTTCTCCACGTCCGCACGCGCCCCGATGGTGCTCTTACCGTAGTTGTGCCAGAGATACGCGGTGGAGAGCACCCGCTCCATGAGGATGCGGAAGGGGCTGTTCTCTCCCGCCTCCATCTCGTTGCGTACGACCGTCATCTCCGAGTCCAGATCCTCCTTGGCGATGAAGGAGTTCACCATGCGGTCGGACTCGAGGTCGAGGGCCCACTCCAGATTCTCGTCGGACGCGGGGAAGATCTCGAAGTAGTTGGTGCGGTCGTAGTTGGTGGTCCCGTTGGGCTGCGCTCCGCGCTCCGTGAGCTCCTGCATGATGTCGGTGTGGTCCGGCGTGCCCTTGAAGACCAGATGCTCGAGAAGGTGTGCCATCCCGGTCTCGCCGTATCCCTCGTGGCGAGAGCCGACGAAGTAGGTCACGTTCACCGTGATCTGGGGCTTGGACGGATCGGGGAAGAGCAGGACGCGCAGTCCATTCTCCAGGCGGTATTCGCTGATCCCCTCCACGGTCGTCACGAATTCCATCCCGTCGGGCACGTCCTGCGCCCGCGCGGGGGTCATCAGCAGGAGGAGCGCGAGGACGGACACCCACGCACGGGGCCGGAACGAATCTGCGGGACGATCGACCATGGAAGCATCCTCCAGGCGGGTGGGCGAAGGGAGGGCCGGGAGTGAGGAACTACACGTCTACCCGCGGCGCGGTTCCGGCCGAGGATACCGGCGGACGGGGCGTCCCGCGCTCCCTGGCGCACGGACCTCCACGGTGGCATTCTCCCGGGGATTGGCGCACCTCCCCCCCCGGCCCACACACGACAGGGAGCGAATCGATGCACGAAGTTCTCGACCGGAACCTCTTCCTGGTCAAGGAGCACGTCGGAATCTTCAAGGCCGCCAACAACTACGACATCCACGACCCGGAAACCGGGAAGGTCATCCTGGAGTGCCGGGAAGAGAAGCTCGGGTGGTGGAAGATCCTCCGCTTCACCGACTTCAAGCGCGCCACCCCGTTCCACATCCAGATCCGGACTCCCGGGGGACCCGATCTGATCCGGGTATCCCGGGGATGGAGCTTCCTGCGGTCCACCGTACCGGTGCACGACGGAAACGGAGCACTCCTGGGAAGCTTCCGGCAGAAGCTCCTCTCCATCGGTGGAGCCTTCACCGTCCTCGACACCGACGGGAGCGAGCTCTGCCGGCTGAAGGGGAAGTGGACGGGTTGGGACTTCCGCTTCCTCTCCGGAGAACGCGAGCTGGCGCACGTCACCAAGAAGTGGTCGGGGCTCGGGAAGGAGATGTTCACCAGCGCGGACAACTACGTGCTCGAGATCTCCGACTCCGTACCGGCCGGCTTCAAGCTACGGAAGCTGATCATGGCCGCCGTCATGTGCATCGACATGGTCCTGAAGGAGTAGATTCCCGGGAGCCCGTGGAGGGGCGCCACCATGAAGAGTTCCTTCGACTTCTCGGAGCGGTACGGTAGCCGGGCCGGAGGATACCGCGATCTCATGAGCCACCAGGTGCGGCACGTTCTCCTGGTGTCGTCCCTCTACGAATCGTTCATCCTGGCCGAAGACGGCCACCTCCACGAGCGGGTGCTGGGGAAGTTCCTCGAAGCCGGTTCCGTGGAGCCTCCCGACCTCACCAGGGTCTCCTCCGGAGAGGAGACCCTGGCCCTCCTGGATCGGGGACAACGCCGCGTGGACCTGATCATCACCAGCCCCCACGTCGGTGACATGGACGCGGTGGAGTTGGCTGGACACGTGTCCGACGCGGGACACGACGTGCCGGTGGCGGTGCTGGCGTACGACCAGCGTGAATTGCGGACGTTCCTGGAGCGGCGGGAGCAGACCGGCATCGTGGCGGCCTTCCTGTACCAGGGAGACGCCCGCATCCTCATGACCATCGTCCAGGCGGTGGAAGACCGCCTCAACGTGGCGCGCGACACCGCCATCGGCGTGCCGGTCTTCCTGGTGGTGGAAGACAACGTCCGCTTCTATTCGTCCTTCCTCCCCGTGATCTACACGGAGATGCTCCACCTCTCGCAGGTGGTCCAGGCGGAGGCCGGCAACCGCCTCCAGCGCATCATGCGCGCACGGGCGCGCCCCAAGATCCTCCTCGCGACCACCTACGAGCGCGCGATGAGCGACTTCACGGCCTACCGGAAGGACATCATGGGGGTGTTCTCCGACATGGAGTTCCCTCGCGACGGCATCTCGTCCCCCCGGGCGGGGCAGGACCTGGTGGAGGCGGTCCGGGAACTGGAGCCCGAGGTCCCCATCGCCCTCCAATCGTCGAATCCCGACAACAGTTCGGTCGCCGACTCCCTGGAAGCCGGATTCCTTCTCAAGGACTCCCGGGACTTCCTCGGCCAGCTCCGCCGGTATCTGGTGGAACACCTCTTCTTCGGAGACTTCGTGTTCCGGGGCACCGACGGAGAGGAGGTCGACCGCGCCCCGGACCTGAAGACGTTGGTGGAGAAGCTTCACACCGTGCCCGCGGAGACCGTGGCATTCCACTCTCTCCGCCACGACTTCTCCCGCTGGCTGCGCGCGCGGGGCGAGTTCCGCCTGGCCGGTCAGCTGCGCCCCCGCAGGCTGGAAGACTACACCAGCGTCGAGGTGCTGCGGGACACCCTGATCGAGGACATCGACCACTACCGGCGGGAGCGGACCCGGGGCTCCGTGAATCCGTTCCGCCACGAGCTCTTCGACGGAGAAGAGGGGATCGTCCAGATCGGCGGGGGATCGTTGGGCGGGAAGGGACGCGGCCTCGCCTTCGCCAGCCGGCTTCTCGACGAATTCCGGCTCTCCGACCGCTTTCCCGGGGTCCGCATCCGCGTCCCCCCGGCCGTGGTCATGGGAACCTCCGTCTTCGACGAGTTCCTGGATACCCACGATCTGCGCTCGTTCGCACTCCAGAACGAAGACGACACGGAAACGCTGCGGAGGATGCTGGAGGCTCCCCTCCCGGAGACGCTGGTCCGCGACCTCCACAGGGTCGTGGAGGTCATGGACGGACCCCTGGCCGTGCGCTCGTCGTCCCTTCTGGAGGACTCCCCGCAGCAGCCGCTGGCGGGGATCTACGGAACGATCCTCCTCCCCAACAACGCCCCGGACCCGGCCGAACGCTTGCGACAGGTACTCCTGGCCATCAAACGCGTGTACGCTTCGACCTTCTCCCGCGGCGCCCGGGCGTTCCTCGACGCCACGCCCTACCGCCTGGAGGAAGAAGCCATGGCGGTGGTGATCCAACGGCTGGCCGGAACCCGCCACGGCGACCGCTTCTACCCGCACATCGCCGGCGTGGCGCGCTCCCGCAACTACTACCCGACGGCTCCCGCCCGCCCGGAGGACGGCATCGTGGCCGTGGCGCTGGGGCTGGGAAAGACGGTGGCCGAGGGCGATCTCTGCGTGCGGTTCGTTCCCCGGCACCCCAGGCACATCGTGGATCACTCTTCGGTGGAGGCCATGCTGGAAAGCAGCCAGAGGGAGTTCTGGGCTCTTCGCATGGGAGACGCGGTGCCCGAATCGGAATGGACGGAAGACGGCCCGCTCGCACGATTCTCCCTCCAGGACGCCGAAGACGACGGCACGCTGTTCCGGGTCGCTTCGACGTACTCCGCCGAGAATCATGCGATCTACGACGGCTTCCGCCCCCACGGCGTACCCCTGGTGAGCTTCGCTCCCATCCTGAAGCACCATGTGTTCCCCCTGGCCGAGATCGTGAGCGAAGTGCTCCAACTGGGCGTATCCGGCACGCGGCATCCCGTGGAGATCGAATTCGCGGCGAACTTCCCGCCGGGCCGCCACGACCCGGCCGAGTTCTCCTTCCTCCAACTCCGCCCCCTCTCCCTCTCTCACGACGCCGGCGACGGGCTCCCCGACGAGATCGACGCGGCATCCCTCATCTGCGAGAGCCCCGCCACCCTGGGACACGGCCGGGTGGACCACCTGGTGGACTGGATCGTCGTGGACCGGAACCGGTTCGACCGCTCCCGGAGCGAGGAATGTGCCCGCGCGGTGGCCGAGCTCAACGCCCGGCTGCGCCGTGAAGGGCGCACGTACGGACTCATCGGCGTGGGGCGGTGGGGATCCACCCATCCCTGGCTGGGGATCCCGGTGAAATGGGAGGACATCTCCGGAGCGCGCGTCATCGTGGAGGCAGGATTCCGCGACTTCAGGGTCACGCCCTCGCAGGGAAGTCACTTCTATCAGAACCTGGTGTCCCTCAACATCGGCTACTATACGGTGAACGCCGGGATCGGGGAGGGGTTCGTGGATTGGAGTTGGCTCGCCGAAGCCCACGAGGAAGACGCCATCGGGTGCGTGCGCCACCTCCGCTTCGACTCGCCGGCGGTGGCCGTGATGAATGGACGGGAGCGACGTGGTGTCATCTTCAAGCCGGGGGCCTGAGCATTGCGCATCGTAGGCGGAACATGGGCGGGGCGGCAGCTGACCTCTCCCGGAAAGAGGGTGAGGCCCACCGCGGAGGAGGTGCGCGTCGGTTGGCTCACCGCCGTGGACGATCGGCTCGCTGGCGCGCGCGTCCTCGACCTCTTCTCCGGCTCCGGGGCTCTAGGGCTGGAAGCGCTTTCGCGGGGCGCCCGGTCGGCAGACTTCGTGGAGAACGGCCCCGAGGCGCTCCATGCCCTCAAGGCGAACCTGGCCGCGCTCAAGGCGAGAAGGACGCGCGTGTTCAAGAAGGACGCCATCCCGTTCGTGGAGGCGCTTGGGGCGGGAAGCTACGACCTCGCCTTCGCGGATCCGCCCTACGGATCGGGGAAACTCGACCGCATCGTGCGGCAGTGGCGGACGGTACCCTTCGCCGCCGTGCTGGGTGTGGAGCACGCCCGCGATCACGATGTCCCGCCGGGCGGCCGGCGCCTGGATTTCGGGGAGACGTCGGTGACGCTCTATGGGCTCCCCGGCCCCGGCCACGAAAAAAGGTGAACAAGGGTGCGAGTCCCGCCGTCCCGTGCCATGTTTGAAATACCCTCCCTACCGACGCCATCGAGACGTCCCCCGCAACCGAGAGAAAAGGGATCCCATGTCAGGCTACGTCACCTCCCTCATGGACGATGTGAAGGCCAAGAACCCATCCCAACCCGAATTCCATCAAGCGGTGCACGAAGTGGCGGAGTCGCTGGAACTGCTCCTGGAGCGCCGTCCGGAGTTCCGTTCGCACAAGGTCCTGGAGCGCATCATCGAGCCGGAGCGCGTGATCATCTTCCGGGTCCCCTGGGTGGACGATCAGGGAGAGGTCCAGGTCAACCGCGGCTTCCGGGTGGAGATGAATTCCGCCATCGGCCCGTACAAGGGAGGACTCCGGTTCCACCCGTCCGTGACGCTGGGGATGCTCAAGTTCCTGGCGTTCGAGCAGGTGTTCAAGAACGCTCTCACCACGCTCCCCATGGGGGGCGGGAAGGGAGGGTCCGACTTCGACCCCAAGGGGAAGAGCGACGGTGAGGTCATGCGCTTCTGCCAGAGCTTCATGACCGAACTCTACCGCCATATCGGCCCCAACACCGACGTGCCGGCCGGAGACATCGGCGTGGGTGGAAGGGAGATCGGCTTCCTCTTCGGCCAGTACAAGCGCCTGGCCAACGAGTTCACCGGCGTGCTCACCGGGAAGGGTCTCAACTGGGGGGGATCGCTCATCCGGCCGGAAGCGACCGGCTACGGCTCCGTGTACTTCGCGGCGGAGATGCTCGCCACTCGGGGTGAGACCCTGGAGGGGAAGCGGTGCCTGGTCTCGGGAAGCGGTAACGTGGCCCAGTACACCGCGGAGAAGCTCATCGAGATGGGTGCCACCGTCCTCACGTTCTCCGATTCCGGTGGGTACGTCTTCGACGAAGAGGGGATCGATTCGGAGAAGCTGGCCTTCGTGATGGATCTGAAGAACGCGCGGCGGGGCCGCATCAAGGAGTACGCCGACCGATTCCCCGGGGCCGTGTACACTCCGCTGGAGCCCGAACCCGCCCGGGGGGCCGATCCTCTCTGGAGGCACCCCGCGGACTGCGCCTTCCCCAGCGCGACGCAGAACGAGATCGACGCGCAGGACGCGCAGAGCCTCCTCGACGGAGGGGTCTACGTGGTATCCGAAGGCGCGAACATGCCCACCGTACCGGAAGGAGTCCAACTCTTCCTGGAGGCGGGCATCCTGTACGGGCCCGGGAAGGCGGCCAACGCCGGCGGGGTGGCGGTGTCCGGCCTGGAGATGGCCCAGAACAGCATGAGGTTCGGGTGGAGCCGGGAGGAGGTGGACGCCAAGCTCCAGACCATCATGAAGAACATCCACGCCCGGTGCGTGACGGTGGCCGAAGAGTTCGGTACGCCCGGGAACTACGTGAACGGCGCCAACATCGGCGGGTTCCTCAAGGTGGCCGAAGCCATGATCGACCAGGGCGTCGTGTAGCCGTCGCGGAGGGCACTCCGGGCCGGCCGGCGTGCCCTCCCACCCCCCTCCCCCACGGGGCGTCCTCCACCCCACTCCGTCCCGCCACCCGGGGAGCCCGGAAGCCCTCGGGCGAGAACACTCTGGCGACGGGGAACCCGGGAAGGCATTTTGGTTTAAACTAAAACATTCCGCATTTCCCCCCCAGACAACCCTGAACGAGGAACGCTTCATGAGCCGTCGTGTGTTTGGAGGAATCGCGTTCACCCTCGCCATCCTGGCGGGGGGATGTGGGGGAGACAGTCCCACGGACCCCGGTGGGAACAACAACAACGATACCCGGACGGTGAAGACGGACCCGTCCTTCTCCACCGACGTGATGGAGATCCTGACCCGCACGGGGTGCACGGCGAGCAACTGCCACGGTGGCACCCAGGGCGGCCTGACCCTCTCCACGGCCGCGGTGTCCTACTCCAACCTCGTGAACCGGGTCGCCACCACCGGCGACACCCTGGTGGTTCCGGGGAGCGCGATCAACAGCTACCTGGTCAAGCGGCTGGAAGGCGCGTCCGGCACGGGGGCGCGCATGCCCGTGGGCGGACCGTACCTGGATGCCACGGACATGTCCAACGTGAAGAACTGGATCAATCAGGGTGCCAAGAACAACTGACGGGCGCCTGGGGCGGGTCGGCCTCCTGGCGTGGTTCCTCGCCGCCGGGAGTGCCGGCGTGTCGGCACAGGAGTATCACGTCGACCGCGAGGGAGAAAACCGGGTGACGTTCCGGTCCAGGGCCTCCATCGAGGAGTTCGAGGGCGTGACCGACCGCGTGGACGGGTACGTCCTGCTCGACGGCGAGAGGCTCACTCCCGAAACCGGCGGAGACGACACCGGGTTCTACCTGGAAGTGGACCTGGCCAGCCTGGATACCGGAATCGGACTCCGCGATCGCCACATGCGGGACAACTACCTCGAGGTACGGGATCACCCGTATGCTTCCTACGAGGGAAGGATCGTCGCGACCGAGGTGGTCGGTGATGGGCGGTTCGCCGTGTCCTCGCGGGGAAAGCTCTCCATCCACGGCGTCACCCGCGAGGTGGAGGTTCCCTGCGAAGTCGAGGCACGGGGTGAAGGATACCGGGCCCGCTGCGACTTCCAGGTGCTCCTCTCGGACCACGACATCGAAATCCCCAGCGTCATGTTCCTGAAGCTGGCCAACGAGATCCGCCTGGAGGTGGAGTTCACCGTCCTCCCGGCGACCCCAGAACGATGAGTATCCCACAGATGACACGATTCCTGATTCCGGCCACGGTCCTGATCCTTCTTCTCCCGCCGGGCGTGGGCGCCCAGGAACGGACGGCCCGCTGGCAGCGGAGCGGGGCGCCCACCGAGGTGCCCGTGACGGTCTTCCACTCCACCCAGTCGGCCAACCTCCCCACCGCGGAGACGCTGGGGCGTGGGGAATGGCTCTTCGAGATCTCGCACCGCTTCCTCCCCGCCGTGTCGGACGGCGCCGGCGCGCTCTGGGGGCTCGACGGGCCCGTGTACAACAGACTGGCGCTCTCCTACGCCGTAGCGGACAACGCGATGCTGGGGATCACGCGGAGCAATCTCCAGGACAACCTCGACCTCTCGGCGAAGGTCAGGGTGCTCGCATCCCGCGCCGGGGGCATCCCGGTCATGGCTGCGCTCAACGCCGGGGTCGCCTGGAACACCGAGACGCCCGCGGTCTTCGGCATCGAAGACAACGAACGGCAGGCCTACGCGCAGCTCATCGTCGACGCGCTCCTCGGGGAGCGGCTGGCCCTGGGTGTGACGCCGACGCTCCTGAACAACCCGCGCATCGCGGACATCGATGCGGAGACGGCCTTCGCGCTCGGCCTTTCCGGACAGCTCTACCTGTCCGACCAGGCGAGCCTCCTGGCCGAGTGGCTCGTCAGCGAGGACCGCCCGGATCTGGGCCACGACGCCGGCACCTTCGGCATCGAGCTCGAGACCGGCGGCCACTTCTTCAAGCTCATCCTCACGAACAGCGCGCGGATGAACCCCACGCAGTTCCTCGGGGGCACGCCCTTCGAGTTCAGCGCGGGCGAGTGGCGCCTCGGCTTCAACGTGACCCGGGTACTGAAATTCTGAGGTGATGGTGGGGGAGACGGAGCGCGCGGCGCTCCCCTCCCCTCCCCCCCTTCTCCCCCCTGGGTCAGCGTTCCCGCACGCTCCGGTACGCCCGTAGCGCCACCCGCAGCGCCGCCGAGCCCCCCCCGGCGACGAACACGCCCGCGAGGAAGTGATCGAGGCTCAGAAGGGGTTGCACCGCGCCCACGAGCCACCCGTGATGTCCCGCGTGGCCGTCGTGGGCGTGGAGCACCCCGGGGATCAGGATGGACGCGCCGCCCGCCAGGCCGGCCGCCCGGCCGAGAACGTTCTTCATGTCTCCTCCTCTCTTCAACAGATCCGGGGAAGCTGGTCCCCGGGCAACATGTCCACCACCCGCGTACCCCCGAGCCCCGTGCGGAGCACGACCATCCCGGGGTGATCCTCCACCACCCTGCCCACCCGCATGGCGGATGCGCCCACCGCGTGGGAACGGAGCGCCGCCAGGGCCGCGTCCTCCGCCTCCGGGGCCACGAAGGCCACCAGAACCCCCTCGTTGGCCACGTAGAGGGGGTCCAGCCCCAACATCTCGCAGGCGGCCTCCACCGCGGACGGAACGGGAAGCGCACCGGAGAGCTCCACCCCCACCCGGGAGGCACCGGCGATCTCGTTGATCGCCGAGGCGAGCCCACCCCGGGTGGCGTCGCGCAGCACGTGCACCGCGTCGCCCACCGCCACGCGAAGGGCGTCCACCAACGGCACCAGCGAGGCCGTGTCGCTCTCGATGTCGGCGTCGAACTCCAGCCCCTCCCGCACGGCCATGACAGCCATCCCGTGGCGGGCCAACGGCCCGCTCACCAGGACGGCGTCTCCCGGCCGCGCCCGGGAGGGCGAAGGGCGGAAGCCATCGTGGAGGAAACCCACACCGGTCGTGTTCACGAAGAGCCCGTCGGCCTTTCCCCGGTCCACCACCTTGGTGTCGCCCGTAACCACCTCCACGCCGCACGCGGCAGCCGCGCCGGCCATGGCGTCCAGGATCCGGTCCAGGACTTCGAAGGGCAGCCCCTCCTCCAGGACGAACCCCGCGGAGAGGTACCGGGGTGCGGCGCCCATCATGGCCAGGTCGTTCACCGTGCCGTGCACCGCCAGGTGGCCGATGTTTCCACCGGGAAACTCCAATGGGCTCACCACGAAGGTGTCGGTGGACAGGACGACCTCGCCCCCCTCCACCGGAACGAGGGCCCCGTCGCCCAGCGCGTCGAGGTAGCGGTTCCCGAAGCGCGGCAGGAACCGCTCCTTCAGGAGGAGGGCGCTCATCTTCCCACCGGACCCGTGTCCGAGCTGAACGCGGTCGTGGGTGGGAAGGGGGACCGGGCACGCCACGCCCTGGATGGTCCGGGGCCGGACCGGGATCACGGTGGCCATGTCACGCTCCTCCCGCCGCCGCGGCCTGGAAGCGGCCGAAGTTGTGGTACGCCGCGCACGCACCCTCCGTGGACACCATGGGCGCCCCCAGAGGAGATTCCGGCGTGCACGCGCCCCCGAAGGCGGGGCACTCGAAGGGCTTGATGTGCCCGCGGAGGACGTCTCCGGCGCGGCATTCCGCGGGCTCCTCGGCGCGGATGTGATGGAGGTCGAACTTCCGTTCCGCGTCGAACGCGGCAAACTCGGGACGCAGGCCCAGCCCGCTGGCCGGGATGGTCCCGATCCCCCGCCACCCACGGTCCACCACATGGAAGACCCGCGACACCAACTCCTGGGCCGGGCGGTTCCCCTCCCGGCGCACCGAACGCACGTACTGGTTCTCCACCTCGTGGCGCCCCTCCTCCAGCTGGACCACGGCCATCCAGATCCCCTCCAGGATGTCCAGCGGCTCGAACCCGGTCACCACGATGGGGACGGCGTAGCGCTCGGCCAGGGGGTCGTACTCCTCCCATCCCATGACCGTGCAGACGTGCCCCGCCGCCAGGAATCCCTGTACCCGGTTCCCCGGATCCTCCAGGATGGCCACCATGGCCGGCGGCACGGTCACGTGGGAGACGAGGACGCTGAAGTTGTCCACTCCCAGCTCCCGGGCGCGCCACACCGCCATGGCGTTGGCCGGCGCGGTGGTCTCGAACCCCACCGCGAAGAACACCACCTCGCGGTCGGGGTGCCGGCGGGCCAACTCCACGGCGTCCAGGGGAGAGTACACGATGCGCACGTTCCCGCCCCGGGCCTTCACCTGGAAGAGGTCGCACTCGCTCCCGGGAACGCGGAGCATGTCGCCGAAGGAGGTGAAGATCACGTCGGGGCGTGCGGCGAGATGCAGGGCGCGGTCGATCTGCTCCAGGGGCGTCACGCACACGGGGCACCCCGGTCCATGGATCATCTCCACGGCGTCGGCCAGGACCTCGTGGATCCCCTGCTTGACGATGGTGTGGGTCTGGCCGCCGCACACCTCCATGAGCGTCCAGCGCTTCGTGGAGGTACGGAGGATGCGGTCCACCAGCGTGCGGGCCAACGCGGGGTCACGGTACTCGCTGAGGTATTTCACGGCTGGACTCCTTCGGCGGCGTCCGCCAGATCGGCCATCCAATCCAGCTCGTCGAGCTGGCTCATCTCCCGGAGGACCTGGAAGGTCCGGTGCGCCTCCTCCTCGTCCACCTTCGAGATGGCGAATCCCACGTGGACCACCACGTAGTCGCCCACCGAGGCTTCGTCCGCCACGTAGGCCAGGCAGACCTCCCGGCGCACTCCACCGAAGTCCACCGTCCCCACGGGGAGGCCGGCGTCATCCCTCCGGTCGACGATCCTTCCCGGGATCCCGAGACACATGGCATACCTCCTGGTCAGTGGTTCATGCGGGCAGCGGCAATCACCGCCTGGCCGTAGCTCACCGCGCCGTCGTTGGGACCGAGGGCGCGGGGCACGAGCACCCTCACGCCGCCCACCTCCAGGCGACGGCGGAGAGACGAGAGGAGGAGGGCGTTCTGGAAACACCCTCCCCCCAGGGCCACGGTCCCGAGGCCGTGGCGTGAACAGAGTTCCAGGGCGAGGCCGGACACCCCGCGGACCACGCTCCCGTGGAAGCGAGCCGCCAGCGACTCCACCGGAGTTCCCCCCCACCGCTCGCGCAGGAGGGCCGTGAGGAGGGGTACCGGGTCGAGAGCGAGCACGGGATCGTATTCCCTCGTCACCGGGAACGGGAGCGGGTCGGCCTCGGCCGGATCCCCTCCCACGCGGGCGGCCAGCCCCTCGAGCTCCATGGCGGCCTGGGCCTCGTACGCCGACTCCGCGCGCACGCCCAGTGCCGCCGCCGCCGCGTCGAAGAGCCGCCCCATGGAGGACGCTTCGGGGGCGTTCACCCCCCGGCAGATCTGCCGACGGGCCACGGCCAGCTCGGAGGGGGGCACGTCCAAGAACGCTCGCTCCCCGTCTTCCCCGTCCAACGACAGGTATCCCAGGAGGGAGCGCCACGGGGCGCGCACCGCACGCTCTCCTCCGGGGAGCGGGGCGTATCGGAGGTGGGCCACGCGCACGTACGCCGTCAGGTCGGCCACCAGGAACTCGCACCCCCACACCCGCCCGTCGTCTCCGTATCCCGTCCCGTCGAAGGCGAGCCCCAGAACGGGCTCCGTCACCCCGTGCTCGCCGGCCACGGCGGCGACGTGGGCATGGTGGTGCTGCACGGGCGGAAGCTCGGAAATCCCCGACTCGTCGGCCAGGCGCGTGGAGAGGTATCCGGGGTGGAGGTCACGCACGACCCATCCCGGGTCCAGGCGGAAGAGCCGATGGAAACGCTCCATGGCGTCCTGATAGTGCTCCAGCGTCTCCAGGTTCTCCAGATCCCCGACGTGCTGGCTCACGTACGCGTCGCGTCCGTGGGCCAGCGTGAAGGTGTTCTTCAGGTGCGGCCCCACCGCGAGGACGGTGCCCTCCACGGGGACGGGGAGGGGGACGGGAAGGGGCGCGTACCCCCGCGAGCGCCGGAGGAACACCGGTGCTCCGTCGGCCACGCGCACCAGCGAATCGTCGTACCGCGCCACGATCTCCCGGTCGTGGAGGAGGAAATGGTCGGCGATGGAGGCGAGGCGCTCCCGTGCCTCCTCATTGGAAATGGCGATGGGCTCCTCACTCACGTTCCCGCTGGTCATCACCAGGGGGCGCCCCGCCACGGCCTCCAGGAGGAGGTGGTGGAGCGGCGTGTAGGCGAGCATGACCCCGACCGAGTCGAGCCCCGGCGCCACCCCGGAAGCGAGACCGCTCGCGCGCCTCCTCCGCAGAACCACGATGGGCCGCTCGCGCCCCGTCAGGAGCGCCTCCTCATCGGGAGACGTCCACGCGATCCGTCGCGCGCCGTCGAGATCCGCCACCATCACCGCCAGGGGCTTGGCGTCGCGCCCCTTCCTGCGCCGGAGGAGCTCCACCGCCCGCTCGTTCCCGGCATCGGCGGCGAGGTGGAAGCCGCCGAGTCCTCGAACCGCAAGAACGGCGCCCTCGCCCAGGAGCCCACCCGCCTCCACGATGGCCGCGTCTCCCCGCGCGACCTCCTTGCCGCCGCGCGTCTCCATCCACACCGAGGGCCCGCACTCCGGACACGAGTTGGTCTCCGAATGGTACCGCCGGTCGCCGGGATCGGCGTATTCGGCGAGGCACGCCGGACACTGGGCGAAGGCCCGCATCGTGCTCCGCTCGCGGTCGTACGGCATGGACTCGATGACCGTGAAGCGGGGCCCGCAGTCCGTGCAGGTGATGAACGGGTAGCGGTACCGCCGATTCGTGGGATCGCCCATCTCCGCGGCGCACGCGGGGCACACCGCCACGTCGGGGGAAACCGGGAGCCTCCCCACCGGGGACGTCCGGCTCCGCAGTACCCGGAAGCCCTCGAGGGCACGCGGGGGAACGTCCCGAACTTCGAAGCTCCGTATCCGCGCCAGGGGAGGGATGTCGCCGCGGAGCTCCGCGAGGAACGCCCCCACCTCGGCGGGCGTCCCCTGAGCCACCACCCGCACCGCCCCGGCCTCGTTGCGCACCCAACCGGCAATGTGGTGCCGAAGCGCCAGGCGGTGCACGAAGGGGCGGAACCCCACGCCCTGGACCACTCCCTCCACCGTGACCTCCACCGCCCGAACCGCCACCTCACCCGGCGACGCGCCGGCCGGCCGCGTGGCTTCGCGTGCTTCCACCCCACCCACCGCGCCGCCCATCGCGCCCACCACCGCGGACGCATCGAGGGCCGGAAGACGCGAGGGGCCCGGAGCCGTGTAGAGCGCGCGGGTCACACGCCCGCCCCGGAGAGGCGGCGCACGTGGGAGCGGAGGAAGTCGTACCACCCGGCCATCCCCTCTCCGGTGAGCGCCGAGGTGAAGAAGAACTCCAGATCGGGGTTGACCTCCCGCGCGGCGGCCACCGCCCGCTCCACGTCGAAGGGAACGTGGGGAAGGAGATCCATCTTGTTCAGGATCACGTGGCGCGCCTCCCGGAACATCTTGGGATACTTGAGGGGCTTGTCCTCTCCCTCGGTGACGCTGAAGACCACCACCTTCTCGGCCTCTCCCAGATCCCAGCTGGCCGGGCAGACCAGGTTCCCCACGTTCTCGATGAAGAGGATGTCCAGCGTCTCCAGCTCCACCGCCTCCAGCGCCATGGTGACCTGGCGCGCGTCCAGGTGGCACGCGCCCCCGGTGACCACGGCCTGCACCAGATCGTCGGTCCACCGGGCCAGGCGGTCGGCGTCGTTCTGCGTCTGGACATCGCCGGTCACCACCGCGAAGCGCAGATCCTCCCCCAGGTCCTGGAGGGTACGCTCCAGGAGGAGCGTCTTCCCCGACCCCGGAGAGGAGACCAGGTTGAGCGCCGTCACCCCGGCGGCCCGCAGCCGTGCGCGGACTTCGCGGGCCAGGGCGTCGTTGCGCTCCATGACCCGTTCCCTGACTTCAATTCGGCGGATCGTCATCGTCGACCTCCAGGTAGCTCACCCGCAGATCGTCTCCCGGGATCACGTCGAGGTTGAGCCTCGCGTGCAGGAAGGGGGGACGCATGAGGAGGGCTTCCAGGCAGAAGAGGAGGTTGTCGGGCTCGACCCCCGAGGTCGTGCCCACCACGAGACCGACCTCACGGACGCGCGGCAGGGCCTCGCGCCCCACCTGGCTTTCCGTGATGCGGCACACTTCCAGGGCGATGCTCATTTCATGCATGGTGGGCCACCTCCCGCACCCGGGGCGCGTGCCCCCACGCGGCGAGCTGCCCCTCCGCGTCCTCCACGAGAGCGGGGAGGGAGGCCCGTACCTCCGAGGAGAGCCCATCACGAAGCTCCACCACGGCCGGCTCGATCCCCAGGGCCACCGCCTCCTCCGGGAAGGTCCCCCTCAGCTCGGCCAGGGCGAAGACCTCCCGCAGGTCGATCTGGTGGGGAGAGACCTTGGCGAAGAGGTAGCGCGGGATCTCCTCCCGGCTCAGGCGCACCACCGTACCCGGCGACCTCCCGTCGCGGATGGCGTCCAGCACCAGGAGGCGCCGGGCGCTCTCGATGAAGGGGAGGATCTGCATCCCCCACGTGCCCCCGTCCAGGAAGGCGACCGAAGGGTCGCCTTCCCATCGCCGGCGCAGGAGCTCCACCACCTCCACCCCCACTCCGTCGTCCCCCATGAGGGGACTTCCCACGCCGAGCACCACCGTAGGGGCGTCAGTCATCGACGAACTCGATGTCCGCCCGGACGTATCTCCCGCCGCTGACGATGGAGGTGACGCGGCTCTCGTGATGGAGCACGTCGGCCCGGATGGTCAGGTAGAAATGGATCGGCAGGAAGATGACCCACACCCAGGTGAGGACGTGATGGAGGAAGCGCGCGATCTGGGTGCCGCCCAGGAGCGGCCCCACCCACCCGAACGCCACGGCGAAGAACCCGCCGGGCTCGGCCAACCCGTACATGTGGAAGCCGGTGAGGACCTGGAGGAGGGCGATACCGTAGATGGAGGTGTACGCCAGCTGCTGGAGCGGATTGTGTCCCATGTAGTGGGGCGCCTTCCACGGCTGCACGAAGAAGTACTTCTTCAGCACGAGCCAGAGGTTGGACCAGTCCTCCCGGTGGTAGGGGAAGAGAGCCCGCCATCGTTCGTACTTGTTCCCCACGAAGAGCCAGTACGAACGGACGATGGCGGTGGCCACCAGGAGGCCGGCGGACACGAAGTGCACGAAGCGCACCCGGCCCATGAGGAAGTGGTCGCTCGGCTCGCCCCCGGTCATGAAGTACGGCTTGCCGATGTAGAAGCCCGTCACCACCAGCGAAACGATGCAGAGCGCCGCGATCCAGTGCATGGCCCGGATGGGCCAGTGCCACAGGTAGACGCGCTTGTACTCGACGGGAACTCCCCGTCCGAGGCTCTCCGAAGGAGCCAGGGTGCCGGCTTCCATCACTGCACCCTCACCCGCACGACCTCACTCCCCTCCGCGTCCAGGACGTGGACGCCGCAGGCCATGCACGGGTCGAAGGAATGGATGGTACGCAGGATCTCCAGGGGCCGCGTCGGGTCCACCAGGGGGTGGTTGTCCATGAGCGCGGCCTCGTAGGGGCCGTTGGCCCCGTTGGCGTCCCGCGGTGAGCAGTTCCAGGTGCTGGGCACCACGCACTGGTAGTGCTTGATGGCGCCGTTCTCGATCTGGACCCAGTGACCCAGGGCGCCCCGGGCGGCCTCCAGGAAGCCGTATCCACGGGCCGACCGCGGCCACGTGGAGGGATCCCAGTACTCGCCGTTGAAGGTGGTGGTGTCCCCGGACCGGACCCGCGCGACCAGCGCGTCGAACCAGTCCTCCAGCTTCTTCGCCAGGAGGACGGTCTCCACCCCACGCGCCGCGGTGCGGCCCAGCGTGGAGAAGAGCGCCGCCGGACCCACGCCCAGCCGTCCGAGTGCGTCGTTGACCACGTCGCGGGTGTCCTGGTGCCCGGAGGCATAGGCCACCAGGGCGCGCGCCAGCGGCCCGACCTCCATGGGACGGTCGTCGTACCTCGGCGCCTTCATCCAGGTGTACTTGTCGTGATCCTGGAGGTAGGACCACGGGGGCTCGGGCCCGGTGTAGTGGGGCACCGTCTCCCCGTCCCACGGATGGAGCGACACGCCGTCGCCTCCCTCGTAGTCGTACCAGGAGCTGGTGACGTACTCCTTCACCTTCTCGTGGTCGTAGGGGAGCACCTCCGAAAGGTTGCGGTCCATGATCACGCCCCGGGGGAAGTACAGGGAGTCGGTGTCCCTCCACTGCCCGTTGTCCGGGTACTCGCCCACGGAGAGGTAGTTGGGCACCCCGCCGCCGATGGACGCCCATTCCTTGTAGAACGACGCCACGGCCAGCAGGTCCGGCCAGTACACCTCGTCCACGAAGCGGCGGGCGCGCTTGATCATCCCCTGGATCTTGGAGAAGCTCTCGGCGTTGATGGTCCCGGTGTCCTCCAGGTTGATGGCCGAGGCCATCCCCCCCACCAGGAAGTTGGGGTGGGGGTTCTTCCCGCCGAAGATGGTGTGGACGCGGATCACGTCCCGCTGCCAGTCCAGCGCCTCCAGGTAGTGGGCCACGGCCATGAGGTTGGCCTCGGGCGGGAGCTTGTACGCCGGGTGGCCCCAGTAGCCGTTGGTGAAGATGCCGAGCTGCCCCGACTCCACGAAGCGGCGCACGCGGTCCTGCACCTCGGCGAAGTACGTGGCCGAGTTGTTGGGCCACGGCGAAAGGCTGCGCGCCAACTGCGACGTCGCCGCCGGGTTCGCCGACAGCGCGCTCACCACGTCCACCCAGTCCAGCGCGTGGAGATGGTAGAAGTGGATCACGTGGTCCTGCACCGTCTGCATCCCGTGGACGAGATTGCGGATGAGCCCACCCGCCGGCGGCACCTCGATCCCCAGGGCGTCCTCCACGGCCCTGCACGACGTGATGGCGTGCACCACGGTGCAGACGCCGCAGATCCGCTGGGTGAACGCCCAGGCATCGCGGGGGTCGCGCCCCTCCAGGATGGTCTCGATGCCGCGGAACTGGGTGGAGGACGCCCACGCATTGGCGATGCGCCCCCCTTCCTCCTGGACCTCGATCCGCAGATGACCCTCGATACGGGTGATGGGATCGACCACGACCTTAGCCATTGGATTCCTCCTCGCCCGAGGGCTTGCTGGGAGCCGGAGCCCCGCCACCCACATCCGGAACCACCGGGAGCGGGATCCCCGCCTTCTTCTGGCGCGCCCGGTGCACTCCGGTGGCCGCCGCGTGGGCCGCGACCCCCGCCACCGCGCCGATGGCCGCCGCCGCCCCGAAGAGGTCGGCGTTGCGCTCCACGCCGAACCCGGCCACGTCGGGAAGGCGCTTGTAGAAGGGGGTCATCGTGTCCCAGAAGTGGCGCTCGGTGCACCCGATGCAGGGATGACCGGCGCCGATGGGCCAGTCGGTGTGGTCGTTCCACTGGAAGATGGGGCACGGAGAGAAGGTCGCCGGTCCCTTGCACCCCACCTGATACAGGCACCACGCCTTGCGGGCGCCCTCGTCGTCGAACTCCTCCACGTACTGGCCGGCGTCGAAGTGGGCCCGGCGGGGGCACTGGTCGTGGATGCGCGCGCCGTACGCGAAGAGGGGTCGGCCGTCTCCGTCCAGCTCGGGGAGGCGTCCGAAGGTGAGGTAGTGGACCACGGTGGCCGTGACCACGTCGCCGATGGGCGGGCACCCGGCGATGTTCACCACCGGCTTGTCGGTCACGATCTCCGAGATCCCCACCGCCCCGGTGGGATTCGGGCGCGCCGACTGCACGGACCCGAAGTGGGCGCACGCCCCGATGGCGATGACCGCCGCCGCCCCCTCCGCGGCCTCCCGGATGATCTCCAGCCCGGTGCGCCCTCCGATGGTGAGGTAGATCCCGTTCTCCTCCAGCGGCACCGACCCCGTCACCAGAAGGATGTATCCCCCGTGGTTCTCCTCCATGGACGCGTGGAGCGCGGCCTCGGCGGCGTCGCCGGCGGCGGCCATGAGCGTGTGCTGGTAGTCCAGCGACACCAGGTCGAGGACCAGGTCGCCGATGGTCGGGTCCGCGGTGCGTAGAACACTCTCCACGCAGCCGGTGCATTCCTGGAGTTGGAGCCAGATCACCGAAGGGCGACGAACGTTCTGGAGCGCCTCGGCGACTCGCGGGGTCAGCGCCTGGCTGATCCCCAGCATGACGCAGATCTCGCCGCAGAACTGGAGGAAATCCCGCCGGCTGACTCCCCGGCGTTCCATGTGTTCCCCGAGTGTCTCCTGACGGGACCACGCGTGGGTGGATGGGAAGTACATGCGCACATCTCCCTGGATGACGGTATGGAACCGCGACTCTATCGAGACAGCCCATCCGACGGGCGGAGGGCAAACCTCCACGACCAGGGGCAACGCCCGGTACAGGGACGCACGGGTAGGGAGACGACGCGCGTCGAGGCAGTGCCGGGGCAGGACACCACGGGGGCCGGGAGGAGCCCTCGCAGCATACCTGAATACACGCCCCACCCGCCGGCCCCGAAAGGGGGTGAATCCCCTCATCGCCTGTAGGGGGATTCCCCACTTCCACATCAGGATCCGGGGACTTCATGCGCGACTTCGCGCACCACTACCTTTCGGGAGCGGGAGGGTACAACAGGATGACCTCGTGGCGCCGAGAAGGGGGGCGACCATGGAACGTGGGTCCGGATCCCATCCCCTGCCCCGGGCGAGTCACCTCGCCGAGCTCCTGGAGTGCGAACAGGAGTTGGAGGATCTCCTTGCCGAAGCCAGGGCCCAGGCAGCCGCCATCGTGGAGCGGGCCCGCGCGGAGGCGGCGCGAGCCGAGGGCGAGTCGGAAGCCTCCCTCGACCAGGCCGCTCGGAAGATCCGCGACGAGATCGACGAGCGCACCCGCCGCCGCGTGGCCGAAGTCGCCAGGGAGGCGGCCCGGCGCACCGAGTTCCTGGGAAGCATCCCCGACGCCGAGGTCGCCCGCCTGGCCGACGCCGTGTTCCGGCGCCTCTTCGCCTCCTCGGAGACGGATCCATGATCCTTCCCATGTCGAGGATCCGGATCCTCGCCCCCGTCGGCATCCTCCCGGAGGTATTGGAACGCCTGCAGGACTTCGGCCGCCTCCACCTGGCTTCTCCCGCCGAGTCCGCGGACGTACTCCTCATGGAACCCGACCGGGCACAGGAGCGCCACCTCCGGCAACTGTCGCGGATCTCCGACACGTTGCGCTCCACCCTGGACCGGCTCGAACGGGATCCTTCCCTCCGCCTCCCGGCCCCGACTCTTCCGGAGAGGGCGGTCCTGGCGCGCCGCCTCCGACGCGCACGGCGGGTGGGGCGGGACGTGGCGCGGGAAGCCGAACGGCGACGATCGTTGGAGGAGGAGCGGGCCCTCCTGGCCCGTTACCGACTGTACTTCTCTTCGTTCCAGGCATTGGCGGAGGCCGCGACGCAGTGGCCCGACGCCGCCGCCTACCACGTGATCCTTCCCCGGGAGCGCCAGCGCCCCGTGAGCCTGCTCCGCGAGGGACTCACGAAGCTCCTCGGGGACGAGTTCGAGATGTGGACCCAGGAGTTGGAGACGGGAGAGTCGGCCCACCTGATCCTGGTGTCCCGCGCCTCCGACACGCGGCTGGAGGAGCTCTTCCGGGAGGCCCGCGTGGAGGAGATCCAGCTTCCGGGAGTCGAGCGTGGACTGACCCCGGTCCAGGCCATTCCCCGGGTGGTCGAGAGGCTGGAAGCGATCCCCGGCGCCCTCGCCGAGGTGGCTACCCGGATGGAATCTCTCCGCGCGAGCAGCCGCGCGGCCCTCCAGGAGACGGAGATCGCCGTGAACGACGAGCTCGAACGCGCCGGCGCGCGCGGGTCGGTGGGCCTCACCGACCATGCCTTCGTCCTGGAGGGGTGGCTCCCGGCGGGGCTCCTCCACGACCTGGAACGCTCGCTGGGAGAGCGCTTCGGAGACCTCGCCGTGCTGGAGGAGGTGTCCCGCGCGGAGTGGGCAGGAGAAGAAGTGCCGGTCACCCTCCACAATCCCAGGCTCTTCCGACCCTTCGAGCTTCTCGTGGGGATCCTCCCCCTCCCCACCTACGGGAGCATCGACCCCACGCCCTTCCTCGCCGTGTTCTTCCCCATGTTCTTCGGCGTCGTGCTGGGTGACGTGGGGTACGGCGGCGTTCTGGCGGGCGCCGCCCTCCTCCTGCGCCGCAACGCAGTGGAGGGGGGGGTACGCCAGTCGGTCGCGGAGATCGCGGGGGCGTGCGCCGCCTTCACCATCATCTTCGGATTCCTGTACGGAGAGCTGTTCGGGGACGCCGGCGCCCTCCTCTTCGGGATGCGCGCCCTCGCCCTCCACCGCGAGGAGGCGCTTCTCCCGTTCCTGGGGCTGGCCCTCGCCATCGGCGTCGTGCACACCCTCCTCGGCCTCGTCCTGAATCTGGTGACCCGCCTCCGCGAGGGGCGGCGCGCCGCCCTGGGGCCGGGAGTGACCCTGTTCATGGTCGTCATGGTCATCCTGGCCATCCTCGCGGCGGTGGACGTGCTCCCGGGCGCGTTCTTCACCCCCGCGGTGATCATGATCCTGGTCCTCTTCCCGGTGTTGGTGGTCGTGGAGGGGATCCTGGGGCCCACGGAGCTGGTCACGACGCTGGGGCACATCCTCTCGTACGCCCGCGTCATGGCGGTGGGCACCGCCTCGGTCATGATGGCCGCGGCGGCCAACCGGATGGTGGGGACGCTGGGAAGCGTGGTGGTCGGCTCCCTCTTCGCCCTCCTCTTCCACCTGGTGAACTTCGCCCTGGGCGTGTTCAGCCCCGCCCTCCACGCCCTGCGACTCCACTACGTCGAGTTCTTCGGGACGTTCTACAGTCCCGGTGGAACCCGGTACGAACCCTTCGGGCACTGGATGCCCGAAACGCATTCCCCATCCAGGGAGGACGCATGAGCATCGTCTGGACATCCCTCGCGGCGGCCCTGGCGGTCGCCCTCCCCGCGCTGGCCACGGCGTGGGCGCAGTCGAAGATCGGAGCCGCCGGGGCGGCCACCCTGGCCGAGAAGCCCGAGCTGAGCGCCACCGTGATCATCCTGGTCGCCATCCCCGAGACCATGGTGATCCTGGGGTTCGTGGTGGCGGTGATGATCCTCCTGGGTGGCGGAGGCTGAGGAGCGCCGCCATGGCTCTCGCCGAACTCCTGGACGCCCTGCGCAGGCAGGGCGCCCTGAACCGCGCCGACGAACTCGAGCGAGCACGCGGTGAGGCGGAGCGTATACGCGAAGCGTCCCATCGCCTCATCGAAGTCAGGACGCGCGAACACCGCGCCCGCGTCGAGGCGGAGGCGGGCGAGGACGCGCGCCGGACGCTCGCGCGCGCGGAGGGGGAGGCGCGCGAGGCCATCCTGAGCGCGCGCCGTCACCTTCTCCGACGCGTGGAGGAGGCCGTTCGCGCCCGCCTGTCTCACGCCGACGGGGATCCCACCTACGTCGCGTCCCTCCCCTCGCGGCTCCAGGCGGCGTTGGACCGACTCCCCCCCGGGCCCGTGGCGGTGAGGGCGCCCCCCTCCCTCGCGCGGCCCCTCGCCGACGCCACGGCCGAAGTCCGGAGCCGGGGTCACGAGGTCACGGTGGAGACCCTTCCCGACGCTCCCATGGGGTTCACGGCATACTCGGCGGACGGATGCACGGAGGTGGACGCGTCCCTCTCCCAGGCGCTCCAGCACGCCTGGCCGGAGCTGGCCATCGCCGTCGTGCGGGAGGCGGAGGGATGACCCCGGGGTGGGAGGCGCTTTCCGCCCGGGCCCGGGGCCTGGAGGGGCACCTGATCCCCCGCGACCGGGTGTCCGCCCTGGGGCGAGCTCCCGACATCTCGGGCGTCGCGCACCTCCTCCGTGCCACCCCCTACGCGCCGTTCCTCCCTCATCGCACCACCCGCCCCGAGGAGGTGGAGGTGGCCATCCAGAGGTCCCACGCCGACAGGATCGCCGTCCTGGCCCTCTGGGCCCGCCCGCGGACGGAGCTGCTGGCACCCCTCTTCCTGGAGGAGGATCTGCGCAGCGTTCGCGCCCTCTTCCGGGGGGCGGCGGCGGGAACGCCCGCGGCGGAACGCCTTCGCGGGTCGATCCCCACCCCCACCCTGACCGGGAAGGCGCTGGCCACCCTCGCGGAGGCTCCCACTCCCGGGAGGGTGGCCGCCACGCTGGTGGCGTGGGGACATCCCCTGGGGCCGCCCCTCCTCGAGGAAGCCCGCCAGGCGCGGCCGGACCTCTTCCGGGCCGAGTCGGCGCTGGCCGGGAGCTTCGCCCGGGAGGCCACCGCCGCGGCCCGGGCGGGCGGATCCGCCATGGCCGACTTCGTGGCGGGCTCCATCGACGCCTGGAACATCGTCCACGCGCTCCTCCTGGCGGAGGCCGGAACCGAGCGGGAGATCCCGGACCTCTTCGTCCACAGGGGCTCCGCGCTCGCCCTGGAGGGCTTCCTCCACTGCGCGGCCACAGGAGCGCGACGTGCCTCCTTCCAGGCCCTCCGGGGGATCCTCCGGGGGACGATGTACGAGCCGGCCTTCCACGAGCCCGTCCCCACCCCCGGGGAGATGGAGGAACGCATCCTCGACGCCCGCGTCACCCTGCTCCGGAGACGGCGGCGGGAGGCCCCGGTATCGGCCGTCCCGGTCCTCCTCTTCGTCCTCCGGCTCCGGCGGGAGGTGGTGGGTCTGCGGCGGATGGTCTGGTCGGCGTCCATGGGACTCCACCGGGGAGGAGGGGTCGGGTGAAGTATCGCGTGGGTGTGCTGAGCGGAACGGCCGCGGCAGCGGGCTTCCACCTGGCGGGGTTGGAGCCTACCGTCACCGATTCTCCCGACGCCGCCCGTCGGGTGCTGGAGGAGATGATGGAAGACGCGTCCGTGGGGGTGATCCTGGTGCAGGAGGACCTGGCCCCGGACCTGGGCGTGTCTTCGCCCAGACACACGCGCACGGGGCTCCCCCTCCTGATCCCCTTCCCGGCCCCCGCCTCGTCGGCCCGCCCCGGTGAGGCGGAAGCGTACGTGACCGAGCTGCTCCGGCGGGCCATCGGATACAGGGTGAGGCTGCAATGAACGCAGGCGAGCCTCGCGTCTTCCGTGTGAGCGGATCCCTGGTGGAGGCGACACCCCTCCCCCGGGTCGCGCTCTACGAGCTGGTGCGGGTGGGTGAAGTCGGCCTCCTGGGCGAAGTGGTGCGGACCGACGGAGTGCATGCCACCATCCAGGTCTACGAAGACACCCGGGGCCTCCGCGTGGGCGAGCCCGTGTCGCCCACCGGGCGGCCCCTCGAGGCCACCCTCGGACCGGGACTCCTGGGAACGGTGATGGACGGAGTGGGTCGGCGCCTCACGGAAATCGCGTCCCGGGGCGGGATCTTCCTCTCGTCCGGGCTCGAGGCATCCTTCCTGGATCCGGCCCGCGAGTGGGACTTCCGCGCCGCCATCCACCCGGGACAGCCGCTCCAGGAAGGCGATCTCCTCGGTGAGGTGGACGAGGGGATGGGGTTCGCACACCGTGTCATGGTTCCTCCCGGGGTCTCGGGCACGGCGGCCGAAGTGACTCCGGGGCTCCACACCGTCGCCGAGCCCGTGGTCACGCTGGAGGACGGGACTCCCCTGGCCCTGGCCCATCGCTGGCCGGTGCGCACCCCGCGGCCCTGCGGCACCCGCCTGGCCGGCGCGCGCCCCTTCGTCACGGGTCAGCGCGTCCTGGACCTGCTCTTCCCGGTGGCCGAAGGAGGAAGCGTGGCGCTCCCCGGCGGGTTCGGCACGGGGAAGACCGTGGTGGAGCAGTCGCTGGCGAAGTTCGGAGACGCGGACGTGGTGGTCTTCATCGGGTGCGGAGAACGAGGAAACGAGATCGCCGAGCTTCTCGCCGAGTTTCCCACCCTGGAGGATCCACGCACCGGCCGCTCCCTCATGGAACGCACGGTCCTGGTGGTCAACACGTCGAACATGCCGGTGGCCGCGCGGGAAGCCTCCATCTACCTGGGGATGACCATCGGTGAGTACTACCGCGACATGGGGTACCGCGTGGCGGTCATGGCCGACAGCATCTCGCGCTGGGCCGAGGCGCTCAGGGAGTTGGGGGCGCGCCTCCAGGAGATGCCGGGGGAGGAAGGATACCCCACCTACCTCGCCAACCGACTGGGACGATACTGCGAGCGCGCGGGACGCGTCCGCACCACCGGAACGCCCGAGCGCGAGGGCGTCCTGACCTTCATCGGGAGCGTGTCCCCACCGGGAGGCGACCTTTCCGAGCCGGTGACCCAGGCCGCCTTGCGCGTGGCCGGCGCCATGTGGGCGCTGGACCCCCGGCTGGCTCAGCGCCGCAGCTTCCCCGCGGTGGACCTGGAGACGTCCTACTCGCTCTTCGTGTCGGAGGTGACCGCCTGGATGGAGGAGCACGCCGGTGAAGGGTGGGCCGCCCTCCGGCGCCGGATCCTGGAGCTCCTCCGCCGGGATCGGGAGTTGGAGGAGATCGCCTCCCTCCTGGGGCGCGACGCCCTCCAGGACCGGGAACGATTCATCCTGGACGCCGCGGAACTCATCCGCGAGGTCGTGCTCACGCAGAACGCCTTCGATCCCGTCGATTCCTACTCCCCCCTTCCCCGCACCCACGAACTGGCGACGCTCGCGTACCGGGTCTTCACCGAGGGGTCGGCGGCGCTGGAAGCCGGCAGGCGCCTGGACGCCCTCCCGGTGGGCGAGCTGCGCTCCGCCCTCCTCCGGCTGCGGAGCATGGATGGAGACGCCAGGACGGCCGAGGTCGATCGGCTTGTGGAGGCCCTCCCGCGGATGATGCGCTCGCCGGAAGACCCACCCGGGACCGCGTCGGCGGCGGGTGACGACCCCGATCATGACGACGTCCACGGTGAGGGCGACTCCCCTGAGGGCGTCTCAGGGGAGGGCGTGCCAGGGGAAGGCGTGCCAGGGGAAGGCGTGCCATGAGCGCCCCCGTGATCAAGCTCCACGGCGCGGCCGGTGCTTCGGGACCCCTCCTCTTCCTCCGGGGGGTCCCGGGAATGGCCCTGGGCGAGAGGGTGGTCCTGGAGTCGCCGGACGACCCTTCCCGGTCGGGACAGCTGATCGAGGTCTCCGATACCCTGGCCGTGGTCCAGCTCCTGGAGGACACGGTGGGGCTGGCGCCGGGGCGCGTGGTCGTCACCCTCACGGGAGAGGTGTCCCGGGCGATCGTGGGAAGCGAGCTCCTCGGCCGCGTGCTGAGCGGCGGGGGCACCGCGCTGGACGGACTCCCCGAGCCGGTTGGGTCCGCCCTCCTCCCCCTGGACGGCTCGCCGCTGAACCCCGTTCGCCGACTCCCACCGTCGGACTTCATCGAGACCGGCCTCTCCGCCGTGGACGGACTGAACACCCTGGTGCGCGGGCAGAAACTTCCGGTCTTCTCGGGGCCCGGCCTGCCCGGGATGGAGGTCGCCGCCCGCATCGCCACCTGGGCCCGTGCCCCGCGGGGCGAGCCCTTCGCGACGATCTTCGTGGGGTTGGGGATCACCGATCGGGAGGCCCGCCGCTTCCTCGAGCGGATGGACGAAGCCGGCGTGTCGTCACGGAGCGTGGTCTACCTGAACCGAGCGGGCGACCCCACCATCGAACGACTCCTCGCCCCCCGCATCGCCCTCACCCAGGCGGAGTTCCTGGCCTTCGAGGAGGGGCTCCACGTCCTGGTCGTCATCGCCGACATGCTCCACTACTGCGACGCCCTCCGGGAGGTGGGTGCGGCCAGAGAGGAGATCCCCGGGCGCCGGGGGTACCCCGGGTACATGTACACGGACCTGGCCTCCCTCTTCGAGAGGGCCGGGATCGCCGAGGGCCGCGGTGGGTCCGTCACGCAGATCCCCATCCTGACCATGCCCGACGACGATATCACCCACCCCATCCCCGACCTCACCGGGTACATCACCGAAGGGCAACTCGTGCTGAGCCGGGAGCTCCACCGGAAGGGGGTGTCCCCTCCCATCGACGTGCTCCCCTCCCTCTCCCGCCTCATGAACGCCGGGATCGGGGAAGGACGAACCGTGCCGGAACACCGCGCGTGGGCCCATCAACTCTACGCGCTCTACGCCCGGGGACGCGAGGCGCGCCTGACGGCGGCCATCGTGGGGGAGGCCAGCCTCTCCCCACCCGACCGCATGGCCATGAGCTTCGCCGACCGCTTCGAGGAGGAGTTCGTCGGCCAGGGTGCCGCGCGCCGTACCCTTCGGGAGACGCTGGATCGCGGATGGGCCCTCATGGAGGGCTTCCCGCGCAGCGAGCTGACGCGCATCCCGGACGACATCTGGCGAGCCCACCGCGTGGATTCCGCCCAGGCCGGCGAGGAGGCTCCGTCATGAGCCGCCTCCTGCGCGTCTCGCCCACGCGGCTGAACCTCCTCCGATCGCTGAGGAAGCTGGAGCGCGTGCGCGAGGGCACCGCGCTCCTCCGCCGGAAGCGGGAGGCGCTGGTGCGGGAGTTGCTCACCCACGCGCGTCCGGCCGTGGATGCACGGGAAAGCATCGCCCGCGCGGCGGACCGGGCCTATCCGGAGCTGGTGGACGCGCTGGCCGGCGAAGGCTCGCCCGGACTCTCCGTCGCGGGCCTCGCCCCCGGGGACAAGACGGTGGAGATGGAGTCCGCCCAGCTCTGGGGGATCACCGTGTGGGACGTGTCCCGAGCCCCCGGGATCCGTCGTACCCTGGAAGCCCGCGGGACGGCGCCCGGCCCCACCCCGGCCGCCACGGTGAGCGCGGCGGGAGCCTTCGAGGTCCTGGCCGAGCTCCTCCTGGAGGCGGCCCCGCGGGAGATGCTCCTGAGACGGTTGGGCCGTTCGGTGGCCCGGACCTCCCGTCAGGTCCGCGCGCTGGAGCACCGGGTGGACCCCGACCTCGCCGCGGCCATCAACCACATGTCCCGCCTCCTGGACGAGCGGGAACGGGAAGACCATCTGCGGCTCCGCCACTTCCTGAGGAAGCGGCGGAGCCGGGCGGATGGCCGGCACCCCGACCCGGCGAGCACCGGGTCGGAGTGCCCGGAGATCAGTCCAGGCGATCCCAGCGATACACGCGGGTGAGCCCGCGCTCGATGTTGGCGACGTAGATGTTCCCGACGCCGTCCACCGACACCTGTGTGCCGCGGAAGTCCGGATCCGATCCACCGACCCGCACCACGATGTGCTCCATGGCGGGATCCACCACGGTCACCCGGCTCGTCTCCTTCTCCAGGATGAAGACGTAGCCCTCGGCGTCGAAGGTCACGTCCTGCACGGGCCCGGGAACGACGTCGGCGGACAGCGGCTCCGGGGGCGCACCATCCAGGGGAATCCGGGAGAGTCCGCCACCCTGACGGTTCCAGGCGACGAGCTCACCGGCCGGGGAGATGGCCACTCCCTCGACCTCCGGGAAGGGGAAGGAAGCGAGAAGCGAAGCAAGATCCGAGCTGAATCCCGCGATCCTCCCGTTCCCGCCGTCGGCGATGACCACGCTGGCGTCGGAGAACATGGCCACTCCGGTGGGCCTCCTCAGCCGGCGGTCGTCGTCATAGTTGTCCCCGAAGGATCCCAGGCTCGACCCGTCACGCACGTCGAACACGAGGAACCGGTTCCGGTCGGGCTCCACCACGACCAGGATCGTATCGTTGACCGCCATGGCCCCGGGGCGACTGCCGAACTGTGTGTGGAACGTCCCGTCCGCCCCGGACGCCGGCAGCCCGAAGGAGTCGAAGTTGTCACCGTAGAAATCGGCGTACTTCCGTGGCGTACCCCATCCCACCGAGACGTCACGACCCTCCGCCAGGGATACGGCGAACTGGGGCACCGTGGGATCGGAGCCGAACACGTCCATCACCGCGGCGTCCAGGTTGGGCGGGAGCTGGCTCACGCGGACGGAGTAGCTCCACGTCAGGGGAGTCCGGCCGCTGGTGGCGGCCATCCGCAGACGCTCCACCTTGCGCCCTTCCCGGTCCAGGATCAGGAGTTGGCCCTCGGGCGTGAAGGCCACCGCCACCGCGTCCCGGAAGGATCCACGCCCGGTGCCCCGCCCCCCATAGAGCGGCCGGTTCTGGGGCCGGGCGTTCTCGTTGGCCCGATCACCCTCCCACGCCCGCTGCTCCTTGCCGTCCATGACCACCGTGACCCCGGACCCGTCCACCGCGACCGCGGAAGGCTCCGTCGCCGAACCGAGGTCCACCGGAGTGGGGGGTGCGGCTCCCGTCCAGGGGATCATGTGGAAGGGTGGGAACTCGAAGAGCCTGGAAGGGGAGTTCTTGTCGGAGATCAGGATCCGTCCGTCTCCGTCCACGGCGATCCCGGTGGGCTCGGTGACGGCCGTACCCATCCCCAGGTTCCGCACGAAGGCGCCGTCACGACCGAAGATCCGGACGGCGTTACCGCCCTTGTCGAGGACATAGACGAAACCACCCGGACCCACGGCGACCCCGGTGGGCTCGTTGAGGCGAGCCACACCGCCCGTGGCCCCCCCGATGACGTAGCGCGCCTTCCCCTCGGCATCGAACACGCGGATCTGCTTGGCGTCTCCGTCCAGTACGTAGGCCCTGCCCGTGTCGTCGAAGGCGATGGATACCGGACGCATGAGCTCACCGGCACCGTAGCTGCGCACCGCACCGCCCGCCGCGTCGAAGACGAACACGCGCCCTTCGCGGTCCACCACGTGGACCGAGCCATCCGGCGCCACGGCCATCCCCCTGGGATCCACCGGACCCTCCGCGCCCGGGAGCGGGAGCTCGAACGAGCCGTCGGCCAGGTAGGTGGCCCGAGCAGCGATCTGGGCCGATCCCGGCATCGCGGCCACGGTACCGATCAGGGCCAGGACTGCAAGCGTGCGAATGGGTACGGACATCCGATCCTCTCCTGTGGGTGTTGGGCGGCGCCCCACCCTTGAGGGACGCCTCTGGTCCAATATGGGCCGGAAGGCACCCCGAACGCACGTTTCACGACCGGGACGCCATACTACGCCGGCGGGGTGTGTCGGAACGTCTCGGCCATCCCAAGCCCCACGACCGGAGGCCATCGCGAGCATTGCGATCTCGCGAGAGCCGGGATAGCGTACCCTGAGAAGAGGGAGGACCGAGACCGGAACAAACGGTCCCTGCTCAGGGGAACCGCGGTACGGCTCCCGGGGTTTGACGGACTGTCGATGCCACGAGGCGATACGTCAGGAGTCCTATCCGTGCGACCGACGCGAACACTCGTCGTGACTCTGCTCTGGGTGCTGCTCCTGCCCTGGGTTGCGCAGGGACAGGATCAGGTCCGGATCATCGGACATGTGATCGCCGACGACACGGAGGAGCCGCTCTCCGATGCGCAGATCTCCCTTCGACGGGTGGACGGGACCTTCCTCACCAGGACCGAGACGGACTCCCTCGGCGCTTTCGAACTCATTGTCCATCGCCAGTCCGCGGTCCAGGTCCGGGCGGAGCGGATGGGGTACAAGACCAATTCGTCCGCGGTGCTCCACTTCGACGGTCACCGGCTCATCCAGGTAGTGATCCGGCTCGACACCGAGGCCATCGTGCTCGCCCCCATCGAGGTGATCGTCTGGTACGACGTCGACCCGAGCCCTTTGCTGGACGGGTTCCGGCATCGCAAGGACACCGGAATGGGCACGTTCATCACCCGTAGCGAGATCGAATCGCGCCGTCCGATGTACCTGTCGGACGTACTACGGTCCGTGCCCGGCGTGGAGGTGTCGTCGGAGGGTCGGGGGAATCGGCCGGTCATCCACATGGGGAGGAGCCTGGGACGTAGATGTTCGCCTCAGGTGTTCGTGGACGGGATGCTCGCCAATCGACCGTCCACGACCGGGGGCCCAGGCGGCTTCCGTATCGATGACGTCGTGTCACCCGGCGCGGTGGAGGCCATCGAGATCTACCGGGGGCTCAGTTCCATCCCTCCCGAGTTCCTGAATCCGGACGCGCAGTGCGGCGTCATCGCGGTGTGGACCCGTCGAGGCGGGACCGTGGGGAACTGACGGCCCCGCCTCGCTTCGATCCATACGAGAAGCACAGCAACGGCGACGATCAGGATCCCGGAGGCTGCGTCTTGATGACGATGGCGCCGGCGACGATTCTTCCGGACCCCAACCCCGGCAACGTCGCCGCGGCGGTCGTGCCGTCCAGCCAACGCATCTCGTAGGCCATGGACGGAGAGATCTGGGCCAGCGTCTCCGTATTCCCGAGGAAGGTCTGATTCTGGTACACCACGATCTCGACCGATGACCCGAAGCTCCGGTCCGCGGCACGGGCTCGCAGCCAGCGCGGCCGGAGACGCTGCACGACTTCGTGGAGATTCCTCGCACCGGCCCCCATGATCTCCTCCTGCGTGAGGAGGTCGGGGTTGGATGAGTTCTGAGGTTTGGTGGTGGCACACGCGCCCACCGACAGTGCCAAGGCGGCCATCACGGCGAGAAGAAGACCTCTTCGGGAAGCCATCATTCTACCCTCCTTGCTGCTTCGTTGACGGGAATCCTTCGGAAACGGCACCTACTGCGGCGGGAGCCTCAAAGACACGCCCACAGTGAAGCCCTTGGGCAGGGTCTCGAACCCGGTCTGAATGTTGAGGAGGCGCGTAATGCGGAACATGGCCCCCACCAGGAGGTTGACGTCCGATCCCTCCTCCTCCGGCGATCCGACCCAGAAGAATCCCGCCCGCCCCATCTCCTGTGTGGGCTCGTAATACTCGCGATACGGATGAGTGCGCACGTACCCCGCACCGGCGTAGAACATCAAAGACGGGGAGATCGGCCGAACGAGCGCCACGTTGAACGTCTGCCAGCTTTCGACCAGATCCATCTGCTGGATATCGGCGATCTGCGCTTCGGCCTCCGCCGCCGTGAGCGTGGGGTCGAAGGCAACGTCCCCGGACGGGCTGTCCACGTCCCACTTGCCGTCGACGTAGAGCCCCAGACCACCGGCGACGGGGAGGACGAAGTACGCGCTCGCCCCAGCCATCTGCTCGGGGGCGTTGGAAACGAATCCCACGCCCACCCGAGGCGACGACACCTCCTGAGCGTGGATCGGCCCGGTGTGAAACAACCCGACCGCGAGCGGAGCGACGAGAAGCAGCGTATTGTTGAACGAACGAGGTTCTGGCATGGGAGTATCGATCTGGATGGGAGTGGTTCCTATCGGTCGAGAAGGCCCATTCCTATACCTTTGGACCGTGTGAAATGTTGCCGGATCGGGGAACCTCGGGATTCGCGAATCGGTATCAACCTGTGAACGGGCGGACTGGACTCTCTGCTCCGCGCCGGATCGACCGGCACTGGAAGGATGATCTCATGAAGTGGTCACGTCTATTTCTCGCTGCGGGACTCATGTTCTTGGTGTCCTGTTCGAGCCTCACGGCCCCGCGGTATCCTCGTCCCGACGACGACTCCCAGACTCCCCCACCCAAGAAGACCGGGTTGCACGACGGCGTATCGCCCACTTCCTTCTGGGTCTGACCAGGCACCGCGTCGCCCATCGCAGAAAATCGGAGAGGGGGTACGATCTCGAGATCGTACCCCCTCTTTTTCGCGTCAGCCCGTCAGGCTAGACACGCCACTCGGTCCTCAACTCTCGAACGGCCAGGCGTACGTGCTCCCGGTCGCCGCCATGTCTCCGCCCGCGCCTCCGAAGCTATAGCACGGCAGGATGTTGAGTACCTGAAGTTCACGGCAGGGTGCGGGGAACTGAAGGGGCGTACCGACCCAATGGTCGCCCCACCCGCGCCCGTCGAAGTACCACGGAGCGCCCAACAGGCCCTCCATGTTGACCTCCATCCTCTTCTCCCACTTCAGCATCTCCCAGAGATCACCACACGCGCCGTCCGGCAGCTTCGGGACGCAGCTCGTGTTGAGCCCCGCCGCATCCGTCGCGTTCAGGCCGTTGGGCACTCGCGTCTCGTTGATGATCGCGGCCGCTCCGGCCAGGTCACCCGCACGGTACAGTCCCTCGGCCTTGAGGAGCCGCATCTCGGTGTGGTTGATCTCGTTGTAGTCGAGAACGCCGTCGTAGTAGTCCTGGTACCGGTACTGGCGGTAGTACGACCACCGCCACGTTCCACGATCCGGGCGAGCCCACACGTTGGCGATGCTGCTGGGTGACTCGAGGTACGTTCCCGGCGCCGCCCGCTGCTCGGCCACCGTCGCGCCCTGCGGGAACCGCAGGTCCGGCGTCACGATGAGCATGGCCACGCCACCTGGGTTCGGATCCTTGGTGGAGAGCGTGAGGTCCAACCAGGTCTGGTAGTTCCCGGACTGGTCGGCCATCCCGTAGATCCAGTAGGCGACCTCGGTCCATCCGGGGTACTGGCCATACCCGATGACCTCGTTGTCCCAGCCGGTGTTCCAATCGGCCTCGACCACGAACGACGCGGAGATGCCCGCGTCCACGTCCGCGACCACCTGGCTCCAGTTCACCGCCGCCCGCTCCGCCGGCGTACGGGCCATCGCGGCCCGATACCGGGCCTTCAACGACCGAACCAGCGCCGGAAGGTTCGCCGACGTCACATCGGCTTGCATCCAGTTGGTGGGGAAGGAGAAGGTTCCCTGACCCGCAAGACTGATCGCTTCGTCGAAATACCCGAACGCCGCGTTCATCATCTCGGAGTACGAGACCGGTGTCTGCTCGACGAGCACGTCGGTGGTCTCGTCCACCACGAATCCCTGGTCGTACAGGACCGCGAGAGTGGCGTGGGCCACGCCCAGAACCAGACGGGCGAAGGCACGGTCCCGGAGCACGTCCGCCGCCCCGAGCTCGTCCGCGATGGCGGGATCGTCCAGGGCGCGGAGCCCGTCGGACGTCGCCGCGATGGCGCGGTACGAGTAGTACCACGGGCGGGTGAAGTTCCCGTAGTACGGATCCGCCGCGTCGTTCACGATGGGCACCCGGGGAAGCCGGCCGTACTTCTCCATCCCGGCGTTGGCCCACGGGGCGTTGTGCTGGAAGGCCGAGTTGCTCAGGAAGAGCCCCGGTCCGGAGTATGAGTACACGCCGTTGAACCACGTGTTGTAACCGCCGGTGATCAGCGACTCAACGTCGCCGGCCGCCGAGAGTGCGCGGGCAGCGTCGGCGTCGTTGAGGTTGACCACCTCGAGATCGGCACACCCAGCCACTCCGAAGAGCAGCATCGAGCCGACCAGCAATCCTTTCTTGATGTTTCTCATTGGTCGGGCTCCGTCAGAAGATCAGTTCGAGCGCGGCAGTGAACGTGCGGAAGTTGGGATACTGGTATCCCTCCACACGCGCCAGAGCCGCGGACCCGGTCTCACCGCCGCCGATCCCCACCTCGGGATCGAAGCCGCGGTAATCAGTGAGAGTGAGGAGATTCCTGCCCGTGACGCTGAGGCCGAGCCCACTGAACGTGGAGAGCCCCGGCACGGACGCCAGCTGGTCCGCGGTGAAGCGGTAGCTCAACGACACCTCCCGGAGCTTCGTGAAGCTCGCGTCCTCGACGAACACGTTGGAGGGCTGCAGACCGCTCACACCATACAGAGCGTCATAGTATCCCACGGGCTTCTGCTGCGCCTGAGGGATCCCCGACTGGTCCATGATCCCGGAGAAACGCCGGAACGTTCCCCACTGGAGGGGCTGATTGTACACGTCGAAGCCCTCACTGTGGGCCATGAGAGCGTACAGATTGAGACCCCGGAAGTTGAACGTCGTGGAGAAGCTCAGGTTGAAGTCGGGAATGCTCTTCCCCACCGGGCAATAGAGCGTGCGCTCGCCGGTGGCGGCGTCGTCGCACTCACCCGCGAACGGCGTGCCCCACATCACGTTCCCACCCCGGACGGTGACACCTTCATCGCCCGACGGAGTTCCCCAGCTGTTTCCGGCGAGGCCACCAGCCCCCACCCATACGAGGTATCCTTCGTCGTTCACGGCGAACCCGTCACAGCTCATCCCGGTCGGGAGATCGGCACACCCGGTTGCATAATGCACGCCGTAGAACGTACCGACCTCTTCGCCCTCGCGAGCGTAGAAGACGGAGCCGAGCCCCTGGCCACCCACGCCGTAGTTGAAGGGCGGGACATACAGCTCGGTGATGGTGGACCGGGTCCGGTCGAAGAGGACCCGCATGGACCAGGTCATGTCCTCGGTGTCCATGGCGGTCCAGTCGAGGGAAGCCTCGAAGGACTTGCTCTCCACCGCCCCGGCGTTCCTCCACTGGGTCTGGTACCCGGTGTACGCGGGCTGCGGGACCGGAAGGATCTGGTCCTTGGTGTTGGCGAGAGCGTAGGTGAGGTTCAACGAAACGCGGTTGTCGAACATCGACGCGTCCAGGCCGATCTCGTGCTCCGTCGTTGACTCGGGACGGAGATCCACGTTCCCCAGCGTGACCGGAGTAACGCGACCACCGGTGACGCTGTACGTCTCGTACTGCGCCTCGAAGCGGGGGCGGCCACCCGCGGTACCCAACGAATAGCGCAGCTTGAACTCGTCGATGCCCGGAATGTTGAAGAAGGGCTCCTCGCTCACTCGCCAGGCACCGGCCGCGCGGTAGTACCACTGACGGCGCTCGTCCGCGCCGAAGAGGGAGCTTCCGTCGTTCCGGACGAGCGCGTCCACCACGTACTTGTCGTAGATGTCGAAGTTCGTGATGGCGAAGTACCCGTCGGCCTGGATGGTGCGCTGGTACGAACCCGCGCGCACGTTCCTCTGATCCACGTTGTCGAAGGAGGGAACGTCCCCGACCGCGAAGGCGAAGCCGGTGGAGTTCACTTCCTGGTACTTCCCGTCCTCGTACAGATAGCGGATCTGCGTCCTGTTGCGGATCCCTTCGGAGAAGTCGTGGCGGAGCGTGGCGGTGATGCTGGCGTTCAGCGCCTCCGTCTGGCTCCGGAACTTGCGCAGGTATCCGTCGTTCAGCGTGGCGGACGGATCGATCGTGCGGAAGTTCTTGGGATAGTAGTCGTTCAGATTCCGGTCGAGACGGTCGTAGCTACCGTTCACGTCGATGTCGATCATGCTCGACGGAGAGAAGCGCACGTTGGTGCTTCCCAGGAAACGGCTGTGGCTCTCGTCGAACTCACGCGTGAACATCTCGTAGAGCGGGTTCGGGCTCTCCCGATTGGTGGGATCCACGTTGAGCACCAGTTCCCCGGGCTCGTCGGGATCCTCGGCCAGGAGGTCCACGCCCGCCGGCATCCGGGTCAGGTCGAACATCGGTCCGCCCGGGAGGCGGTCCTGGTCGGAGCGGCTGTAGAACGCGCTCGCCTGCACCTGGACCTTCTCGTTCATCGCCTGGTCCACGTTCACCCGCAGGTTGGACCGCGAGAAGCCCTCGATTCCGGGCATGACGCCGTCTTCCTGGAGGTTGCTCATGGACACGTGGAAGTTGGTCGCGCCGGACCGTCCTTCCGCGGACACATAGTTCTGGAGGAAGTCGCCGGGCTCGAAGAACCGTTCGACCTGGTTGTAGGTCTGTCCGGGCCACACCAGGTCCTGAACCGTATTCCAAGCCGTGTGGGGGTCACCAGGGGCGGCCCACTGACCCGCCAGGGCCGGCGAATCGCACTGGAGCCACGTGCACGTGGTCCCGTCCGTCTGGACGAATCCACCGCTCCCGTCGAGTTGGAACTGGTGCCGCTCGGTGAGCAGCGCGTCGGGAATGGAGGCGAGCTGACTCCGGCCGAACTCGCTCCGGGCGGTGTAGCGGATCTGATCATCCCCCATGGCCGTGCCGCGCTTCGTGCGGATCTGCACCACGCCGTTGGCGGCGCGCGATCCATACAGCGATGCCGCGGCGGCGCCCTTCACGACCTCGATGCTCTGGATGTCCAGGGCGTCCAGGTCGACCAGGTTGGATCCCAGGATCACCCCGTCCACGATGTAGAGGGGCTCCTGGTCACGCCCGGCAGCATTCAGCATGGTGGGCCCACGGAGGAGGATGGAGGGAGCCGAGCCGGGCTCACCGCTCCCCTGCACGACCTGCACGCCGGCGACCTTGCCGGTGAGGGCCGACCCCACGTTCACCGCGGGGACCGCGATATCCGACGCCTGCACCTGAGCCACGTCGAAGGGGAGCTTCACGCGCTGCGTGGCTCCGGCCACGCCCGTGACCACGATGTCGCTCAGGGCGATGGCCTGCGGATCGAGCACCAGGTCCACGACGGCAGAAGCGCCCTGGGCCACCATGACGGTCCGGGAAGCGCTGGAGAACCCGATCAGGACCGCGGTCACCGTGTACTCACCCGGGGGTACCCGGAGAATCAGGAAACGTCCGTTTGCCTGGGAAAGCGAGCCATACCCCGTGCCTTCGACGCTCACCTGTACCGACGCGAGCGGCTCACCCGTCTCGGCGCTCCGGACGGTGCCGGTGATGGCCCCCGTCTGTGCCGATGCGGGCGCCGGAGCGAAAGCGACCAAGGCGGCCATCGCACCGGCGAACCACAGGGAAGACCTGCCGGACCGGCAGTTCTTTCTAACCTCAGTTCTGGTCATTGGAACCCTCCATGGAAGGTTGAGATTGGAGGTATCCCGAGGCCGTCCGATCCATGCCCCCGGTGGTGGGCGGGCCTTCAGATCGGGACTCTACCCCGAGACGGCCCGCAGAAAGCGCTTTCGCTCCCTTCCGAGCCTCATGAAGATTCATTCGAATGGCCATGGAGCGCAAGTCAAACGATTTCGGTACGGTCGTCGTACAGTCGTTTTCGAATCGCAGTGCAAGGCCGCGACATCCGGCCTCCGGAACCCGAAATTCCATCTCCACACGTCGCTTCGAAACCATTGGGCAACGTGGCGCGTCCAACCCAGTGTCCGACATCTCGTGTACCGCGCCTCCCTGTCCACACCGGCATCCCCACCATGGCCCATCTCAAGCTCGCTTTCCGTACCCTCGTGAAGACGCCGTTCATCACGGCGGTCGCGGTCATCTCCCTGGCGCTGGGGATCGGCGCGAACACGGCCATCTTCTCGCTCTTCGACCAGATGCTCCTGAGCCCGCTCCCCGCGGCGGAGCCCGAGCGCCT
>Ga0224501_10000227_pt1 | contig 51273 bp, 55 predicted proteins | sample SF_Oct11_sed_USG_4_FD_169105 | JGI IMG/M metagenome (GOLD analysis project Ga0224501, IMG submission 169105) | Sediment microbial communities from San Francisco Bay, California, United States - SF_Oct11_sed_USGS_8_1 | ecosystem: Environmental > Aquatic > Marine > Sediment | place: USA... | reverse complement strand
TCCTTCGAGTTGGCCAATGGAAATAAAGAAGCCATACAGCGCAAGAAAAAGCGGAGTAAGAAGAATCAATGGTCCGTAGCCAGTTAATCCTGACGATGGGGGTCCCCCTACAGCGCTTAGAACAAAGGAAAAAAGTTGAAAGCCATTGAACATGTTCGTCGGTTATCAGTGAAATTTAATCCACGATGTGCGTAGCTTGTTACACTTCTTTGAGTTTTCAGTGATTGCTGAGCTTTTTATAACTGTCGAAGCCTTTCTTTGATACTTTCGATGGGATTTCCCAAAACCTCAATTTTTTCAATGTCTCCCTCACCTAGACCCCTCTTCACAGCTTCTTGTATCACCTGCATTTTCTCAGGCTTCAAACCGACAAGAATTGCTCCAACTGTCTCGACGGCAACTGCGTCCCTACCCATCACAAGGAAGTTGGTGTTTAATGCCTTGATTGCGGCTGCACCTGAATATGTGCGGGTGGCGTCTATTACGGCGAGATCTACCCCACCAATTGCTTCATAAGCGTCAAGTAGGACTGCTACGAGTTTTTTGTGGAGCCTCGCTTTCTTTCTGTCTGGAACCAAGCCAAAAAGATTTTTCAAAATGGTCCCTTTGTCATATCTGCGTAACACATGGGTGCTTACGAAGACGTTAGGTTTGAAAAGTATGTGCGAAAGCCTCATTTTTTCGTTAGCAACCTCCACTTCTTTCATGTCCATGTCATCGGAGAGGTTGAAGGGAACAACTCGTTCAGTGAAGAGTTCCTTCCAGATTTGAAGTCGTTCCGAACCTGTTCCTTTGTAGTTGTCCGACTCGACTAGATAGATCTGTGGTGCTTTATTGAAGCTATTAACGATTGCACTGACCACGCTGATCGTGGGATAATTTATTCTGGGACTTTTGTGGTTAAAGACTCCTACCTTGACAACGACAGATCTTTCCGTCGTGTTTAAATCGTCCATTTTTCCGATAAGCTTGAGCGCGTGGTTAAAGGATTCTTGGGCATCTCCGTTTAACTCAACTATAGCGACCTGTGACGCCAAAAATGACACCTGCAACCAAAGCAGCTATTCGTGTTGGTTTATTAGTGTTGCCAAGCAATATACGCTTTGGAAAGCGGAGAGTTAAGCGAAACCATTCTCGTGCATAGATAGCAAAGCACAAACCTCACATATGTGTCTTTTTGCAGTTTCTTCCGATTTTTCAGTGGTTACTTATTCTTCCTTTTCCAAAGGGGATGAATGCTTGTATTTCTTCGATGGGAATCTTAGAGACCTTTTCTTGGAGGTTTTTGGAAACTTTCTTCTTCAGCACTTGTCGTATCTTGTTCGCCAGCTTACTACTCGAAAGCTCTCCAGGAACTATCTCCACATAAGTGTCAGTTCTACTCCTCACAGCTTCTTTCGGTCCACCCATCACTGTGGGCGGTGTTGCTTTAACGTCAACTCCCATGGCAAGCCGCACCGGAGTTTTTCTGACATAATTTTTCTTGCCACGTATCATGAAAGCTCCTCTCTGAAGGTATTCTCCAGAGGGAGGAGTTTTGCTCACCTGTTCTGGATGCACCCAGTAAACGTCGATTGCGCTGAACTTGGCTTTCCAAGCTCGTGAATGTGAAGCCGCTAGCTGGGCTGCTTCGCTTATTGACTGTTGGGAAGGCGCTTTTCCTTCTGTCTTTATTATCACAAAGGGGGCGCCTGCAATGTCAGCGTGGAAAACCAAGTCGTGGGAGTCTGTGTGTTTTTTTATTAGAATTTCGTTTGTAACAGCGTCTTTTCCGCCGACCACTAGTAAGTTTTCTGAGGTGTAGAACCATCTAAACTTCTCATGCCAAGCCTTCTTCCTTCTCTTAACAATCGGCTTACTAGCTTCCTCAACCACAACTTCTTTCTGCTGTCTCAGTTCTTCAATGCGACTTAACGTTTCTTCCATCGCCTTTTCGGCGCCTTTCACTTTCTTCTCTGCTTTTTTAGCTCGATTATAGTAAGTTGCCGCGTTTTTTTGAACCGAGTCACGAAGCTTGAGAGAAAAAGCCAAGCCTTCAATCGACAAGTTTAGAACCAGCCTCTTCGTATCTAAAGATTCAAAATAAACTGATGGTGCTTTTCCTTTTTTTTTCTTGTCTTTAACCTCAGAAACAATCGCCTGCCATGTCTTTCCGCTTCTCTTTTCATCCATAATTCTCAGCAAAAACGTTTGTAGCAGATGGAAATGAGTGTAAATTTTGTCTCCAACTATTCTCACTCGTGCAGCTTCTTGTCTCGCCTTTTCCAAAGACGCTTGTTGCCCGTTGAGGATTCTCTGCTGTCTAGCTATCTCCTGCTCAGCATTCCCTGACACTGCTGTAGCTTTTCGCTCGACAAAGGTTTTTGCGTAATACTCGTCTAAGGCTTCATTGAAGCTTCTAAACTTCTTGCACTTTAACTCATCATATTTCCTTAATGGGATGGGAACTACGTCAATCCATTTTCCTCTTCTATCCATTACTATACAAGGTTTAAACTTTCCAGTTTCAAGCTGAGAAACAATCTCGCTAAGGGCTGTGAAGATTTTATTAAAATCACTATTTTTCAGCGATTCACATCTCTTGTTTTTATCCACTTGTGCACGGAGAAGAATCTCTTCAGCGTACATGCCACCGATGCTCAAAAACTTTGTAAGTGCCTTAACCACCTCTAAACCATCGAACTTTGTTAGTTTAAGCAAATCCGACGGCTTGAGGTGTAGAGGATTTTTTCCGCTAGAAGGCGCCTGTTGAAAAGGTTCTCTTCGTAAAATGTTTCGGTCACGCATCCTCTTAAACATGAGAGCCTGTTGGATAACCTCTTGAGCGTCAACGAGTATTACATTGCCGTCGGCAAACAACTCTAAAACCAGCTTAGAGTCTCCCTCTTTCGTTTTGGTTTTGATGACTACAATGCGTTCAAACTCGTGCTGGCTAACTTCAGTGATTGTGCCGTTTCTGAGATGTTTGCGGAGAGCCATACAGAAGGCAGGCGGTCTTTGAGGCTTTTCCAGAATATAAGAGGTTAAGTGTAAACATTTGCCTGCTTCAATTAGAAGGTTTAAGGCTGGCTGGTTAGCTTGATGAAGTTTCAGAATCACTGTTTTTCCTTTGATTTGGTAAATGTTTTGTATGCGAGCGCCTTTAAGCTGCTCTTTAAGCTCTAAGACAACGGCAGCTATGTCGAAGCTTGTTAGCGTTTTTTTCACTGTTCTTCTCTCTTTTTGAAACAAAATAATAGTAGAGCGCTTTAAGGATTTATAAGGAAGTTTACACTTTCTGCCATAATCGTTGTGCACATTCCGCAAACTAAGTTTCTATTTCCAAAATAGTTGGAAAAACAAAAATTTCTGGGATTTCTTTTAATTGGAAATTATAAATTAGGCAATCAAATTTACGTACTCGCGAGACCTTTTGACGTTCTTATCCGCCTTTCTATCTCCTTTTGATCGATCTCTGACATTATCTCGTGGAACCACCTAATTGCTTTATGATATTTCTCTTGCAGATCCTTCTCATCTCTGACGAAGTAGAGATGCTCGAGTCTCTTAATCGTCTCGGATGGAAGTTCATAATGTATGTAGCGCGTCTTGAAGCTATGATGAACAGGGTTATACTTAACGCGTAACGCTTCAACCAATGTTGCGAGAGTCAGACCATGATAGAGATCGATGGCTTCGATTTGATTGCCTCTGTTGATCTCCTTCTGTACGAAATTGCTGAACATATCGAATCTTGCTTGCAATCTTTTCAACCTTTTCTGCAATTTCTTGGCGAGCACGTTCTTGTTCAATGAAGGAGGCTTGACCTTATTGGATTTGTTGAAGTAGAACACAACATTACCATGGATCTCAGGTTCTAGGAACTTGTCCGGACTGCTGAGCTTCAAGACAGCAAGGTCGATTATAAGATACTTGCTTGCGTCATCCAATTTGTAGAAGGCCTGAAAGAGACCTGACGACGGTGGATGTGACACCTCATACTTCTGCGTGATAGAGGACAACGATTTCAAGGCTTTTTCGACTGTGAAGAACGTCTCATTCACTTTCTTGTTGTCCACGACCAGATAGAGATCAATATCAGACCATTCATCGATCCGGTCGAATGCTGCGGCACCTCCTTCCCAAAAAGCGTGGGTATAATCGAGTAGTTCTAGGGCATCGACAAGGGTTTGAATTATGATGTCACGGGTCAGCCTTTTTTTCTTCGTCATTTGAACACCTTAAGAACGAAACTGAGGTTGAAATTTTATGCACGGGCTATTTAACTTCTGCGCGCATTAATGTACTTCGCTAAAAGGTTGTAGGTACCCTACAAAAACAGAAAAAGAGGGATAATTACTGTCTGCGGGTAAAGCCGTGCAAAGCACAATCGACGATCAACACACCGAAGATGATTATTATCCATGGCAAAACTCAAATCTTTTCTCAATCCAGAGAAACCCGATATTTCTTCTGTCTATAACGAAAGCGAAGACTTTGATGTAGAGCTTGAAGAAGACTTGATTATTGAAGGAGAGTTGTTCTAATTGTTTAATGATTCTTCAACGGGAAAATCGACAGAAAAACGGGTAATCCGGAGATATCCCCACTCGTAACTATTAGCAATAACGTTGTTGCTTATAGATTAGTTTAATAGCAAAATTTTTCTGCGCTTCCATTGCATGCACGCATCTTCGTCCACCATCATAAGTAGGAATAGTATCAGCTATAGTTTTCTTAGTAGCTTTGAGGTCAAAGAACAGTTCAGAATCAAATGGTTTGAATGCTCTCTTTAGGGGTAAGGTTAATCGAGTTTGAATGGTCTTTCTGATTGAGCCAGCTTTTTTAAAGTGCAATCCTTTCATTACTTTCACCACAATATAAATAACAGCTATCGTCAATAATTATCTATCTGAATAACATTCAAATACAGTACAAAAAATTTTTATAAAATCGAACGTCATTCAATAACATGAAAAACATAAAGCCTAAATTGGTTAAACTGTTTAAAGAAGGCTATTGTACTCCACAAATTGCGAGAATAGCTAAAACAATTAATGAACCTTCCGCAACTATACACTACAACATAAAGAAGCTAGAAAATGAAGGGACGATAAAAACTTACAGAGCCGTTTTTGATTACAAGAAAATCGATGAAGGGTTTTGTGTATATATTCTCGTCGCTTTGTCACCTAGTGAATATCTTACTCCCGAAAGAATTGCAAGGAATTTGACTAAACATGAGGAGGTTGAGAGTGTAGATCTTGTCGCTGGAGATTGGGAGTTAATTGTAAAAGTTCGAACAAAAGGTCAAGATGAGTACTATAATTTCTTAAGAGACGTGATATCCAAAGAAAAAGGTCTTCAAAAAACCAAGTCCATGATTTCATTGAAGTCGCTTAAAACTGAATTTGTCTTAGTTTAACATTTGATTATATAGATAAAGTCACTCTTCAGCAGCCAAGAAAAAAGAGAGGAAATGCAGAAGACATCTCTACTGTTCTCGTTATTAGTCAAAACCTTAAATTAGAAGTCGTTGAATGTATAAGAAAAAGCAAAACTGATTTGAGCTGAAGTTTCATGAAACCACTAACCACAATTTACTGGACTCGCGCTGCTTTAGGACTGGTTATCGGAGTTTTATGCACGGTTTACATATACTTCTCAGTATCCTCTGACCTCATTAGCATATACACGTTGCTAACAGGAATATCCTTTGCAATACTTTTCTACCTCGCTACCTACTACGTCATTAAATCCAAGTTCTTCGCAAGAGTTGAGAAACAACAAAAAATAATAACACAAGGAATCGGAATTTACTTCTTCGCTTGGATCGTCTCATGGACTCTAATCGTTACCATGCTTATGCCATCAGCGTCAGTCAACATATACATCAACGACACAGGAAACTTAGCTGAAGGCCAAGAATTCTGGGTAACTGCACGGGGCAGTACAGGCCAACTCGTTCAAAACAAAACCACCACGTCCGGAACTCTTAGGATGGCTCTGTTGCCACCGGGAGCTTACACTTTCGAGCTAGGAAACACTAACCAAAGCCAAGAATTAACATTAGACTGGCTGCAAAACTTAAACGTGGTTTTTAACGTTACCCCTGTTTCTGGGTAGACTCTGCGTACTGGGCGATGCTTGTCTGTCCTTCAGGATCCGCTTTTGGCTTTGACTCTTCTATCGTTTTGATCAGCAGTTGTGTGTAGTCTGTCCATGCGGAGAAGAAGCCTCGGTCGAAGTCGTCGTGGAATCTGCTTTTGATGTGTTTCGAGAATTCGTTTTTGTATTGTTCTACTGCTGTTTTGCTGTTTGGATTAATGTTTTGAAGGAAGGCGTGTTGGTTGCCGTTTGTTTTTCGGGTGAGGAGCATGCCTTGGAGGGCTTTGTAGTATCCGTGATCCCATTGTGTTTTTGGGGTTTGTTGTTTTATTCGTTGTAGTTGTCTTTGGGCTTCTGTGAGTTGGTGGTTGTTGATGAGTTGGAAGTAGCGTGTAGCGAGGGCTTGGGGGAAGGTCATGCTTTATCGTTTCCTTGTTTGTTCGTCTGGGTCTACTTCTTCTACGCCGTTTTGGGTTATTTTGAAGATGCCTTCGCCGTCGGGGAGGTATGGGCTGCTGACGAGGCGGGCGATGCGTATGGGTCCTCGAGCGGATTTGCGGAGGTAGACGCGTGTGTGGCTTGTGTGGGCTACTATGTGTCCTCCTATTGGGTGGACGGCGTCGCCGAAGAAGACATCGGGTTTTGACATGACTTGGTTTGTGACTACTGCAGCGGCGTTGAAGGCGCGGGCTAGGCGGATTAGTTTGTGCATGTGTTTGTTTAGTCTTTGTTGGCGGATGGCAAGGGTTTCTCTTCCTACGTATTCGCTTCGGAAGTGAGCGGTGAGAGAGTCGATGATGATGAGGCGGATGTTGTTATCTTTTATTATTTTGTCGGCGTTTTCGAGGAGGAAGACTTGGTGGTCGCTGGTGTAGGCGTCGGCGACGATTATATTTCGTGCTGCCCCTTCTGGGTTTAGGTTGAGGTGTTTTGCCATTGATACTATGCGTTCGGTGCGGAATGTGTTCTCGGTGTCTATGTAGAGTGCTGCGGCGTCCAGTCCGCCTTGTTCGAGTGGGAGTTGGACATTGACGCAGAGTTGGTGGCATACTTGGCTTTTGCCGCTTCCGTATTGTCCGTAGAATTCGGTGATTGTTTGGGTTTCGAGTCCGCCGCCTAGGAGGTTGTCTATGATTGTGCTGCCTGTTGTGAGGCGATGGATTTTTTGGCGTTGTTTGAGGAGTTCGTCGGCGCGGACGAAGGCTAGATCAATGGTTCCGCGGGCGTGGCGGATGACTTCTAGGGCTTTTTTCTCGCTGATGCCTGCAGGTGCGAGTTCGCGGGCGGTGGCGGTAGCGAGGGATTCGATGGTGTGGAAGCCCATTTCTTGTAGTTTTTTGCTTGTGGCGGGTCCTACGCCTGGGAGGTCTTCTAAGCATTCATACTGCTTTTTAGGGGTCGTGGATTCGGTTAAGGGTTCGGGTTCTTCTTCAGTAACTGTCATTTCTAGACTAATGTCCTCCATGTGCACACAGGACATGCAGACAATTTGATGGTTAACATATTTAAATTGCTCTAAGAATTGGAGCGAGTTTTCTGGGAGACCCAACTGAAACTATTTCTCTTCCTAAGTGCCATCTTCGCCCTCGGAGCCTTCAGCTACTCTTTCCTACTCATCTACGCATATAATCTCGGTTTTAAAATTCCTTTTCCCCTCTTCGAAATCCCTAACGTAGCAGTTTTCTATCTTATATTCACCGCGATTGCTTCTCTTATGTCGCTACCTTTCGGAAAACTAGCAGACATAACAGGCAGAAAAGCAGTTTTGCTCACATCTTACGTTTTCTGGGGAGCATTATGCTGGGGATTCGTTTATGCCAATTCTCTAACAGCAATAGTACTCTTATTTGTTCTATATGGTTTACACAAAACAGCAGCAGAGCCTGTCCAAAGAGCCTTCGTTTCCGAGCTTGCACCTGAAAAATACCGAGCAAGCGTACTGGGTACTTACCAACTTGTTGTAGGACTATTTGCTTTACCCGCTTCTATAATTGCTGGAATTTTGTGGGCACATTTCGGAACGTATACCCCATTCTACTTTTCCTTCATCTTAACATTCCTAGCAACTCTTTTATTGCTATTTGTACGAGAAAAGGAGCAGAAGCCCTAATTCAGAAAGAATTTAAGAAATCCATAGCTGTATCCGAGTTTAAGGAGGTTATGACATTTTGAGCGGTTAAGAAGGCTATTCTTAGCTGAACTTGATAAGCCAAAAGATTGGAACAACTAACTGTCATGGACAAAAAACATGTACATACAATAGACGCGTCAGACTGTAAGTCCAGTGAACCTTTCGAGGTACAATTGAATGTTGAGGACTCGAAGACGTTGAGCACCCTAATGTACTTTCCCATTACACCAACTGGGTTAAACTTTACACTTGCAAACGTTACGTTGGAAAAGCTGAATTTGCCGACAGTTAGTAATGGCTATGAAGCAAAACTTAGGGTAACTTTAGAAGAATCGACGACACTGGGTGCAAGAGCATTCTGCAATCTTCCCAGCTTATGGAAGGAAAAGGGAAAAAGTCACGGTTGAATAGATGCCAAAATTTAAAATTCATTCTTTAACTAGTTGAAGAACAAAAACAATTCCAATTAGGAAACAGATGAAACCTAAAATTATCGCGTATATTTGAGGAATAACCTTACTTATCACGACTACAAAATATGTCGGTCCAACAAAACACAGTATTGCAGCCAAAACCGCGTACAACACTTGCTTAACTTCGTGTCTTACAAATCTGCTACTAGTTTTCGCCAAACAAATGTCCTCCATTCGGAAAACATACTTTTAACTTCACTATTAACCTTTTTCTTCTTTTTATATTCTACAGTGCTTGTTGAACCTCTTGCCCCAAAGCTTTCATCAATAACTTGAACACTGCAAATCCTGCATCTTTATCCGACCGTAACCCACTAGTCGCGCCCAAAAGACAAAAACCATTCCATCCCCGCTCTTTAGCTAGACCCAATAACAACCCAGTAGCGCCCATAATTCGACCTTGCCTATAGATTATGCCGCCTTTTTCCATAACTTCTGCAGCTAGCTCATTTGATGTGGTTGCTACATAGACGTCCTTTTTTTCACTCGAAACAGGGACACCACCAACAGTTACTACAAAATTGCAGCCTAGCTTCTGCACAAAATCTAAAACCTCCTCGCATATTTCATAATGAGCCAAGACATTATCCAATGGAGGCTGCGAATCTCCTGTCAAAACAACTACACTCAACTTATTTCCAGATGGAGGTGCATAAAATTCGTAACGCGGAGGACTGCAAATTCCATGATTACTAAGAACAACGTAGTCGGGGAAAAATGGGGAGTAGTATTCTGCGAACAGTTTCGCTTCACTGAACTTAATTAGCAGTTGTGCTGTAATTTTACCCACATTCCCAAACCCAGGCAGTCCCTCTATGAAGATGGGTCTGTCAAGTTTTGGATGAAATCTTTGATGGATATATGATTTTTTCAAATTTATGCACAGCTAAAAGAAGCATGATGGATGTTATAATGCTTTTCGCACGCAATGACACCTCAAAACATTTAAGGCATGCTATATCAAACTTGAAAGGGGAAGCGGGGTGGGGTAGCCAGGTTTAACCCGCTGGGCTCATAACCCAGAGATCCGTAGTTCAAATCTACGCCCCGCTACCAAAAACGTGCGTTCTTTGTGAGTGTGTGTTTGGTACAGTGACTAGACTATTCTATTAGGCTATTCTTAAGTTGCAGCTTACTTTTTGATGTCAGTTTTAGTTCGAATAAAAAGGAATGTTTGTAATTGAAACAGGATTTCCTATGGGGTGTGGTTAAAGTCGTAAGTAAAAGAACTTATCGCTAAATGTTTATTGCGCGCGTGTCTTTATGTAAGGTTTAATAGTTGTGGTGGTTATTGAGATGGAGGAAGCCGTGTGCTGCATGATTGTTGTTTTGAAGCTGGTCGTCGCATGTTTAGGGGGGTGTGTTGATGATGGAAATTGAAGTTGGGGATAGGGTGAAGATTCCTGCAGGTGGGAAGTTTCATCCGGAAGCGGGGCACTTCGGCAAGTGCGTGTGGATTAGCGAAGATGGAAAAACTTTGGCGATACTATGTGAAAGGAGTCACGAAGGCAAAAACACTGTTTTTATGGTGAAAGTCGATTCAAAGAAATGAGCGATATGCGCAAAGAATTGTCTCCACGATGCACGCACATTCTTTATTGATTTTGTCATGCTCATACGCGCGCCTGTTTGTGTCGGCTCCTTACACCATAACATTTAAGCCACATGCTTCATATGAACAAGCCATAACAACAACTGGTGTAAATACATGTCAAACAAAGAACAAATCGAAAACGAGGCATCTACTGAAAAAGTGGAAAGCGAAGAAGCTGCAAAGGAAAAAGAAGTTAAAAGCCGCAGAGCACCTCCCAAAGCAAGCAAAGACCAAAACACAGTCTACATTGGAAACAAACCTCCAATGAACTATGTCATGGCAGTCATCACAGCTTTCAATATGAGTGACACGGATAAAGTCATCCTGAAAGCGCGCGGCCGCGCTATAAGCACGGCCGTTGATGTTGCCGAAATCCTCCGCAACCGATTCTTCAAAGACGCCAAAGTCCACGCCATCTCCATCGGCACCGAACAAATCACACCCAGAGAAGGCGGAAACCCGAGAAACGTCTCAACAATGGAAATTACAATTAAAAAATAGAACCATTGGAGAAAACAGATCCGCCTATCCACTCTATTTTTGCAGAAACAACAGCTTCTACGCGCGCATTAAAAATTCAAGAGGCGCGTGTATTCCATTCTACTTTGCGAATTTAGCTGGATTTCTCTTAAACCTCTTCTTGTATTTAACGCTGCAGAAATAGAAAGTCTCTCCTTCGTAAATAATTTTGTATTCGGACTCTTATCGTCCAATGTGGCGCTGCAAACAGTGTCCCTAGGCATTACCCACACTTACCATAACGTAGGTGCGCAGTATACATTATCTGCTATTTTACTCTACGCTTCAAGAGTGAAGAGTCATTGTTAGTACATACGTACGTGCGCGCCTAATAGTTTCTCCGTGGGTAACCTAATTTGTATAGAATACATACATAATAATACTAAAAAGAGAAAAAATGGTTGGTGAACAAAGAACAGATGTTAGCTTGTGAGCTTAATATCTTCTTTGATTTCTTTGTGGTCTTCGCTTAGAATAACATTCTCGGCAGTATACTGGTCTACTTCCGTCAGGCTTGAAGGGAACTTCACATTCATTTCCACAATCAGCACAAACTGCCTTATGCATCTCTCTTTCGTTCATTCGCTATTTCAACTCCTATATTACTCAATGCAGAAAAACTAGTTCTTGCATGCATTCACTGCTTATACACAACACCCTATTAAACCTATGTGCAGCGTTTAAAACAACACTTTGTCTTCTTCGAAGAAAACTTTCTACTAGACAACAACTCTCCATCAGCATCCAATTCAGGATACTCCATATCCATCACCTATGAAACCAACGGAAAACCACACGTCAAAGTTCAAACGCAAGGAAACGTAGACAAAGCTGCCTTAAGAAGTGAGTTAAAGAAGAAGATCCAGACGCAAAGATCGAAGGATTAGCTGATGAACCATTGATAAAAGAGATATCAAATAAGACCTTGAAACCTGAGAAAAAACAAAAGAAGAAAAAATACTCTTCACAAGTCTAATACTGATTATGCAAACGACATTAAGAAATAAAAGCCAAGATCCCTAAACCATTATTCGAGTAGTGAAGAGATATGGGAAAGATTGTTCGTATAGGCATTACTTTTCCTTCTGAACTTCTTTCGGACTTTGACAAAGTTATTGAAGACATAGGGTACAAAAGCCGATCAAAAGCAATTCACGACACCGTTCGCACTTTTGTTAACGAACAGAAATGGCTTGCAGACGTGAAAGGAACAAGGGCTGGATCAATAACTATAATATACAACCATGAAACAAGAGAGTTAGAATCCGATCTAACAGACACCCAGCATCACTTCGAATCTATAATTTGTGCCACGATACACGTCCATTTAACCAAAGAAAAGTGCTTAGAAACAATAGCAGTAAAAGGAGAAGCTGAGAAAATAAAACAATTAGCCAAAAAGCTGAAAGCCAGAAAAGGAGTAGAAGAAGTTAGGCTGAACATCTTTTCGGTTTGATAAGAAAAATTGAGATCAAACTAGGCAGACCAAGTCTCAGTTGCATATGAAGTTACGATACTTTTAAAGCACAATTAACCTGAAGGATCAGTATGCACGAATGGGCTTTAGCAGAAGCAGTGATTTCCACAATTCTCAAAATAGCCGGAGAAGAAAGGCTAAAAGACATCGCTGAAGTAAACATCAAGATTGGCGAACTGCAACAAATAGATCAAGAGATATTCGAATTCGCTCTATCTCAACTCCAATCTCCCCTTCTCAAAAACGCGAAGTTCAATTTTGAAACTATAAAGGCTGAATTGAAATGCAAAGTTTGTGGGCGCCAATGGAGTTTTGACGCGGAAAACCTAGAAGAAGACGTATCAGAAGCAATCCACTTTATCCCCGAAATCGCCCACACATACATAAAATGTCCTAAATGCAGCAGCCCAGACTTTGAAATCCTAGTTGGACGCGGAGTTTGGTTGGAATCAATAAAAGGGGTGAAATAGCCATGGTTGATTCCAGACTAAACGTCATCAACAAAAGATTGGCAAAAATAGGAAAGATGATAGCAGTGTCAAGTGGCAAAGGGGGAGTAGGCAAAAGCTTGATCGCATCCACCTTGGCGCTTACACTTTCGAGAAGCGGCTTCAAAGTAGGTCTGCTGGACTTAGACTTCACCAGCCCATCTACCCACGTGATACTGGGAATTGAGGGATCATATCCTAAAGAGGAAAAAGGAATCATCCCACCCGTAGCTCACGGTTTAATGTACATGTCAATCATCTACTATTCCGGTGACGCGCCATCACCCTTGAGAGGCGTCGACATCTCTAATGCAATAATAGAGCTGCTGGCTATTACTCAGTGGGGCTCGCTGGATTTTCTTGTGATTGATATGCCTCCGGGCATCGGAGACGCGACATTGGACATGATAAGACTCGTTAAAGACATTAACTTCCTCGTTGTGACAACTTCATCTAAAGTGGTGTTTGAGACAGTTAGAAAATTGATGGAACTACTGAAAGACTTGAAGGTGTCCATCATTGGTATTATAGAGAACATGAAAATGACCGATTCGTCATTCATCCGCGAAAACGTTGAAAAGCACAACCTGTCCTTTCTGGGAGAAATAAAATTCGATCATAAGCTAGAGGACTCGATGGGAAACGTAAACAAATTATTAGAAACCAAGTTCGTAAAAAGCTTGGAGAGGATAGTCTCTCAGAAGCCTGAAATAAAATCTTAAAAAGACGACTAATTAGAAAACCCGCTCTAGCTGTCCCTCATCCAAGATTAAAGTTAATAAGCTCATCGTGTAAAGCATTGTGGATTTGCGTGTGGATACCATGTTCGAGTTTGGAAACCTTCGGTTTAGACCTACAGAAAAAGAAGATTTGAGATTGCTGCATGAGTGGGAAAACGATTTTGAACTAATAATGTACTCAAGAAGCAAGCCTATGAACTTTGTGAACATGGCGCAGTTAGAGAAACAATATGAAGAATGGGTGAAAGATGAGAAAAGCCTTCACCTTATCATTGAACTTGTTGATTCGAAAGAGGCTATTGGAATTGCTAAGCTGCGGCGAGGAGAATGGGGAAATGTGAAAACTGCAGATATTGGAACGTATATTGGCAAGAAGGAACTGTGGAGGAAAGGGTTAGGGCGACAAATTACAGTGGCTTTGTTAGAAATGTCCTTCAACCAATTGAATGCGGAACGGTGCGAGGCATGGAGCGTAGAATACAATCGTCGTGCTCATAAAGCTCTGGAAGCCTGTGGTTTCAAAAAAGGCGGAATAATGAGACAAGCTGCGTTCGTTAATGGACGAAAATGGGACGGCTTCCACTTTGATATACTGCGAGATGAGTACCTAAGTATACGAACAGACTTGCTAAAACGAACGTTGGAAGACAAATCAGAGGAATACCTTAAGAAACACTGCACCATCGAAGGATACTAGAAAAAAAGAGAGTTTAGAATTGTCTTTTTGCTGCTGCTTCCAAGGCAGCCACTCCAGGCAGTTTTTCGCCCATTAGAAACTCTATTAATGCTCCGCCAGCAGTGCTTACGTAGCCCATTTTCTTTTCAAGCCCTAATTGTTCAACTGCCGCCACTGTGTGGCCTCCTCCAACAAGAGAGAATGCTTTTGACTCCGCTGTGGCCTCTAGGATCTCTTTAGTTCCTTTCATGAATTCTTCCTTTTCAAAGACTCCCACAGGTCCGCTGATCACGATGGATCTGGCTTTTCGTATTATTTCACTGTAGTGTTGGATAGTTTTTGTTCCGATATCATAGATTGGATAGTTTGTCGGAAGTTCTTCTACAGCTATTTCTTTCCGTTTATCGTCTACATCTACAGCTAGGTCGTAAGGTGTCTTAATTTGGTTCGGATAGCTCTTTACAAATTCCTTGATGCCTGAAACGAACCTCATCAACTTCTTCTTCTCCAGAAACTCTATGTTTGGTTTTCCAAGGTCCACGCCCTTTGCAACTAGGAACAAATGACCTGCCACGCCACCTGTCAAAACGTCGTCAGCGATGTTGTTGTCCAACACATGCTTCGAAATTTTTAGAGCATCGTCTGCTTTTGCGCCACCTATAATGTAGACGCAAGGCTTTTCTGGCAATTCAAGGGCTTTGCTTAAGGCGTTGAGTTCTCTCTCCATAATACGACCCGCAACACTCGGCAATACTTCTGTGAAGCCTACGATGGAGACATGGGCGCGGTGAGCTGCCGCGAAAGCATCGTTAACGAACACGTCAGCTAGAGGCGTTAGTGATTTAACAAAATCTGTTTTTGCGTGTTCTTCTGGTGTTCCTTTCTTTCGTTCTTCGGGGTATGTTCTAACGTTTTCTAGAACCAGAATTTCCCCACTTTTCAAGTCTTTAATGGCTCTCTTTGCTTTTTCTCCAAAGAGGTCATCCACATACTTGACGGTTTTGTTTAGCATTTTGCCTAAAATCTTTGCATGCTGCTCAAGTGAGATGAAGTCGGGTTCTCCCGGTCTTCCCTGATGTGCCAGCACCACCACTTTTGCGCCTTCCTCGGCAAGTTCCTTAATTGTTGTTTCTCCACTGAATCTGATTCTTACGTCTTCAAGAATTTTCTTTGATTGAGGGTCAATTGGAGAGTTAAAGTCCACCCTTACCAGAGCGGTTTTATTTATGAAATCGAAATCATTCATAGTTAAGATTTTTTTCATCTTTTTTACCAACCAAAAAAAAGAGGGCGAATGCCTCCAAGGACATTTTAGGAAAGTATTTTGGATTTTGTTCAGAGGCAGGCTTTCTTGCCTATGAGTTCCACGAGTTCACTCATGCGGCAGGAGAAGCCCCATTCATTGTCGTACCAGGCAAGCACCTTTGCCAGGTTACCGCCAACTACCATCGTGGATGGCCCATCGATCGTTGCAGAGTATGGATTGTGGTTAAAATCAACTGAAACAAGCTGTTCTTCTGTATAGTCCATTATTCCCTTGAGCGGTCCTTCAGCAGCTGCCTTGAATGCAGCGTTGATTTCCTCTGCTGTTGTTTCCTTTTCTAGCAACACCGTAAGGTCAACTATTGAGACATTTGGCACTGGAACTCTTAAAGCAAGACCATTCATTCTTCCTGAAAGTTCTGGAAGTACGACTGTAGCAGCTAAAGCAGCGCCCGTTGTTGTAGGTATGATTGATACTGCTCCTGCTCTGCCTCTGCGGAGTTTTCTATGGACCAGATCTTGGATTCTTTGGTCGTTTGTATATGCATGGGCAGTTGTCATGAGTGCCTTCTTTAGGCCGAAGTTGTCGTTCAATACTTTGGCAACTGGAGAGACGCAGTTTGTTGTGCACGAAGCATTTGAGATAATGTTGTGGTTTGCATGGTCGTATTTTTCGTGGTTTACGCCTAACACTAAGGTAATGTCAGGGTTTTTGGCGGGTGCGGAAATTAAGACTTTCGTGGCGCCTGCTTGCAAGTGCAGTGAAGCTTTTTCTCTGTCTGTGAATAAGCCGGTTGATTCGACTGCCAAGTAAACGCTTAGATTCTTCCAGGGTAATTTACCTGGATCTCTTTCTGAGAGTACTTTTATCGGTTTGCCGTCTACAACTATCTTATCCGCTTCAACCTTTACGTCAAATGGGGGGTGCCCATGCACTGAGTCATTTTTGAGGAGGTATGCTAGGGTTTCTGGGGGGGCGAGGTCGTTTACTGCTACGAAGTCTATGTTGGCTTTTCTTTCCGTGGCAGCTCTGAAGAGTAAGCGTCCAATTCTGCCAAATCCGTTTATAGCTACTTTTATTGCCATTCTAGATCACCATTGTTTCATAGTTTTGCATTATTGTAAATACACTTTCCATATTAATTTTCCTACAGTTTATAAGATTCTTCAGGAAAGGAGAAGGAAATTGTGTTTTTAGCGGAGTTTCCTCAGTGCCACTTCTGCGGCTAAGACCATGGGATCCCATGTTTCGTTCAATGGCGGTGCATAGGCTGTGTCTGCTTTAGCTAGCTCTCGGATAGTCATCTGTTTTTGTATGGCGAAGGATAGTGCATTTATGCGTTGAGTGACTTCTTCTCCAGCTATAATTTGGCCTCCGATGATTCGTTGGGATTCTTTTTCGACAATCAGTTTCACTTTTACTGGCTTAGCGCCGGGATAATAGTCTGCTCTTGTTTTCGAAGTGATTGTTCCAGCGACGGTTTCTATTCCGTCTCTTCTTGCGAAGAATTCTGTTAGACCCGTGGCACCTATTTGTGTGTCGAAGAATTGTGTTACTGCTGAGCCGAGAACTCCTGTGAATAATGCGTAGCTTCCTGCAGCGTTGATTCCTGCAACTTTTGCATGTCTCACTGCTACTGTACCCAGTTGAGGGCATGCCGGTTTTTTGGTGATTATGTTGATGCTTTCAGCGCAGTCGCCTGCAGCGTAAATGTCCTTGATGTTTGTTTCCATTCTTGCATTTGTTTTTATGGTTCTTGTTTCACCTGTGGCTATGCCTGCTTTTGTTGCGAGTTCTGTGTTAGCTCTGACTCCTGTTGCCACTACTACGATATCAGCTGGGAATTGTTCACCTGCAACTGAAACAGCTGCCGTTGTTTCTGCTCCGAGAATTTCGTCAACGCCTTTTCCTACGATTATCCTTAATCCTTTTTGTTCAAGCATTTCGTGGACAAGCTTCGCCATGTCCTTGTCCAGCATAACAGGCAGGACTTGGGGTAAGAGCTCTATTACTGTCGTGTTTAATCCTCTTTCCTTCAAAGCCACAGCTGTCTCTAAGCCGATTAGTCCGGCGCCGATGATGGCGGCGTTTCTTGCTCCATTTCTGATTGCTTGGTCAATTTGTAGGCCATCTTCTATTGTGCGGAGAGAGTACACGCCTTGCTTTTCTCTGCCTTTTATTGGGGGGATGAAGGAGTAAGCGCCTGTGGCGAGGATTAAGCTGTCGTAGGGTATAGTTTCTGTGTTGCCAGTTTTGTCGGTTATGTCGATTGTTTTGTTTGTGGGATTTATGTTTGTGGCTGTTGTTTCTGTTTTTAGGTTTAGCTTCATCATTTGGTAGAAGTTTGGGGGAAAAACTATGAGATCGCTGAAGTTTGGTATGTGGCCGCCGATGACAAAGGGTAAGCCACAGCGAGAGTATCCGCTATGTCTTTCTTTATTTATGAGTGTGATTTCGGCAGTGCGGTCAGTTTTTCTGGCAACTGAGGCTGCGTCAACGCCAGTAGCATTAGCGCCGATAATAACTATTTTTCGAGTCATTGTCTCGGCCTTCTTTTAGAGACTTTTGTGCCACTCTACTGCTTGGGTGTGGTTCATTATGTTTTTTAGTTCATCCATGTTGCTGGGGGCTATTACGAGTAGCCAGCCTTTGTTGTAGGGTGCTTGGTTGAGGAGTTCTGGGCTGTTTTGGACTTCGGTGTTTACTTGTTCGATTGTGCCACTTAGGGGTGCTATGAGGTCTGAGACTGCTTTGACGGATTCTACTGTGCCGTATGGTTCGTTTTGGATTATTGTTTCGCCTTCTGTGGGTAGTTCTGCGTAGACGATTTCGCGTAGTTGTTTTTGGGCATGGTCTGTTATACCTATGCGGGCTTTGTCGCCTTCGATTTTTACCCATTCGTATTCCTTTGTGTAGTATAATCCTTCGGGGACTTCGACGTCGTTTACTTTTACCATGTTTGGTTTCACCTTTTTGTGTAGTGAGATTATTTTAGGGATATTGAGTTTTAAAAGATTGTCTATGTGTAGCATGTGAGATTCTAGATTTTGGGATTTTATTTTGGTTGAGATGTGTTTGATAGATGCGTTTTTGGCGTATTTTTATTTGAAACACAAAATTGTTAAGCTGCTAATTGCATATATTTTTATTGTGTAGGCTTTGTGTCGTTTTCTTTTGTGGGTGATGTGTGTTGCTGTACTGGTTTTGTTAGTGTTTTCTTTTTTGGTGTCTTTGCCTTTGTTTGGCTATAGTTCTGCCGGGTTTGAGGAAGTCACTGCTTCAAACGTTGTCAGGGTGCCGCAAGACTACCCCACGATTTAAGGAGCCATAAAAGCGGCAACTACGGGTGACACTGTTCTGGTTTCGCCGGGAATATACGAGGAAAATGTGCGAGTGAACAAGATATTTTCGCTGGTTGGAGAATATGTTAAAACGACGATTATTGATGGAGGCGGACACATGGGCAATGTGGTTTCGATAGTTGCAGACAATGTTAGTCTGAGCGGCTTCACCGTTCGAAATAGTACAGGTAGCGGCATTGATCTAGTGGCAATGGGCTGTACAGTCAGTGGCAACGTTGCTATGAAATGCTATTCTGGCATAGGCTTAGACCATTCTATTGGAACAGCATCATTGACAATGTTATAACAAACAACTCCTGTATTGGGATGTTTTTTGGCTTCTTCAAACCACAACGCCATTGAAGATAACATGGTGGCGTTTAACTACCTTTGGGGCATGGGTTTCTCTGGTTCCAGATTTAACACCGTAACAGGCAATACTATAAAGTATACTTTTAGTCCCTTTTGGACAGGGGCAGGCTTTGAGTTATATGGTGATACTGAAGATAACATCATCTACCACAACAACTTCTTATACAACCGCCCAATGAACGCGTGGGATGATGGACAAAACATTTGGGATAACGGTTGTGAAGGCAACTATTGGTGGGAGTATACTGGAGAAGACGTGACGGAGACGGAGTCGGCGACACTCCATATGGTGGCGAATGTACGGGATTGTTCGTGGAAGATGACTATCCCTTAATGAACCCCTATTGGAACTCTGGAGACGTTAACCATGATATAAAGATTGACCTTTACGACGTTGTTTTGGCATGTGACGCTTACGGCTCTAAACCTGGAGACGATAACTGGAATCCCCACTGCGACATAAAAAAGCCCTATGGAGCCATCAACATATTCGATGTAGTAAGAATATGTGCAAGCTATGGGAAGGAATTTGAAGACCCATAGCAATAGGTGGAAAAAATGCTATTTAGAGACTAATAGAAGCGTATTGTAAATTGTCTACTCTAGGCGACGGATCTACAAAGACAGAGAAGATATAGCTTTCACAAAGCTTTAGAAACTGCAACTAATTTTTATTTAACCTTAGGAGCAGATCGAGCTTTGAAAAGTGCAGAGCCTTCAAAAATCCTAATCACTACTTCGCGTAATCCAACACAGATGATGAGAACGTTTTGTAATGACCTTGCGCGTTCAATACCCAGGTCTATGAGAATCAACCGTGGCAAATCGAGTTTAGACACTCTCGCTGAGAAAGCGTTGGAACATGAAGCTGAAAAGGTTATAATCTGTGATCGCTGGAAAGGCGGCTTAGGAAAACTTCACCTTTTTGAATTAGGTAGTAGTGGTTTGGTTCAGTTCTATCCGCTGATGTGCGTGAGAAAAGTGAAACTTCAAAAAACATTTGGATATGTACGAAGCAAAGCAGCTAAATCCTTAATTCTTCAAACCGAGAGTGGAATTTCTTTCGAAGCTCGCAAGCTTGCTGACATTCTTTCTCACTTCTTCAACATCCCAAAACTAACCAGTGATGAAACACTCTCTCCAAACACACAAGCAGCAATGGATATTTCACTTAACGCTGCACGTCGCATCCAAATCACATTCTTACAGACACCGCGAAAAATCGAAATCGGCCCACGAATAACAATATCCTATTTAACTTGGAGGCCACGGAAATGAAGAGAAACACAGTAATCCATCTCGAACTTCCTTCAGAGAAGTTGTTGAAAGTCTTGTTGAAGGCTCTGCTGCCTGAGACAAAAAAACCAACAACATCTAGGTCGAAAGTCTCTGTTGAAGGCGAAGGCAAGAAACTTACTATACGAATCGAGGCTAAAGACACTTCAGCCCTCAGAGCAACACTAAATTCCTACCTTCGATGGGTTGCCCTCGTGAAAGATACATATGAGGTGGCTGTCAGTCTTGAAAAGACAAGCCATCTGTGAAAACACTTAATTAACACGAGACTATATTGCTGAAAAAAGAGCTACACACAACGTTTTGAGGAATAAAAATGAGCGACATATCACAGCTTCCACCTAAAGTTCAAGAACGGCTACTTCAACTACAACAGCTTCAACGCAACCTTCAAACGATCTTAGCCCAGAAACAGCAGGTGGAATTAGAATTAACCGAGACAGGACAAGCTTTAACAGAATTAGGAAACCTAACTAAAAATGCTGTAATCTACAAGTCTATCGGTTCACTTCTCGTAAAATCTCGGAAAAACAAGGTTGAAGCAGAACTAAAAGAACGCAAAGAACTTCTCGACACACGTACAGAAGTGCTAGGTAAACAAGCAGAGAGGCTACGCAATCAACTCAACCAATTACAAGCAAAGCTTAAACGTGACCTAAGCTCTGGTCCCTCAAGCCCCATAATACCTTAGCTTTCCGGTGAAATTGTTGGAAAGGATAGGCATACCGGAGCTTACAGAAGACCAAATGCAGACATTATCAGAAATTGCGGAAAAAGCTGCCAGAGATTATGTTCTATCGAAGGTTCCTCAACGAAAAATCTCGGCGCTGGGCATCACTGTCGAAACCGTTGGCTCCAAACCTGTCACAGTCTCAGTTGACGTTGATCTCGTTTTGTCTCCTTTAATGAAACCATATAATGTGGAAAAACTTGCTAATGAAGCTACAGAAAAGGCCTTTGAAGCAATAGAACAATGTTTAAGGGAGCTAAGTTGCAAATCCAAGATATAACTGCTCTTCTAGACCAGGTTAATGCTAAGCTTGTCGTTTTGTTATGTCATCATAATGCAGATCCAGATGCAATTGGAGCTGCCTTTGCTTTTTCCTGCTTGCTAGAGCGTCTTCGTCCCCGTTTACGAACTGAAATTACAGCAGCAGAAGGTCCCAGCCGCCTATCGAAACATTTGCTGACTGCCTTGCCAATAAAACTAACGCCAAACCCCCAGATTGAAGAAGCTGATGCAATTGTATTATTGGATACAAATACCATTCAACAGTTGGGCGATTGGGCAGAGAGAGTTAAAGCTTCCAATTCTCCAATCATCGTAATTGATCATCACGCCAGTCACCCAGAAACAGAGCGCTTAGCAACTCTTTCTGTTTCAGATGAAAACGCATCATCCACTTGCGAAATTATCTACAGGTTTTTCATGAACATGAACGTTCGATTCACGGAGAACGAAGCCAAATCGCTTTTTTTAGGCATAGCCTTTGATACACGCCATTTTATTTTGGCAAACTCAACAACCCTCAAAATCGTTGCCGATTTGATTGATGCTGGCGTAAATGCACGGGAAGCTTTGAGTCTCCTCTCTTTGCCAATGGACGAATCTGAGCGTATAGCGCGGTTGAAGGCGTCAAAGAGGGTCAAACTTCTTAAAATCGGAAGATGGATTGTCGCTTTTTCACATGTCAGCGCCTATCAAGCCTCTGCTGCCAGAGCTTTAATTTCATTAGGCGCCCACATAGCCATTGTAGCAGGTCAGAAAGACGAAAAACTGAAGATTAGCATACGAGCTTCTCAGCAATTTTATCGTGCAGCTGGCGTGCATCTTGGCCGTGACTTGGCAAGGCCGTTAGGTGAGTATCTTCAAGGTATGGGTGGTGGTCACGCGGTTGCTGCGGGGGTTAATGGAGTTGGGGATTTGAAGGCGTGTTTTAAACGCTGTGTTAGATTGCTGAAAGATAAACTAAAAAACGCTTGACTGCACGGGCACTATTGAAACTGAAAAACAATTGGCGAGCACAGAGAATCTGAATTTATGAATATTCTAAATACGCAAATTATAGGGCAAACAAGAAACAAAATGTGGTTGTGATAAAATGGCTGAAGAAAAAAGGTACACAGCGCAAGAATCTCACAGGGGGCTTGCCGTTGACTGTTTCAATCTTGTTTAGAGCTTTTTTGATAAGAAAGGAGAGTCATAGAAGAAGATGATAAAATGGTTCATGCTGCTCGTTTTCATTGGCGCGTAATTGGAGGAGCTGTCGAGTTTGAAAGAGGTGAGGGGCAGATTTCTCGTGTATTTTCGGTTCTAAAAAAGCCTCAATCAGCACTCTACCATGCTAAGAGATGTCTAGAAATCTGCAAGGAGAATAACATTGGCGACTTTGACATTGTGTTTGCTTACGAGGCGATGGCGAGGGCGTGTGCTGTTGCTGGGGAGAAGGCAGAGTGTGAGAAGTATGTTGGTTTAGCGAGAGAGGCTGGAGAGCAGATTAAGAGCAAAGAGGATAGAGACTATTTCTTTAGTGAGCTTAAGACAGTTTCATTGTATACTGAGAAATAACTTATTGTTGCTAGCCCTTATTCCCATTCGTGTATAGGTTTATGGCATGTTATCATTTAGGGGTTGGGAGGGGCATGGTTATGTGTGTAGAGCCTTGGGATATCTATAGGTCAGGATGTTAAAGAGAAAGTTAAGGTAGTTGAACTTACGAGAAACGATGCCTCATTGCCTAAGTTGAAGTATCGGTATATGACACCAGCTATTATGACTTATCGATTTGCCATGAAGCAAACTCTTGGAAAATAGCGTTGACTCTTAAACCTCTTGGGAAAACTCTGGAAGAGAAACATGAATCTAAGCTTTTCAGGGAATACGTTGAAGAGCCAAGAGTTTTCGTTGCTGAATTAGATGGTGAGCAAGTAGGCTGGATTGAGATAGGATATCATAAGTGGAATGATAGAATGCGGGTTTAGCAGTTTTTCGTCAAAGAACAGTTTCATAGAAGAGGTATCCGAACACTGTTGATGAAGCAGGCTGTTAGGATGTCTAAGGAAAGAGGGGCAAGAATGCTGATTCTTAAAACACAAACATGCAACATTTCAGCCATCAACTTCTATATAAAACAGGGATTTGAGCTAATTGGTTTTGACACTACACATTATTCCACCAAAACATAGAAAAGAAAGAAGTTAGGCTAGAATTAGGCTTAACCTTATAGTGCTCGCAACACTATGAAACTTGAAAAATTCCTACCTTCTTCATATAATCTTTCAAATATTTGAATGTGAGGTTTCTAAGAATATTGTCCCCTTTGAGGCTGACAATAAAAGTGTCAGAAGCGGACATAAACTTCCCCCATTCAGTTTTAAGTGCACTCATTAACTCTGCATAATCAGTATAGTCTTTATGAACTGAAACGAACATTCTATCCATTCCACAACCACGCCCTGTAGAGACAAAAATTATATTTGGATACTTTGAAAGAAAAGACTTAGCCTCTGACGGCTTTTCGTCAGGAGATGTCCCATGCTTCCAATGACCAAAAGTGAACGCCATAATTTCAAAACCAAGTTTTTCGAAATTCGGAATTGCAGTGTAGTCAAGCAGCTCTTCCTTTTCTAATCCTGCTCTTCTTCTCGTAACGGTTGGCTGAGAAACCCCGATTTTCTTAGCTAGCTTTCTGTCGCTAATTTTGGAGTTCTTAACCAGCTCAAAGAGAATTTTATAGTCAACAGGCTTTAATTTTTTCATATCCGCATCAACCAACTCAGCTGAATATAAACAAAGCTTGTGTTTAAGCCTTATATAAGATTAATTGATACATCAAGGCAATTTTCTGTATCAACCATTCAAATGAGCCCGAGCACTGGCATTGAACGGAATACCCTTACCATGATTGTGCAAAAAAAGCTGATGCGCCGCGCTAGCCAAAATTAACTCCTTTTCTTTCTGAAAAGTCATACCATTTCCAAATCTCTTTAATCGCTTTCTCAGAGTATCCTTTATGCTTCAGCAAGATTCTGAAAGCAAAGATCGGTTTCATTTCGGAATTGTCACCAATCCAAATAGAAACTCGTGAACTTGACATAAAAATTCTGAATTCTAAATTCTATTTTCAAATAAGATTCAACTGACCATTCTCAAATAACTCTGCACATGCACATGAGTTTTGAGAAAACTGTTCCTTCTTTTCTTCATTATTTGGAACCGATTACCGTAGACACGCCATTTAAGAGAAAGTGCACTCATGAAAACATCTAAAGCATGACCGAATTTTAAGTGGATACTCTTGAGATTTCTTTTCTTCATTTTGTATTGTCTATTCAATGTCTCTAGAATACTATCCTTTTCTATAGCAGAAGTGCTTCTTGTTTGAGAATAAGAAATATATCTAAAGCGTTTATTTATTCATAATGGCGAGTGTGAGGCATCTATTCTAGACAAATGTCTAGAATTTTTCTTCACTTTATCTCCCCCCTCCACTCGCCACGTAATAAATGAAAACATTGGAAAAATGAAATTTTAACCTGTTCTCTTTTTTCCTTGTGGATCACTTCCGATCCTCAATGGTGAACTCAAGCAACTTCTTCAGAAGATTGGCCAGCTACTCTTAAAATTCGTTTTTAGTGGTTCGATAATGATTTTGCTCTGTGTGTATATTATGATTCTAGCGGTGTTGCTATTATAGATTTAGCCAGAATTGTGCAGGGTAGATATAATCTATGCAAAGATAGAAGATGTGTGCAAAAAATATAATAGTCTGTGAGATATAATGAATTTCGGAGAAAGGAAAAATGAAAAAGGCAATGTTAGTAATAGTACAGACTCTGCTTTTGATCAGTATTTTGACGATGGTGTTTGAAATACGACAGATGAGGGCTTCTGATAGCCCGCAAATATGGTACGTAGGTCCCACAAAGCCTCCAACATACCCAGATTTTGCTACGATACAAGAGGCGATAAACAACGCTAGTGTGAAGCCAGGGGATATAATTGAAGTTATGGAAAATGACACGTCTCCTTACTATGAGCATGTGGTTGTGAACAAGTCTTTGACAATTAGGAATTATGATACTCATCAGCCCGTTATCAATGGTCGGGGGTACGGAGCTGTGGTTAATATAACTGCACCAAACGTTGTGATCAACAATTTAAAGATACAGAATGGTGACTATGGTTTATTCATATTTTATTCGAGTAACATTACTTTGAGAAATAACGAGATAATTGGCAACACATGGAATTTCGCAGTAGAAGGCCTGTCTACACACATTGACCATTTCATCCAAGACATCGACGAGTCAAATACCGTTGACGGGAAACGAATTTGTTACTTTGTAGATCAGCAGGACAAGTCAATTCCCAAGGATGCTGGATATGTAGCTATTGTAAATTCGAGAAACATTACCGCAGAGAATTTATGCCTCAAAAGTAACTACCGAGGCACATTAGTGGTGAATTCTACAATTGTAACCATACAAAACATAACCTTTGAAAATCACCACAAATGTGTATCGGTGATAAAGTCTACAAGTGTAACCATACAAGACTTGGAGCTCCTAGAGCCTATGTATTCCGTTAGTAATTGGCAAGGAATACAACTTATCACTAGTAGCAATTCTAAAGTCCAAAATGTGGCTGTATCACATCATACTCATGGTGGAATTGCAATTTGGTTGGCGGGTTCAGAAAACAATAGCATTATGAACAATAAACTGTTTAGCCAATCCGATGTGATGGGAGGCATATGGCTGGGTTATTCAGATGGCAATTATATCATTGATAATGTAATAACAAACAGTACGTCTTATGGGAAATATACATTGTGCATTGTGCTGGAGCAGTCTCATAACAACGTAATCGCTAGCAACCACCTCTCAACATTAACAGAGCTTCCACATCATACGTTAGTTTTTTCAAATTCAAATGGAACAATTCTTCATCACAACAACTTTGCAAGCTACAAACACACAATCTTGAATTTCACGTCATTCAATACTAGCTGGGATAATGGTTTAGAAGGCAATTACTGGAGTGACTATGAAGGACAGGATGACGGAAGCGGAGGAAGAATCCTTGGTGACGGAATTGGTGACACAAAGATACCTCATCACGGAGACAATTACCCGCTAATAGAACCATGGAGTGCCAAAAGAATATTTTGCCGACAAGTGATTTCGTTGAGTGGGAAACTTATTGATACAGCTCAAGCGATTTTTACAACTAGTGACTGCACTTTAGCTTCGTTCAAATTTAACAGAACCCTCAAACAAATCAGCTTAAAAGCTACAGCAGGCTACTCTGGGATCTTAAACATAACGATTCCTAGGGACTGGCTAGACGGCCCATTCAAAGTTCTTGTTAACGGATCTGAAGTAGAAATTCTTCCGCCGGAAGCCAATGACACCTATACTTTCATAAACATTACTTACGTGAGAGGCCGCTACACTCTAGACATTGTAGGAAAAGAACTTGGAGGTTTCCCAGGCGACTATGACGGAGATGGTCAGGTTACTATCTACGATGTAGTAAAAGTCACCGGCAACTATGGAGCAAAAGAACCATAACAAGCGAATCCCTTTTTTCTCTAACATCGAAATTCACTATTCCCTGCTCTAATACACTGAACACATACGCGTCAAAAAGAGCAAATACTACGGAAACCGAAAAATAGTTGACTCTGTTTTAAGTAGCTACTCTTAAATGAAAGAAAGTTTGGCAGTTAAGTGAGCGACCTAGGTTGGCAGTCATCGAAACTAAAGACTTAACATATACGTATCCAAACGCTACAAAACCCGCTATCCACGGAGTCTCATTAAAAATCGAAAAAGGTGAGTTCGTCATCCTTACAGGTCCAAGCGGATGTGGAAAAACCACTCTCTGCCGATGTTTTAACGGTTTGATCCCCCACTTCTACCAAGGAGAGCTAACAGGCGAAATCCAAGTCGCTGGCTTAAACGTTGCAGGCAATCCAATTCACAAGCTTACCCTTCATGTTGGACTAGTATTCCAAAACCCCGAAAACCAGTTGTTTGCCCTATCAGTTGAAAAAGACGTCGCTTTCGGGCTGGAAAACCTCGGTGTTCCACGAGAGGATATGCAGAAGCAAGTAGACTGGGCGCTAGAGACCAGTGGCATTTATAACCTGCGTGAGAGAGCACCTGACGAGCTTTCTGGAGGACAGCAGCAACGAGTAGCTATTGCAAGCATCATTGCCATGCGTCCTGAAATCATGGTGCTAGACGAGCCAACCTCTTTCCTAGATCCTATGGGCGCTGAAAAAATCTTCGAAGTTATAGATAAGCTGAATAAATCTTTAGGCATTACAGTAATTTTAGTTGAACACCGGCTGGATTTAGCGGCAAGATATGCAAACCATGTTATTGTAATGGATAAAGGAAAAATTATCTTAGATGGTGAACCTAGAACGGTTTTAGGCTCTCAAAAAGCCCGTTTACTAGGAGTTGGGATACCGAAAGCAACAAGACTGTACCAAATTCTCGAAGAGGAAAATGGACTGAAAACGGATAACGTGCCAGTAACGTCCGAGGAGATTGTAAAGCTTTTGCGCGAGGTTTTGAAAACATGATAAAAGTCAAAGACGTTTACTTCACTTATCCAACCGGCGTTGAAGCGTTGAAAGGAGTCTCTCTAACAATAAGAGATGGCGAATTCATAGCCATAATGGGTCAAAACGGCGCTGGAAAAACAACGTTAATAAAACATTTCAACGGGCTGCTGAAACCCACAAAGGGAGAGGTTTTGGTTGGCAGCGTAAATACGAAAACTACAAGCGTGGCTAGACTCGCGCGAAACGTAGGGTTTGTCTTCCAAAATCCCGACAACCAACTTTTCTGTGAAACCGTAGAAGAAGAAGTTGCCTTCGCCCTCAAAAACTTCGGCTACAAAGACACCACATTAAAAAAGAGAGTGACATGGGCTCTGAACCTGTTAGGGCTTACGGAATACCGGAAAACCTCGCCTTTCATGCTTAGCGGAGGCGAAAGAAAACGTGTTGCTCTAGCGTCGGTGCTTGCTTGGAACCCTAAAGTTGTGGTAATGGACGAACCTACAATAGGACAAGACTACCAGCAAAAGGAAATACTTCGCCAATTTATAATCCAACTGAACACGCAAGGAAAAACCGTTGTAGTAGTCACTCACGATGTGGAGTTCGTAGCGGAATGTAACCCCCGCGTAATACTAATGTCTGAAGGAAAAATCGTCGCAGACGGTGTCGGAAAAAAAGTGCTCACAGATATTGACCGTTTAACTCAAGCTTCTATAGTGCTGCCGCAAGTAGCTCAGATATTTATGGGTTTAACAGATTTTGGGCTACCAACAGATGTAATTGACCTTTACGAAGCAAGAGAAATCCTGATGAAACGGCTGGGTGAGAAATGAGCGTTTTTGACGGTTTAAAGTTCAGAAGAGTTACGTCTCCCATCCACATGCTAGACCCGCGAATCAAGTTTCTTTATGTCTGCTCAATTTTCGTGGTCGCAATACTCTTTTGGGAATTACTTCCCCTAATCATCTTATTTCTAATGCAAATTCCGTTTGTTCTTTTGGCGCGTGTTCAGAAAGAATGGGTACGCTCTCTGAGAGGAGCAGCGTTTCTAGCTGTAATTATTTTCAGTACTAACCTTTTTTTCAGGTTTATGTATACAGGTTATCCAACGCTTCAGGACATTGAATATGCTTCAGCAATGACACTGCGCTTCGTAGTACTTGTCGAATCCTTCTCAGTATTCTTTCTAACAACTTCGCCAGACCATTTGGGTTTGGCTTTGGAGCAAAGCCACGTTCCATACGAGTTTTGCTTCGCCTTCACCACTGCCGTAAGGTTTGTTCCAGTCTTGGCTGATGAAGCCCAAACGATTATGGATGCTCAGAAAGCTCGGGGGCTGGAGCTTGAAAAAGGAAACTTTTTGAAGAGAATAAGAAACTACATTCCAATTCTCATCCCCCTAATCATCAGTGCCATTCGCAGAAGTCTAGAGCTCGCAGAAGCTATGGAATCGAGAGCTTGGGGCGCCATCGAAAAGCGCACTAACCTGTACGTTTTGAAAATGAGAAAAGCTGACTATTTGCTAATCTTAGCTTCCATTCTTATATTGATAATCGGTGTTTACATACGGTATTATGTGCCTACACCGTCATTTTCAGACCTTTTAAAGCTGTAAGTCTCCGCAAAAACTCTTATTGTTAAACTAGCTGGCTACCACAAGATTTTTAATAAGTAAAAAAGTATGCCTCTCCCGGCGAAAAAGCTTGAAAATGCTGAAAGCCGCAGCCCGAGAACTCCTTGCTGGCGCACAAAAAGCCATAGAAGCACTAGATTCTGAACAAGTGGAAAAAATGTTGCAAATGATAATCGAAGCCCAAAAAGAGAAAATCTTCGTTGTAGGAGTGGGTAGAAGCGGATTTGTCGGCCGTTCCTTCGCGTTGCGTTTGATGAATCTAGGATTCAACGTATATTTCTTAGGCGAAACCATAACACCAGCCGGCGGAAAAAATGACTTGGTTATCGCCATCTCAGGCACCGGCATGACGAAGATGGTGCTAACTGCAAGCACGGCTGCAAAGGATATTAGTGCAAAGGTTATAGCCGTTACCACTTATGCAAAGTCTCCCCTAGGAGACATAGCAGATCACATTGTTGTTCTTACCGGTCGAACGAAGATGGGTTGGCCTAGAGAAGAAGACTATCTTTCAAGGCAGATTTTGGGCGAACGTGAACCTCTGAGCCCTCTTGGTAGTATCTTTGAAAATAACTGTACGATATTTCTTGACAGTCTTATTGTAGAACTTATGTATCGCTTAAATAAGACTGAGGAAGAATTAAGGCGGAAGCATGCGACAATAGAATAGAGGCGGATGCAATGCGAGCTAAATGGAAAAAGAAAAGAAAAAGGCGAGAGAAAAAGAAGCGACAGCGGCGAAGAGAGAGATACAAGTAATCCTTAGTTTTTTCGCTTAGCGCTTAGTTATTGAAAGAAACGAAATTTGTCTTCTCAAGGTCATGTATAAACTTCAGTACGTGCTCCAGCTTGGTTACGCTGTATTCCGCTGACACTGCTTTCGCAATCTCATAGACTGTGCGTTTTCCATCCATAAAGTTAAAGATTTCATACGTCTTCTTTCTAAAATCTTCGTCTTTCTTTCCAATCTCTTCATACAATTCATACTCTTTCTCGCCCAATGCTCTCTTCAAAGCGTCTGCGTTGAAAGTGCCTTTGAACAATCGTTTTGGGGTTAGACTTTTTGCCTCTCTTACTGCCTCAGTTTCTTCTAGTTGCACAGGAAGTGTAATGCCCGCTGTTTTCGTGGCGTGGGCCAAGGTTTCTTCGAATCGTGCAATTTCAAGTCGACCGTACTGTTTTACGTCTTTCACATATTTTGCGGTGAGGTTTTCAAACTCAGGACTGCTTCCCAGCCTTTCCGCCGATTTTACTGCCTTTTTTTCGCGCCAAACTAAATGCTCCATCTTGTTCTTGAAGTTGAACGCTGTTTTGGCAAGGTTTTTTGCTGACTCGTTGGGGTTTAGGTTTTTCCTCTTCTTGAACAAACCTGTAAATGCTTCCTTGCTTGCTTCTTGCAATCTAGCTATTCCTCCCAACCTTGCTAGATTTGCCATGAAAATCGCATCTTCAACTGTAGCGTTGGCAAGAGTTAAGGCAGCAACCGTGGCTATCCAGCCTACACGTTTTAAGCTGTTTTCGCTGACTTTGTCGATTGAATCCATGCTTGTATGGTAGTACAGGTCTGGCCACTGAAGCAACATAATGCACGGGACACTGAAGGTGGAGTCGTTGAATTCTGCATGGTCACTTCCACCGCTGAAGGCATTAATTGAATATCGGAATGTTGATGCTGAACCGAAGACTGTCTTGGGGTCGAACTCTTCCGCTGAGTGTTCTATGAGGCTGAAAACGTAATCGTTAAGGTATGATGGATTAGAATCTGGCGTCTTGTCTAGATTGAGTGTGGATTTGCAAAGCTCTTGATTTTGTCCTACCATGTCAAGGTTTATGCCCGCAACCAACTTGGATGCCAAATCTTGATGATGGTACAGATAGGCGATTGTACCGAAAGTTTCTGGCACCCAAAGAAATCGTATGGTTCTTGCCGGTTTTTCGATTTTGCCCGATTTTATCAATGTTTGTATGGTGCGGGCGATTTCCAGAAGTAAGCCGCTGCCTGAGGCGTTGTCGTTGGCGCTTGGTTTTGGGTGGCAAAGATGGGCAATGAGGAAGATTGTTTCATTTGGCTTTGAGCTGCCTTGTATTATGGTTGTTACTATGTCTAGGTTGCCTGGGAACAGTTTCGCGTCGACTTTAGCTTTTAACATAACAGGTTTGTCGCCGCTGAGTAAGGCTCGCAGGTGGTTTCCTTGTCGTTTGCTGAGCGAAAAGCCGAAAGTTACTTTGTCTTGTTCTTTTTTTGTAGGCCATATTGACTGGTAGGCATGAGCGTCGGGTATGTCAACGCTTTCTCGAACATTTTTCATCTCATGTGTTATGGTGTCTGTGATGACGCCGGCGGCGCCGTACTTGTAAACCGCTTGTTCGTGAACTTGTTTTGCTCTGCCAGTTGCTAAAACGAATTTGTCCTTTACATCTTTTCCCTCATAATGTTTAGGCTTCGTTCCTTCGCCTACGTCAACTAGCTCGGCTGTGATGCCTTCGGGTGGTGTGGATTTGCTGTAGGTGTGAAGACATGTAGGCGTGTCTTCGTATCTGATGATTAGCTTCTTTTTAGGTTCAACCAAGTGCAGTTCGGCGGTTTTGACTTCCCAGCCAATTGGAGAAGTATAGGTCCAATATTTTGTGGCGCCGTCAGAAGTGAATTGTTCGATTTTGGCATTTTCAAAACCGAGACTCCGCAGTGTGTCTCTGACGTATTCTGCAGCTTCGTGGAACGTTGTGGAGGCTTGAATTCGGTGGAAACAGGTGATTTGGGCTACGTAGGATTTAGCGACTTCTCCTGAAAGTTCATCTTTCACTATCTTTTCGAGTTCTGCTTTCACAGAAAAACCCTTCTATTGATTTCTTCATATGCACAGTCGCATGCTTAAGATTTTTGCAAAAAGAAAAAAAAGAAAAGAAAGCTGCTACTTCGGCCTCGTCATTTGTATGTCTTTTGCCAGAACATACGGCGACAAGGATGGCGGTTCGGCTTCAAGCCACCAATGCACATGCTGTCTTTCTTTTGACATGCCTGTGATTTGACTTAGTAACCTAAGAGCGTTGTCGCTTAGCCGCAAATCTTTCCATGACTGCTTGATTTCACCGTTTTCTATTAGAAATATGCCGTCTCTGGGAATTGTGGAAAAGTCTCCTGTGGCGTAGTTTTGGAATCTGGTATACCACGTGTTAGTCAAGTATAAGCCACGTTTCACTTCGCCAAAAAGCTCCTCTCTACTAATGTCGCCTGAGTCCATTTCAATGTTCCACGGTATCGGCTGTACCAATCCAGCGTTACCTGTTGTTTTGGTCTTGAAGATTTTTGCAGTTGACGTGTTGTGTAAATATGTTTTAAGCACACCGTGATCGATGAACACGTTTTCCTGTATAGGAAAACCTTCGGCATCAAAAACACGGTTGCTAACTGAGTATTCGGCAGGGTTGTCTCGCAATGTCACCATATCAGACGCGACTTTCTGGCCAAGTTTTTTCACAAACACTGACAATTGGATCATAACGCTATACGCAGATGCCATTGTACCCCAAGTGCCAAGCATTGAACCGAAAAACAGCGGGTCAAAGATAACATTAAACTTGCCCTCTTCTCCTTGTTTTGGGTTCTTAGCCAACCTTGCTATTTTGCCCGCTTTCTCTCCAGCTCTGAAAGGCTTGAAATCTCTCAATGAGGAACAGCATTCTACGCCGTGACCTGAGGCGTCAATCTGCGAAAAGGCTCTGATTGACAACTCGATTGCTGATCTTGCATCTTGGCCAGTTGGTCCTTCAGAAGAGGCAAGGTAAACGTCTTCGTACTTTGCGTAGAGGATTCCTCCCGTGTTTACCTCTACACCAGCTTCCTTCTTGGCGGCTTCTATGGCTTCGAATACGTATTCGGCAGGGTCTTCTAGTTCTTGCAGCTTTTTATCTGCTGTAGGTTTTAAGTAATTGAATGTACCCTTAGCTATTCCGCCGTACATCGGGTTTTCCTTCGAAACCTTAGCCAACTTGAATAACTGTTCCATGATTTTGTCTGTGTTTTGGAAGTTTCGAATTTGGGTTGCGACTAATCGTTTGTTCCATGTGAGGGCGACATCTGTTACGTAGTTGTTCCACGCCACAGCGATATCTATTTGGTTGTTACTGAATCGTGTCTGTCTGTGCCGTCCAAAGACGGTTTTGGCGAGAACTTCGTCTGCACCAAGGGCTTTTCCCTTCTTTACTATGGCTTCTGTTTTCGCTAATACTTCGCTCATTTTACGTACACCTCTTTCAAACGAATAACTGGACCACCCGCGTAAACAGGTATTCCCTGCATCGGATCACCTTTACCACATGTCGCGGCGTCAAATCCAACCTCCTTTGATATAGCATCGACACTGCTCCACCAATTCTTAGTCGTAGTTTCAATAATTGGTCTCGCAACAGGATGCTTCAATTCTCCATTTTCGATTAGGTATGCTTCTCTGCCTACGTAGCGTTGATTGAAACGTCTGTCATCGATGTTCCATTCTGTAAAAGACTTCATGTAAATTCCATGCTTTACGTCTTCGATGACTTCCTCTTCCGTCCAGTCGCCAGGCAGCAGAAAAGTGTTTGCCATTCGCACGATGGCTTCTCTAGCGTAGCTATTTGCCCTTGAAGAACCATTACTCCTCGTGTCAAGTTTAGCTGCGGTTTCTCTGTTCTGTAGGAACTCGTTTATTATGCCATTTTTGTACAGGTATCGTCGTCTTGCTTTGATTCCTTCGTCGTCGTATTCGTAATAACCGTGACTGTTTTTAACTGTCGGGTCGTCTACTATGGTTACTATGTCGTTGCCAATTCTGGTTCCTATCCAGAAGGGACCGCCGGGGTATATGAAGGAACGTCCTGCTTGGCTCATTTCACGTCCGAGTATGCGGTCTGCTTCTATTGGGTGTCCACAAGATTCGTGGGATGCGATGCCTGTAACTTCTGTTCCGCAAACCAAATCCATTTTTCCAGGTTTGACGACTTTTCCTTCTTTGACTAGTTTTTGCAGCACTTTGGCTTCATGCAGCATTGCCTCAGTCATCTTCCACTCGTCGAAAGCCTCCCATCCTCCACTGCGTCCAAACTGTTTGTAAGCTTGTTCTGGCTTGCCATTTTCAGCCACGGTTATGAAAGCAAAGGTTTCTATGTTTGGCACAAAAGATGAAATTGCTGAACCTTCAGAGTTTACAAAATATTTCTCTGTGAGGTTTATTGTGCAAGCCATTATTCTTCCAGGAATTTTTATTTCTTGAGACGCAAAGGTTTTGTCGACTTCCATCAACTCTTCTATCTTCTTTTCGGGTGGAATGTCTTCTATCTTCTTTTTCTGTTCGACACTCCATTTTGTTTCGACACCTTTTTCTTCTGCGAAGGTAATCTTGTCTTTGCGTCTTGCTATTGTGGTAAATTTGTATGCTGTGTCGACGACTGTTTTTGCTTCTTCTTTTGTCCATTTGTTGGTTGATGCAAAGCCCAGTCCGCCGTTGGCTAGTATTCTTACGCAGAATCCAGTGTCGATGGTTGAGACGAAAGCGTCTAGGACACCGTTTTTTATTACTAGTTCGTCGTGTTGTGTGCTGTGGGCTCTTGTTTCGGCATACTCAACTTTTTTGCTTCGTGCATAGTCTAGCGCGTAGTCCACTAGGTCTTTATCCAAGGTTTTCACCTTCTGTAGCACTTAGGAATAAGCCCTCTCATAAGATTTTGCATGGCATTTTTAAGGCAAAATAGAACAAACCATGTAACTTCATAAGCCATGTAATGAATAGGTTGATTCTGATTCAGAATCCTTACCCCTTCTTCATAACGATTATTGCCCCCACAAAACAACCTAGACACAAAGTTTCACTCGGCGAAGGAACAACCATTGCTCATAAAGTTAGCTAAAACGCTGATGTTCTTGCCGCTGCTAACGTGTATTCTAGCCTCTTCGCTAGCTATTGTAGCTTCGGGTCTCATCTACGAGAACGATTGGACCTTTACCTACATCAATGAGCCGCCCTACGGCAACTGGACTTTCACACGCAGACCAGCCGCCCCCATGCAGATTAACGAGTCTCAAATTCAAATCGGCGCTAACTGGACATACGTCTATAATTTAGCCGCAAACCACACGTATCACGTTTACTGCTATGGCGACTGGATAAACGACGGCTCCACGCCCGAAACCGACTACGACATATATGTCTACAACCCCAAAGGAGAATTAGAAGGCTACCACACCGAAGCAGCTGGACTGCCTGAACATTTAGGAACAACCATAGACCAGCCATTCTTCTCGCCAAAGCATTCGGGCAACTACAGCTTTGTCATCCGAAACGACCCTCGAGAAAGTCAAGCTGCCCAACCTGCTACACTCATGGCTATTGAACATGTTAAACCAAATATTTGGCACAGCCGCTTCATTGAAGGAAAACAAGGCAACACATCTGTTGAAAACACAAGCTGGGCATACGAGTTCACCACCAACAGCGAACGCATCGAAATTCAAGTTCAGGTGCCTGACACGCTTGACATGTACGAGGCAAGGTTGTATCTTATGGCGAATCCTTCAAGCAAGAACGGTGAACTGTTGAATGGTACTCCCTTAGCGTGGGAGCATGGACTCTACGGCGAAGTGAGCGGTTCTTTCGGCGGCTACAACTTAGACAGTGAAGGTTTCAGAGGAGATGTCTATGCGAGCTGCGAGTATTTTGGGCAAGATATGCTAATCAACCACACAACGTCTTATGATGGGGAAAGCCTCTATCACCTTGTCATCATTGGCGAGTTCGGCGCCGGAAATGTAAGTTTCAGAGTTAAGACAAACTTTGGCGGTTCGGTGTTGAAATTGGCAACTCCTATTCAAATGGTTTATCCTAACAACGAAACAACTATCACCGCTGTTTCAAACAACTCCTACATTCAACAAGCCTTCCTCTACTATTCCATTGACAACTGGAACACATCTAGTTTTTCTGAAATGCTGGTCAGCAATCGCACCTGCAACGGAACGATTCTTGGTCAGGAGGCTGGCGTAATGGTGAATTATCGTGTGGACGCCTTTGATCTTCTTGACAACATGATGAACATTAACGGAAGCTACATAGTAAAGTATCCTTCTTACATAAACTTCACTCTAAGCAGCGAAGCTATAACATTTGGAGAAAACATGTCAATCAACGGCTTTATAAGACCCATAACAGAATCTGCAAATGCAAGTGTAAAACTAATTTTCACAGCTTCAAATGGATCAACATTCGCACAATATCGCTACATACAGAACGGCAATTTCTCAGCTAGCTTTAAACCATCCTTCCTCGGTTCTTGGAGCGTCCAAGCACAGTTTATGGAGAATCAGGTGATGTATGAATCCGTCAGCGATACCTTGCAGTTCGTCGTCGTAGAGCCTTCTTTTATGGTTAAGTATTCGATGTATATTTATGCGGGTGCCGGCGCAGCGGCTATAGTAGTTGTTGTGGTTATGATTCGACGAAGAAGACAATAGCCACGATTATCTCACACACGTTTTTAGTTGCCTAGATAAAGCTTTAAGCTAAACAGTGGACACAAACAAAACAACAAGGAGACACAGGGGATGGCTAAACATCTGTCTTCAAGCATGTATTTCATGCAAGGAAACGAAGCCCTAGCTGAAGCCGCTATCATCGCTGGATGCCGATTTTTCGCAGGCTATCCCATTACGCCAGCCAGTGAAATCGCTGAGCATTTGGCGAAGCGTCTTCCACAAGTGGGCGGTATCATGATTCAGATGGAGGATGAAATAGCTTCGATAGCCTCTCTGATTGGAGCAAGCTGGGTGGGCGCTAAGGCGATGACGGCAACTTCTGGTCCTGGTTTCAGCCTCATGCAAGAAAACATCGGATACGCGTTCATGACCGAAACTCCATGTGTTATAGTTGACATCCAAAGAGCTGGACCAAGCACGGGGCAAGCTACGAAATGTGGTCAGGGTGACGTTATGCAGGCTCGTTGGGGTACGCACGGAGACTATGCTTCAATTGTGCTGTCTCCGAATTCGGTGCAGGAAATGTTTGACCTAACCGTGCGTGCTTTTAATCTGGCTGAAGAATATCGCACACCTGTCATTCTGCTAGCTGATGAAATCGTGGCTCACATGAGAGAACAAATGTTTATGCCGCCTCTGGAAAAAATAGAGATTGTTAATAGAAAGAAGGCGAAGCCTGGCGACGAATCGTTCTTTGGCGGTGAAGAAGTTCCTCCTATGCCGTCTGTAGGTGAAGGCTATAACATAGCAGTGACAGGTTCGACTCATGACGAGTTTGGAATGCGTTTCACAGCCAACCCAGAAGTCCATCGCAATCTTGTAACTCGGCTTGTAAGAAAAGTTAGGAACAACGCTGAATTGCTGATGGATTTTGAAGCCTTTAACGTAAATGATTGTGAAGTCGGCTTCGTTTCTTTCGGATGCACATCTCGTGCAGTTTATGAAGCGTTAGAAATGGCAAGAGATAAAGGGATTAATGCTGGTTTTATTAGGTTGAAGACGATTTGGCCTTTTCCAGAAAGAATTGTTCAAACGATGGCGCAGAAAGCCAAGGCAATTATTGTGCCAGAGATGAACTTGCAGCAGGTTTTCTTTGAAGTGCAAAGAGTTGTTAATGGCGCTACAGAAGTTATCCCCGTCAACAAGATTGGCGGCGAAGAGATGTCAACGCCTGAAGAACTCTTTTCTGAAATCGAAAGGAGCGTGTAAAACCGTGAGTGAACCCTTTTCCAGCAAAAGCTATCTAAGAGGCATAGAATTTCCCTTCTGCGCAGGATGCGGCGGCACGACAGTAGCTACGTGTTTCCTTAGGGCTGTCCATGAGCTTGGCCACCGAGACCTTCAAGGATTTGTCTTCTGTAGCGGCATCGGCTGTTCTTCGTGGATTCCTTCCCCACACTTTGAAGCAGACTCCATCCACACGACGCATGGGCGAAGTATACCGGTTGCGACGGGTGTTAAGCTCATGCGACCTGATTTGAAGGTGGTTGTTTTTGGCGGCGATGGCGACATTGTAGGAATAGGTTTGAGCCATTTGATCCATGCGGCGAGAAGGAACTTGGATATTACCGTGATTATGGTAAACAATATGATCTACGGCATGACTGGAGGGCAGGTGGCAGCGACAACTCCCTTGAAGACGAAAACTACCACCACTCCTTACGGCGGCTTTGAACGTCCTTTAGATGCTGTTCAACTTGTCGTCTCCGCAGGCGCATGTTATGCAGCACGCTGGACCACAGCGCATATAAATCAGCTAAAGGGAGCCATTAAAAAGGCGTTGACCACAAAGGGCTTCGGCTTCGTTGAAGTAGTCAGTCAGTGTCCAACTGCTTACGGTCGCCGTGCTGGGTTCAAAAACGCTGGAGAGATGCTGCTGTGGCTAAAAAAGCAAAGCGTGAAGATTGAGGATGTTGAAAGGCTGACTAGAGAAGAACTGGAGGATAAAATAGTTGTCGGCGAGTTCATTCACCAGACTCGCCCAACCCTAACCGAAATGTTTCAGACAGTGTTGAAAGAGGCGAAAAAGCGATGAGTAGAGTCGAAGTGCGAATCTGCGGACTTGGAGGACAAGGAGTCGTGCTGGCAGGCCAAATACTTGGTCGTGCTGCAGTGTATGACGCAAAAAACGTGGTGCAAACCCAGAGCTACGGATCTGAAGCTAGAGGAAGCGCCGCAAAAAGCGAAGTAATAATCTCAACCAAGAAAATAGGCTTCCCAATGGTGAGAAAATGTGACGTTCTTGTGGCAATGAGCCAAAGCGCTCTTGACATGTACGTTAAAGACTTGAAAGAAAACGCCACTCTCCTAGTCGACAAAGATTTGGTTGAACAAATCCCCGAAATTAAAGCCCAAGTTCACAGATTACCAGCAACCAAAATTGCTGAAACACAACTGAAGTCCAAAATGTACGCAAACGTCGTAATGCTTGGCGCACTAACAAAGATAACCAACATAGTAAGCAAAGAAGCCATGGAAAAAGCTATCACGGCCAGCGTCAGAGCAGGCACTGCAGAAACAAACTTATACGCATTCAAAAAAGGCATCGACCTATAAAACACGCCTGTTTTTACCACAAGATCACAAGCAGCACATATTCAGTGTCTTTTTGCCAAATTTTGGGTTTTCTCCACCTCTTAACACTTTTTCGCGTTCCTCAAACTCGCATTATGTCTCGTTGAATCTCGGCGCTCGCCCAACTTGTTCTGTGTTGTGATGTATCCTCACGAAAATTACAGGGCACCTCGGGCTTCTGCACTCGTATTCTGCCTTTTTCCAATGTTTCTTCATCAGTTTTCCGCATTGGGGACATTTAATGTTCTTTATTTTCTTACCTCGAGCCATCAACTGTCGCCTCAAAACCTGCATTTTCACATTTAGGGCATTCTTTTATATAGGACATCCAGTTTCTTCAGCCTTTGCCCAAGGTTTTCGACGCCTTCGTAGATTTCTTCTTCCTTTTTTGCGCCCACACACACAATCTTGCCAGCGGAGAATATTAGGAAAACTACCTTTGGGCTTTCCATTCGGTAAATCGCGCCTGGAAACTGCTCCGGTTCGTACATGAGGTTCCCACCCACGTGAGCTCGCTCACACAATGCTTCAAGATCAACCGGTCCGCCGAGGTTTCCAGAGGCAACAATATTCTGAATCTTTATTTCAGGCTTTCCGATAATGATTATGCCAACTGCTCTTAATTCTCTGGCAACCTTCAAGATCGCCCTTCTAGCATTCCTCTCTGATTTGGCGCCGGTGCACACCATTCTTCCCGTTTTGAATAAGAGCGTACACGTTTTCGGCTTCTTCAGCCTGAAGGCGAGTCCAGGAAAAACTTTCGGTCGGTAGTCGACGTGTGGAAAAGCCTTAACTACGGCGTCTAGGTCTATTGGTTGATCAAAAGCAGCTGATGCCACGACATTTTGAATGTGAATTTCCCTATTTTTATCTTTCAAGAGGCTTCCATCCTCACGTCACTCCATGTCCCTTACGTAAGAAAACACGCGAAACGATAACTGTTTCGGTTTATCTTAAGAGGTCTTCATTGAGGTGCTACAGTATTCCGGCTGCACGCAACACTTAGATCTCAGGTCAATCACAAGCACCCTAGCCTTGCATACAGCTGATAGAGGGTATCGAAGAGACCGATAACCTTAAGGCTGAAATCACATTGGAAAAGGCACAAATGTTAATAGACTCAGGCATGGCTTTTGAAAACGTGACTCTACACAAGCTTTCAAGAAAAGGAATACGTGGAAACCATGTTAGAAAAATCACCTAAAACAATACTAGCGGGACACTTTCTCTATGAGGATACGTTAATTGAAGACACATTTGCCGAAATGTTCGGTATGTGGGTAGGAAGGATTTTAATTACTGCGGAGAATCAGAAATGGGCTAACACAGCGGCTAAAACTGCTACTGGTTTTGCTTCCTCAATTATCATGTCTCCAGCAGAGGCTGGAATAGAAAGAGTTGTGCAGCCAGCGAATACGCCAGACGGAAGAGCGGGAGTGTTGATTCAAATTTACCACAGAACACGGTTTGACTTGAAGGCTCAGATGATTCTCAGAATTGGCCAGTGTATAATGACTTGTCCAACTACTGCGGCTTTTGATGCGTTGCCCGAAGCGAAAAGAAGACTAAAGGTAGGGCGGAGTCTTCGTCTTTTCGGAGACGGATTTCAGAAAAAAGATGTCTTAGCGGATAGGAAAGTCTGGCGTCTTCCAGTTATGGAAGGCGAATTTATGGTGGAAGATAAGTTTGGCGCTGCAAAAGCAATTGCTGGGGGAAATTTAATAATAATGGCTCAAAACAGCACAGCAGGTTTACAGGCGGCGGAAAAGGCTGCAGAAGCTATCAATAAAAACACTAAAGAGGTGATAATGCCTTTTCCAGGAGGCATCTGCAGGGCAGGGTCTAAAGCAGGCTCGATTAATTATAAGCTTAAAGCGTCTACTAACCATCCTTTCTGTCCAAAACTTAAAGAGCTAGTGGCAGATTCGCAGGTACCTGATGGTGTCAGATGCATTTACGAAATTGTCATCAACGGGCTTGACTTGGATGTTGTGAAGAAAGCGATGGCTGAAGGGATAAAGGCGGCTGTTAAAATACCTGGCGTAGTTAGAATTTCTGCTGGAAATTACGGCGGAAAACTTGGTCCTTATCACGCTTATCTTAAAGAGGTTCTCGGATTAAGCTAACTTAGAGCCTCCAACTTCTCGATACTCTGCTATCTTGCTGGCAATGTTATTAAAACAACTGTAATATTACCAGAATATTTAAATGGGTTCCCTAACTGTCAACGCTCTCACTGGTCTAGGCTGGTTTTATGTATTCTCTACCCTTTCCTTCAAGCGAACCCACCAAAACCCTGTCATACCTTCTACCTGTGCGATTGTCAACAACGTGTTCAAGTTTTCCCTTAACCTCAATTGTCTCGCCTTTCTCTGCAAGACTGTCATAGAGTCCTTCGTAAGAAACCACTTCTTCAACGTTTACCTCGACATCTCCTTCAACCTCAACCTCTCTAACCCCATAAACGGCAGGGAGAAACACGCTGTCTTCACAGTCGGCAACAACCGCTCTCACAGTCACCATCCCAGCGGGATGATATGCCTTGTCACCATAGCTTTCTGTCAGCTCTTCTTCCAGCTTTATGGGATGCACAGAGAAAAAAGTGTCGTCAAATATGCCAATGTTCCACTTTCGCTCATAAATCCGCTCTGCTTCAGCTAAACTAATTGGATGATTACGTGTTTTGTTCATATACCAATTCCTAAGTTTTTCTCTTCCAAAACGTTTAACCCCAGAGTTACCAGTCAGATGCGCTTTGGTTAAGGCGTTTTTCACTGCGTAGCTATTTTCCGCTCCATACACGGTGATGTCCATGTCAGAAAAAGCAGGATTGTGAATGTCCAGCAGTATTGAACCTGTAACGCCAAAATTATCAGCTGGAACAGCGCTTAATTTGGCTAGTAAGGACACGAAACGGGCAACTTTTCCTTGCAAAGAGTCAAGATGTGATTTCTTGAAAAGCTTTGCCAGCTTCTCATCAGGCTTAAGGTGCTTCACTACATGTTTCTGTGGAACACCAGTCATTGTAATGTTATAGGCTGAAGAGAAGAACAAGTATTGAGGATAAGCATTTTTTAAAAGGTCAAATGTTTCCAACAAGTTTGAAATCGTGTATACTCGCATTACACGCTTAAATCGGTTTTTTCCCTTCCACCATTTTCCCTTTGAGTCGGGCGAATATTTGAGATAACTAATTACACGGTCAGTGGGATGATATGGACCCACAACACAGAAGAGAAAGCCTTCTTTTGTGCTTAGAAAATCGCGATCTCTGAAGCCTCGTTCCTCCAAAATCTTCACCCTGCTAGCACCATAAAGTCTAAGGGTTTGCCGCCTAAAAGAAGCCTAAAAAACGTGTCCCCATTTTTCCTTTGCACTTCCTCAACTTTTCCCTGCGCAATCACTGTTTCCCCTTTTCTTGCCTGTTCGCAAAATCTTCCTCGAAAAGACACAATTTCCGTCACAGTTCTTTCACATTTTCTTTCAAGCGCCTGCACGTTCTCAACAGAATAGCGACAGGGCGTAAATATGGCTTCAGAATCATCCGAAATCACTGCCTTTATTTTCGCATAGCCAACTTTTCTGTAAACTACATCGCCGTAGTGTTCTTCGACTTCGTTCCAATTTTTTACGCATCGGATATAAAAGTCGCGTTGCAGAAACTTGCCTTGCAAAACTTTTCTACGCTCCGTTACCAAAAAGTCTTCAAAGGGCATTTCTGTGTCTTGTGAACGAAAATTGTAAAGAAGGCTTAGTCCCTCTTGCGTAAACGCTTTTATTGCGCTTTTTCCATTTCTCGTCACCGATTTTAATGTCCTGTAGATTTCGCGGCAGTTTTTCTCTCCATAGACTATCAGGTCTATATCTGATTTGGGTGTATGCAACTGTGCTAGAAGAGAGCCAGAGATGCCGAGCTTATTCGAAGGAACATCTGAGTGGATATGCAACAACTCAGCAAACTGCAAAGCATCTTCTTCTAACTGGTCTAACTGGTGACTATTACGAAGTTCCTGTAGACGATTGACTGGATTATAATAATTTCTTATGTCTTTTTTAGGGACTTTGCAAAGGCGTTCATCAAAAACGAGATCAAAGACTAAATAGCGGGGAAACCGTTCTTCGAGAAGCTCGTAACGTTCGGAAAGAGCGTAAATCTTTCTATAAGCAATGCCTCTTCGTTTTCGGTTTCCATGAGGGTCTGGAATGAAACGGGGAAAAGCAACTATTTTGTCTGGAGGATGAACTAAACCCTTAACGTCAAAAATCCACTTTTTCCTTGTTTGGATTAAGTCACCTTCTCTAGATCTTACTTCCAAGAATTATCCCTTTAACAATGCAAGAAAATTAGTATTTTTGGCTTTCCATTTTTGTTTGAAGAAAATCAACAGCTAATACTCTAGTACCTCTTCTTTTCAGAGCCAAAAGAACTGCTGTACCTATGATAGCCCCTGCAAGACAGTTCAGAAAATCTGCTATAGCATAGTATAAAGTAAGTGGCGCCCAAAATGGATACATCTCGGGTGTTCCCCAACCCAGAATCCAAACAGCAATGTTATTGCTAGTGGCAACTTCTCCACCAATTCGAGCAATCCAAGCTAAGCACCAGAGAGCTATGGGTAACCTCTTTTCGTCTCTTGTCCGTATCGAGTCAATCAGCCATTTACGTATTGGAGGTGTTGCAATCAGAATCAGCGCAAGCCAGGATTGCCACGTTATAATAGGCATGGCTTCATACCAAGCAAATGGATGTGCAAACCAAACGATCATTTCCAATCCGAAGATTAGCGTCGCTTCTTTCCATCGATTGAATAGGACAAGTCCGCTCATCAAAGCTCCTAATGTAGGACTCAGAAAAGTGAATAAGCCTATTGATGTTGCAGGATTTACGAAGGGAACTAGCCAGCCAAAAATAAAACCAGAAATAGTGCCCCACAGAGGACCCAGAAGCGGTGCCGTAAGACTGGAGAAAAGAATACTCGATAAAGTGATTTGTGCAGGCGTTCCAAAAATGGGGTAAACAGGTACAATTGCAGTCCCCAACATTAACGCGACCCAAATTGATATAAGCGCAATAAAAACTGCATTTGTAACATATTTTCTGTTCATTTTCTCCACCTGTGTAGTTTTGTAAATTGCTGTGTACTTTTTTACACAACGTTAATAAAACTTCTTCTCCATGTCTTAAAAGAGGTAGTCTTTTGCACCAAGATGTGCGCAGAACAGCAAAGCATGTTTCCAGCTGCCTCCAATTAGCCATCCTTTTAGAAGTTAGCGCACACAAGCCTGGCAACGTTAGCAGAACAGCAGATTTTCAGAATACCCAGTATGAACATTTTTTGGCTTCTGCAGTAGCTGTCGAACCCAGTTTTGCACGCGCTGCTGAGCGGGGTATCATGTTTTCTGCAGGAAAAATTGACTTAAATGAGATAGGTGTTGGAGAAATCATAAAGGATGCAGTGGTAAACATCGATGCTTGGCAACACGGAGGCAACACGTTGCTGGGCGCGATTCTTTTGCTTTCTCCGATCGCTGCTGCAGCCGGAATGACATTGACGGAGGGCGAAGAGTTTTCCTTTTCCAAACTAAGAGAGAACATAAAATTGGTCGTAGAGTCTACCACGCCCTCGGATGCTGTAGCTGTTTATGAAGCAATTAACATAGCTAATCCTAATGGTTTGGTTGATAAGGCTCCAACTCTAGATGTGAACGACCCAAGCTCGAAAAAGAAAATCCTCGAAGAAAATGTGACCCTCTATGAAGTTTTCAAAATTTCCGCGCCTTACGACTCAATTTCAAAGGAATGGGTGGAAAACTATCACATAACTTTTGAAACGGGTTTACGTTATTTCACTCAGCAACTCAAGGAAACAAACAATCTAAACAGTGCAATAGTTCACGCGTTCCTTAAGGTTCTTTCAACAGTTCCTGACACCCTTATTGCTCGAAAGGCTGGCTTGGATAAGGCGAAAGAGATCTCTGAGAGGGCGGGAGAAGTATTAAGATTAGGTGGTTTAACAACGTCCTTTGGTAGAAAAAAGCTTTCTGTCTTCGATAGAGAATTGCGTGGACCAACTAATCAGCATAATCCAGGAACAACTGCAGACATTATAGCCGCGGTTCTAGCCGTAAGCGTTCTGAACGGTTATCGTCCATAAAGCCGTTTTATGCACGCATGGACATACTATCTTTGTTTTCTTCTATTCTTTCCCATCCTGCTGCTGCCAAAGTTCCATCTAAGTTTTCAGAAAATTTCCTTTTTTCCTTAATTCCACACCGTAAACATTCCCTTTCAGAGAACACATATTTTCGGATTTCTTTTTTTATTCCTAGAACAAAGCCTGGCTCTTTCCAAGTAATAAGCACTTGTTTTCCATAGTTTTTCCATTTGTGTAGTCCTAATTTGCACCATAGGCTAGGCAATTACTGCATCCTCAATTTACATGAGATTTTGGTCGAATAAAAACTCTTGTTGCGTTTTTTATAATTACTTTTTCGTGAAGTTTGCGGAGATGCCCTCACCACGAAACTCTTTTAATTTGAGACAGTTCTTTTAGATGCATCAACAACGTGGATGCCACTATGACTGTTATTGCAGTGATTGGAAGAAAAAATTCAGGCAAAACAACAACAATAGAGGCTCTAGTTAAAGGCTTAACAAAACGAGGATGCCGTGTTGCCACTATAAAACATGTTTCTGAACCAAGCTTCACAATGGATGTTGAGGGAAAAGACACGTGGCGGCATGCGCAGGCAGGAGCACAAACAGTGGTGGTAGTTGCGCCTGGAGAATTGGGATTCATAAAGAAAGTTGACACGACAAATTTGAGTCTTCAAGAAATTATCAGAAACTGCCAAAACGACACAGACATGGTTGTCCTTGAGGGTTTTAGAAATCTGGTTGAACATGAGCCAACAGTACTTAAAATAGTAGCTATCAAAACTTTTGAGGAGGCTGTGGAAGCATCAAAGCGTTTCAAACCAATAATTGCATTTACAAGTTCTGCAGTTTTGACCGCAAAAAGGTTAAGCATACCTGTTGTAGACGTTCTAAAAGAACCTGAAAAACTTGTGGAAATTGTTGAGAGAAAAATTAGGCTTTAAGAGACAAGTGGAGATATCTCCACTATTTCCCGCAAATCCCATCTTTTTTGTGTGAAGATCTCTTCTCAGAAACACAATGTCAACTACTTAGCCCACGATTTCGAAGACGCTCATGTTCCCAAGCCTCGAAGTCAGCGGGAGGATTGACAATCTCGCTTTCAGGCTTCTTCTCCAGTCTCGCTACACCATTTGGGCATCCTGTGACGCATAAGCCACAGCCAATGCACTTCTCGCGATCCACAGCTGACACTCCTCCTCCGTCTGAGATGGCGTGTACCTGGCATCTCTTCCTACATATTCCGCATCCTAGACACTCGTTAGGGTCAATTACGGCATAATAGTTGGCGTAGGCCACTGAATTCTCAATGCCCCAATCAGTTATTCCTCTGAGAATGCCGCAGCAACACCCACAACAATTACAGACATAGCCGAGCCCTTTCATCACGTTGCTAACCGTATGCACAAGGCCCATCTCCTCTGCCTTATCGAGAAAAGCCAGTGCTTCCTCCTTCGAAATATCATCCTCACTCGGTTGTCTCTCGGCTGAAGAGAAGCTAAGGCAAGTCCTCAAGGGAAAGTCACACCTACGACCAATGTGATCCTGTTGCACTCTGCAGATGCAGTCACTCAAACGAAATGTTTTGGAGCTCAAGAGAATCGCTTTCACGTCGTCATACGGGAGAATCCATTCAGACTTGATTGCCTTCTGAGCCGGGACAACACGGTGCAGAGCTGGTTGTGGCTTCATAATTCCAACAGCTCCACCATTTGCCAAGTACTCTTCGACCAAGTGAGCTAACTCGTGATCCATACTTTCCCGCTGTGATTCGTAGATGCCCACGACAAAAGGTGCCAGCCTAAAGAATAGCTTATCACCTTCTTTACAGCTCCACAAAAGTCCTCGTTTCGCCATCTTCCCCAACCGTGCTTCTGCATCTTCAGATGAAAGCCCAATGCGCTCAACAACAACCTCAAGTGACTCCATAGAGCTAGTTAGCTGACTTGCCACTGAAGCCTCCTGAGGGGAGAATATCTTCTTCAGAACTCTTATCTCCACGTTTGAAGGGGTTCTGGGAAAGCCGTTGGGAAGTTTGTTCAAAGCTTCCGCAAGTTGCTCAAAAACCTGATTGCTCAATATATCCGCTCCATCAGAAGTTATCGTACATCGAGCCTATTTAATGCTGACTCACAGCTTGCATGGGATTTGAACCCCGAACCCAACATTTCTTCTACAGATCTGTAATCAGAGGTATTTTTTTGTAACTTCTTCTGCTCTACATTCTTCAAATGCGAAAATCCTAACTTTTGATCCGATGTTTTCTCCCCAGCTCCACTGCTTATACATCTGGGGCTCATTCCATCTCCTTTCTGAAGGATCAACATGAATCCATTCACCCATAAATTTGACCTCCGCCCATGCGTGTTTGCCAGTCCAGACAAGACCGCTACAATCAGCAGCGACAACCAATCTGCACTCATAACCATGAGCCAAACAAGCGGCAACATAAAGAATACTGAATTCCCCACATCTTCCTTTGCCAAATTCTTTAATCTCAAGCGGATCTGTATGTCTTTGCTCTTGTGGAAAACTTTCATTGAAAGGCACGAAGTCAAGGTTTCCACGTACCCAATCGCAGATCTCTGTGAAATTGTAGTCTCTTATGAACCAACTTCTCACTATGACTTTCTTTGATGGGTCATTACAATTGTTCATTATTTCTAAGTAATAGTTCTCGTATGCCATTGGTTGGAGATATAGAACATAGACAGCTAGAACGCTAAGTATGACAGAGAATACAATCAGAATGATTGCGATTATTTGATGTAGTTTTCTCATTCTGGTTAGTACCTATTCTTTGGTTCCAGAAAATTCTTTCGTGCACATCGGAATGCTCGTGGCAAGAGTCAGACATAGCATTCTTGTAGCAGCTTTTCTATTTCAGAGTAGTTCTTCTGCTTTGCCAGTTCTTGTATATGGTCAAGTCTTTTGATCAATTCCTTTTTAGCCTTCCCTTTGGTTGCTTCGTGGAAAGGCAGTCTAACAGCATCTACTTCACCTTGCTTTCGGACAATAGATTTTTGATCCAAAGGCGTCAACTCAACCTGTCGTTGGCTTGACAAAGTAATAAGACCAATGCTCGACCGTCATAGTATAGAGGGGAGAGAAGGTCGAAAGTTCTAATCTCAAAGGTGTCAGCTCCCTGAGAATTTCACATAACATGAGCGCGCGCGGATGAATGCCCTACTTTGCTATCCTATTTTCGTTCTCTGACTTACCCAAATTTTCACGTATCGGTTACAGTGGAGATGTCTCCCGAAGTAGCCCTATCCATTGTGTGACTTCCACTCTATGCAATGTACTTCGCAGTTTATGAGATCCTATGGAAGTATCTTCTAGTCTTTCTCCATTCCCGACAAGATTGTCTGTTTAGACCACGCCCTGTTCTCCCTATCGGAAGGTTGAAAAGTGGAAGGCTGTGTGTGGGGATTAAAATTTAACGTAAACATTATTTATTCGCTCGCTTAATAACCATGAGCGGATGATATTGTTCATCCAGAAAATAACTGATCTGATTACGAAAATCGACCGTGGAATCATAAAAATCAGAGACGGAACTTTCCAGGGACTTCCTGAATGTAATCGAAGAGGAACTACATAATAGAGAACTTACGCAGCAACGGAAATATAAAAAAGATTGGAGTGTAGAGGAATGGCTGATACCAACACATACCAATCCCGGTTTACTCTACGCATGACGGCACTATATTTCGTATTAACATTTGCAATAACTTGGGCAATATTGATTCCAGCGCTATCATCGGTGCCCGAAGAGAGTCTAACACCTTTTTTCGTTCCGGCAGCCTTTGGGCCATTCCTAGCAGCAATCGTTGTGATGGGAATATACCGGGGGCGATCTGGACTTATTCAATGGTTACGCCAAGTCTTCAAAATACGCATTCCGATCGTTCTGTATCTAGCTGGCGCGTTCTTCCTTCCTATTGGCATTGGAGCATTACACTACAGTCTATACTGGGTTCTAGGAGGAAGGTCAGACTTATCTGCAGCAATGCCCTGGTCCTATTATCCCATTAACTTGTTGTTGGTTACTTTGTTACTTGGTGGTAATGAGGAGCCTGGATGGCGAGGGTTCGCATTACCCGCTTTGCTTGAGCATTTCCACCCTGTGCCTGCCTCTTTGATCCTAGGACTTTTCCATGCAGCGTGGCACCTCCCTGTCATGAACTATTACGATACAACTTTTGGATGGTATCTGTTCAATTTGATTCCTCTTACGTTCATTCTCAATCGGCTGTACCTCAAGTCGAATCAGAGTGTTATCCCAGTTATGCTTCTACATTCAGGTACAAACGTGATTTCCAATTTTATTCCGACGCCGGGAGATGTGCTTCAGGGACTCGGCACTTGGTTTTTCCTTAGAGGAATCGTCTATTGGGGTATGGCCATCGTTCTTTTAATCACAACAAAAAGCAGACTGGGCTATGATGCAACATATTGTTCGAATGCCTAGTTACCTTCAAACTGATAAGAGTGAATAAGTAGATGCAAATGGGCAAGCAATACTGGCTAATAGATAAGCCTAACTGGAGAGGCGGTGGGCACCGCAACTTCATAAAATAGAAAACCCACAATCCCCTTTTTTATTCTGCTGTTTCACGTATGTTCAAACAGGTCTAACCTTTTTCCTTGCTCTTCACCTTTTTGTAGTCGTCATTAAGATCGCGTGTGCAGGCAAGTCGAAGTTTGAAAATATTGCTTATAAATCTCCAGCACCTCATTGTTAGAGGGATTATTTCTATGGCTAAGGCCCTATATTTGGAGGATAGTTACCTCCGAGAGTGTGATGCTACTGTTGTTTCAGTGAAAGATGGTAAATACATAGTCTTAGATCAAACTATTTTCTATCCTAAGGGTGGAGGACAACCGTGGGATACTGGGAAGATCACGAAAGGTGATGAAGTTTACAATGTTGTTTATGTTGGCAAGTTCTCTGGGGAGATTTCTCATGAGGTTGATCATATTGGTTTGGAATTCGGAGATAATATTCATTGCTTTTTGAATTGGGATAGGCGGTATAAGCTTATGCAAGCACACACTGCAGCTCATGTATTTGCTTCTCTTCTATACATTGGCACAGGGGCACTTATCACTGGAAATCAGCTTGAGGAAGACAAGATCCGTTTTGATTTTAGCCTTGAAAAATACGATCGCGAGATACTTGCAGAGTATATTGGGAAGGCTAATGAACTTCTTGGGAAAGATATCCCAGTAAAATGGTATGAGATACCAAAAGATGAGGCTATGAAGATTCCAGGCATCGTGAAAATGGCAAAAGCTCTCCCTCCAAATGTTCCTAAACTCCGCATTGTCGAGATAGTCGGTTTGGATAAACAGGCTGATGGA
>Ga0224501_10000226_pt1 | contig 51438 bp, 53 predicted proteins | sample SF_Oct11_sed_USG_4_FD_169105 | JGI IMG/M metagenome (GOLD analysis project Ga0224501, IMG submission 169105) | Sediment microbial communities from San Francisco Bay, California, United States - SF_Oct11_sed_USGS_8_1 | ecosystem: Environmental > Aquatic > Marine > Sediment | place: USA... | reverse complement strand
ATACCTGCTCGGAATCCGAAAGATCCCCATAATGAAGAAAAAGTCGCGCGTAAGGCTCATGCGGATCCACATAAATGTGGTCAATCCTCGCAGTATTAAAAGTACTAGCTCTTCGAATGATCCCATGCACTTCATAACCTTTAGAGAGCAAGAACTCTGCTAGATACGAACCGTCCTGCCCCGTTATTCCAGTGATAAGAGCTTTTTTCATCAAATCACACGTAAAATTTTCGAAGTTTTCATTTCAATGCGTAATACTGGAATTATTCTTTATTGTTCGTTTTCTTTGTAAGCCGCGAGATCGCATACAACGTTATGGCTGTTGATAAGGTGAAGAACCCGATTAATATGAATGCGATAGAAGCCAACGCAATATTTGTTACTATACGATGTTCCGCAGCGTAAATCTGTAGCATCCAGACTCCGAAAACAACTCCAGCTATTAGGCATATTATCCCAGGCATTCCCAACAGCATCAAAGGCTTATCTTCCACTACAAGCTTAACGATTGACATTATGACATCGGCTCCATGCGTTATCGGATTGCGCGTAGAATTCTCCACAGCCGTGCCATAATCGCACGTTGCCGAAACTTCCCGAATCCTTAACCCTTGTTTTTTGGCATTGATCATAATCTCAACGCTTACGCCCATGCCGTTCTCTAACATGATTAATTTTTCTAGGGATTTACGGTTGTATGCTCTGAATCCGCTTTGCGCGTCCCTAATGCGATGCTTTGACGTGTTATTAACAAGTCTTGTGATGAATTTTATACCTGCTCTTCTGTACCATGGCATAGTATACGCCGACCGCTCATCAACAAGTCTTGAACCTATAACTATGTCTGCCTTATCTTCAACTATAGGCTTTATTATCAAAGAAATCTCACTTGGATAATGCTGTCCATCGGCATCCAGAGTAACCAAAACATCGGCATCCAACTCTTTGGCACGCCTGAACAAACACTGAATCGCACCGCCATAACCCAGATTCCGCTCATGCCTAACCACATCTGCACCTAAACGCTCAGCAATCACAGCCGTCAAATCCGTTGAACCATCATCACAAACCACAACCTTACCCGCATACTTCTGTGCTTCAACAACAACCTTGGCAATAGTTTTCTCCTCATTAAACGCTGGAACACCAACAACAACGAACGGCTTACCCTCAAAAACAACAGTATCCTCTGAAACAGCCCTAGTCCCCTCTACTTCAACCAAAACATCCTCACCTAACCAAGGCGTGCACAGAAACAACTTCTGTTAAGCATAGCACTATAAAACTTTCGCCTCTTCCACCCTCAACGAAGCCAGCACTGCCAGTTAGCCAAAACCACGTATGCCATTAAACCCTATGCAAGGCAGGCATATTCATGTAATTTACGGTCAAGAACCGAATGAACCCTGTATCCTCAGCCCAAGCATCAGCGGATCTACATCCCCAACCCTTAGCGATGGCACTCAGCCTCTTGGCTAAAGATTCACCGACCTCTCTCATGAGACGAGAAACCTTACTCTCACCAGCCTCAAACAGCTTCTTCAAAATCGAGCGCAACACCCTTGCTAGAAGTGAATTATGAACCCTCTTAACTATCCTTATCGTTAGATCCATTTGACCCCTCTCGCTTCTCGACAGAGCTCTATACCAAACCCTCCGACGCACAGCCCATGCCTTCACCCTGGCCAAGGTTGCTATGCTCAGAGGGACACGTTGCTGATTGAGTAGCCGCTTCATCATGAACTTTCACTTCTATAGTGTTTGCTGCTCCTTCTCAATAAAACACTTTCGTCCATCGGAGAATTTGAGGGCCATCCCTTGACAAGTCATCCCGACAATCGGTAAAGAAAGGACGTAAAAGAATGCGTTTAGAAAAAAGAACATTCTGTCCGGTGCAAACCATAGAAAAGATGGTAGCATAACTAATGCTGCGAGTTCCATGATGCCGCCGCAGTATCCCAATTATTGTGCGCCACAAAACTAACGCGCTCGAATGCTCATAACCGCAGATCCCTATCTGTTTGATATGTTTAGGTCATAACGGGAAAGTTTATCGAAGAAACTGCGCGTGTTGTGGAAAAGCTAAGTGAAAAGGATTTTGAGAATCTGATGCACAGTTTAGACCACTGCCTGTTGATGGCAAACAAGGTTTACGAAACTAGAAAAACAGGATATTATGCGAGAATGGAGGCAACATACGAAAAATTCATGGAACTGCTGAAGAAAGCAAGAAAGAATTAGAGTCATCGTTGCTTGATCATTAACATTTTAAAGTATCCGTCTCGCACGATGACTCCATACACGAAATTTTATTCTATATCATAATTCTAGAATGGAAAACCTTTTAAATCTGAGTAGTGAAACTATAGAAAGACCAATGTTAAAGAGGAAATAGAAATGAACGTGAAAAACCATTCTAAAGACCTAATGATGTTGTTGTTAGCTTTAACGTTGATTTCGCCAATTGTGATCACGCCAACAATCCTAGGCTTTCTTTCCGGACATTCATCTGGCGGAGCAGATTTTGCGATCTTTGAAGGAGTTGCAGGCAACGACTACTACGACAGCATGCAGTACTCATACCAGATAAACCAGTGGGCATCTGAATACGCAGGGCTATATGGCGAAGAACCTTGGGACCCGGGCGACGATTGGTTTGATGCAGGCAAAAGTCTCAGAGTTGGTGTAACAGAGTACGGTGAGTTCGCTACGCCGGATAACGCCGGCATCGCTTATGGTGCAGACAGCGACGAATGGGAAGACACAGAGTCTTGGGCTTCGGCAGACATACTTCAAAAATATTGGATTCAAGGCTGGCTATTCTTCATCAACTATACACGGCAGGGCATACTGCGGTGCCTCGAAGCTTGGGCAATCTACAGTGACTTGACAGCCACGGAGGCTGGAAGAGAGGTTTACAGCTGGTATGGCGACGTCATGCCAAGCGAAACGGGATCCGATCTTACTGAGGGCACATTGATTCCAAGCGGTATAAAGATACTGTATGATAGTGCAAGGCTTGCTGTTGCGAGAACCGAAGTTGTGATCCATGACGGATATTATGATGAAGATGTTGCAAAAGTTGTTATCACAGTTATCTTTAACAAAGACACAAAGTATGCGATAGTCTATAAGGACGTCAAGATACTGCTTGACGCCAAAGTCTTGGACTTCATAAGTGACTTTTGTTTCTCAGAGAGATACGAGCTTGACATAGTGCGGGGAATTAACCCAGGAAACGAGGCTTTCATTCACTACTTCGACAACTTCAATGACACTGTGTACCAGCATCCAGTAACTGGGCAAGACAAGTTTGACGTATTGCAAGCCTTTGATCCACTTGAAAGATACCTGTTCTTTGCGGGTTACTGGCCAAACGCAACCGAGTACAGCGTGTACAATCCGTTGGTTCCAAACCTACCTCTCGACTATCTGAGAATCCTCAACTGGGGCACGGCTGTTCCCGACATACCTAGTCCCCCGACTGGTCCAGACGAGCCGAGCACACCCTGGGTAATTGTGCAGTGGCGCTACAACAGTACCGTTTGGCCGAATCTGCTACAGTTCCTTGCCAAGGCCGCGTACAGACAGATTAGATTTGTTGAAGTGATCGGCATGACCGACTACACGGATAATCCTAACCCGGCACTGGACTCGGATGCAGCACACGGAAGCGATCAAGTTGACACCGAAGTTCAATATCTGCTAAACAACGTTTTCAACCCAGAAGACCTAACCACATTATCTCCAGACTTACCCGTGCAGCCACCATTCATGTGGACTGGACTTGGACAAAGCGCAGCCACAACAGACAGCGCAGGTGCAGGGTTTGTTGCAGGCAACCAGTATGATTATTTCCGTACTTCATTCATGCTGTTTGACAGAAACGACACACTGTTCCCGTGGATAGCGCCTGTAATAGGCATGAAAGGAACAATACCTTACGGAATAAGCGAGTTTGGCGGAGACTACTACGAACAGTTCAGCAACAGCGGCAAGGGAACAGGCACTGACACAACACTCTACAAGCGGACCGCTCTGAAGAATTTTGCCTTCGGAGTCTACGACGACGTAATCGAGGAGGGACCTGAGCCAATCGCCGGAGGATGGTCAAACTACAGCGCCATCATAGATGGCGGCGGCTGGTACTGGTATCCTTCGAAGGACCCATTGACTGAGAGATGGTCGTACGACGGAGCCACTTGGACTGATGCGATGTATGACTATATAGACTATAGCCCCAACGGAATCACAAGCATCGGCGGTATGAAAGCAAACAGCCTGACAAGATACTTTAACGACTTCTGCTTCGCCATAAGCAGGGAAGGCACGGTCGCCCGCGCCCTCATCGACGGCGGCACGGTGACTGGCACAGCACCAACAAGCGACTTCGAAAAGCCAACCTTCGATTACTTCCCAATCTCATCATGGGACACAAGCAAGGACACACACGGTTACAAGGAAGGATATGCTGTATTAGCCCTAGCAAGAGACATCAATGGAACACGAGGCTTAGAGGTGTACGGTTGGGATGGAAGAGACACATTCTGGGCTACGGCATGGGCTTCCCAGTACATTATGGGATCAACCGACGGTTGGATACCTGACGGCACAGTAGCACTCATACTGAAGATAGACTACACAGGTGGAGACCGTGAACCAACCGGATTCACTGTTGTCAAAGCCCTTGGAACAATAACAGAGTTCGGCGACAACCATTTTGACGACACATACGGATTCGATTCAGTTGTAGCATGGACTGGCGATATCACTATTCCAGTATATCCTTTGGACTACGAAGGAGACTACATATGGTGGTGGGCGAAACTACCCACAGAAACAACAGCGCACATACAGTTTGACCCATAAAACACAACATCCTCTTCTTTTTTCTTTCCATGTTTTTCTTAATTATTTCCGAACGGTGAAAACACGTGCCAAAATCTAAACTTGAATCTACCTTGATCTCACTCACAATCATAACTCTCCTGCTTCTAACCTCAAATTCACCATTCACACTTGCAGAAGAAATGCAAATACGGGAAGGCTCAACTCTTTTTTACAAAGGACTAAGAGGATCAGGATTTGGGGGATACCAAACTTGGGACGCCTCAATCAGAATACTAACACTCAACCAAACAACCCTGATTTTCCGAAGCAGCTTCACATTCGAAGGCTCAACTGAAGGCTCAAAGGTTACGGTGAAATATCAGAACGGATTTCCGTCATACGCAGACTATTTTACAGCCTTAATCTATTTGCCTCCAGAATGTATAGCTGAAAGCTTGCAAGGCAAGCTGGAATGGACAAGCCAGATAGATACTGCCTACCAATTTCCAACAATAACCAACAAAACAATTCAAACTCTAAACTTCACAGTAGAAGCGGGAACATTCCAAGGAGTCAACATAACCCTAACGGTGGCAGACGCCGCACTAACCTATATTCACGATGTCAATTCAGGCATACTACTCTATGAACACTGGTTTCCAAAATATGGCGACGAGATCATACTTGCGCTAATGGCAGCAACATACACGACCGAAAAACAGGTTGTCCCTAACCTGATCTTATTCACCGCAACCCTCGCAACTCCAGTTGCAACAGCAATCCACCAAGTACGGAAGATCCTTCAAAAGCGTCATCGCAAACACGGACATCAACCAAAAGAGGCAACGCTGAAAAGCGGTTTTCCCAAAAAACCATTCTACATAATTCTGACAGGTGTGTTATTGAATTTGGCTTCAGTCTTCATGCCTTGGAGCCAGTTTGCAGAATTGCAGATATATCTGCCATTAAGCCTTCCTTCAGCATTAACTGAATCCGCCGAATTCCTTACATCAACAGCCACTTTTGTCACGATAAGCCTAATAGCTCATTCAACCGCGATCCTAGCTTGGTTAAGTATCGCCATGCACATATACACAAACAAAAAACTAGTATCACAACTGGCAACACTCGCCTCGGGCATACTAGCTTTCACCTCAGCATTAATCTTCATCCAAACCGGCTGGACACCATCATGGGGCTTACCTCTGACTGTGATCGGAGGAATCCTCGCAATAACAGGCATAGTCGTTGCAAACATAAAAATAGAAATGATAATGGAAGAACCAGAAGAATCCGAAGACGCTTCCCCCACACCTTAAACCGCAGCCGTCTTCTCGTTTTCTCTTTTTCCTCCATCAAGCATAAAATATGCCAGCAACGCAAATGAGCAGAGATGTCGAGCTAACAACTGACCCAGTGCAAAACCACCGTTGAGACTGGATGTAGACGCCGTAGAGATAAAGTATTCATCATTCATCTTATGAGGTCAAGAACATTCCAGACAACTTTCTGGTGTCTTGTTGTGTCGACTTTTCGATGTTTTTTAGAAACAACGATTATTTTTTCTGCAAGTCTTGGAAAACTTTTTCCCAACCATTGCGAAAGTCTCCCCTCGAATGGATATATGTAGGTGCCTGTTGCTCTTTCTATACTAAAACCAAAATTCGTCAGAGTTTTCTTGACTATCCGAAGCGTATAATCCCTCACGTGAGGCGACTTGTAACGTGCAGAATACACCGGGGGAAGGTCAAATGCAACTTGTATCAACCAAGAAATAGGCTGATTCACGTTCGGAAAAGTTAGAATGAAAATTCCATCGAATCGCAGTGCCCTATTTATTTCAAGCAAGAGATTGTCTATATCAAGCAGATGTTCGATCGTTTCAGAGCATACCACTAAATCAAAGAAGCCTTGAGGAAATGGGAGTTCGTCTACTTCCAAATCTACGCGAAAAGTCTTCATGTTTTTCTCATGAGCTATTTTTAGTTGAGCCTCCGATATGTCTACCCCATAACAGTCTTGATGCTTGCTAAAAGGTTCCAACAGACTCCCATCACCACAACCGACATCCAAGATCTTACACTTCTTATTGCTAGTCATTTTCCATATCATCTCTCTGATCCTAAAATCCTTCACTTCAAGACCCCTTTGGCGTATCCACGCATTGTAGATACCCTCCTGATGAGCAGAGAATGCTTCACCACTTTCCAATAATTAAACCCACCATTTCGAGCTACAATAGAGCAGCAGGTCCATATTATTACTTCGGTGAAATGGCCTAAAAACAATAAACCAAAAAAGAGACATTATCTCCCAAAGTGGCTTCGTTAACCACTACCCAAAGATGCAAGAGAATTATGATGGAATACGAAACCAAATAGCCCGAAGATAGAACTGAGATTGAAGATACGGTAGTCAAAAAATGCTTCATGTCTAGAGTGGATAAGACACCAAGAATAACAGTACAGTAAGCCACATAAACCTAAAATCAGATATTGCACATAAGAACTGAAAGGCGACGTCGAATTGAAGCAGGGAATTTGTAGTTGTCTCGGGAAAATTTCCCAGATACTCACTAGCAAAAGTGCAAAATCAAAATGGATTAAGATCTTTCTTATACTGTTTTTAGCTTTCTTCGTTACTTTTTTGGTGGCAAGGCAAACATTCTTCCTGACTCTTGTTTTCGGAGACAACCCCCTCGTCACGCTTTCATCAGGATCCATAATAGGAGAACATATACTCAACAGTTGGCATCACGTTGCATACGGCGAAAATTACCCCACACCATTAGCCTATCTTTTTTTGCATTTTTTCAGCCAACTAGCCGCATATATTGGAGACGTGAGATTTTTCAGTTTTCTGATGAACCTTAGTTTTCCGTTAAGCTTTCTTGCTTTCTATTCATTTTCTAAGAAATTCTGCGAAAGCATATGGCCGAAACTCCTTGGTGCAACCCTATACATAATCAACCCAGTTGTTATAACATACTACAATTCCGGCGGGTTCATGTTGTCTTTAGTATTTTTGCCATTTTCATTATCGTTTTTCATAGACTCGCTAGAAAAATGGACTGTGAGAAACCTTGCTAAAGCCGCCGTTTTCACAAGTTTAACCATGTGGACATTTCCCAACTTATCCCCTATTTTGTCAATCATACTTCTTATCGTGACCATAAGTTATCTTGCACTGGCTCAATCCAAGTTGAATTTTTTAAAGAGTACAGTTCTACGACTTATTATCTTCGCCTTCATTGTCCTCGTATGCAACGCACCCTTCTTTTTTTCCGGATACGTTTACTACCAGTCACCACTATACGGCTATGAAAGGCATAACGTCGTGCGTGATTTCCAGTTTACATATCAAGAAGCAACAATTCTTAATTTGCTCACACTCGCAGGCAACGTAGGTTCGCCTCAGGTTCCACTGGGATACATCAACCCCATTAACATAAAAAACGAAATCGGCATCGTCATTCCAATTATTGCGTTTGCAAGCATCTTATGGATTAGAGCATCTTCGGAAAAAAAGGCAATTGTTGCAATGTTTGCGTCAGTAATTTCTATCTCTATCCTGACATTGCTTTTGAGGTTGATTGTCTACTCTGAACTCAGCTGGACTATTGGAAGTATACCTCTTTTATGGACATTCCGCAACCCTCTTAAACTACAACTCATGCTCACAATTTGCATAATACCTCTCTTCGTTTTCTCCATACAAAAGATAATGATTTCAGCAGCAGGGTTCTTTCGCAGAAGGAATTTCAGGTTTGCCACTTTGAGTTTCGTCTTGATATTTTTAGGTGTTTCCCATATCTACGTGTATAATTTGTTTGCATTTAACGGATGCATGGGTCTTGACGAATACTCTGGCGGTTTACAAGCACGCCTGCCAGATGAGACCATAAGTAGAATAATAGACGATTCGTTAGAATGGTATACTGAAGGAACCTACAGGGGCATCATCCTTCCTTTTGATCATAATACTGAACTACATGTTCAATTCATGAACCCACTCCTCTATCCGGGTAGACTTGATCTAAATTATGAAGTGACAAAAGAAATAAACAACGAGTTAGAGACAGACTCAAATCTTACAAATCTGTTCAGCTTGCTCAGCACAAAATACGTGTATGTAAACTATGCGTGGAAGGATAAGGGTTTTCACATTGTCCAATCCAGAAACCTAACAAGAGTCACGGAAAATTTGAGAAAACAGAATTTAACCGAAAACTTTCACAATGAATATTCAGAATTCATTGTAGAAACCGCATTACCGCGCTTGTATCTAAGCAACTATCCAGTCTTTTACTCTAACATCGAAACAATCGAGCTATTCGATAATTCTGAGTTTTCCTCTAAACCTGTTCTCTTCGAAACAAAATATGATCGATGCGAAACATGTACTTTCGGCACATCCCTTCCAACAATATTTAGTAACTATAGTTGGACTGTACCTTTCCAAGGAATCTATGACATTTATGCAGTTATACATAGCGATAGAGATGAAGTGACAGTTCACTGTTCATTAGACAATGGAGAACTAGAGAACAAGATAATACCCGGAGAAGAAGTTTCCTTAAAATACCTTACTAGTTCTGAAATTGCAACAGGGCATCATCAACTGTTATTGGCAACCGATGATACGTCCACTGCCTCATTTGTGGATTTAATCGACGATTTTGTTGGTCAAGCTTCATGGAATATGACAAAGAATTTAGAGATAAACAATGGAACACTCTTAACTTCGCAGGAATATGACAACTTTGACCTCAACCTTGAATTCAAACCAGTAGAGTTCGGCGAAAAAGCATGGATGGGTCCTTGTATCAAACTATCTTGGACAAACTCTTCCGGAACCATCTCCTATTTGCGTCTACTCTTCCATAAAGACGGTTGCTTAGAAGGAGCAATAGTTGAAGAATCACCTCGCGAGGGCGCGAGCCAGGATATAGTATTTTTGGAAAACGCAGAGGTGAAGCCGGATTCTTGGAATCAATTGCGGATAATGAAACAGGGAGAAACACTCGTGTTGTATTTAAATGGTGCACACATACTGACTTTAAGCGACCCAATTGGAAAGAAAGGAAGAATCGGAATTGGGTCGGAACGGTCCGAGACTCACTTCAAAGATGTCACTGTAAGCAAGGACATTATAGCAGGTATATGGCTGTTTCCTGCAGAAGACCCAAAAGACACGCCAGTGACATTTATTGAGATGAGTCCCGTCAGGTATTGTCTAAGATTCAATCAGACTTACAATTCATCAACTCTACTCTTATTAGGTGAAAACTTCGATCCGCTTTGGGAAGCTACGGTAGATGGAAAAGTTCTGCCTGACCATTCAAAAGCAAATATGTACGCAAACTGCTGGTTAATGAATACAACTCAGGGCATTCACACAATAGAAATCCATTACAAATCCAACACCGTATACAGATATCTCCTCTATTGTAGTGTTACCATTGTAGGCGTTTTACTAATCGCATCCTATTTCCCAGCCACAATCCTCCGAAAACTTCGTTTCCTAAAAAGAAAAAAGCTTGTCAGAAATCTCTCCAACAAACTATAAACATCTAACTCAACCTTAAGCTAAACCGTCCCATAATCACTGCCAAATATTCAATACTTTTCAAACTAATCACACCAAACGCAAGTTCTGGGCTGTTCAAAAATCTCCTCCAGTTCTTCATGAAAAGTCCAAACCTAAACCACACACTCGTCTGCACCCTCGAGTAATCCCCATACCTATGCCCATATACATGGGCTGTTTTCCCATAGTAGAACTTCTTTCTAAGCCACGTGACAAGTGAGAACCCTTCTTCATGATGAATTATCACAGATTCGATTCTTGCAAGCACATCGTAACCTTTTTTCTTGATATTGTAAGGCAACGTGGATTCTTCGAAAAAAATTAAGCCTTCTTCAAATCCCCCAACTTCTTTCACAAGCTTTGCTGGAAAAAATCTAGCAGATTCAACAACCGACCCAGCGTAGAAGCTTCTTTCAAAATCACGAACTTTCACCCAAAAACTATCCCCCACTGAACGTTCAGGTATAACAATTCCTCCAATACGCCGATCACTCTCAGCAAGATCGACGCATTCCCTTGTCACATCAGGAGTAAGCTCCATATCCGAATCAACAAAAAACAAATACTCCCCAAAGGAACGCCGAATCCCCTCATTCTTAGCCTCAGCCCTACCCCTCCTAGGATTCCTAATAACTCTACAACGATACCTCTCAGCCACCTCAACAGTGCCATCCGTTGAACCATCATCAACAACGATTACTTCTATTTTTTCATACCTTTGTTTTACTAAAGAATTTAGACATTCCTCCAGAAATCTCTCAGAGTTAAAAGTCGGAACGATTACAGACACCAAAGGGTGTTCGCTAAACTCTCGCACCCAAATCCCCATCAAACCTAGCGACTTTCATAAACTCATCCGCCACCCTATCCCAGCTAAAGCTCTTCGAATACGCCAAAGCCTTTTCCGAAAGCCTAACCCTTAAGCTTTCATTCGTCAAAACGTTAACAATTCCTTCTGCTAAAGCTTCTACATCACCAGATCCAGCAAGAAGCCCTGTTTCACCATCTATTACAGAATCCCGCAACCCAGCCACATCATAGGCAACGCATGGCACACCTAAAGCATCAGCCTCAACAACGTTCAACCCAAAACCCTCCCTCACACTCGGATTAACCAAAACCCAAGCTCTCCTAACTAACTCTCTCCTTTCTTCATTCGAAACTGCCCCAAAAAACTCAACTCCTTCACAAGCATTTTTCATCAACTCCTTCTTGAAATAGCCATCACCAATCATCCAGAATTCCGCTTCTGGAATCTTTCCTTTAACGAGTTTGAACGCTTCAACAGCATGGTCAGGTCTCTTCGCCTTCTTTAGCCTGCCCACAAAAACTATCACAGGATACTTTTCTTTCTCACTCAATTCTTTTAAAGGCTTAAAATTCAAGCCTTCACCAACTACAAAAACCTTTTCAAAACCCAAATCAACTAAATCCTTCCTACTGCTCTCTGAAACTGTCACTGTTGAAGTTTTCCTGTAATTTTTTAACCATCTCTCCTCAAGAAAATAGTATCCTAAATAGCTAATCGGAAACGGAGTCTCATAAAGCCAATATTCCCTAGCTAATTGATGTATCAAAGCAATGATTCTTTCACCGTTTTTTACAAATTTTGGTGTTAAGAAAGGCCTAGTGTTAATTTCATCAATGACAATGTCATATCCTTCCCGTGAAAAACGCTTATTGTAAAGCTTTTTAGCCTTCCAGTAAACCGAATACCTTCCGCCTTCCCTAACAATTCTAACTCCATCAACAACCTCTTCATCATCACCACCCTCAAACTTAGAAGCGAAAAGCGTGACATCATGCCCAGCTTCTGCCCACCTCTTCAAAACCTCACGAGTGAAAACCTCAGCTCCACCCATCTCAGGATTCAGCCAGCAACGCCAATTAAACACTAAAACTTTAAGCCTTTCCACCCTTCTCACGTTTTGTCTTACATGCACAAACTAATTCGATTGCACGCAATATATACTTTTAACCTATACTTTTAACCACGCTGATAATGTTTCAAAATTCTTAATCTATAAGCAACTCTGAAAAGGTCAAGAGACATTCTCAAAATCTCCTTTAAACCAATGATACTCCCAACGTGAATATCAACAGGCAAACTGATAATTCTGAATCCACAATGGTTACACGCAGCCATTAACTCCAAATCAAAAGCGTATCGTTTAACAACAATTTTGGGAATCATCCTCTCTAGAACCCTCCTCCTAAAAGCCTTCAACCCTGTTTGCGTGTCGTCTAATTTTATTCCAGTAAACAGCTTAGATAGGATGTTAAAGCCAAAACTTAAAACTTTCCGCTTCAGCATCATTGATGCATGCGATTCAGAATGCCATTTCGAAGCAACCGCTATATCACTGCTTTTTAGAGCCTCAACATAACGAGGAATATGGTTTGGATCAACATCTAAATCACTGTCTATAACAACAATAAAATCGCCTTCCGCTTCCTCAAAACCAGCCTTAACAGCATTTCCCTTCCCCGAATTTTTATGATAACTCAAAATCTTCAGATAACTCCCCCCATTTCTATCCCTATAACTAATTGCCCTCTCTTTAGTATCATCTAAACTACCGTCATCAACAACTATAATCTCGTAATTCCAACCATTCCCCAACAACACACGATCAACTCTATCAATAGTCTCCTCAATAACATTTCCCTCATTATACGCACACAAAATCACCGAGACATCAACCCCCTTCTTCATCGCATTCACATCCCTAACCTCTTATCCTTCAAAAAAGCAACCGCCTGCAAAACAACACCGACAACCAAAAAACAATACGCAAAAACCGCCACACCGTCCACCAAAGGATTCTCTTGAACAAGCAAAAACGCGCAAGTGAGGATAAGCAAGTCAAAAACGATTATAAAAAAAGCTCCAGCGTTTATGATGAAATACCTTTCAATCTTGACAAAAGACGCCCTTGATTGGCCCACCATTCCACGCTTTTCCTTGTCGTCAATCGTTTTAAATCACTCTCATTAACAACTGTAACCCTAACCAATTGACACACATTCTGATGCATAGACAATATAAAACTTATGACTTAAGACTTCTGATCTAACCCAAATAAAGCAAGGCCCAGCAGAACTTTTGTCATCTAACTGGAAAGAAATCAACCTGCGTCAAATAAAACGAGCAACGCAACGCATAATTAAAATTAACAAAAATAACAAGCACAACCAATAAGAAACTTATTCTTTCTTTAACCTTCTCATCTTTCACTAGCCGTTCAACGAAACTCAACAACACAACTAAACCAAAAATCGAGAAAACGTGAACAGGCAAATCATACAAAATTCGAGTCTGCACAACTTGATCGCCAAAGATGAAAGGAATCGATGATACAATAAGGCACACCATAAGAAATCGACTTGCCAGTCTATTATCAAGAGCAACAGCCAACCCGCCAAGACCAGCTAAAAACAGCAAAATAGGATTCATAAATGAAATGCCCATTTGGCTTCCAAGCGATAAAATCAAGGTTTGCCATAAATTTTTAATATTAACCAACGAAACACCGCTTTCACCAACGCCTGCCGCTTCAACCGTACCCAGTCCAATACCTAAAGCTAAATTTCTCAGAATGTTCAATGAGACACCCACGATTAAAATCACAAGCAACATTAGAGGCCTAAAAGAATTATCATGTTTAACCAGCCACTCCAAAAAAAGAACAAGGAAGAACACGCTCAGAATCCCCATACTCATATCCCAAGTATTAGCATGAGAAAACAACAACAAAGACTGAAAAACCAAAGCTATCGCACAAAAACGCCAAGACCCCTTCTTAAGACCCACAAAGACAAATCCCCCAAACAAATACAAAAAAACAAGACTAATCCAATTAGCAAGAAGACCGCCATACATTCCAACAGTTATATGATAAGAAGCCACTGTGAAAAGCATAGTCAAAGAGGCGTAAAATCCGTTAAACCCAGCCTGCCGAACAAAGAAATATGTTGCCAACACCAGAAGCAAGCCGAGCAGAATAGGCGAAAACTGGACAGCCTGCCCCGCAGAAAACCAAGTCAACTTCCACCCCAAAAACAACAAGGACAAACTTAACGGCCGATCCGAAGATTGAAAGAAAACCTTGTGAGCGACACCATAAAAATCGTCAAACAAATCCAATTCCATTAGTTGTCTTTTATAATAGGGTGTATCCACACCCACAAATTTTCCGGATGGATTCAAACTGGGCATGTAAGGGTAAACTGTAACAAGAATAACTAGCACAAAAGATGCCACCATTAACATCTTAGAATCCAAACCACAACCAACCGGCCTAAACGCCTTATCCAAAGCTGAACGAACAGTCTTCACAAACTCATCAAGAAACGCTTTTTTGCGTCCAGCTTTAGTATCCCTATGAACTTTAGTCTTATAAAGACGAAGAAAAAACCTGAGAGGCCAAATTACCCATGAAAACATCCAGAGCAATGCGAAAATAGGAGCAATAGCTGCCGATGAAAAGAACATCTGTGACTCAATGTTCGATAACAGCAACCACGATTCATTTTCACCCAAAACCATGCACACCAACCGACAAAAAAAGGAAAACGACTCAAAAACAACTGCAGCAATCAAAACCCAAGCCAAGAAACGAGCAACCAGAGACCTCATCCTAATAGCGTTCACAATCATCATTCCAAGCAACTTGTGACCAAATATCTACAATTAAGAATAAATATAATTAACTGCAAACCGAGAACAATCAGACAGGCAAGACTTCGCGAAAGAATTAGTTATGCTCTTTTCTCGCTATCTTTCTAACAATTTCCACCGTCCTATCAGTACATCCCGAAGGAACCACTACTACTTCAACCAGTTCACATGTATTTCAGAAATTCCGGTTAATCAGATTTTCCAGCAGCATACGAATGTTGTTTTCTTCATTTTATGTACATACACCGACACTTATCTTGGCGCGCACTAAGCATTCCCATTTTTTGTATAGAACGTCCAACTTGGAATTTTCTAAATGAAACGTCGAAAGTTTGATATACATAAAGTGAACATCTAAAAATCGTTAATAAGCTGATGACCCAGTGAGCAAAATAAGAATGAAAACCAATCCACAGGTAGCAATAATCCTTCCCACATACTGCGAAGCCGAAAATATCGCAGACATAATCCACACTATCGAAAATTTAAGACTTAATTCCACATTAGTGGTCATAGACGATTCAAGTTCCGACGGAACCCAAAACATCGTTAGGAACCTAAAAGAAAGCTACGAGAACATAGTCTTATTAAGCAGACCCCGCAAGATGGGGCTCGGAACAGCGATAAGAGACGGGTTCCACTTTCTTCTATCCCTACCAAAGCCGCCCAAATACATAATCACCATGGACGCCGACTACTCACACAACCCCAACGACATTCCAAAACTACTAAAGCTCGCAAAAAAAGGCTACGACCTCGTCATCGGAAGCAGATACTGCAAACAAGGAAAAGTCAAAGGCTGGAAACTCAGCCGACTGCTGATAAGCAAAGTAGCCAACAAAATAACAGGCATGCTAGTCAAAGTTCCACTAAACGACTTCACAAGCGGCTTCAGATGTTACTCCAAAGAATACATCAAAAAAGCACTTCCAAGACTGCACAGCGAAACATACGAAATCCAAATCGAAACAGTGAGACAGGCAAGACTTCAGAACTCAAAAATAGGCGAAATACCCATAGTCTTCGAAAACAGAAAGAAAGGAAAATCAAAGCTAACTCTAACAGAAATAGCGGCTTTTTCCAAGTACATTCTAAAAGTCCCGTGGGAACAACTTTTCGAAAAAGAACGTTAACAGTGCACTTTATACACGTTCTTTACTTTTCTCGCGTTTTCCACAGGACTTTTGTGCAAAGACACCAGACACCGTCAAGACATCACACCAGTCAAAATTAGCTTTTGCTGTGAAATCTATATCTAAAGAGAATAATCCATATTCACAATTCAGAACGCACGCGCTAAAATTCAAATCTAAACAAAAACCTAGATCAACAAATCTCAAACTATCAAACTCAGGTTCTCCCTTCAATTATGTAGCTTGCATAAAACTACGAAATACCACAGCACATGATATACATCCAGTCAAAGAACACCCCTTTTTACACTGCAAAACCAAAAACAACAAGATAAGCATGGCACATCAACTGCAACCCACGATAACATTCATCTTACCAGTTCAAAACAAAAAAATCCTAATGGTCGAGCAGATAAACACTTGCTTCAAATTCTCGGAACAATATCCAGGTCTCTGCGAGATAATAATCGTAACAGATGATTTTGAAGATAAGAGCGTGTATCTTCTCTGGTTGGCAACGAAACTCAACAAAGTCAACCACCCTCACGTGAGAACAAGAATGATAAGGTACACATCAAAACTCCACTTAAGAGATTTAATCGAAACCGGAATAAAACATGCTCTTGGAAAAAAAATAGTAATAGCAACAAACAATTCGGGAAGGATTGAACAATTTCGACCAGAAAATCTGAACATGGTAAAAGGCGATATTCTGACAACTCCACATTTTCTAAATATCGATGTGCTCGAAGAAGCTTTACTCAAAAATTAACCAGAAATTTGGACTAAGGTCTGCATTCTGTTTAAACTTGCACCATCTTGAATCCTATCAAAATTCAAAAATTTTTAAGACACCATCGATAACCTCGCACTCTAAATTCATTCGTTATAATACTCCTTTCATTCATAGTCGCACTCAGTTTTTCAACATGCATTGTTAATTGTTGTCCCACTTGTGCGCGCTATTGAAACTCATCGACGAAGCCCCTACAACTATATCGTCTAAAGCATATGGGTTTTGTTTCAACTCATTGTTTCTTCTCTAGCACGAGTTATTAAGAATCCACATACGTGATTCAGAGTTCAAAATCATAAACATTACTAGAGATACCCTAGATAAAATAAACAAACCTATCGTTTCGCAATCGTTTGATGGTGAACTAAATTGTCTTTCAAAGACTATCTGCACATGAAAGCAGAGGAATCCGCGCATAACGAAATTCTCGCGTACCTAACAATAATTCTGGGTGCGACCTTCTTGGTAGGGGGTTTCCTCGAAACTATTATCGCAGCAGAAAGCCCTCAATGGTTTCTCATGCTTCCATATCAACAATTATCTCATCCTTCCATTGTTTTAGGTCTAATATTAACGATTCTCGGGTTTGTGCTGATCTCCGCCGGATTTATCCTGAGCATTCACTACGACAGAAAAAAGACGCGTTACCTGAATCAACTAGAAGAGTCCAGTGCGCTTTGGAAAGAACAAGAAAAACGTCGCCGCAAATAGAATTTTGTTCTATAACATTCTTCCTATCTGTCAAAAGCAGGTTTGGGGATTAAAATTTAAAAGCAAAGCAGGCGTTTCTGTTATTCGATTGTAAAGTACATTGGTGAAATGCATGAGCAGATCATCTTTGGTTTCAGGATTTTATAAGTTAAGCCCAAAAGAGCGTTTACAGTTTGTCAAAGAATTCGCTGACCTAACTGATGAAGAGACGGATTTACTGCGGAAAACTGGTTCTTTGTCCTTAGATTTGGCTGACCGCATGATAGAAAACGTTATCGGAGCTATACCTGTACCCTTGGGCATAGCTGTAAATTTCCATTTAAACAAGCGTGACTACCTGATTCCCATGGCTATTGAGGAGCCGTCTGTTGTGGCAGCGGCAAGCTACGCAGCGAAAATGGCCAGGCAAGGCGGAGGCTTCTACACAAGCAGCACGCCGCCAATAATGATCGGGCAGATACAAGCAGTAGGCATAAAAGACCCTCATGCGGCCAAGATGCGTGTCACACGAGCGAAAGAAGAGATCCTGAAGAAGGCAAATGATCAAGACCCAGTGCTTGTTTCCGTCGGCGGAGGAGCGAAAGACTTAGACGCAAAAGTGATCCACACAACGCAAGGACCTATGCTGATTACTGAGTTGCGTGTGGACTGCAGAGACGCCATGGGCGCCAACGCTGTAAACACTATGGCTGAGGCTGTTGCTCCAATAATAGAACGCGTAACGGGAGGCCGCGTCTATCTGCGGATAATTTCTAATTTGGCTACAAAACGCTTGGCGAGGGCATGGTGTTTCGTTCCTAAGGATGCTGTTGGCGGTGAAGAAGTCGTAGACAGCATAGTGAACGCTTATGCCTTTGCAGCTGCAGACCCGTATCGGGCGGCCACACACAATAAGGGCATATTAAACGGCATAATAGCCGTCATAATCGCAACATGCAACGATCACCGCGCAATAGAAGCTGGAGCCCACGCCTACGCAGCCAGAAACGGGCATTACACGACGCTTTCAACATGGGAGAAAAGCGAAAACGGCGACCTAGTAGGCTCAATTGAACTGCCGATGGCTGTCGGCTTAATAGGCGGAGCCGTGCGAACGCATCCAATAGCGAAGATAGCCATAAAAATTCTAGGTGTAAAGACTGCTAATGAATTTGCCGAAGTCTTAGCGGCTGTCGGCTTAGCCCAAAACCTTGGAGCTTTGCGCGCGTTAGCTCATGAAGGGATACAGCTTGGACACATGTCTCTTCACGCTCGAAACATTGCGGTAGCGGCTGGTGCAACGGGCGAACTGATAGATTTGGTTGCTGAGAAGATGGTTGAGGAACACAAAATCCGCATGGACAGAGCGAAAGAACTGATCGAGCACCATAGGGCTTCTGGAAAAATCTAAAATGCAAACAAGTGGCACCTAGGTGCGGAAAACTATGAAGATAATTCCGGGGCCAGCCTCCAAACAGTTAGGAGAAGAAGTAGCAGAGCTCTTAGGCGTAGAAGCAGTGACACTGGTTTTCAAAACCTATCCAGACGGGGAATCTTACGTTCGGCTTGAAGGAACGGTGCAAAACGAAGAAGTAGCCATTGTGCAGACGACGAGTCCGCCACAAGATACTAGGCTTATACAGTTGGCGTTGATTGCTGATGCAGCCAAGCGACATGGAGCAGAAAGAATAACCGTTGTCGTGCCCTATCTGGCTTATGCACGTCAAGACAAGGTGTTCCTTCAAGGCGAAGCTATAAGCACAGGAGTGGTTGCGCGGATGCTTAGAGCAGCTGGAGTTGACAGTTTAATAACGGTGAATGTTCACCAAGAGAAGGTTTTGGCGAAGTTTCCGTTTCCAGCCAAGACAGTCTCGGCGATTCCGCTGCTTGCGGAGTATTTCAAACAGAAGGGCGTTGATAAGGCTTTTGCACTTGCGCCGGACGATGGTGCGTTATGGCTTGCTGAAGAGGCAAAAAAAGTTTTAGGCGGGGGATGTGGCTGCTTGGAGAAGCACAGGGACCTTCACACTGGGCAGATCACCATGGAAAAGAAAACGCTTGACGTAGGCGGAAAAACTGTGATAATTTTCGACGATGTGATCAGCACCGGAGGAACGATAGCTTTAGCAGCAAAAATTATGAGGGAGCTTGGGGCAGGTAAGGTCTACGTCGCTTGTGTTCATCCGCTTTTGATCGGAGACGCTGAAAAGCGAATTCTTGAAGTTGGGGTTGAAGAAATTGTTGGCACGGATAGTGTTCCAAGCCGCGTGAGCAAGGTTTCTCTTGCACCTTTGTTAAGCAGGGAACTAACTCGATAAAGGAGCATAAACGTGGCTAAACTTTTTTTTCTGCTTTCCGGCGAGCATAAAACTCTGCCAGTTTCGGAATTAAAGATGATACTTGAAGCGGAAGGCTACGCTTTTAAAACATTAGAACAGCTCGACCAGACACTAAGGCTTGAAGCTGATTTAGGCTGTGTGGAAGCTGTAAGGCTTAGAGCCGCATTTACGAGGCTTTGCGGACTAGAACTGTTCAATTGTGAAGCTGAAACAAGCGAAATAGTGAAGAGCATGCGTTCAACAAGCCTGAATGAGGTTTTAAGGGAGAAGGAAAGCTTTGCAGTTCGCGTGAAACACGTAAAGAATTACGCCTCTAAGATTAACGGGATGACCCTTGAGAGGAAGCTTGGCGAACTCGTACTGAACAAAAAAGCCAAGGCAAAGGTGAACCTAAAAAATCCTGATAAAACCTTTACGGGAATCTTAACGGACGGAAAATTCATCTTTGGGGTGAAGCTCGCTGAAATTCCACCGAAACCTTTTGTTGAAAGACGCCCAAAGAAAAAGCCTTTTTTCCATCCTTCGGCAATGCCCGCTAAGCTTGCAAGGTGCATGGTGAACTTAGCCAAGCCTAAGGCTGAAGAACTATTACTTGACCCGTTCTGCGGAACCGGAAGCATGCTCATTGAGGCTGCACTCATCGGCTGCCGAGTCTTGGGCTTTGACATTCAAAGGCGAATGGCTAGAGGAACTTTTCAAAACCTATCTTATTTTAACATTGAAACTGAAGGCATCCTCGTCGCGGATGCAAGGGACATACCGATAACTAAGGTTGACTGTGTCGTAACCGATCCGCCTTACGGTAGATCTGCAACCACCTTAAAACGGACCACCAAACAGGTAGTTGAGGAAGTTTTAACGAGTGTTTACGACATGCTTGATAAGGGACAGCGGGTTTGTATGGCTGCACCAAAAACATTGAATATCAGCAGTGTAGGCAAGGCATTAGGGTATAAACATTTAGAGTCCCATTTCGTTTATGTTCACAGAAGCCTAACAAGAGAAATAACCGTATTCGAAAAGGTGTAAACGATATGAGTTTGCGTGTCATTCTCCTAGGCACGGCCGGAAGCGTTCCAACGCCTAAAAGAAGCCTACCCGCCATCCTCATCCAACGCAAAGGCGAGCAGCTAATGTTTGACTGCGGCGAAGGCGTTCAGAGACAGATGATAAAGGCTAAAACGGGTTTTCATGGGAAAATGAAGGCTTTCATTTCGCATATGCACGGTGACCACGTTTTGGGCTTGCCAGGACTATTGCAGACCATGGCTTTGCTTGACAGAGAAAGGAAGCTTGAGGTTTATGGACCACCCGGAATAAAGCGTTTCATCGAATCAATCAGGGAAACAGTGCAGTTTGTCTTGACCTTTCCCGTTGAAATTCAGGAGATAGAGGAGACTGGCGTTATCTGCGACGAAGAAGAATACACCGTCCACGCGATTTGGGCAAATCATGTAATCCCAAGCCTCGCATATGCCCTGGTGGAAAAGTCAAGACCCGGAAAATTTTATCCAGAAAAAGCCAAAGTCTTAGGCATTCCAGAAGGACCCATGTGGTCAAGACTTCAACACGGACACAAAGTAAAGCTGCCCGTTGGCCGAGTCGTAAAGCCTGGACACGTTGTGGGACCGCCCAGACCGGGAAGAAAAATCGTGTACACAGGTGACACGAGACCGTTTGAGGGCTTTGTGAAGTTTGCGGATGGTGCAGACTTGCTCATTCACGATGCAACTTTGGATGATGCGTTGGCTGAGAGAGCAGATGAAGACGGGCACTCAACGTCAAGTCAAGCGGCTGAAAACGCAAAAAAAACAAAAGTGAAGCGACTGGTTCTAACGCATATTAGTGCAAGATATGACGACACAAGCCTGCTATTGGAACAAGCACAGAAAATCTTCAAAAACACACAGGTAGCAGAAGACTTCATGAGAATAGAAATTCCGCTTTTGGACAATTAAAGGATGCTAAGCGAGCAATTGTTTTAACTTTTGCATACTCTCCTCAACGTGCTCAAAAGACTCAACAATTATAATCTCATCATAAGATATTCTTCTCAACAGGTTTACAACTTTTTTCCAGTCGGTTGTACCGTAACCTATCCCTAAGTGTTGGTCGCTTTTTCCATAATTGTCATGCGCATGCATGTGCACAATCTTGTCTGCAAATGTTGTTAGGAAAGTCCCTATTTGTCCGTTGATGTTTGCGTGTCCTATGTCTAAAACCAAGCCTATGCCTTCGCCAACTTCGCTGTAAAATCTTTTGAAGTCCTCAACGCTTTTCATAACGAATGGGAAAGGTTCTGGCACGTTTTCTATTGCGGCTTCCACGCCACGGTCCCTTGCAAACTTGAACAGTAGACGTGTGGTTTTCAGGTTTTGAAGCCAGTCCATGCCGGGATAGAACATGCTGACGCCAGTTTTTAATCCTGGATGAAAAACCCACAGGTAAGCGTCTAAGGCACTTGCATGAGTAATGGATTTTTCCAATCGTTTAAGCATAGCCTTCAAGATTGGCTTGGACGGTGAAGCGATGTTTATGTCTGCGAAGGGTGCGTGCACGGAGTATTTTAAGCCGTGAGACTCCCCTATATTTTTCAATGTTGAAACTCTCTGCTTGTTTAGTGCGTGAAAGCCTTCATCAACAATCTCTATGTAAGCCGTTTCCAGTTTGCGAAGGCGTTCAGTCATTTTCTTGAATGGTTCGCCCAGACAATAAAGCATGGACAAACCGATTCTAGGCTTAACCATAGCTAATCCCAATCCAGCTTGAACGAGAACTTTAACCTTTACCTTTTCGTGCATATAACCTGATTTGTTGAGCAACTGAAATTTTCCTTTATAGAACAGAACTGCACTTGAGCGAGCTATCATCCTTTTCCAAAAACATGTCTATTGTTGATGCTTTCAAATCCTTGTTTGAAAGTGCTAGCGACGCTATTTACATTCTTGATATGCGCGGAAATTTGTGGCTGAGAAAAAATAGGATTAAAGCGTGAACTTTATAGTTGTCTAAGCCCATTTAAGCTTGGGAAAACCATGGTTGAAGAAAAAAGCGTAGTAGAATTCCTCAAAACACGCGATGGTAAGGCATCCCTCAACGAAATCGCAGAAGGCTTGGGTATGTCCAAGTATGGACCGAACTCCGCGTATGCACTTCTGCAGTCTTTGAAGGGAAAAGGGGCTATTGAACGGCGAGGGGAACAGTGGACGCTTATAGCTGAGTTTGCTGCTCCAACCCCATCGCCACTGCAGGCTCCAGAAGTTCAAACACCGCCACCTGCAGCAGCAGAAGTTGCCACAACCCCAGAAGTTGAGAAGCTCATGAAAACCATGGCAAAAACCCTCGCAGAAGCAATGAAAACCGCTAAAAAACCGACAGACGAATGGAAACTGGCAACAAAACCAATGACAACAAGAATAGAAAGAAAGGAAGAAAAACTAAGCTCCATTGTCTCAAGACCAGACGAAGCACCAGAAGCCAAAAAACCGCTAGTGGAATTCCCAACAGGCACCTTCATAGACCACTTCTTCATGACACCAGAAGGAAAAAGCCTAAACGGCATACCAATATGTGGACAATTCGCAATCACAGGCCTGCCAGGTGCTGGAAAATCCATACTCGTTGAAGAAATAGCCGTCAGGGTAGCAGCCTCCGAAAGAAGGGTGCTTTACGCAACAGCAGAAGACACATGGAAGAGCCCAACTCCACGCTTTGATTTGCAGTCTCGCCTAAAACAGAAGGCAGACATCTTAGGCTTGGACTGGAACAAAATCCGCGAAAACATGTTTGTGCTTGACACCGTGGCTTATCCGGAACTACGGGACTGGACAACTTTCGCTGAAACCTACCGTTACGTTACTGAAAAGGAGAAAATCGAACTGGCCATAATCGACTCTGTGACCGTGCTTGAAGCCTACCGGGGAGCATTGAAATACCGCGTCATGGAACTAGCCAGATACAACCAAGTCCACGGGATAACCGCGTTGTATGTGAATCAGAGAAGTAGAGAAAACTGGGACAGTTATGAGATGGCTGGCGGCATAGGTCTAGCCCACAACCTTGACGGAACGATAATAGTCGATTATGGACGGGTCTACTGGCATGACCAGCAAGTCGATTTAGCCGCAAACAGAGGGGAATTCGTGCGCATCTCTCGCGTGTTAGACTGCAGAATGTGCAATTTTGAGAGAAGAAGAACAAGGGTTGACATAACACCGGACGGTTTTCTGAGAGCAGTAGAACCCATGCCAGAAACCGAAGAAACAGAACAACAGTGAAACGAGTAAATGTCAATAGTTAAGCCGCCATCCTTCGAAGAGCTGGTTGAAACCTATGGAACGCCAAAAAAAGCGTTGTTACACTTGATTGAGGCTGGATTCTCACCGGAGCAAATAGAGTGGAAAATGGGCGTTACCATACCATCGCATACGCCTATACACACGAGGGATATAACCCGAAAAAAGCACGCCCTTCCCAAAAATAGTGAATGTTTACGAAAGCCTAGCAGTCCTACGCGGAAAAAGGGGGAAAGAAACAGAACTGGCAAAATTCTTCTTCTGTTCTCTCGAAAAATCTTAAATAGTTGGAGGAATGCACGGCTTGTGCTGCGTCGGCCTCTGTCCATGAAACTCTAAGAGAGGTCTTGAAAGCATGGGTTTCACTTATAGAAGTTTATCTTTTCTTGTATAGGTAAAGCGTGTGTGAGGGATATCCTAACTTTGGGTTTTCGCAGAACTTCTCAACCCTAACTGGTTTCCAACCTACGATTTCATAGTCATGGGAGATCACACGAACCCCATGTTTAAGTTCAGCCTCAAGTTTGGGCTTGATCTTCTCATTTGCACTCGTGGTAAGATATAGAAAGATAACGTCCGCCGAAGTTAAGTCTACCTTGAACATGTCGCCGTTCACCATTGTCACTCTATTCTGAAGCCCAAGCTCATAGATGCTGCTCAATGTTTTTTTCACAAGGTCCTCCCTCAATTCGACCCCGACGGCTCTTGCACCAAAATCCTTTGCAGCCATCATAACAGCTCTGCCGTCTCCTGCACCCAAGTCAAAGAAAACCTCTCCGGGTTTCAATTCGGCTAGAATAAGCATTTGACGAATCACTGGAAGCGGGCTTGGAACATAAGGTGCTATGAACAGTTCACGATGCCCCCGTTCAAACATGACTATTATTCTAGCTCACGAGTGTCATGCTCGTTTAAAGGTTTTTACACAGAACTTAAGCAACATAGGTTGCCTTTCCCGTTTTAGGGGTGGGTCTTCTGGCTTCCCCGCACTTCTGGCAGCTTTGAGCACATAACTCAAGGTAATTCTTCTCGTCTGTTAACGCCGCTTCTGCAGCCTTGCGACACAACTCGTTTGGCTCTTCACATCCTTGTTCTTTGCAGAGATCAGATATGTGGAGGCAGGCCTCATGCACATCTTTTGGTTCCAACACGGCCCTGTTTGTGCGAACCAGAAGGCACAGTTCTCTGGCAAGAACGCACGTTCTGACGTATTTAGCTCTTTTGAGAACTTCGTCTCTGAGTTTTTTCCGACTTATTTCCAAGCTTGTTTTCTCTCCATAACTCGTGAATAAAGATGCTAGCGACAATAAGGGGACCGCTAATTTAAAAGTTGTTGTGAGTCTTAGACTTACCAGAACCTTCTGCTTATGGCTTTACGTTCGGCTTCAAGAATCAACTCATAAAATCTGTCGGTAAGTTTAGGTTCTTTTTCAAGAACTCCAACGACGTCTGATGGCCGAACTCTTCGGGCGCATAATGCCACGACAGCGGGTTTTCCATACTTCGTTGTTAACTGCGCCGTTTGCAACGCCCACCTTTGCAATTTCTCCTCACCTTTGGTTAGTTTTTCGCCTTTCTTTTCAATAATTGGAAGAACCTTTTCTTCTCCGACTTTGAGAAGCCCTATTGCAGTGGAGTTGCATCTTGGGCATTTTGGCTTGTGGGGCAGGTCTTTGGCAAGCATCATTTCTATGTAGCTCCAACAGTTTGTGCAGACGAAAACGCACGTTTCATTTAGTAATCGTGCTTTGGCTGATTCTACTAGCACTGCCCTCATCCTTTCAGGAGGAATCAAATCAGTTTTCATGCTCACCCGTTCAATTCCTACACGGGCAACAGGGGTTGCATTTCCGTCAGTTTGAATTTTTTGTGTTTGAATTTCACCTTCTCGGATTTTTCTGAGAACGTAAACAAGTCTTTCTAGGTTCAGGTCTTTTGTGAACACTTCCTTTAAGGCTTCTTCGTAGATTGGTGTGCCCTCAAAGCTTTTTATCAGTCTTTGTAGGCTCACGCTGCTGAAGTCAGCCCATTTCTTTATGGCTCCAAAACGTCTTGCTACGTGAATCATTCTCCTCTTGAAAATTCCTGTTTTCACGGTTGCCCTTGTTAGGCTGTCTCTGACTGCTTGGTCTGACATGGCTCGCATTTCGTTAAACAGCGTGACTGTTCGATCCGCGTTTGCGGCACCCATTGTTTGTATGAAGATGCGGTATGGGTCATGTTGAACCACGACGCCGTATCCGATCCTTTCGGAGAGCAGCTGACCTAACAATTGGGCTAGGGCTCTGTTCGTAAGCGAACCGAAGTTGGCGTGAACTATGACGAACTCTTTCCAGTCTTCGACTATTATTCGTTTGTCTGTAGGAACTGGAAATCCAAAGTTCACGTGCTCGACCGTTTCAGCCAATGCACGCGAAATGGTGTCTTTATCCGACGGGTATTGCTCACTTAACTTGACGGCTATCTCCTCAGGCGAGAGTCCGTTCTTGATTTGTTCTTCAACAAAACCTCTAATGGAGCCTACTTCTTGCGCAACTTCGAAGGGCACTGGGATTTCTTCGCCTATCCAGCTCGGTATAGCCCCAGTAGGGTCATTAACTGGTTTCACGTGCACTCTTTCTCCGGAGACGTGTAGAATTAGCCATGGGGTTCCTCTGATGATGAATTTTACTCCCGGTTTGCCGTATTCAGCCATGAAGGCTTCGTCCAGTATTCCCACCGCAGAGTCGCTTGACATGTCAACCACAAGGTATTGCTTCCTATCGGGTATCATGGACAAGTTTTCAAAGTAGTATTCGAAGAGGGCTTTTGTTCTTCTCGGTTTTAGGGCTACTTTGTCCTCGAAGGAAACCCATGTTAAGCGTGGAAAGCGTTGATGCATGTATCTGAGGATTTTCTCAACATCTTCTGTTGTTAAATCTTGGTACGGGTAGGCCTTTCGGAATACTTCCAAGATTTCGTCAAACTGCCATCTTCTCCTCTTAAGCAGCAAACCAGCTATTTGATGTATCAAGGCATCATAAGGCTTGGGGGGGATTTCGACGGGTTCCAAATCCTCTTTTAGGGCTTTTCTGGCTATGGCCAAGGCTTCAAGCGTGTCGTCAGAATCCATTGTGACTATTATTCCTTCGGCTATGCGCCCAATTCTGTGACCGCTTCTGCCAACACGCTGTATAAGCCTCGTAACCTGTCTCGGACTCATATACTGTATGACCATGTCTATGCGGCCTACATCTATGCCTAACTCGAGGCTGCTCGTACAAACGAGCCCTTTCAACTCACCGTTTTTCAGTCCCCTTTCAGCAGCTATCCTAGATGGCTTGGCAAGGGAGCCATGATGTATCGAGACTGGGAAGTCCATGTCCCAGACCTTGAATCTGCTCGCCAAAACCTCTGATATCGCCCGTGTGTTTGTGAACAATAGTACTGATTCACGTTTGCTCATGTAGTCTCTGATTACCCTCAGCCTAGCAGCAACTTCCGGATGCGTATAAAGCTGTGAAGAGAGCCTCAAATCTTCGGCTGTGGGCTTTGGAAAAACTATTTTTAACCGCAATATTCTCGCAACTGGAACACGGACAATTTCAACGCTTCTGCCGTTTCCCACGAGGAACTGAGCCACTTTTTCGGGACTACCAATGGTGGCGGACAAACCTATTGCTTGGAAGTCTCTGCCGATAATCCATCTAAGCCTTTCCAAGGCTAGGGACAGCTGGCTTCCACGCTTGCTGTCAGCCATCTCGTGCACTTCGTCTATTATCACCCAGCGCACATGCCTTAGGTGCTGACGCAGAATCCAGCCTGGCAGTATAGCCTGCAAGGTCTCAGGAGTTGTGATCAAGATGGTTGGTGGACTTCTGGATTGTCTTGTCCTTTCCTTCGTTTCGGTGTCGCCGTGTCTAACAGCCAGCCTTATGTCTAGGTTGTTGCACCACCACTCAAGTCTCTCAAGCATGTCCCTGTTCAAAGCCCGCAACGGAGTAATATACAAGACCTTTATGCCCAGAATTCTTTGAGGCTCTTGAAGGAGCATGCTCAAAACCGGCAGAATAGCTGCTTCGGTTTTGCCCGTAGCAGTGGGCGAAATAAGGAGAACGTTTTTTCCCTCAAGAATTCTTGGAATAGCCTTCTCTTGCGGTTCTGTTGGTTTAGAGAACCCCCTCTTCTCAATCAGCCTTCGAACTGGCTTAACAAGTAGGTCAAAAGCGTTCTCAGGAGAGTCTTTCAAGTCTGGTTAGACCTCGAATGTCAAGGAATAAGCGGAAAACCATAGGTAAAAGCATTTTGGAAAGTAACAAAGAATTCTTTCAGAATGTACATTTACAGGATAGACGTTGAAACTGTTGAACAATATTAGTGAACACATGAGAGAGAAGCTCAGACAGTTGACGCTTTTGCCACTTTAAATGCAATTCCAGCTGCTTATCTTATGCATTTTTCGTTAAATTTGTTGTTGACCAAAATCCCCATGCACCATCAAACAATGGTCTTACGCCTATTCCACGTTTGTGATTGATGACTCTACGATGAACCTTGCGGTTGTCAACTATTATAAGCTCGTTGTAATGGTCTTCAACCTGACATCAACTAATCTGCGCCAAGTTTGGAAGCATACTCCACAGCAAATAAAGCCAAACCTTCCTCCATAACCAACTCCGTCCGATTACTATGCAACTTTAGAGCTTAACTTAAAAGTTTTCGCCGCAACGGCTTCTCCTTTTGCAAAAAATGTGTCTAAACTTGATGTTCAAGTAGAGATTTTCTACCGAAAAACAATGGAAAATGTTTTATCTAACATCATCAAAAACCATGGTTACTGAGAATGTTGGAGGAAACTAAATGGCTAAATGTCCGAAATGTGGAACTGGTGTTTCAAGAGAGAGAAAATCATGGAAGATGGCTGGACGCCCAGACAAGCAAGGAAAAAGAATGCAGCTGACAATTGGACTTTTCGACTGCCCAAAATGTAAGAAAACATTCCGAGAAGTACTAGAGAAAAAGAAGATTTAAACATCTTCAATGCTGGCTGTTACATGCCAAAAACAAAAACGAGACAAAACGTCTGTCCAGAATGCGGAACACCCGTTACAGACCCTTACAAAACATGGGAACTCGTTGCTCCATTCCCAGACAAAAAAGGCGGATCACCGTAACAGTCTTTGGCATGTTCGAATGTCCCAAATGCGGCAAAAATTCAGGGCAGTTGTGAGTAAAGCCAAGTTGGGCTCAGAAGGCATAGAACTTTAGGCTCACCGCTACATCCACATCCCTTTTTATTTTTCAAAACTTAAGCGTTAAGTTTTAAAACATGGAAGTCTAAATCAACAAGAACATTTCAGCTAAGAAGGTATAACCTTGGCAGTGGCTGTGCTTAAACGACTTTGGAAAAACGAGTATTTCAAAACCGCAGTAATGATAATTTTTGTAATTGCAATATTCTTTGGATTTTGGTTCGGCTCTCAAATAGTATTAAGCACACCATACCCTGCATTGGCAGTGGCTTCCGGCAGCATGTGCATTTTGCCAGGTTCATATTGCGATGGATGGTCCCACCCATTTGAACCCACACTCCATGTAGGCGACTTAATTATCGTTCAAGGAGTAAACCCTGAAGGGATTAAAGCAGCCTCATACCCTGATGGTGACATCATCGTTTTTCATCAACCGTATGCTGATGGTGAACTGATCGTCCACAGAGCTATTAAAAAACAAATAATAGACAACAAAATCTTCTTCAAAACGAAAGGTGACGGCAACGCTTCACCCGATTCTACGCTGGTTTCAGAAGATCATGTGGTTGGTAAAGTTGTTTTGCGAATTCCTTGGGTTGGACACATCTCTCTCCTCATGAATAATTCCTTTGGAATATTGATAATCGCACTTCTACTGATTATCCTGATAATCGCGGAGTTCATTATTCCAGCACTTTCAAGTAAAAAAGCTGAAGTTGAACAAAAGGAAGACGTGGAGGAAACTTCTGAAGAACCTAAGGCTTTATAAAGGGTATTTAAACACTTCAGTTATAAGTGATGCTTCATGCCGAAAGTTAAAGCCATAATAAAGATCGAGAATGTTGTGGCTTCTGCTACCTTAAACCAAAAGGTCGATTTAAACGCTGTTGTGAGAGGTTTTCCAGGCGTGGAGTATCGTCCAGAACAGTTTCCGGGGCTGGTATTCAGGTTGAAAAGGCCTAAGACAGCCACATTGATTTTTAATTCTGGAAAAATGGTTTGCACGGGTGCAAAGTCGGAAAAGGAAGCTCGCAGAGCAGTTATGAAGGTGGTCAAGGAACTGAAAAAAGGTGGAATAATAATCATTAGCAAGCCAGAGTTGAAAATTCAGAACATTGTTGCTTCCGCTGGCTTAGGCGGAATGATAGATTTAGAAAAAGCAGCTTACGATCTTGGGAAAACGATGTATGAACCTGAACAATTTCCAGGGCTGATCTACAGAATGGCTGAGCCCAAAGTTGTCATACTATTGTTTGCAAGCGGCAAACTCGTTTGTACAGGAGCGAAAAGAGAACACGACGTTTATGATGCAGTGCACAAGCTCCACGGAATATTAGAGGAACAAGACCTCATATTCTATGAACAAATCACTTAAACTTCAGTTGCCCTTCACCTTTTTAATCTGTTTCAAAATGGTTTTCAGCTGCTCTTCGTCTATTGTCCCTATTTCGTGCAGTTTGATGGCTATCTCGCTCATATTAAGCAATGCATGAAGTTCGATTCCGTTTTCCTCAAGTTTTTCTCTTCCGCCCTCTTCCCTGTCCAGAAGCACAACTGCATCGCTCACTACTCCACCTTCAGCCATTATGGCTTTTGACGCTTTTACTAAAGATAATCCAGTTGTGATTAGGTCGTCGATTAGCAAGACACGGTCTCCAGGTGCAAGAACCCCCTCTATTCTCCTTTGTCTCCCATGGAGTCGCACGCCCTTGCGGATGTAGAGGAATGGTTTCTTAAAGTTGTGGGCAATTAAGGATGCAAAGGGTATGCCAGCAACCGGAATTCCAGCAACTCTTTCAAAGTTTTTCACGCCTATTTCTTCTTTTATGAAATTCACGTAGAAATCACGGATTTCTTGAAAAGCATCTGGAAAGCTTGGAACTATCCTTATGTCTATGTAATATGGACTTATTTTTCCGCTTGTGAGCTTGAAGACTCCAAACTGTAAGGCACCTATCTTATTCAGAATTTTGCAAATCTCAACTTTGATTGATTCTCTGCTTTTTTCTTTAGGCAACATTTCACGTCCTCTTAGAAACTTGGTAGATTTTACCTACTTCAGGGATTAAACAGGTGACGTTTGGCATTTCTGCCTTAAGAAGTTCAGCGAATTTCTTAAAGTCCGCTGTTGACCCCGTGTGATAGGGAACAGCCACTTTAGGTTTCGTTAACCTTGCGATTTCGACACCAGTTTCTGGTGAAGTCCCGGGAGCAATTCCAACGGTGCAGAAAACCACATCAAGTTTTTCTTTTTCACCTATGGTTGCCATCTCTGGAAATGGTAAACTGTCTGCTGTGTGGAAAATTTTAACCCCATCCTCGCTTGTAATTATGAAAGATACTGGGGTTGCTGCTGGATGATTACATTTCTCAGCTTTTATGGAAACTTCTCCAAATTTTACTTCCGAGTTTGGTTGAATCACATGTAACTTTTCTGAAGGAATCGCGTTTTGAAGTCTTCTGGCAGACGTATTATCTGTCACCACTGCACATTGTGTGAGCTTATGGATTTCTGAAACGAGTGATTGGTCTAAATGGTCATAATGTTCATGTGTGATTAAGAGGGCGTCAACATTTTTGAAGTCTCGGGGTTTTACGTCAACAGGGTCTATGACTAACGTTTTTGATGTGGTTTTAATGGTTATTCCTGCGTAACGGTTAAGCCATACGAATAGGATTTCGTTTTTGCCTGGGTTTTTTGTTTCGATTGACATTTAGAATCCCAGAAAAAATTATTGCGTTAAATGCTTAAAAGACCTTTGATAAGGAAGCTCCGTTACACTTAAAAGACTTGTAAGAACCCTTAACTTTCATTGGAGCGAAACTAAAAATGGTTGACGTGTGGCTTCCCTATGGGAAAACAGAGGTTTGTGTGAGGGTCCCAACGCGAAGTTTTTTGGGTTCGATAGAACCAGTGGAGAAGCCCGGTGTGTCAGACGCTGAGGCGGAGATTAAGAGAGCCTTAAGGGAGCCTATGGGTTCTGAGACTTTAAGCGATATCGTTAAGCCTGAACATAAAGTGGCAATTGTTGCGGATGATGCAACTAGGCCTGCACCAAGCTATCTCATGGTCCCGCCAATACTTGACGAGTTAGACAATGCAGGAGTTGAAGATGAGAACATAACGGTTGTTTTTGGATGTGGCATGCACAAGGCGGTTACCCATGAAGAGGCAGTAAAACTGTTGGGTGAAGGGGTTCTCAACCGTGTGAAAGTCATAAGCCACGATTGCAAGGCTCAAGACCTTATTTATATAGGCAAAACCCGGAAACATGGAACTAAAGTTTACTTGAACCGTGTTTTCGCTGAGGCAGATGTGAAAATCCTAACAGGAGATGCATGTTTTCACTATTATGCTGGTTATGGCGGCGGAAGCAAAAGTGTTTTACCCGCGGTTTCAGGAGAAGAAACAATAAAGCACAATCACGCCATGCTTTTACATCCCAAAGCCAAAACCGGAGTTCTGGAAGGAAACCCAATCCACGAGGACATGGTTGAAGCCGCAAAACTTGCAAAGGTAGACTTCGTTTTAAACGTTGTAACTAACAGTAAAGGCGAAGTTGTGAAAGCTTTTTCGGGTGATTTGGAGCAAGCGTTCTATGAAGAGGTAAAAGCTGTTGATGGGATGTATCGCGTACGAGTAGACCGAAGAGCAGACATAGTTGTTGTCAGTCCAGGGGGACATCCGTCGGATGTGAATCTTTTCCAAGCCTACAAGGGTGTCGACAGCGCCCTCGAAGTGGTTAAGCGTGGCGGTGTCATAATCCTCGTAGCTGAATGTCCGGAGGGTCACGGAAACCAAGTCTTCTATGATTGGATGGTTAAGTTTAAAGATTTAAAAGCTGTTGAAAGGGCTATCAAACGCAATTTTGTTCTAGGTGGACATAAAGCCTATTATTTGATGAAGGCCTTACAAAGGGTTCAGATAATTTTGGTTTCGTCAATGCCGGATTATTATGCAGCGAACATTTTTAAACTAAAAACGGCGAGGGCTGTAAACGATGCCTTGAATGAAGCCTTTAGTATTGTTGGGAAAAAAGCTAAAGTCTGGACGATGCCTTACGGAAATTTCACGATGCCTGAGATTAAAACAGGCTAGCCTTTCCTGAAAAGCAGTTAAATATGAAAGGATGTTAACATACCTAAAATTCACATTGAAGCCAGGTTAGAAGGGGAGGAACGTTTGCAACAAACCTTTAAATTACGGAAATTCAACCCGAACGACTTGGAACGTGTTACGTATATTAACCGTGTTTGTTTACCGGAGAACTATTCAGACTACTTCTTTGTTGATTTGCACCGCAGATTCCCCGAAACCTTCATAGTTGCGGAGGAAAACGAAGGTGTTGCCGGTTATATAATGTGCCGATTCGAAACAGGCTTATCGGGCTTCGGTTTCCGCGGCTTAATCAAGAAGGGACATATAGTTTCGGTGGCTGTTCTGCCTCCGTACAGACGTAAAGGTATAGGAGAAGCCTTGGTCGCCAAGGCTATGGAAAACATGCAGTTTTACAAGGCGAAACAGTGCTTTCTGGAAGTTAGAGTAACTAACACGGCAGCAGTTAACTTGTACAGAAAGCTAGGGTTTCAGATCAACCGCACAATTCGAAGCTATTACGCTGACGGAGAAGACGCATACGTGATGAGCCGGGAACTTCACTTCAAATGATTGATAAGAGACTTAGACGCGTGTATGTTCCGCTTTTTCGTTCAGAAAGTTTATTGCTTGAAGCATAGATTTTGCGAGTCCTAACAAGCTGAGAAGCATAGCAATCACCAGAAACAAGCGAAGGTCAACAATCAAGCTTACACCTTGGAAGGTCATGCCTATTACTCCGCTCTTCAACAAAAAAATAAGGTAAAAAATCACGAATAATGCCCTTGCCGTGTTGAAAAAGCACTGAAAAATCGTTCCAGAGGTGAGTTCTTCTGTAATGATGAAGAGAATGTATATCATGACAAAAATTTCAATTGCTTGCTGAAAATTTGGAAATATTTCTGAGATTGGCGTCAAGAAGGTTGATAAAACAAAGTAGGTTCCGTAGAAAAGGACGCCTTTTATGGTTGCTTTTAGGGCCTTAAACGTGATTTCTCGAAGACGCTTTCCGAAATCTTTTTTCGCTTCAGCCATAAGGAGCCACCAAAGGTCCAAAGTTGAAAAAAGGGGTCAAAAAATACACTTCAAAATATCCGTTTCCGGAAATTCCTGCTATGGGAACGTTAAGCTCTACATGCCCTTGGTAATGCGCATCTTGCGGAGCTTCGATGGCTGTTTGCCCTTCTCCCAGAAAAGCATTAGTGCTATTGTACATGCGTATTAGGATGCTGCCAGTTAAGTCGAAGAAGGCGTGATTTTCAAAACTTATTGAAATGATGGCCCTTGTGTGGGTTTGATTATGTGCCACGTATTCTATTTCGCCTAACGTGGAGTTGTATAGTGGTGCACCCCAAGGCATGGAAAGGTTTGTTGAGGCTTGAACTGGAATGATCTCCGCAAGTTTCATACTCACTATTTCATGGATTTCTAGTTCCGTGTCGTTGAATAGATAATCTTGGCTGCTTTGCAACAAGTCGCCAACGTCTATCGTCATGTTGTGGGTTTTTGTTATTTCTCTGCCTCTCTCTATTGCAGGGATGAAGGTGGAACCTAGTGTAATTATAAAGCCTTCGTTATCAGAGATTTCAGTTGTTATGTTGAAGGAACCTACGCTGTAGTAGCCCCTGTTATCAATCGTTACAGGCAAAGAAAAGAGTATTCTATTATCTGACGTTATGTCTGTCTGGGGTTCTCCAATGTCAAAACTGACGTCTTTGACAGAATATGCCGCAGAAACGAAAAAAACAATTAGGAATAGCCAGAGAAATGTCGTAGCTGTGCCTATTATTCGAATCGGTATCCTCATACCTATTCCTTTTCCAGCGATGTGTGCGTTTCTTAAGAATTGGGTGAGTGCTGCGAAGAGCTTTTCTCTCGCTGTTGGTTTTGCGGTGGTTGCGGCTGTGAAGCTTGTTCCGGTGGTATAACTATGACCTCTGGCTCTGAGGGCTTAACCTTTTCTTTTGGTCGTTTAGCCTTCGCCTCTTGAGGAGTTGGCATGGCTACTGCTTGTTTTCGCGGGGCATCCTTCGGCATCTGTGGTGCGTGGGCGATTATTGTTACGCCTCTGATGGTTAAGAGTGAGCCTATCCACCCCATCACTCCGAGATACATTACGCGTATGGATGTTGCAATCAAGGGTGCCAAGGCCTCACCGAAAGTCTGCACCAAATCTTCAGACGCAATTATCGACAGGGTCTGGGTTAGAAATCCGTAGGCACTTATGAAGGTGAAGATTGATAATGTAAATGCTATTCTTTGGTAAGTGTTTTAGCGCGCGCGTAAACTAACGTGCATGACGCGATACTGTGAAAGGTTCGATTTTTTCTTTCAAGGTTCCATTTTAAGTCGTCTACGAAAGCTTTTTCAACTTTCAAATGTATCTGATAATTGGTTTATAGATGTCTAAAGCCCAGGTTCCACGTTTTCTTGTTCAGGCAGAGGAAAAAGAGAAGACGTATGACTGGCTCGAGGCAGTTGAATTTTACAAGAAGGCTTTGGCTTACGTGTTGAAGCAGAAAGATTTCCTGAAGGCTGGAGATGTTCAGGAGAGGATTGGCCACTGTTTCTATCGGGCGGCGTTTCAAGCGGAAAGCCGAGAAGAGTTTAAGGAAGGGATGCAACGAGCGGTTGAAGCTTACGAGGAGGCTCATGGACTTTACGAGAAGCTGGCGGATGAGCAGAAAATCGCAAGGATTTTTCGATGCGATGCCATGCCCGCATACATAGGCTATTGGCTCGCGGCAGAAGCACCTGAAAAGAAGAGGCTAATTAACGAGTGTTGGAGGCTCACAAAGGAAGCTTTGAAGAGTCTAGACGAAACCGGGAGTGCTTTGGAATATGGGGAAACGTATAACCAACTCTCATCAAGCGCGGATCACAGATATGTTTTTGAATCGAACTTTCAATTCCGTGAAGAACTAATACGGGAGGCAGTGCAATACGGAGAGCGCGCTATCATTCTGCTTTCAACGGTCAACGCTCCCGATGAACTTGCAAGAGCCTACGTGAAAACGGGCATGTACCTCTCTGTGCTCGCATGGTATTTTGCTTCGGACATGGATGAGAAAGAAAGTTACTACAAGAAAGGTCTTGCGCGCGCGTTATGTCTCCGGGTTTGAGTCTCAATCCTCGCGTACATTCATGCTTAACCAATTCTTTCCTCCCTGCATAATAGGAGGTAGAATCTTTCATCGTTCATCTTCGTGCGCACGAATGGTTTATAATACCATCGGACTTATTCAAAAGATGGGCTGTGTCTTTGAGGATATTTGTAAGCTCAAGGATGAATCTTCAGGACGAAAGAAAATACACAATAGACACAATCAAAGAACTCGCACATGAACCTCTGGTGTTTGAAGACGACCCCGCTGCTGAACATGTAAGGAAATGGTGGAGGAGCAAGATTGCGAGTTCAGATATTGTTATTCTGTTGATAGGAAGCGAAGTATCGCCAGCAGTATTCGATGAGATCGAGACTGCGAGGACACTTAGAAAGATCATATTCGTCTTTGCCAGAGATAAAAAGTATATACTTCGAGAGAAAGGGAAAAGCATACGCAACTTGGGCCTTTCAGATACTGAATTTAAAAGGTTTTACGAGTTCTTGGCGACTACAAAGTTCAAGGAGTGCAAAAACCTAGATGACCTTAAAGGAGAGATTACAAAAGCCATTGCATCCATACCTCCCAAGTTGCATTTAGTTCCAGAACCCATTGTGATTCAAAATTGGGAACTCGAACAGGTAAGAAAGTTGTATGTACCCCCGATTGAAAAATATGAAAGTGCCAAGAGAATTCTCGAAAACGATAAATTCCTGATAATCGCAGGTCCTCCTCACGTTGGCAAAACCACGATGGCTTACTTTTTACTTTCGTTGGAAAAAGAGAGATTCAATCTTGATACAGTCGTTAGATGCACGGAGTATTATGACATCCGTCTGCTATTTGGTCAGCAGAACATTGGTATTTTGGTAGACGATCCTTTTGGAAAAGTAAGGTTTGAGAGCACTAGTATCGGTCAAAACATTGATGATGTCTACAGAAAAATGAAAGATAAGCATGAAAAGAATCAAGAGAAGCCAAACTATGTGATTGTTACCTCCAGAGAGAATGTTTTCGAAGAAGCCCGAGAAGATACAAAGCTAAATGAAATACCAAAAGACTTAATCGTTCAGATCTCACAGGAAGGCGATTACTCCACAGACGATCTGATAAAAATCATGGAAAACCACCTGAACTACCACCTTGAAAGACAGGCAATAAATCAAAACGAATTCGCGCTGGCAAAGGCAGCTGGTCAAAAAATCGTTAAAGTTCTGAGATTCCCTCACAACATAGCCTTCTTTGTTGAGAATTTTGTGAATGGGCTGAAGGCAGAAAACCTCGAAGGTGCTATCGTAGCCGCACAGAAAATCACAGAAGAAGTGGAAAAATGGTACGTTGGTTTTGATAGGAAAAAAGAGTATGGATTGAAATACTTCATCTTCACTGCCGCTCTACTTCCAGATAGCCATCCTTATGCGCTACAAGCGTTCTATGAAGCGTTCATAAACGGACTTAACACGAACCGTAGAATGGGACTCTTCTTACGTCCTATCAAATACATGAGAAATAGATGCAGTCCCTACATAACTGAGATTGGTTTGGTGAATTTTAAACATCCAAGCTATCTAGAAGGTGTGATAAATCAAATAGAGAAACATCAAACAGATGACCTAGTCCTTTTTCTAAACTGCATCCGAGATGTGCTCACACAGCCTCTTTCTCCATTTATACCAATGGAGAGTGAAAAGAGGACTGTTAATATTCGTGATGGTATTCATGTGCTTAGGGCTGCTGCAAGAATAGTTCCAACTCATTCTCTATCCCTACTTAGTGATTTGGCGAAAAATGCCAAGGAAAGAGGTGTTCTTGGAGACTTAATTGGTACGATCGAGCAGGTAGGCTTAGTTGATCCAAGAAGTGCCTTGCCACTTTTAGAGAGGCTAGCAGAAATGCACTATGCTTACCAATCCACAATGCGCGTTTTGGGCAAAATAAGTGAAATAGAACCTGATGGAGTTCTAGCTTGTCTTGAGAAGTTGTTCAAGAATAGAGAAAATTGGTTCTTAACACCATATACTACTTCTATCCTAGGGAAGATTGGCAGACACAACCCTGACAAAGTTCTCCCACTATTGGAAAGGATTTTACTGGATGGACCCCAATATGGTGTGTCGAGCGCAATGAAGACTCTTGTGACGGTTGGTAGAGAATGCCCAAGCAGAATAGTGCCTGCCCTAAGAAGGATATCGCAGAAAAGAGGCTCAGATCTAAAATATTCTCTTGAATGGGCCTTTGAAGAATTGAAAGATAATTAACGTCAAAGAGTGTTAGAAATCTAAAAAGAAGCCCCAAATTAGAGAGAGAAAAATTGTGCCAAAAATGTAGCAAAAATCAAATGTTAGTATTGTGTTAGGTTCATTTCTAGCAATTCCAATTAAAACTATTATAAATAGTGGAAACCTGACTTGATCTTATACATTTTATAAGAAATCAGAAAAAATCGCGCTAGTGTTAGTATTGTTTTAACATATATCGTATTACAAGTTAGAATGGCGATGTCTCCCGCAAAATCCCCCTTTTCATTTATGTCATAGGTAGGTACAAGCATTATGAAAACTCTTTTTTATATCCTATAATGATTTTCATTTGATTCGAATGGTTGTTAATAAAAATCCAAGATGGATTGATTTATTCTTTGAAATTATTGAAAAATCATATCTGGGTGCAGAATTTGTCTACAAACATGAAACTTTTAGGTTGAAACCCACGCTTGTAAGACCTGCTGATTTTCACCGAAGGACCTTTGGTTCATCTCCAACTTCCTACGAGTCCCTTCTAAAAGCCCTTGCCCCAAGTTTCAAATCTCTTGCAAGTAGCGAAGTCTACAGAGTAAAAACGGGATGGATTGCTCGAGGATTGATAGGATATGGTGGACACAAGATAAGACGAATAGCCATAGACAAAGACTTCTTTCTGATACCAGACTTGTCCCAAATTCCTTCAGTGGGAATTGATACAAGTGGTCTCGGGAATAATGAGACCATCATTGTAGTTTGTTTCATTCCAGACTACGGAGGAGCATATTTCTTTTTGGAGCAACACATGAAATTGCCAAAGGATAAGCAAAAAAATGAGTTACACTGGTCAAAGTTAAATAAAACTTACAGGGAGAAGCTGCTTAAAAATTACAAATTGACGCTTTCGATCTGCTGTGATGGTCTGCTGGCAATAAGAACTAATGCACTTATTGACCGTCGAGGTAAAATACAGAACCTTTTCAAGAATCTTGTAGAAGGGTGTTTTTCTGGCTATGAAAAGCATCCCACACAGAAGACTCTTAGACCTGCACTCAAGAGGAAATTTTTTGAAAAATTGAATGGTATCCAGACACATTGCGATGCAGATTTTCGTCCTTTAACCCCAAGTAAGGTTGTACGACTCCTGGTCCAGACGTTGGCTAAGAGGGATGGACAGTACTTCGAAAAGTATACTCCCTTATTTGCAGATCTTCGTTCCCATGAATCCCAGCCCCTGCAGATCGCAGACGTCATTGCTGGTATAACTAAGACGATTATTGATCAAGGGCAATTTGAACCGCTTCAACTACTACCTTTTGATCTGCGTAAAATGAGGAATTATTCGGATCATCCACCTAAGGCATATTTCTGGTTTCCCTGAAATATGAATTGACAGGTGTCGCGTGCCGTTGATATTGTTGCGCGGACGTTGCCTCCTCTGGAGACCACGCGACCCGCTGGGCACGCGATCTTTAGGTACCTCACTCTGAACACTCAAATACCGACTTATAAATCATTTCTGGACACTTCATCCAGATGAGTATGCCATTAAATAGTTTGATGATATCGCCAAAAACCATAAAATTAGCTGGTTCAGGTGTCGCGTGCCGTTGATATTGTTGCGCGGACGTTGCCTCCTCTGGAGACCACGCGACCCGCTGGGCACGCGATCTTTAGGTACCCTCATCCAAATGTAGAATTACGAGAAGATACTTATAAATCATTTCTGGACACTTCATCCAGACAAAGTCGTGCTTGTAGAGATCATTGATGAGATTTGAAGTGGACACTTCAGAATCCCAGAAGAGAAGTGCATTACAATTACACATAAAGGATTAATCTGACTGCATTGGAGATGTCTCCCGCATCTCCCCTTTTTTCTTTGTATATATATTTCTTCATGTGTATTTTCATAATTGAATAAGTATCCAGACAAAGGTGAAAGTTCTTGTTAGGGGCTCCGGAAAGAAAAGAGAAAAAGCACAAATCATGTCGCTTCTGTGAATGGTTACAGCAGTGGAATACATGGAAGAAAGGCAAAGGAAAAGCAAAATGTATTGAAAAGACAGATAACGATGATTTTGTCGCAGTCTTTGACCAGTTCCCTCGTGTAGATGGAGAAATACTGATTATATCGAGAAGAACATATGATGATGCATAGACTGACATCTCTGACCTTTCAAAATTCTGTCGAAAGGAAAGAGATAACCTCTTCAACATACTTGGAGATACTATCAGTCTGATGAAACTGCGTCTGAAAGCAGAGAAGGTCTATTTGTACAGCTTCTGTGAACATTGGGAAGAGGATGAGGTAGCATATGAGGACAAGAAGACATCAGAGCATTTGCATTTTCACCTGGTTCCACGATACAGAGGAATGCGACATAAGGAACTGGCAGCTGAGAAGATTTTTGCCATTCCAAACAAAACCCTTACTGAGGACATGCTTCAAGCTCTTAAAGATGAGCTCCTCGGAAAAGCAACGAAAGATGAAAAGTGATTCACGGAGAATGTTGTCCACAAATCTTCTAAACTATAGACATCTGTGGGTTACCCTCTTTACTTAGCGCGCGCTTCGTGTGTGTTGATTTCTTTATCTATCTGAGAGCAGCTTCTTTTGATAAGTGGTTCCATATGTCTTCGAATTTTAGGAAGTATTCTACGGGGCTATCGATTCGGAATAATCGTTTCTGGCTTGAGACGTCAAAGACCACCGCCTCTGCAAAGCTTGTCAGCACAGCGTATTTTGCATTTAGGCCCGTTCCCTTGCTCAACAAATCAGTAATTGTTCGCTCATGCCTATCTATCGCTCCACCTGATGTCAAACGCTTAAATTCCCAAACAATATGAGGATTGCCATTCACAGAGATTGTGCAATCAGGGTGATCAAGCGGCCTGTTTTCAGAGGGCAGCGCTTTTCTGAATTCTACTGGATATCCCTGCTGCTTCACTTCGTGAACATTGAATATGTCCCATCCGAGTGCTTCTATGAAGGGCATAATGAAATTGGTTATGGTGTCTTGTTCTGTATAATCTCTTCCTGCAACTTTTGTATATTTGTCAATCAAGAATCTTATTTTGTTTTGCGAAGTATCCTTTGAAAGCGTACTCATCAACTGTTCACTGCTTAAGAGATTAACCTTCTCAGTTCATATTTAGTTTGCTCTCTTGCCTATTCTTTGTGAGATTCACTCTGTTAGCATACTCTTGGCGTAGGCGCGCGCGAACCACTCATCGAATGAAGTATGACAATATCTCTTTCAGATCTTTATCCTCGACAACTACATCTGCTGCCTCTCTGACTTGCTCATTGTTGGTATTGAACGCGATACTAAATCCTGCTGCTTTGAACATAGGGACGTCAAAAATCGTGTCGCCTATCACCGCACAATTTAGAAGAGTTATATGCTCTTTCGAAGCAAGTTCTCTTAACACAGCTATTTTGTTTAGTGGATTGACGACTTCTTCTCCTGTTAGAATTCCGTTTCTATTGGCTATTATCTTGTTGGCATAAATGTGGTCAATTTTGAGCTTTTGCTGAATGCGTTCTGCAAGAATTGAAATTCCAGCGCTAATTATGGCGGTTTTGTGTCCCTCTTTTTGTAGTTGAGTAACTGCTAACTCGGCGCCTTTCATTAAATGAACTTCTGAGAGGATGTTCTTGAGAGTATCTATGTTCACCCTCCCCCAGAGAGCGATGTCCTTTTTCATAAATTCACCGTAGCTGATTCTATGATTAAGAAATTCTTTGAGGTTGTCTCTGTTGTCTACATTGAATCTTTTGTGAACAAATTGCCAACTGCTTTCGATGTCAACCAAGACTCCATCCATGTCAAAGACAATTATTTTTGTGTTCAAGCCGCAAACCTACGACACTTGTCTCAATTAACAGTTATTATGTTAACAGCGCGCTATGTTTTTTGCGATTCACCGAGTGTGCTAATGAATTTTTGGACAATTTGACGTACCATTTCGCCCGCGCCGCGCGCACTTAAAATTTTGAAATATTGATCAAATGCTCAAATAAGCTATTACTGCTCAGTTTTCTCTTCTTGTATTTCTATTTGTGCTCCTTCTGGAGATGCCTCCCTATATTTTTTCATTGTTAGATAGTATAACTCCATGGCCCCATCATTCAGAAAAATAACCGGCACGGAGTCCGACTGTTCCGAATCGCATATTTTTCTCCTGACGACCCATGCCGAAAAAGAAACATAAACGCGTGGCGGTCGGCTTCTACAAGGATGACGGCAAGACCAAGCCGGTCACCAAATCAACTGGAGAGGTGCAACGCAAGAAACTCATCCAGAACCCTCGCAGATTCAAAGGAGTGAAGCCTCGACGGTATCTGGGTTCCGAAACGGAGGAGTTGGCGCGTGAAGCTACGGAAGAAAGGCTTCAACGAGTCACAGATGAGTACTGCAAAAAGCATGGTTTGCCTCTGTTGGAAGTTTCGATAGCGGCTTGGTATGGACTGAAAGAAGAAGAAAAAATGCAGATTCTCCATGTTCCATTTGTGGGCTCGGATGAACGAGCTGGTAAGGCGGCCAAGAAGCAGACAGCCTCTATCGTCGCATCCGCACCTTGACGGCTGAAAGTCAAGACGTCTCCCGACAAATCGACCTGGTGCTGCAGAAACTCGCGAAACAAGACGCTGCCAACATCATATTGGAGCAGTTCGCAGCCGCCCGCGTGATGGTGGAACGAGAACTCGGCAGCAAACTAACCGACGCTGAACAGTGGGCGCGCAAGAGACGAGTTGACAAAAGCTAACCGATAGAACTCGAAATTTTCTCAGTTAGGCGTTTACTTTGGGAGCGATTTTCCTGGCGAAACTTTTCCAACTTAAACGAAGTTTAGAAGAAATGTTTAAACCCTCGAAAGGATAGAGTTAAATGGCTAAGCCAACGCTGAATGTGTTGGAGGCGCGTCACCGCCTAGCCCCAGTGAGGGGCAGAAAGAGGACAAAATCGAAAAAGGACTGAAAGATATGAAAACATCTCGATTTAAGATAGCGGCTCTAGTGCTGCTCGCTGCTACCGTGGCTTTCGTCGTGGCTTTAGCTGTACACATGTGGAACCACTACGCCTGGCTTGCGGAACAAGCGGAGTCTAATGTCTTCATCTCTGCGATTCTCAAAGGGGAATGGGTCATCGGCTTGTTCGTTCTCGCCGTGCTGTGGACTACCCTCGGGTCTCTGAAAGCGTCCAAGGGTACGTGGAAAAAGGTGACGATGTTAGCTTTGCTTGCTCCGTTAGTTTTTTCGATGTTTCCCGCATGCTTCGCCGACCAAAGCGGCCCTTTCATAACCGTCCGCGATCTGAAATTTGGTCTAAAGAAAAGACACATTCTCAGTTTCATATTAATAGTAGCTTCAATCGTGGGATTTATGATAATTGGAATTACAGTAATCTAGTCCCCCAAAGTTCTAAACTCTAGCTAATCATACATTTAGAGAACTCTATAATTTCACATTTTAGATTCCTAGAGGGACATTCAGGTTTTGTTTTTCGCGCGCGCGCTGTATTGGGGAACCCATCAACGGTTATCATCAAGAAATCATATTTGCGAAAGTCTCCATTTATCAAAACAGCCTTATTTGCACTAGATTGTACGTAGGCATTGTTTGAGACCTGAAACTGATTACTACTATCTTCCGGGAGGCGGTGTTTGGTTTCACGAGAAAATAGAGGACTGTCTTGTTCGTGAGGTTAAGGAGGAAACAGGATTGGAGGTCAAAGCGGAACGGCTTCTGTGGGTACGAGATTTTGTAGAAGGCTTCCCTGACTTGCATGGCATTGAAATATTCTTCTTAGCCACCATTACAGGAGGCAAATTCAAACCCGTGCATGACACTGAACCGCTCGAATTCTCGTTTATGAAGGTAGAAAAGCTTGAAAGTATCCGTTTCTATCCTTCATCGTTCATTACGAATCTCAAGAAACTCCGAGATAACAGAGACTGGCAGGAAACAAGCGTATACACGAGATCAGCACCCTAGATTTACTCGCGCGCATGCATGCATGTTTCGTATGGAAAAATAGACGTCAATCAGTCTTCACTCAAGAGACTATTGATAACTGATCTAGGATATAGCAACAATTCTTCAATCCAACAATTGATGGTCTTCTTTATTTTGTCTTCTTCCTCCCCTTTTTTATGCTGTGAAATAACCAATTTCTTTCTTCTCCATTGATGACCATAAAAATCAGTAACCTGGTGCGAAAAAGGTTGTATAAAACGAACAAGATTTTCATCCAACTGGGAATATTTCGCATTCGCCGTTTCTAGAGTCTTACTATCAATCTTCTCGGCATTGGAGCGAAGATTCAAACATATTGTTCTAGCACCAAAGGCGTAAGGTATGGCATCATAAAGAAGATTCAATGCATCATCAGTGTTTCTCGCATTAAGAGCCCTTGACATCTTTTGATAAATAATATCTTGATATTTCTCCACTATCTCGACCAATTCTCTCGAATACCCTGAAGTTATGGCTCTCTTTATAGTCGCAGCCAAGACAATACTAGGGTCAACGATTTCACTAGAGGTCAGATAAATTGCCAATAAACTGAAGTTTGCAAATATAGCCCTGTTATGTGAAGCCCCTAGAATAGGATTGTCTGAAGCTGCTTTTGGAGCAATATACCCACAAATGTCGCAAGTAGTTGCTACAGATCCAAACAAATATCCATCAACACAATATTTTGTACGTTCATCTGCTAGGTGTTTTGAAAAATCTTTTAGATGTTTTGGCATGACAGCCAAGTAGTGATTAACATCACCAGGATACTCAGCAAGTTTGATCTGTTTGACGTCTTGGTCCGCGAGCAAAGACTTACGAAACTCAATTATTTTACTCTTGTTGAACCCAGGATGAATTGCACGAACTGTCCTCTTAAGATTTTCAACAGACTGCCTGTCAAAATTCCCCTCTCTTTCTTCAGAAACGATATTTGATCCATATGCAAGATTGCGAAAGGCTTCTGTCACTACAACATTTTTCTCAAGACTAGCAACGACTCTTCTAAAGACTTCTAATGTTCTATTGGCTTCGTTTTCACTGCAATAAAAAGTTGCAGCAACTTTTTCCCCTTCAGGAAGATCACCTCTTGATTTGCCAGACCATTCGTTTGGATAAAACTCATATCGATCTCCAATTGGTGATACATTCTTTAACCATTTTCCGATTAGTGAAACTTTGTTTTCAAGTTCATATTTTAGATGTTTTTCACTAAAAACATATGCACAGTCAAAGTGCCTTGGGATGTAGGCAGTCAGAGCCCTTGCGACGCACTTGGTTTGCTCCAGAAGCGTCTTTCCTTCATTTGGACCCATTAGCACTAGCTCCCAATCAGTCCTTCCACTGAACTACGAACAACCTTTGCAATCTCCGATGCTCTTTTCTGAGTCAATCCCTTGTCTTTAAGAATTCTAACAATCAAATCTTCGCTTGCTTCAATTGCTGATTCCAACGCTTTCTTGTCTGCCTTTTTTGCAGCTGACTTCAGGTCATCAATACTCTTTTTCAGATCTTCTTTTTCTATTTGTGAATCCTCACTTTCGCCACGGAATAAAGCCTCAATCTTATCAAGAACCCAGTTTGTTATTTTCTTGCCATATTCTTCAATTCTATTTTCTAATGCGGTCTTTGCTCCCTTTCCAAAGGCGTTGATGAAGAAGAGCGCAGCAGCAACAATCAAAGTGGGTCCAATGAAAAATGATTCCTTAATGTCCACAGGTTTGAACACCATGAGCGGCGAGTCAGGTTTTCTTAATTCTCCAGCAACAGAGTTAATTGCTTCTTCCTGATTCAATCATTCACCTCCTTCTATCGTAATCCGACTCTCCTCTCAAGCATTTGGAAAGATTTTCAAAAGCTTGCGCTGCTTCAGCATCATTTTGAGCTCTACCCTGATCTCGGTCAAAATTCCGCCAGCATTCAGTAATACGAACGTTGATATATGGACTGATTTTTTTCCTGTATTTCCACCAAGCAACAACATAGCCAACCGTTGCCGCCGCTATCATAACACCTACAAATAGAATTGTGAGCGAGAGGTCGGGCAACTCTTTCAGTTGTAAAACCCAGAGTATTGAGCCGAACAAATATGCCTTAAACTTATCATTCGTTTCTTTTTCCAATATATCCTCTCTCTTGTACGCGCACCATTATTTCCACTGATTGTTATTTAAAACTCTCGGTTGCATGCATGCAGCATAGTTGTCTACACCGCGCGCGCGAACTTCATATTCCCTTCTCAAATAACCATCTCCCTATAACCATATATTCTACACTTGGTTTAAAACAGTTTCGAGTTTAAGGAATGCACGATTGTTCCATACCCATAATACATAGTATATTATAATACAATGCATTGCAATATCACACTTCGTTTGGGTTTGGGGATTAAAATTTAATTCTCTCTCTCTAGCGCGCGCGCTATAAAGCTGAAGCGAGCTAATTAGGCTACAATGCAACTTATATCCGTTTGATAGATATAACAAAGCGGAGAAAATCATGTCACTTATTCCAGAATTTGAATTAGGATTATGGAACGCTTGGATTTTCATGGTTCCCGCTCTCTTGATACTACTTCTCTGTTTTCCCTTGATGATGAAAAAAGGTGCACCTGGTGGTCCAGTGCGTGCGGTCCAGCGCGCATGTAAGTCTAAGACTACGCTGTTAGTCGCCTCTCTCTCCAAGTTTATTATTTTTCCAGCCGTTATATACTCTGTTTTTCTGCCGCTAAAATTAGGGACGATATGGTTCTACGTAGGTCTTCCAATCACGCTACTAGGCTTAGTTGGAACCATACTAGTTCTGGTGAGTTGGGCGAACACTCCAGCGGGTGAACCAGTTACCAGAGGAATTTATCGGTATTCTAGACATCCTATGTATGTAACGATGGTTTTGCTTCTTTTGGGTGTGAGCATACTTTCGGCTTCGTGGGTTTTCTTGTTGTTGACCATCATATCAGGAGTTGGATTCACTCGTCCATTTTTCCTAAAGGTTGAAGAAGCCCAGTGCCTTGGACATTACGGTGCCGCCTATCGAGAATACATGAACAGAACCCCAAGATGGATAGGAATACCGAAATCAGAGAAAAAAGACTAGTATCTAACAATGCTTTTGCTACTTACCCGATAGACATGTGGATTGCTGAAATGTTGGCTAAGGCAGTTACTTGACATCTTCTGGAAAGAGTTTCTTTGCTTTTCCTGTATATTCGATAACACCCAGCTGTTTAAAGAGATCTAACACGTCACGGACTGACTTTCTCTCCACAATCTTCCCATCAACTATGCGAAAGATGTGAACAGCCGTCCATGTCATCTTTTTGCCAGTAGGGGCGAATGTAATTCCAAAGAATTCCCATTCGCCTGTGTGTGTCCCAGTCATTGTAGTACGAACCCAAACCTTGTCCCCTTCAGCGATGATGTCCTCGATAGTTAAATGGAGATCGGGAAAGCCCCTGTAAACGTCAGCATAGTATTGTTTGACACTTTCGAGACCTCGTAGTTCATGAGGTGTGTTAGGTGCGTCAACATAATCTAGTGCCATAAGCTCGTCCAGCAAGTCTGGGTTGTGCTTATTGAGGGCTTCATGCAAACTGCGAATAATAGCCTTATTCTTTTCAAATGACATAGAACATAACCCCTCTTCTATTATCAATCCTAATTGTCTCTTTTTACACTTAATAGTTGTTACGAGATGTCATGGGTAGCTAAAGGTGTTTTTTAATAAGCAGAAATGGAGCGAGAGGCGGAGATTCTGTGTCAACAAGGGCAGTATGGAAAAGCAGTCAAGGTTCTCAGGAAACTTATCGAAGGATCTGATCAGACAGACAAAGGCTGGTTTCTACAATTAATGGCAACTTACCTGTATCCAATTGATCCCACAGATTCCATGGATAAACAATTGAAAGCTCACTCTGAGAATGCCCAGCTTTTCCGCCCGGAGACTGGAATTTCGTACTCGAAATTGGCTTCAACTAGATATGGAAGTAAAAATCTGTTTGAGTTTCGGTTTCTCACTCAACTCATTTTAAAATAATGCCTACAAGAATAAGTAACTTATGCCGCGCGCGCAACGCTTTTCTATTTTGATTTTTGCTTAACATGTTTTCCCCAATATTTCCTAAGTTATTGGCTACATATCAATTCCTATTACGTAGATAGGTAATTGTATTGCACTTTTGAAGTGTGGAAGATACTTAACAACCTTCTCAAAGCTTAAGGATCCTTCCCAGTTCTTATTGTAGTCTCGTTTCATTTTCTTCTGAAAGTTCTTCGTGGTCACTACAAAGACACCTACATCAATCTTGTCCAGTCCTGAATAGGAAGCAACTTGGAACTTTAGAAGGTCAATTCCAATAAATGAAGCATGTCCAAAGCCAACCTCTATCCCGACTCTTTCCTTCAAATAACCCATTTTGGCTGCCGGGTCTTTTGGTTCATCAAAAACTGGTGGCTGACTTTCCCATCCTTTAACGACAAATTTCTCCTCAAGAATACTGTTGAATTGAGGTCTAGACAGAGAAGAAACATCAATACTAGGATCAATGAGAATGTTCTCAATTTCCTGCTTAAGAGCGAGCTTACTGTTAAGAACCTGTTCAGCGAAACGATATGAGAATCTTCTCAAGCGCAACATTACCGATTTAACACCATTTGAAAGCTATGAAGTCTGATTTCTTAATAACTTTAAGGATTGGGGAAACGAAACGTGGAGAGCGCGCGCTAAACTTTTATCGAGTGCATTTTCTTTACGATTTCTTCCACAGAAAGTCCTGTAGGTTTGTCTTTCCTACCTTCAAATTTGGGAAGGTATCCAGTAATTGTCGTGCTATCTCTGCTAGCAGTCGTTTGACTCCATCAGTTTTCTCGACGCTTGAACCCGGGTAGATTCTCACGACGAGTGCGTCTTCTCGACTGCCTAGCAAAGCAAGGAAATCTGTTTTTCTGCCTTTCTCAATTACCAACGCCTCTGTTAGAATTGACTTCTCTTCCCAGTCAATGTACTTTTTCAAAGTCCTCAGGATTACATGCTCATCTCTTATGATCAAAGGTTTCATTTTATCGAAGACATCTCTTAACTCGACATCACCGTTTAGTACGACATGTGGCATGCCAGTTTCACCTTTCACTCACACAAACTAACGGAATCGCCATTAAAAAGTAGTAACTTACAATTAGCGCGCGCGCATACAACCCGATAGTAGCTCTTTCAAGCGCGTGTTGCACTTAGCATTTTTGCTTCGCGCGTGTGTTTACGTCGCAAACAATGTGTTAGAAATGGAACACCGGAAAAAAGCCTCAATAACCTCGTAAGATTCTCTTCAATTCCTTCATGTTTTTGGCTTCATGTATTAACTCCAGTTTCCTTCCTGACTTCACCATTCGCAGATAGATGTACCTGGTATAGATTTTCTCGTTTCCACTCTCATCTTTCACCAAAACGATACCCTTCGCATCAGTCATAGTATTCCCACAAGTGAGAGGGAAAGCTGAATTTAAAAAGCCTCACATAAGCGTGCGCGCACTTGATTTATGGGAGTGAAGTTTGAGAGCGCGCGCGCCAAACCCGTATTGGTAGACGCTCTAAAGTTTATGTAGCTGTTGCGGTACAGTCACACATATTTAAATATCTGCGCGTTCGAATGAAACTTGTTGTCATTACAAGAATGGTTTAATGAGGCGAAGCAATTTGCTATTTATAGTACACGCTAGGCATACCACCCCGCGCGCTACGGCCATAATGGTTATCAAGAACAGAAAATCGAATGCACACGCGGACGATGTAGAAGCTGTGCTTGAAGAAGAAGCCAAGAAGATCGATTGAGGTTGTCGGAAATGAAACCATTGACAGAGTGTAAACACTGCGGAATAACCATACCGAAAAAGAAGAGAGCAGAACATCTAGAAAGAGTTCATAAGATATCAGTGGGTTTGAGAGGCTGGGTAGGCAAGCATTTTAGACAACACAAATGGAAATATGGCTGGAAACGACCGTCAATAATTGAGATCGGATAGGAGATCATGATACACTCTGTTGCGCTATTATATGAACAAATTTATGTCTGCTGTGGCAGCGATTTCGCGCGCGCGCGCATGCATAGCAGTTTTAGGAAAGTGTCCATACTTCCATTTCTGCTTATATAAAAAGCACCGTTACCTACCCATGACATCTGATAACAGCTATTAAGTGTCAAAAAGAGATAATTATGATTGATAGGAAGGAGAAGTGATATTGTGGGTAGGGTAGAAAAGTCGATTGAAATCAGGGCTCCACGTGAGAAAGTCTGGGAAATGCTTGCTTTTGACAGGTTTCCAGAATGGATGGATAGTATGAAGAGCGTGGCGTACACTTCCGAGGTGCGTACTTCCGAGGACAAGTATCGAGTGGGTGCC
>Ga0224501_10000225_pt1 | contig 51449 bp, 36 predicted proteins | sample SF_Oct11_sed_USG_4_FD_169105 | JGI IMG/M metagenome (GOLD analysis project Ga0224501, IMG submission 169105) | Sediment microbial communities from San Francisco Bay, California, United States - SF_Oct11_sed_USGS_8_1 | ecosystem: Environmental > Aquatic > Marine > Sediment | place: USA... | reverse complement strand
GGGGACCTCTTCCGTCGGCTTTGCCAAAAAAACGGCAAAACCCGCCCTGCCGTAAGGTCACCTTGCGCCCAATCTGGCCGCGGCGTTCACGCTGCCAGGCGATCGGAATGGCGAAACGCTAGCTTAGCGTCCGTCCGGAAAAAAAGCGATCGGGGCTGCCGTCGCGGATGGATCGGCGCCGAGCTGCTGGCTTTTTGCCGGGCCGGTGCCCAGCACGGCGCGCGTCGGGCGGAAATCCCGTGGCCTACGGGGATCGGCTCCGGTTCCGATCGTGGTCAAACGGTGCGAAAATCATTGACCTCGGGGAGATTGTGAATTTCGTACTGCTCAGCTCCATCGTCCTGCGGCTCGCGGCCCTCGTCTGGTCGCTCTTGCTGCTCCGGCGAACCGGGGACCGGCGCATGGGCTTTCTGTCGGCGATGTTGGCGTTGATGGCCATGCGCCAGCTTTTGACCCTGGGCAGCGCGCACGCCCATGCGGCGGTGGCGCCGGAGTTGCCCGGCCTGGTGGTCAGCGCCATGGCGCTTTTGGCGGTCTACTCGCTCGATGGGCTGCTGCGCCGGCTGTCGCAGGATGCCGAGCGGCTGCGCAGCAGCGAGGCCCACTTTCGTTCCCTGGTGGAGAGCGCCATCGATGCGGTGATGATCCTCGATGGAGACGGTCACATCCTCTACGCCAATCCGCCCACCGAGCGGCTGCTGGGCTTCGACCAGGAGCAGCTGCGGGGCCGCATTGCGCTGACGTTGGTGCGGCCGGCCGACAAGGCCGCGGTGGGACGTCGCTACAGCGCCACCCTGGCGAACCCCGGCGTGACCCACGGGGTTGACTGCCAGATGGTTCACGCCGACGGCAGCCAGCGCTTCGTCGAGATGCGCGGCATGGCTGTGCCGCGCCCCGACGAAGACACGCGCGTGATGGTCTCCCTGCGCGACATGACCACCGAGCGCTTGGCCGAGCAGGAGAGGCACTCGCTCGAAAAGCAGCTCTTTCACGCCCAGAAAATGGAAACCCTGGGCACGCTGGCCGGGGGCCTGGCCCACGACTTCAACAACATCCTGACGCCCATCGTCGCCAGCGGTGAGCTGGCCCAGCGGGCGTTGCCGGCCGATCACCCCGCGGGCCGGTCGGTGCAGCGCATGATCGATGGCGCCGAGCGCGCCAAGCGTCTGGTGCAGCGGCTATTGCTGGTGTCGCGCAAGGATCAGGAGCGTGTCGAGCGCATCGATCTGCGCGAACTCATCGCCGACACGCTGGAGCTGCTGAGCGTATCGTGGCCCGCGAACATCGAGGTGCAACGCGAGCTGGGCACCGAGCCCTGCCTGGTCGACGGCGACACCACCGAGCTGCAACAGGTGGTGATGAACCTCTGCACCAACGCGGTGCAGGCCATGGGTGAAGCGGGCGGGCGCCTCGGCGTGCGGCTCGATGGGCGGGTGCCGCCACTGCAGGGTGCGGGATCGGTCGCGCGTTCGACGGTGGACACCTGGGTGCGGCTGGCGGTCAGCGACACCGGACCCGGCATCGATGCCGAGCGCGCCGAGCACATCTTCGAGCCCTTCTTCACCACCAAGGGTGCGGGTGGGTCGGGGCTCGGGCTCAGCGTGGTGCAGCGCATCGCGGGCGCCCACGGTGGGCTGGCGCGGCTGGCCTCGGAGGAGGGCTCCGGGGCGCGCTTCGAGATTTATCTGCCGGCCGCCCAGGGCAGCGCAGCACAGAAAAACTCCACCGTGACCACCTCCGAGCCGCCCGCGGGCGCCGCGTCGCCGGGGCGGCGCGTGCTGGTGGTGGACGACGAGGAGGCGGTGCTGACGGTCTGCGGCGAGTTGTTGCAGCTGGAGGGCTACGAGGTGGAGACCACCACCAGCGCGCGGGCGGCCAAAAAACGCTTCGAGCAACAGCCCGAGGCCTTCGACTGCGTGATCACGGACCTGACGATGCCGGAGATGAGTGGCGTGGAGCTGGCGCGGCAGCTGGTTTTGCTGCGTCCCGATCTGCCCGTGATCCTCACCAGCGGCTTCGCCGACCGCGACGCGCTGGACACCGGGCCGGGCTCGCCGCTGGCCGAGGTGATCGCCAAGCCCTACACGCTGGCGGAGCTGACGGCGGCCTTGCAGCGCCACGGCGGGGACCGCAACAGGGACTCGGGTCTCGAGGGTGATTCGATGCCGCTCGCCGCCGAGAAATCGGCGGAAAGCGCCCATTGACAGCGGCCATGAGCTGAATTATCCCAGCCCATGGCATACATCTACGAGGAGCCGAGCAGGACCTTCGGGGAGTTCCTGCTGATTCCAAACCTGACGACCAAGCGCTGCCTTCCGGCGCAGGTCGACCTGGGCGCGCCCCTGGTCAAGCACCAGCGTGAGCAGCCGCCGGCGCTGCGCGTCAACGTGCCGATCGCCTCGGCGCTGATGCAGTCGGTCTCCGACTCGGAGTTGGCGATCGCGCTGGCGCGCTCGGGCGGCATCGCCTTCATCTACGCATCCCAGAGCATCGAGTCCGAGGCCGAGATGGTGGGCAAGGTCAAGCGCTACAAGGCCGGCTTCGTGGTCAGCGACTCGAACCTGCCGCCGAGCGCGACCCTGGCCGACGTGCTGGCGCTGACCGAGCGCACCGGGCACTCCACCATCGCGATCACCGAGGGCGGCTCGCCCACCGGGACCTTCCTCGGCATCATCACCAGCCGCGACTATCGCGTGGGCAAGCAGGCGTTGGACACCAGGGTGGTGGATCTGATGACGTCGGCCGAGTCTACCCGCTGCGGTCAGGCCGGCATCGACCTGGAGCAGGCCAACGATCTGATCTGGGAGCACAGGCTCAACTGCCTGCCGGTGCTCGACGAGCGCGGCTGTCTTTCGCACCTGGTCTTCCGCAAGGACCACGACGCCCACCAGGCCCATCCGCTGGAGAACGTGGACGCCGAAAAGCGCCTCATCGTGGGCGCGGGCATCAACTCCCGCGATTATCACCAGCGGGTGCCGGCGTTGGTGGAGGCAGGGGCCGATGTGCTGTGCATCGACTCCTCCGACGGTTACTCCGAGTGGCAGGCCGATACGATTGCGTTCATCCGCGAGCGCTACGGCGAGCAGGTGCGGGTCGGCGCCGGCAACGTGGTCGACCGCGAGGGCTTTCGCTATCTGGTGGAAGCCGGCGCCGACTTCATCAAGGTCGGCATCGGCGGCGGCTCGATCTGCATCACGCGCGAGCAAAAGGGCATCGGGCGCGGTCAGGCCTCGGCGGTGATCGAGGTGGCCAAGGCGCGCGACGAGTACCTGGAGCAGACGGGCATCTACGTGCCGATCTGCTCCGACGGCGGCATCACCCAGGACTACCACATCACCCTGGCGCTCGCGATGGGCGCCGACTTCGTGATGATGGGGCGCTACTTCGCGCGCTTCGACGAAGCACCCGGGCGCGTGCTGCGGGTCAACAATCGCTTCGTCAAGGAATATTGGGGCGAGGGCAGCAACCGCGCCCGCAACTGGCAGCGCTACGATCACGGCGGTGGCGGCAAGCTCGAGCTGGAGTTCGAGGAAGGCGTCGACAGCTACGTGCCCTACGCCGGCCGTCTCAAGGATAACCTCGAGACCACCCTGGCCAAGTTGCGCTCCACCATGTGCAACTGCGGCGCCATGTCGATCCCGGAGCTGCAGGCCGGTGCGCGCATCACGGTGGCCTCGTCGGTTTCCATCCACGAGGGTCAGGCCCATGACGTGATCCTCAAGGAGTCCGCTCCGACGACGTCTGAACCCTGAGTTGGGCGGGGCATCGGGACGTTAGAATGGGCTTTGAAGAGCAACCCGTCGAAGTACAGCACGAGCTGCTGCGGATGGCGTTTCAGGCGCTGGTGCGCGAGCACGAGGGCCTCAACTACGACTGCTTCAAAGATAGGCTGCGCACGCCGATCTTTTCGCTGACGCGCGACGAGGGCGTGCTGGCGCGTTACTGCACGGTCGACGGGCGCATCGAGGTTTCGCTCGCGCTTCTGACCGAGCAGCCCTGGGATGTGGTCAGCGAGGTGCTCAAGCACGAGATGGTGCACCAATTCGTCTTCGAGGTGATGGGCATCGTCGACGAGGCGCCCCACGGCCCGAGCTTCCTGCGCATCTGCGAGGCCCTGGGCATCGACGCGCGCAGCCAGGGCCTGCCCACCGTGCCCGACGACGCCGAGCGCAAGCCGGCGGTGCTCGACCGCGTGCGCAAGCTGCTGTCGCTGGCCCAGAGCCCCAACGAAAACGAGGCCCAGGCCGCCATGAACGCGGCCCAGCGCCTGATGCTCAAGCACAACCTCAAAGAGGTCGGTGAAGTCGAGGCGCGCGGCTACGGCTACCTGCGCCTGGGCGAGCCCACCGGGCGCGTGCGCGAGAGCCAGCGCATCCTGGCGCGCATCCTGCTCAAGCACTTCTTCGTCGACGTGATCTGGATGCCGGTCTGGCGGGTTCACGAGGGCAAGCGTGGCAGCGTGATCGAGGTCTGCGGCACGCCCGCAAACCTGGAGTTGGCCTCCTACGTGCATTCGTTCTTGATGCGCACCGCCGATCGGCTGTGGCTCGAGCACAAGCGCGCCCTGGGCATTCGAAAAAACCGCGATCGCCAGGCCTATCTGGCGGGCGTGATGAGCGGCTTTCTCGACAAGCTCAACGCCCAGCAGAAGCGGCACGTGGGTGAGGGCCTGGTATGGGTCGGCGACCCGCGTCTGAAGGCCTACATGAAGCGTCGCCATCCCCACGTGCGATCGGTGTCCTACGGCAGCAGCATCGGCAGCGCTGCCCACGAGAGCGGTCGCGCTGCGGGCCGGCAGATCGTGCTGCACCAGGGCGTGGGCAAGGGCCCCGCCGGCGGCACGCGGCTTCTGCGCGGATAGCGCCGCAATTTCTGCGAACGCGGCGCCATTTGCGATGCGGGTCTTTTGTGCCACATTCGCCGTGTGATGGATTGTGGTTACCGCGGGCGCACGACTCTGCGTTGTGCAAGTTCATTTACATCGCTACTGCTCTGGATGGCTCTGGGTTGCGCGGCGGACACGGCAGCCGCGGGCACTCGACCCGCACGGGACGCGAGCGAAACCTCGCAATTGGGCGCCGAGTCCGCGTCGATGACCGACCGGGCGACGACTGCCAGTGAAGACGGCACCGACTTCGGCAACACCACCGCCGAGGCTCCCGCCATCGTCACTGCGGGAGCGGGCGCGCCTGCTCCCAGCGAGTCGCGTGTCGATTGCACCGGCGGCCTCTACCTCGGCACCTACGACTGCGAGCTGGAGGTTCTGGGCGCCAAGAGCCCGCTCATGGGTGACGTCTCATTTGCGCTGGAGATCAACGAAAGCGTCTCCGAAGGCGACTGCGACGCCGAGTTCTGCCCCGACCTGGTGATCGCCGAGGGCTCTTGAACCCTCTTCGGCCTGGCGGTCGGCTGGGGCTTCGAAGCCATGCTCGAAGGCGGCCTCGACTGCACCACCGGCGAATTCCGCGCCTCGGCCCCGGCCGGCGTCTACGGTTCGGCGGGCTCGACCGATCCCTTCGACCCCGACGCCCTGTGGACGGTGACGCTACCGGTCGGCATGTTCAACGGCACGTTGATGGGCGAGCACATGGCCGACATGCCCGAGGCCATCCGCGGCGAGTGGGATCTGATGGAGCCGCTGGCGGGCTACCGCTGCATCGGTCCCTTCGAGGTCACGCTGCAGCCCTGAGGCCCCGCCGGGGCCGACTGCAGCGCGGCGGGCACGGGCAGCGTGTGCGGAGACGGCGAGCGCTGCGAAGAGCTGGAGTTTTGCGACGATGGCTTCACCGACGCCTGCGGCAGCTGCAACGCCGACTGCAGCGCGGCGGGTGCAGGGAGCGTGTGCGGTGATGGCGAGCGCTGCGAGGAGCTGGAGGTCTGTGACGATGGCTTCACCGACGCCTGCGGCAGCTGCAACGCCGACTGCAGCGCGGCGGGCACCGGGAGCGTATGCGGCGATGGGCAGGTGTGCGAACAGACCGAAGCCTGCGACGACGGCGATGCCAGCGACTGCGGCAGCTGCAACGCGAGCTGTAGCGGCGGAGGCAGCGACACGCCCTCGGGGGCCTGCGCGGATGTGGCCAAGGGCGTGTTCGCTGTACGGCTAGAGCTCGACGTGTGGTGGCAGGACGACGTCGATCCACCGCTGATCGACCCCGGGCGCGACAGCCTGGTCACCTACGCGATGGCGCAGGTGGATGAAGTCCAGTGCGGTGCGGGCATCGGTCCCATCACGCTCAGCATCTGCGGCGTGGAGCTGCCGGTGACGAAGTCCGACGCCAACTGCGATGCCTTCAAGATGGGCTTTGCCGACGCGCTATGGGATACACCCTCGATGCCAAGCTTCGTGACGTCGGGCACGCGAGGCCTGGAGGTGGCTGATGAATTCGTGATCGATGCCATGGCGCAGCTGCTCGGAATCCAGCTGAACGACTCCGAAGGCGCTTGGCCTACGGCCGTACAGACCGGCCTGCTCAGCTGTCCGGCGGGGAGCGGCGCATCCTGCTTTCCCGACCACGACAACGATGGAAAGCCCGGTATCACGGCGACTATGATGAATATTAGTCAGGAGTATGGGGCCGTCAAGTGCGGCGGATGGCAGTTACCGTTCGTCTTCCGCGGCTATCCGCTCGATGCGCTCAACGCGCTGGACGACAACGGGGTAAAGGCCGAAGAGTTGTACATCGGTCTACGCCTGCGCGCCGGCGCCCGCGCGAGCATCGGCGCCGACTGCCAAAGCGGTAGTGGCGAGTGCGAAGCGAGCTGGGTCGATATGCGCGCCTGGGATTGCAGCTTGACCGATGGCAGCCCCTGCTCTGCGGCCGGCGCGCAGTTCGTCGATGAGCAGATGATGGACTTCCAGGTCCTCCGGAAGGATGAGGCCCCGCCCCCATCGGTGACCGTGCCCGCGACCCAGGGAGGCGGTCCACTGGACCAGACCCCGAGCCCCGGGCCCCTGAGTTCGATCGTACGCCTCGGCGACACCACGGGTAGCTTCAGCTGCGCGGACGTGCGGGCTGCCGGTTTCTGATGCCGTTGGCGGCCGTCCCTGCTCTGGTATCGCTGCGTCGGCCGTGCTACCGGTCGGTGATCGGTTGCGGCCGGGCGCCATGTCGGCCGCGACGGGCTGTTGACGTGCCTGGACAGGCTCTGCGATTGAAGGCCTGCCTCACGGCGCGCAGTCCAGATAGGCGTTGGCACCGTCGACGATCGCTGCGCCGCCGCAGAAGGCGATGCGCCGCGGGCCCACGGTGGGGCTGCATTCGGTGCTGGCTTCGGCCGAGAAGTCGTCGTAGTACCAGCCGACGAGGCCCGTCTGCGGCTGCGGCCCGCTACCGGTGTCCACCACCGGAACCTGGTCGACGATGCAGACCTCGCGGCCGGCAGCCGTGGTGGTGGGCCGATTGCTGGGCGTTGCCAGGTAGGGCAGATCGTTGCAGCTGTGGACGCTGGTACCCACCGTGCCAGCGGGTGCGAGCTCGAAGACGACTTCGCAGGGCACTTCGCCTGCGCTGCGCGGAAGCGACCAGGCCAGGCATGAACCGCCGAGGCTGTCGGAGATGCGCCCGACGATGGCGTCGGCCACGGGGGTGAAGTCTTCTTGGCAGATCGACTGCACGATGCTGGCTTCGCCAAAGCCCTTGGCCAGCTCCACGAAGCGCCGTGGGGGATAGGCCCGGCCGTTTGCGGTGATGCAGGATGGCGTCAGGTTGCCGCCCTGCGCTGGCGTGCGCGTGGGGTCGGGAACCGCTTGCATGCGGGGGTCGGCCAGGATGCCGTCATAGAAGGCGTCCCGTGCGATGGGGTCGCGGAAGTCCACAGCGGCGAGCGCGCTTTCGTCGACCAGGTCGGGCGGGATGCCCACGATGGCGCCGTAGATCACGAGATCGGTATCCTCGGGGCGCAGGGCCTTGAGACCTTCCAGATAGCGCGTGAGTGAATAGAGGTTGTTGGGATTGTAAAAGCAGCGCAGGTTCAGGTCCTGCATCGTCAGGGGGTCGCCGGGAGGCAAATATTGGTCGGGAGTGAAGTGGCGCGTATCCCTCGATGAGCAGTCTTCCTCGTCGGTCACCACGACGATTGCGACCACGGAGGATCCTTCTGCGCCGCTGCGGACGAAGCCCGCGTTGACGCCATCGCCGTGTCCGAGTCGACCGAAACCGTTGGCATCCCCGAGAAAGCGGATCGGGCTGGTGCTCGGGGTGACCGCCTTGAGCACGGACTCCAGCTGTTGCTCAAAGCCGCAACCCTCGGTGCCGAGCGAACCCACGCAGCGGAAGTCGTCCGCGATTTGCTGCGGGGTCGTGGTGTCGGGGGTGTAGCTCAGAAACATCGGATAGCTGGGCTGGCAGCCTGGAACGGCGGGGCTGGGTATCGAATTCAAGATGCCGTCGTCGCCGAGGCCTTCGCAGCCGGGAATGCCCTGGATGCCCACCAGACCCATGTCCGAGGAGACCACGCCCAAGTGCACGTCGGTGGCTGGCACGAAATCGGCGATGCCATCGCCGTCGCGATCGCCGCTGGTGAGCATGCGCATGAGGCTGGGGATCTGCTCCTGCAGGGCCAGGTGTTCCTCGCGCATGGACCCGGAGTTGTCGATCATGAACAGCAGGTCGAGTTTGCCCGCGGCCCCGCCCGACAGGGCCCGGCAGCGGCCGCCGAGCACGCAGCGCGTCTCGCCGTCGCCCGTGCAGCCGCCGTCGTCGTCGCTGTCGCACGTTGCCGTCGCCGCGTCGGTCTGCGTTCCCGAGCCGCCGTCCATGCCCGGCGAGCCGGTGTCTCCGGGGCCGGAGCCACCGTCGGCTCCTGCTTCTGCGGACCCCGCGTCCGGCACGGGGCAGGGCAAGCGGCCGAACTCGTCGGGCATGTCGGCGCCCTCGATGCAGCCCAGGGCCTGCCCGCCATCGCCGCTGAGACCACGGCCACCATCGGCGTTGCCGAAGCTGGCGTCCTGGCCCGAACTCCGCGCAAACTCGGAGCTCGTGTCATCGCCTTCGTCGTCGTCACTGCAGGCGATGGCTAAAGTTGCGCAGGTCAGCAGTCCGACTGCGAAGCGTGTGTTGCTCGAGATCATCCATCCCCCGGGACTTGCAGGATCGTTTCAAGATGCGCCGGCAGCGCGCTGCAAGCATATCGCGCCTCATGGCGGCCGCCAGTGCAATCGAAGACGGCCGAGCGGGCGGGTGATTCAAGGTGGTGGGGGTAAAAGTGTCAGCCGTGCGATGGGTTGCTAAGCGCGCTCTCGCCTGGAAGCGCTTTGACGGTGTACTCAAATGAGGACGCATGGGAGGAGGGGTCCACGCTCGCCACTCTTGGTTCCCGTGATCGCGCGTGGTCTGCGCCGCGGCCGCGAGGAGCCCCGTTTGGAGCTCACGGCAATGCCCCACCCAGGATCCACTGGCGGATGGCTTCGATCTCGCCTTCGGGCAGTAGGGGCGTGGGCGAGGGTGGCATCTCGTCGCCGCACGGTGGGCTCGCCAAGAGCTTGATGTAGAGCAGGCTGCCATCCGGCTCGCCCGGGATGACGCGGCTGTAGTTGCCGTCGACGCAGTCGAGGCCGGTGGCCGGGGCGTTTACGAGGTCCTCGTAGGCCGCTTGCTCGCTGGTTAAGTCGAGGCCGCCGGCATAGGCGCCGTGGCAGAGGTAGCTGTCGCAGTGGCGCGGCTGCAGGATCTCTTCGAAGATGCGGGTGAAGCCGTCGGGCTCGGCGGCGTTCTTTGCGGCGTCGGGCTCGGATGCGTCGGATGCGTCGGGCGTGGCTGCGTCGCTCTCCGCCGTATTCGCGGTGTTGTCGCCGGCGTCGCTGTTGGCGGGTGCGGGGCCTTGCGCTGAGCCGCTGCCGTCAGGCCCGGGGGCCACTGCGGATTCCCCGGCTTGGCCTTCTGCGGGGGCCAGCGTCGTCTCGGTGCTCGACAGGCCGGAGCTCGGCTCTGGCGCCACTGGCGCCACGTTGGCATCCGGGCTCTCACAGCCGAGCGCGGCGAGCACCAATAGCCCGCAGAGCACGGGCCACGCGCCTACCGCGCTTCTCACCACCATCGGGCGACGGTAGCGCCCGGCGTCAGTGGTCGCAACTTGTGGCGCTACTCGATCACGGTCTTGCAGCCGAAGGTGACGGTGACGTTCTTGGCGCCCACCGCTTCGATCTCGCCGCAGACATTGCCCTGCATCACCACCGTCGGCGGGTCGGTGCTTTCGTCCAGCTGCCAGCCGCTCTTGCCGCGCGGCACCACCTCGCCGTCGACTTCTACGTTGAGCTTGTCGCGATCGTCGGGTTCGGAGCCGAGCTGCAGGCGGCAGGTGCGGATCAGGGCCTCGGCGATCTCGCGCAGCACCGTGGTCAGGCCGCCGATGTCTTCACCGCTGGTGTTGACCGCGTAGTAACTCGGCGGAGCGTCGGGGTTGGCACGGCCGCCGGATTGGGCGAAGGAATCGAGCGAGCCCTGGTAGATCTCGCTGCCCGGGATGCCGACCACCAGCGTCTGCACGCCGGCGGCGGCCAGGGCGTCGATCTGGGCCCTGGTGTTGTCGGCGTCGAGGCATTCTTCCTGGCCCATCACGCTCTCGGCGCAGCAGTTGTCCACGGCTGCCGGGCACACGCCGTCGAGGTTGACGGTGCAGGTGTCGGCGCCGCAGCTGAGCGAGGCGTCGCAGTTGGGACCGCCGTCGGTGGCCAACAGCACGTAGCGGTCGCCCGTGAGCTGCGCGCCGGCGCCGCTTTGGAAGTAGTCGAGGGCGGCGGCCAGGGCGGCGGCGGTGGGGGTGCCGCCGGCGGGAACGGCGCTGCCGAGCGCCGCGAGGATCTCCGGCAGCGCGTCGGGGCCGGGCTTGATCGGCACCGTGGGCGTGGTGTCCGCCGGCATCTGGCAGCCGTCGGGGTAGGGGAAAAGCGAGAGGCCGAGCGAGAGCTGGTCCTGGACGGCGGCGACTGCGGCTTCGAGCGAACTCTTCAGCGATGACCACTTGTCGCTACTGAAACCGTCGGGGGTGTCGTTCATGCTGCCGGACTTGTCGATGACCAGGAGCACGTTGGGTGGCACGGCAGTGGCGTCGAAGGGTTCGCTGCCACAGGTGGGCTCGGGCACGTTGGCGTCGAAGTTGGGCACGTTGCTGCCGCCGTCGGGGCCGGTGGGGGCGTTGCCGAACATGTCGGGGCCGGTGTTTTCGACCGTCTTGGGGCCTTCGGCGTCGTCGTCGCCACAGCTTGTGAGCAGCAGCCAGACAAGGCCCAGCGTGGCTCGAGCCATCGCTTCCGGGGGCCTCATAGCTGCACCTTGCAGATGCCGTCGGTGCAGGGCACGCCGTTGCAGCAGTCGCTGCTCTGGCTGCAGATCTGGCCGTACTCGGCGCAACTTCCGGCATCCGGGGTGCCGCCATCGGGCGGCGGTGGCGGTGGATCGAGGGTGCCGTTGCAGGTGCCCTGGGTGGAGCCCACCGGGCGCACGCAGGTGTTTCCGGGGCAACAGTCGGCGTTGACGGTGCAGCCACCGGTGCTGGGTACGCAGGGTGGTTCACCCTCCGGCGGCGGTTCGATGCAGCGCAGCACGCCCGAGGCGTCCGGCACGCACGGCAGGTCCATGCAGCAGTCGTCGGCCGAGGCGCAGGTCTCACCAGGTTCGCGGCAGACGTCCAGGCCGTTGCAGCGCGGAACGCCGAGCGGGTCGAGCTGGCAGATGCCGCCCATGGCGCCGAGCCCGCCGCAGCAGTTGGCGCGCGCCGCCGAGACGTTGCAGGTGTATTCCATGTAGTGGCAGATGTTGCCCTGGGGGCTGCAGCTGAGGGGGTTGCGACAGATGCCCAGGTCGCTGCCCGCTTCCTTTTCGCAGGTGACGTTGCCCTCGCCCGGCAGGCCGGTGTCGGCCGCGCCGCAGCAGTCGCGATCTTCGCGGCAGAAATCGCCGGTCACGTGGCAGCCGCTGGCCGGCTGGCAGACGTTGACGCCGGTGGGGCCGAAGGGGGCGCACAGGCGGCTGCAGCAGTCGTTGCAGCTGTCGCAGATCGAGCCCTCGATGCCATCGCTGCAGAAGCTGGCGCCGCTGGGTGGCGGGCCGCAGACGCCCACGTCGCGGCCGTCGATCATGTCGCAGCGCCCGGTGCAGCAGTCCTCGGGACGCGAGCAAATATCGCCCTCCTGGATGCAGAATGAAGCGCCCAGGATGCAGACGCTGTCTTTGCACAGGCCCGAGCAACAGTCGTTGTCGAGGCCGCAGGCGTTGCCGGCGGTCTTGCAGGAGTCGTTGAGCGGCGCGCACAGGCCGTCGGTGCAGGAGCGACCGCAGCACTCGGCGTTTTCGCTGCAGCTTTCACCGTCAGACAGGCAGGCCGATGCGCCGCAGTTGCCGTCGAAGCCGCAGCTGAGGTTGCAGCAGTCGGTGGGCGAAGTGCAGGCCTCACCGTCGGCGGCGCAGCGCTGCAGGCTCGAGACGCACGCCCCGGTGGCGCCGTCGCAGATGTTGGAGCAGCAGTCGCCGGCCGCGGCGCAGCCGTCGCCGATGCGCCCGCACTCGCTGGGCGGCGGCAACATTACCTCCGCATCGGCGTCGGTGGGGGTGGAGCTGTCGCCGGCGTCGCCCGGGGTCGTCGCGTCCATGCCCGAGTCCATGCCACCGCTCGCTTGCTTGCCGGCGTCGTTGGGCTCGCCGCCACCGTCGGTCTTCGACACGCCGTCACTCGGGGCTGGCGCGCCGTCCCTGGACGAACAGGCCGTGGACGAAAAGGCCATGAAGGTGCACAGCGCGATCGCCAGCAGGCGCTGCCATGTTGGGCTTTGATGGATCACGATCCTACCTCGCAAGTAAGCTCGTGCCGGCGCTGTACTTCCTGGCGCCGGCGAGCATGAAAGGGTGGCCTGGACGCCCCTCTCCGGCTTGAGCGCCCGAGCCGACATGTGAACTCGGGTCGGACATCCGGCTCCGCAGCATCGGGACCACGCTGAAACGAGTGTATCGGATCGTCGTCGTGGGCGCCCCGGATTTTCACGCCGATCGGTGATCGTTTTGCCTCGATTCGACTCATTGTTGATGTTGGTGTGCGCGGCTTCGGACCTTCTACGCTCGGTGTTCACCCGCAATGGCTGGGGTGGGATGCGTCGGCCGGATACAAAACTTCAGGTCAAGCCCGGCGCTTCGCCGTCAGGGCTCTCGATGCAGCTCGCCGAGTGGCCCGTCGAGGGTGCTCGGCGCTTTGCTCAGCGCGCTGAGCTCGAGGCGCTCGATCAGCATTTCGGCCCTCACGCGCGCCCCCGGCTCACATAGACCAAGGCTCGAGGCCAGCGCACCCAAGACCTGCTCGCTCGATAGGCCCGCGATGCGGTAGTCGGCGATGGCCACAGGGCCGTGGCGTTTGGACAGGCGCTTGCCGTCGGGCCCCATCACCAGCGGCACATGCAAGAAGCGCGGCGGCTCGGCGCCCAGGGCGCGGTAGAGCGCCAGCTGGCGCGGTGTGGAGCTGAGCAGGTCGTCGCCGCGCACCACCTCGGTGACGCCCATGGCGATGTCGTCGACTACGACTGCAAGTTGATATGCGTAGATGCCATCTGCGCGCTGCACGATGAAGTCATCGCTTTCACTCACGGCTTGGGGGCCGTGCAGCAGGTCATCGAAGGGCTCGCCGGGCTCGGGCATGGCGAAGCGCATCGAGCGGGGGCGCGACTGAACGGCCGGGCGCGCGCGGCAGGTGCCGGGGTAGCGCGGGCCGTGCTCGCCGTGGGGCGCGCTGGCGGCGGCGGCGACCTCGCGGCGGCTGCAGCTGCACTCGAAGACCATGCCCTGCCGCCGCAGCGCTTCGAGGGCGCGCCCGTAGAGCTGCTTGCGCTCGCTCTGCAGGTAGGGGCCGCACTCGCCGCCGCGATCGGGGCCCTCGTCCCAGTCGAGGCCCAGCCAGCCGAGATCGTCGATGATCGCCTGGGCGGCGCCGGCCTGGGTTCGCGGCTCGTCCAGATCTTCCATGCGCAAGATCAGCTGGCCGCCGGCCTGGCGCGCCCGCAGCCAGGCCAAAAGCGAGGTGCGCGCGACGCCGAAGTGCAGGCGGCCGGTGGGCGAGGGCGCCAGACGACCGCGGTAACGCTCTGCCATGGCCCCAGTGTGCGCAGCTGCCGCGCCCTTGAAAAGCCGGCGCCTTCGTGATCTGCTGGTGCCGATGCGCACCTCGGTCCACGACGTCTGCGGCTGTTTTCCCACCGGCCGCCACTACCCGGGCATCGCCGCAGAGATCGCGCGCGACGTGACCGAGGTCAAGGGCCTGAGCCGGGCGCTGGCCGCCGACGCGCGCTGGCTCGAGGCGCCCTTCGCGGTGATCGACTTCGAGACCACCGGTTTGTCGGCCGAGCGCGACCGCGTGCTGGAGGTGGGCGTGGTCACCTTCCGCGGCGGCGAGCGCACGGACCTCAAGAACTGGCTGGTCAACCCCACCATCCCGGTGCCCGAAGAGGCGCGTGCGGTCCACAACATCAGCGACGACGACCTGAAGGGCGCGCCGACCTTCCCCGAGATCGTCGCCGAGCTGTCGCAGATGCTCGAGGGACACCTGCCGGTGGCCTACAACGCCGCTTTCGACCGCGGCTTCTTGCAGGCGGAGCTGGTGCGGGCGGGCATCGATCTGAAGGCCTCCGAGCTGCCGCCGGCTTTCGACCCCGAGGTCAGCTGGATCGATCCGCTGGTGTGGTCGCGGGAGCTCGACAAGGATCAACGCAGCCACAAGCTGGGCGACGTCTGCGAGCGCCTGGGCGTCAGCCTCGACAACGCCCACCGCGCCGCCTCCGACGCCGAGGCCACCGGCCGCGTGCTTTTGGCACTGGGGGCGCGCATGCCCGAGAGCTACGGCGAGTTGATTCGCATTCAGGCCGGCTACGCCGCCCGCCAGGACGTGGACATGGGCTGGCGCCGTCGGGGCTGAAGCGGGACGGTCGGTCCGGCCCGGCCTACTGGCCTACCAGTCGACGATCATCGAGCCCCAGGTGAAGCCGGCGCCGAAGGCTACCAGCGCCACCTTCATGCCGTCCTTCAGGCGCCCGGATTCGCGCGCCTCGTGCATCAGGATCGGCAGCGTGGCGGCGGTGGTGTTGCCGTACTTCTGGATGTTGTTGAAGAACTTCGCGTCGGGGGCGCCGAGTTTGTTCTGCACCATTTGATTGATGCGCAGGTTGGCCTGGTGGCACAGGAAGAGGTCGATGTCCTCGACGGCCGTGCGCTCCTTTTCGCAGAGCTTGCCCAGGGTCTCGACCATGCGCACGATGGCGTTTTTGAACACGACCTGGCCTTCCATGTACGGCCACATGGCCTCGACCGGGACCACACCGCGGCCCTCTTCGTCGGTCTGGATGTAGGGGCGCTTGGTGAAGTCGAAGACCTTCAGGGAGAGCTGGTCGGCGAAGCGTCCGTCGGCGCCCAGATCCCAGGCTCGGATGCCGCGGTCTTCCTCGGTGGCGCTCACAACGACGGCGCCGGCGGCATCGCCGAAGAGCGAGGCCACGGTGCGACCGCGGGTGGTCAGGTCCAGGGCCGCCGAGTGCACCTCGGAGCCCACCACCAGCACGTTCTTGTGCTGGCCCGAGCGCACCATGGAGGCGGCGGTGGCCAGGCCGTAGACGAAGCCCGAGCACTGATTGCGGATGTCCAGGCAGGGCACGAAGCTGGCGCCGTCGCCGTCGCACAGCCCCAGCTTTTGCTGCAGGTAGACGCCGCTGCCCGGAAAGAACTGGTCGGGCGAGAGCGTGGCGAAGATCAACATGTCGACGTCGGACTTGTCGATGCCGGCGTTGGCGATGGCCTGCTCGCTGGCGGGCACCGCCAGGTCCGACGGCGCGCTGCCCTCGTCGGCGAAGTGCCGCTGCTCGATGCCGCTGCGCTGGCGGATCCACTCGTCGCTGGTCTCGATGCCGTAGATGGAGGCCAGATCGTCGTTCTTGACGATGCGCGGTGGCACGTAAAAGCCCGTACCGGAGATGTAGGCGTTGGGCATGGTGGCTCCTTGGGGTCGCGCCCCTGTCCGGGGGCGGGGGAGGAGTCTAGCCCACCGTGGGCGCCGGGAGCCAGTACTCGGCGGCGTGGCGACATCGGTCAGCGCCAGCGGCGGTCTGCGCAAGAGGCCGGCCGCCGGGCCGCCCTGGGGCCGCGGTCTACTTCGCGGTCGCGCCGCTTGGGACGTCGAGCTGACCGAGGCCACCGTCGCACCAGCAGCTGAGGTTCCGTCGCGGCGCAGGGCGCAGATGTGATTGCCGTCTTCTTCGAAGCTGCCGTCGATGGACACGAAGTCCCTGGCGGTGTCGTCGTTGGGGCCGCTGACGACGCCGTACCCGGCGCCGCCCCAGCAGCTGAGGCTCCCGTCCTGCCGCAGCGCGCAGGTGTGGGTGGAAGCCACGGCCACCTGGACGATGTCGAAGCCGTGGTCGGCGCCGGCCAACATGCGCTCCCGATCGCGTTCACTCGTTGGTGAATAACGGGCGGCCAGGCCGCGCCCGGTGACGCTGACCAGGCCGCTGTCGACCAGAGCCATGAGCACCGAGGCCACCGCCATCTCGCCGTCGCGGGAGAACGGCGCGAGCGCCCCGGTGGCGACCGCTGGAGTGAATCTAGCAGCGGCCGCCCGGCCCAAGGGGTGGCATTTCGTTCATCGGCAGTGGGCGCCGGGCTGCGCAGCCGGGTGCCGGCCGGTTGGCCAGGATGGGCCCGGGCGGCCTGTGGCGCCGGCGCCGGATTTGAATTTAACGCAAAGATTCGCCAACCTCCGCTCGCTTGCCAGGGGAGCCGACATGAGCCAAGAACCGACGCCACCCGCCTACCTCGCGACCCCGATGGACGCCTACCGCGTGGGCATGACCCCCGCGCTGACCGCCCTGAAGCGGCCCGAGTTGCCGGCGGTGATCTCCGAGCAGGGCAACCGCAGCTTCGGCGAGCTCAACGCCCGCGCCAATCAGCTGGCGCGCGCCCTGCGCGCCGCGGGCCTCAAGGCCGGCGATGCGGTGGCGCTGATGTGCAGCAACCGCCCCGAATTCGTCGAGGTCTACTGCGCCATCTTCCGCGCCGGCATGCGCATGACCAGCATCAACTGGCACCTACAGGCCGACGAAGCCGCCTACATCGTCGAAAACTGCGACGCCAAGGCCTTCGTCGCCGACGTGCGCAGTGCTGCTACCGCAGCCGCCATTGGCAAGGCGCTGCCGGACTCGCTCTTCAAGCTCGCCGTGGGCGGCCCCATCGAGGGCTTCGTTGATTACGAAGAGGCGCTGGCCGGCCACTCCGCCGACAACATTGAAGACCCGAGCATGGGCTCCACCATGCTCTACACCTCGGGTACCACCGGCCGCCCCAAGGGCGTCACGCGACAGGGGGCGCAGGCCGCGGCCGTCGATCGGCAAGCGGCCGCGACTTCGGGCAATCGCGAGGCGGTGCCGCTCAAGAGCGGCGAGTCGATGGTGCTGTGCACCGGTCCGCTCTACCACGCCGCGCCCTTCGCTTTTAATCTGACGGCGCCGATCCACCGCGGCGTGGGCGTGGTGCTGATGGACAAGTGGGACGCTGAAGAGACGCTCTGCCTGATCGAGCGCCACCGCGTCACCCATACGCACATGGTCTCGACCATGTTCCACCGCATCCTGGCGCTGCCCGAAAGCACCCGCGCCCGCTATGACGTCAGTTCTTTGCAGCGCGTGCTGCACGGGGCGGCGCCCACGCCGGTGCACGTCAAGCAGGCGATGATCGACTGGCTGGGGCCCATCGTGCACGAGTACTACGCCGGCACCGAGGGAGGCGGCACCGCCATCACACCCGAGGAGTGGCTCGAGAAGAAGGGCAGCGTCGGCCGCCCCAACGCCGGCCGCGTCATCGAGATCCTCGACGACGACGGCAATGTGCTGCCCACGGGCCAGGTCGGCCGCGTCTTTTTCCACGCCCCCAAGGTCGGTCGCTTCGAGTACTACAAAGACGAGGGCAAGACCGAAAGCGCCTACGACGGCAACCGCTTCACCCTCGGTGATCACGGCTACCTGGACGAAGACGGCTATCTCTTTCTGACCGGCCGCACATCGGAGGTGATCATCTCGGGCGGCGTCAATATTTATCCGGCCGAGATCGACGCTGCCCTGCTGATGCATCCGGCGGTGGCCGACGTGGCGGCGGTGGGCGTGCCCAACGACGAGTTTGGCGAAGAGGTCAAGGGCGTGGTGATGCTGGCCCAGGGTTACGAGGCCTCCGAGGGGCTTGCCAAAGAGTTGATCGAGTTCGCCTCCGAAAAGCTGGCCCGCTTCAAGCGCCCGCGCAGCATCGACTTCGTCGAGGACCTGCCGCGCAGCGATGCCGGCAAGGTCTACCGGGGCAAGGTGCGCGCGCGCTACTGGGACGGCCGCCAGATCTGAACCGCATCGCCTCGGCGGGCGCTGTGGGCGACGGCCACCCGGCGACCACGTCGGAACAGGAGGTAGCCGAGGACCAGGCCCAGCAGCGAAGTCAGTGCCGACCAGGGCAGGTCGGCAGGCCGATAGCTGGCGTCGATCCGGTGGTTTCCGGCGGGCAGGTCGAGCGCGAGGCGTCCCCGGTCGACAGCTGCGCGGCCCGACGAAAAGCGCCAATCCGGATCGGCGTTCTGGTTCCACACCAGGCGCGCGGGCTTTAGCAGCCGCACCTGCGCCCGCAGGGTGTTTGCGGTGCGGACTTCGCCGAGCACCTGCCCTGCCTCTTTTGGCTCGATTCGAAGCTGGGGGAGCGGCCCCAGCCACAGGTCCTGGGAGACCGACCAGGGCACCGGATCGTAGCATCGGGGGGTGCCGAGGTTCAGGCCCGGGTAACTGGCCATGCGCCTTTTGTAGTCCGGTTCATCTCGCAGATAGAAGGCAGCCTGCGATGTCAGGCCGAGACCCGGGCCCTTCCAGCGATCGGCGTGGATGCTCTGGCTGTTACTGCAGATGTCGACCGCCACGGTGGCCAAGAGCGTGAGGGCTGCGGCCCGGGTCCGCTTCGAGAGGCGCGGCCTCGCGCGCAGTCGCGCCCGAAGAGCGTGCTCCAAGTGAAAAAGGGCCAGGCCTGCAAGCCAAGCCAGATAGAACGCTACGAACACGTGCATGCGGCTGGGCACCTGCATGTGATCGAAGACCGGCAAGCGGTGCAACAGTGTCCAGGGGGCCAGGCTGCCGACGTTGCCCAGGGCCAGGGCGCTGAAGAAGAGGGTGCCGATCAGCGCCGGACGCTGGCGCCGGTCGCCGGCCGCGTACCACAGGCCGAGCGCCGCAAGAGACAGCGCGATCCAGCCGACGTAGGCGCCGTATTCGGCCCAGACGTATGGGCGTCCCCAATCCCAGGCGTGGGGTTCGCGCGCGCTCAGGGCGTGCAGCAGGTCTGCGAGTGAGCCCCTGGCTCCTGCATCGACGCGACGCGGATGGCGCAACATGACGATGAGCACGGGCACCCAGCGCACCGCGGACATCAGGGTGGCGAGGCCGAGTGCCACCAGTGCCGAACGTAGGGCGTCGCCCAGATCCCGCAGCTGCCGGATGTCCGACGCCAGATGCAGCAGCCAGGCCAGGATCATGAAGGGCGCCGCCGCGAAGCCGCCCTCCAGCAGAACCAGTGTCAGTAGCAGGGCGACTGCCACGCGATGGCGCCGGTCGTGGCGAGCTCGTTCGCCGAAGCGCAGCAGCAGCGGCAGGTAGCCATAACAGAGCAGGGCCGAATGCCCGCCGGCTCCCTTCCAGGCCAGCACACCGCCGCACGACCAGATGATCGCCGCCAGCAGCGCCCCGAGCTGCCCCAGGCGTGGGCGCAAGAAAAGCAGCGTGCCGAAAAACGCTGCCGCGTAGTGCAATAACATGAAGAGCTTGTGGCCCAGCACGCTGCCGAAGAGCCCCTCGCTGAGCCAGAAGGTGGCTGCGAGAAATTGGGCCTGGGGATTGCCGTAGTGGGGCACGCCACCGCAGTGGTAGGGATTCCATAGCGGCGCCTCGCGATGGCGAAGCCAAGCCACCCGTGCCACTTCTGACCAGTGGTGAAACTGTTGCCAGTCGCCGAAGCCGCTCGCATCGAGGTTTCGCAAGGCGGGCCATGCGACGGCCGCGATGCACGCGGCGCCGACCAGAAGAGCCAGGGGCCAGGCGCTCGTGATCGGTCGCGCCGACGGGCTGAGGGGATCGGGCGGCGTGGGCATCCGACAGGCTTCGAGCATATCAGCACAGACGCCCGCCATGGCAGCTCGCCAGGCCGCACGGACGTGACGCGCCGTCGGTCACGACAGCGTCGAGCACATCGGCCTTCAGGCGTCGACCTGTTGTTGCCTCGGCGGCAGCGCCCTGCCGGGCGTCCTGACATGGCACGGTAGCCCGAGTATACTCGCCGCGATCGATCGAGTCGTCGCCCGCAGCCGGAGTTCCCCTTGAGCGATCGCATCGAGTTCTACAGACATCAACTGGGTGCCTCCGAGCTCGCGTCGTTTTCCGAGGTGCTCGAATCCCTCTTTTTGACCTCGGGGCCGAAGGCGCGCGAGTTCGAGCGTCGGCTGGCCCGGCGGCTGCAGAGCGAACATGCGGTGGCCCTGTCGAGCTGCACGATGGCGTTGAGCCTGTCGCTGCGCGCCCTGGGGATCGGAGAGGGCGACGAGGTGATCACCACGCCCATGTCCTTCGTGGCGACCGCAAACGCCGTGCTTCACACGGGGGCGGTACCGGTCTTCGTGGACGTCGAGCCCCACACGGGGAACCTGGACGTGGCGCGCATCGAAGGGGCCATCACCGAGCGCACGCGGGCGATCGTGCCGGTTCACCTCTACGGTCAGATGGTGGACATGGTGGCGCTGTCGCGGGTGGCCGAGCGTCATGGGCTCCGGGTCGTGGAGGATGCGGCCCATGCCCTCGAGGCCGAGCGCGACGGTGTGCGTCCCGGGATGCTTTCGGATGCTGCCGCTTTTAGCTTTTATGCCACCAAGAACCTCAGCTGCGGTGAGGGCGGGGCGATCGTCACGGGCAGCGCCGAGCTGGCCGACGAGGTAAGAACGCTCTCGCTGCACGGGCAGCGCCGGCAGGTCTTCGATCGCCACAGTGAGACCTACGCCCACGTCGACGTGGACGCCCTGGGCTACAAGGGCAACCTACCCGATGTGCTGGCGGCGCTGCTGCTGCCACAGATGGATCGGATCGATGCCAAGCGAAACGAGCGCGAGCGACTGGCCGCGCTCTACGACCGCGTTCTTTGCGATGTGCCGGAAGTGAAGAGGCCCGCCGTGCTGTCCGGCGGCGTGCATTCACGCACCGTTTACTCGGTGTGGGTTCCTGCAAACAAGCGTGACGCGGTATTGACCAAACTAAGCCGCCGCGGGATCGGCGTGGCGGTCCACTATCGCGCGATTCACTTGATGAGCTACTACCGAAGGTGTTTCAATGGCCGGGAAGGTCTCTTTCCCAACGCCGAGCGAATCGGCGACTCGACACTCTCGCTGCCGTTTTATCCGGGGATGGACCCCGACTCGATCTCGCTCGTTGCCCAGGCGCTTTCCGAAGCGCTGCGAAACGCGGGCTGATGCGAGTCGCTGATGGAGCCGCGTTTTTCGGTCGTCGTGCCCGTCTACAATGAAGCGGACAACCTGGACACGCTCCACGCGCGCCTGGGCCAGGTGATGGCGGGTCTGGGCGGCGACTACGAGCTTCTCTTCGTGGACGACGGTAGCCAGGACGGTTCAGCAGAGCGACTTCAGGCCCTGCACGGCAAGGATCGGCACGTTCGCGTGCTGCGTCTGTCGCGTAACTTCGGCCACCACCTTGCCATCACGGCGGGTCTCGACCGGTGCCGTGGGCAGCGGGTGGTCCTGATGGATGCCGACCTGCAGGACGCACCGGAAGCGATCCCGGTGCTCAACGCCAAGCTGGAGGACGGCTTCGACATGGTCTACGCCGAGCGGGATCGCAGCGCGGACGGCGCCTTCAAGCGGTGGACGTCACGGGCGCTGACGGCGGTGTTGCGCGCGCTTTTGCGGGATGGGGGGACGCTGAGCACGAGCCTATTTCGCATCATGACGCGCCAGGTCGTCGACGAGGTTTGCCGTTGTCGCGAGCACACCCGCTTTGTGAACAACGTCTTTGCCTGGGTGGGCTTTCGACAGACCTCGGTGCCGGTCAGCCGCGCGGCCCGTCATGGCGGCCGCAGCAAGTATGGGCTGCTGAGGATGCTGAAGCTGGCGTGGATGGGCCTGGCCGGCTCTTCGAACCTGCCGCTACAGCTGGCCACGATCGCCGGTTGCGCGGTGTCGGTGCTGGCCGTGCTCGTCGCGGGCGCCTCGCTGCTGGGTGCCGGTGACGCCGAGGGGTCGCGCGTGGCCCAGCTCGAGCCGGCCATCCTGCTGTTTGTGGCCGGCGTGCAACTGCTGTGCCTCGGTATGGTCGGTGGCTACGTGGGCCGGGTCTTCACCGAGAGTCGAGCCCGTCCCCTCTACATCGTGGCCCAGCACCTGGACACACCCGAGCGCGAGGGCGATGACGCTCGAGAGGCTTGACTTCGAATCCGGCGTCGTGGGCCGCTCGCTGGGACGGTTGCGGCTGCCGGAGGCGGATCGGGCTTCGCTGCCCGGTCTGCTTGCGCAGGCGCGCGCGGCGGGGTTCGCGCACCTGGTGGCGCACGTCGATGCCAGCGACGCCCGCGGGGCGCAGACGTTGGCCGAGCACGGCTTCCGGCAGGTGGACGACGCGATCGTTGTCAGGCGCGGCTCTGCCGAGATGGTTCCCGGTGCTCGCCCACGCGGGCTGCGGGCGGCTCGACCACAGGATCTGCAGCCCCTGCTGCAGCGCTGCGGCACGGTATTTCGCCACAGCCGCTTCTATCGGGACGACTTCTTTTCGGAGGCCCAGGCCGAAGCCATTTACCGGCAGTGGATCGTGAACTGCTTTGGGGGGCGCGCGTCTTTGCTGCGGGTGGCGAGCGACGATCGCGGCGTGTGCGGCTTCGTGGCGGCGCGCCTCGAGGCCGCACACGCCGTGGCTTGGATCGAGTTGCTCGCGGTCGCGAGCGATGCGGCCGGACAAGGCCTGGGCCGGAGGCTACTGAGCGCAGCCCTTTGCGAGCTGCACGGTCGCGTCGATGCCGTGCGGGTCAAGACGCAGGCGGACAATGCCGCCGCGCTGGCGCTGTACGGGCGCGTGGGTTTCGAGCCCGTCGCCAGGCAGCGGGGCTTTGCCCTGCGTCTCGATAGCTGGAAGTGAAAGTATGGCTGGGCGACGGTCGTGGAAGCGTGCCCTGATCGCCCTCGTCGTCGCGCTGGGCGCCTACGTGGTGCGGCGCGCACTGACGTTGCGGACGGGACCTTGGGACGCCTATCTCTATCTCGACAACGCCCGCGCGATTGTCAGCGGTGGTGCCACCTACACCCTGGACAAGCCGCCATTGCTGCCGCTGCTGTACGCACCCTCGGCGTCGTCGCTGTGGCCCGATCCGGCGCAGGAGGCTTCGATGTGGCTCCTGCAGCTGCAGGCCGCGGCGTTATCGCTGCTGTCGATGGTTGCCGTTTTCCGGGTGTTTTCGCGGAGCCTGGGCCCGACGCTGGCCTGGGTCGGCGTGCTGCTGAGCATGGGCAATGTCGTCTTCATCCGCTACGCGCCGATGGTCATGACCGACGTGCTCGGCGCGGGGTTGGTGGCGTTGGTGTTCGCCAGCTGGATGCGGGCGCGTGGTGGCGGGCGGAACTCGGCCTTCGTGGTCGCCGGTATCGGCATGGGATGCGCGGCGGCCCTGCGTTATCAGTTCGCCGTGCTGCCCCTCGGCATCGCGCTGGCGGAACTCGTCATCGGGTGGCGGCGGCCGCGCGTGCTACGCCGCAGGCTCGGGGGGGCTTTGGTCGCCGGCATCGTCAGCGCGGTACTGTTCTTTCTACTGCATGCGCTGGTCTACTGGGCCATCGAGCGACCCGTGACGCCAGGGAGTTTTTTGGAAGCTTTGGAGTATGCGGCGGCCGGCGCGCGCCGCGAGCGCCCCCACGAAGAGCCCTGGCACTACGCCACCATGCTGGCCACCTGCCTGTCGCCGCTGGTCCTGCTGCTGGCGGCGGCCGGACTGACGCTGGCCGTCAGGCGACGGCGCGAGGTGGACCTGTTGTTTGGGGTGTGGTTGCTGAGCTGCACCGCGCCGCTGCTGCGCGTGGATCACAACGAAATCCGCTACCTCTACGCGGCGTTTCCAGCGTTGATCTACTTCGCATTGCTGCCGGTGCAACAGCTCGCAGGGCGCATCGACGAGGCGAGCCTGGGCCGCGGTGCCAAAGCGGGTATCGCCGTGGGCGCGCCGGTGCTGCTACTGATCGCGATCTGGCCCGGGCTCGATCAAATTCGCAGGGACGAGAGCGATCCCTTCTTCACCACCGATGTTGCCAGGGCCTCGAGTCTGTGGCTGCTGCGGGCGACGCCCCAGGGCTTGCCCTTCGTCTGGCTCGGCTTCGGCCACTCCGCCCATGCCCGCGACCTCCACCGACTGGTTGACGACGAGTTTTTCAACGTCTTTCATCTGGGGCCCCACGTTTTCGAGCACTTCACCGCTCGACCCATGCTTCAGTGGGGGGCGGTGGGAACAGATCCCGTGGCCACGGCCATCGGGCTGCGACCCGGCGGCGCCGGCGTGATCGTGGGCGCAGCGAAGCAGCTCAGTACCCGCGAGTTGATCGACAAAGGCAATCCCAATCGCGCCGTCGAGGCCCTGGTGATCGAGCCGCTGGCGCCGCTGGCGCCGATGGCGGTGGCGGCATCCGGCGGTCGCCCGCCGCCGCTGCGCCAGGTTGACGGCGGCTGGGTTGCCACCGCTGAGCTGCGCGAGGTTCGTGTTGCGCGTTTTGCCTCGACGGGTCAGGCCGTGGTCGGCCCGCCGCTGCGGATCGAGGCCGGGCAGCGTATCGATGCCCCTCCGAGTGCCGACGGAGGCACGGGTCTCTACTCGATTCGCCGCAGGTTCTTCGCCTTCGCCCGTTGAGCGATGCGTACGCCGAGGGCGAGCCATGCCAAAGACAGCAGGACTGCCAGCGACCAGCCGGTCGCGCTGCCGTCGGAAAAGTGGTTGAGCTCGGAGGTCATGGGATCGTGTTCCTTTGTGAGCCGCCAGGCCGGGATCCGCAGCGACTTCCAGGGGTAGTCGTCGTGGCTGTCGAAGGGTTTGCCTTCGAGATGGCGCCACAGCATCCATCCATGGCCCACCACGGGGCTGAACTCGGGGACGAAATGGGCGACCACCAGATCGTCGCGAACGCCGCGACCCTGCTGTGGATCGGGAACCAGGCTCGGTACCGTGACGCGCGTCAGCAGGCCCAAATAATCCGCGTGGTAAACGACGATGCCCAGGAGGTTGATAACGAGCCCGCATGCCGCCAGCGCCTGAAACAGGCGAAAGCGTCGCCTGGAGCCGCGCAGGGCGTACAGGGCTGGAACCAGGAGCGCGGGCAGGGCTGCGATCAGCAATCGCGGCCCCCAGCCCCAGTCTCCATGCCCCGACCACCAGGTGGCGGCGAGCAGGAGCAGGATTGCGCAGGGCGCGAGTACGAAGGCCGCCTCGAGCCGTGCTTCACGCCACATGCTGCGCACTCCCAGGACGGACAGGAGCGTGACCGGCGCGTAGAGAAACAGACTTTTGCCCGGGCTGAGCAACAGGCCGTGCAGGCCCGACAGCAGCGGCGTGGAAAAGCCGAGCGCGGCGTCCCGTTCGGTGAGGTAGCCGAGTTCGACCATGGACCCGAAGCGCAGGTGGTTGTAGGCAGCCCACAGTGCCAGCGGCGGCAGGGCACCGGCGCCGCCGTAGAGCAGCAGCTCGCGCAGCTGGCTTCGGCCGCGGTGGGCGAAGAGGAAGTAGGCGAGCGCGATCGGCGATAGGATCAACAGCGTCGCCTTGGCGTGCGGGGCCAGCCCGAGCAGCGCTCCGCCCAGTAGCAAGCGCCGCGGGCTCGGATCGCGACGGATGCCGATCCAGCCGTGGAGGCAAAAGACGACGGCGGCGGCCTGCAGCCCCTCGCTGTGGAGGATGCGTCCATAGGCAAAGAGGTGGGTCGTGAACACCAGGGCCAGACTCATCGGCAGCGCCATGACCGGCCCGAATCCCAGGGTCGTCGCGAGCATGAAGAAGCCGAGGGCGACGAGAGCGGCGACCGCGGCAGGCGCCGTCGCCATGAGCAGCCGGGTTGCCGGCGCATCCGGGTCGGTCGGGCCCAGCTGCGAGAGCTGCTGCGACAGCCGGCATTGCAGCACCGGGCCCAGCGGGTACTTGCTGTACCACAGACCGTCGCTGCCCTGGACCATGTCGATGCGGCTCCGGCTTGGAGTTCCAAGCGCAGCGCGGTCGAGTTGGCTCGCCACCAGACACATCTGGCGGGCGTCGCCATCGACGGGATGGCGACCGGCGCTCAGCAGCAGGCCGACGAAGACGAAGGCCCAGAGCGAGAGCCCAATGCCCTTCGGGTATGCCGTCGCGCCCATCGTCCCGCTCGCAGCGTAGACGGTTGGCGGCGGCCTGTCATGGTCGAGCGCGGTGGGGGATGCGTCGGGGCTGGGGGAGCATCGAGCTTGCGCGGCAGCTGGCGGCGGCGCAAAGTCGCTTCCGATGCTGCCCGCGGCTCGCCTGACGCCGGCTTTTCTCGCCGTGATGGCCCTGCTGCTGGCGGCACAGGTCGCGGCACACTACGCGCCCAGCACCTGGATCAATCGGGACGGGCGCTTCTACACGAACGTCAACGTCACGCTGGTCGACGATGGCCGCATTGTCCAGGAGCGCTTCGCCAGCTCCTGGTACCGTCGCGCGCTGGGCTGGAATGACAACATCGATGTGGCCACGAGCAATGTGGCGATGGGGCGGGATGGCAGCTTGCTGCCCAAGCATCCCCTGCTTCTGCCCCTGCTGTCGACGCCGCTCTTCTGGGCCTTCGATGTGCCGGGAACGCTGCTGTTCAACCTGCTGGCATTTCTTTTCGCGGCCGCCGCTGTCTATCGCTTCGCCTGTCGCCATGGGCGACCCGTTCACGCAGCCCTTGCGGCGCTGCTGTTTTCGATGGGCACGGCGCTTCAGCTCTACGCCTACGACTATCACGTGGACGTGCTGTTGCTGGCGCTCTTTGGGTGGTGCCTGGTGTTCGTGGGCGAGCGGCGCGGCCTTTGGGCCGGGCTGTGTTTCGGCCTGGTCATGACGCTCAAGCCGACCAGCGTCATCTGGGCACCTTCGCTGGCGCTGCTGGTCGCCGAGCAGCGCCAGCCCGGCCTTTTTCGACGTAGCGTCATCGGCAGCGCGGTCGTGCTCGCGGTCTTCGCGCTGAGCAACGCCTGGTTGTTCGGCATGCCCTGGTGGTTCGGCTACACGCGCACGATCGTCATGGTCGATGGGGTGATGTCGCTGGCGGCGCCGGGCGAAAGCTTTTCCCGAGACTTCGCGGAGGGGGTTCGAGACGTGTTTTTCGGCCGCTACGGGCTCCGTGATCGCTTTGCGCTCCTGTGTCTGGCGGGGCCGGGCCTGTTGTCGCTCATGGCCCGCCGCCCTTTGTACGCCCTAGCCGCGTTGTGGGGCGTGCTCGCATCGGTGCTGGTTTTTTCGTTCTACGTGTGGCCGGGGGATCGATTCCACTGGCCCGGGATGGCGCTGCTGGTTCCGGCCCTGGCCAGGACGCTCGTGCTGGCCGACGAGGGCGCCCGGCGCATCGCGCGCCGCGGGTTGTCGACTTCGAATCGAGCGGCGCTGCTCACGGCCCTGTGCGTCATGGCGATGGGCGTGGTTTCCAATGACCGGGCGTCGGTGATCGGTCTCTCGCTGCTCGCGATGCTGGCGTTTGCGGTCGCCCGCGTCGGGGCCTGGCTGGCCCCTGCCGCGCTCGCGGCGGCCATCACCGTGGGGGCCTTCACGGTCGCCCCGCTCGACGTCTGGCTGCGGCCGCAGAACGTCCCGCCGCAAGCGGCAGCTTCCCTCGACGGCCTCCTAGCCTGGGTCTGTGCGGCATGCCTTGGCTTGGTCGCGCTGGCTCGCACGCGGTCCATGGCCGCGGTCGTCCTGGGGGGGCTGAGTCTGGCGGCGCTGGGGGGCGCGATCGGATGGGACCACGACCACGCGATGGCGCTGGCATGCTTGCCGTTGTTGCCGCTGGGGGCTGCGGCTGCCGAGGTGCTGGGCGGGCTGCTGTGGCGCGGGCTGCGCTCGCTGCGGCCGCGCGGCGGGGTAAAGCTTCTGGCCGCGGCGCTCGCAGCCCTCTTGCTCTTGGGTTTAGGCAGGCGCATCGCGAACGCGGGGCGCCCCTTTGAGCTCGCCGACGGGCTGCACTTTCGCAGGGCCCAGGTCAGCCTGGGTGATGAGCCCTGCGACTTCCTGGCCTGGGAGCACATGAGCTGGGAGTGCGTGGGACAGGCTCGGCACGTGAGCTTGCGGACGGGTCAGCCGTCAACTGTAGGTGGAAATCCCGTGCGCTACCTGCAGCTGCCGAGCGGGCTCGACGGTCGAGCGGGGCGCGTGCGCTGGTCCGAAGTCCCGCTCGGCCCGCGCTTCGAGCTGGCCTGGGCGGTCTCCGATGACGCCATGGGAGGCGGAACGCTGCGGGTGCGAGTCGACGATCGCCTGCTGATGGCGTTGAAGGTCGCCGACGCGCCGGATGGGCGCATTCGGCGCACCGTGCTCGACACCGGTGCCAGGGGCGAGACGGGTTCGCTCGAGCTGGAGCTTTCGCCGCCGGACGTTTCGCGGCCCTCGACCGTCGTCGTGCAGGGACGCTTTCTGCGGTGACGCAGGATCTTGTCAGGCCGACCGGGCGGAGCGCTCGAGCTGGTTGGTCCTGGCGCCCTCGGGCGCCGTGCCTTGGCATCGGGTTTGTGCTGACGGAGAGAGGTGGCGATGGAGCGCACTGCGGGGGGTGTCGCTGACATCATGCTGAATGAAGCTCAGCAAGCGCTGTGCTCCCAGTAGCGAGGGCAATGCGGCGAGTATCACGCTGCCGGCGGTCGCTGCCTCCTGGGTCGCGCCCCAAAGCGCCCCGAGCTGCACGCCAAAAACAATCCCCAGCGTGAGCAGCGTTGAACCCGAGACCAGGTTCAAAGAAGCGATACCGAAGTTGCGCAAAAAATAGCTGTAACCGATGCGTCTGATCGCGTTGCGAGCGTGGCGGAAGGGAAAAGTCAACAGTGCGTGGAGCACCGAGAGGTTGGAGGTTTCGTCGCCGTAGACCGCCTGCAGCGGGAGTTCGACCACCCGTGCTCGAAGCACGCCGAGTCGAAACAAGATGTCGCTCTCGAAAAAGTAACCGGGATGGATACGGTCGAGCGGCAGCGCCTGGGCCACGCGCGCTTCGAGCGCGGTGAAGCCGTTGGTCGGGTCGAAGAGATTCCAGTAGCCGGAGGAGAACTTCGCCATCAATGAGAGACCCGCGTTGCCGATCAGACGCACCCATGGCATCCGCCGCAGGGTTTCGGCGCTGAAGAAGCGGTCGCCCTTGACGTAGTCGGCGTCGCCTCTGAGGATGGGAGCGATGAGCTGGGGAATCCGGGAGGGATCCATCTGGCCGTCGCCGTCCACCTTGATCAGGATGTCCGCACCGTCGGCGGATGCCTCCGGCGGGGGCTCGGGGCACCGGATGCGACGCGACACGGAAGTTGCAACGCGACACGGAATCTGCAACGGGAACGCCGGAGCCGCGACATTGGGATCGCGACGGAACAACAGTTAACAGACTCGTACAGCAGGTGCAGCGCCTGGGCTTCGCCGTCTCGAAGCTGCAGCATGTGCGTCGGGCGATCGTCGAAGAGTTCGTGGGGCTGGTCGTAGCGATCGCGCGCCATCAGCGTGTTGAGCGAGCAGCTGATGTCTTCGTGCAGCAGCTTGATGAACTCCGGGAGGTTGTTGCCGTCCGGAGTCACGTTCAGGTGGTGATGGTTGACGCATCGGGTCGCGTGGTGGATCGCCACCTGCGTCCGGAGCTGCGCCTGGGCCAGCGAATACAGCCAGCACGCGCCCACATCCGGATGCCGCTCGCCCAAAAAGGCTTTCCGAAATGTGCACAGCCGAATCAGCGCGGTGGTCGCTCCCGGAACAATGCTGCGAGGCGCAGTTACGGCGCCACCCCACAACGCAAGCTCCGTGCCCAATTGGGGTGCCAGTAATTTCAACGACTTGCGGCCCGAGGACAGGCCCTTCGAGCGGCGGCCGTCGGCGGAAGCGTGGCGGCCGCCACCTTGTGGACCGCCCCGCACAATCCAGCGGGAGTGCGATGTGAAAGGGATCACACCCAATCTTCGGACGCTGTCCCTGCACCTCCCTCAACCGAGCAACCGGACCGATGGCGACCTGTCGGTCCTCGATGCCAACCGCGGTCGCTCAGTCCTCGAGCAATCCCGCTTCACGCAGCAGTTCCAGATCCAGCTTGTCCTTGGTGCGTCCCGCGGCGCGCTTGGTCTTGATGAATTGCTCCTTGCCGAGAAACGGGACGGCACGCCCCTCGATTTCGATCTCGACGTGTCCAGACCAGGCTTCCTCGAATGAGAGGCCCGTGAGGCTGCTGAGAATGTCGATCGCGATCGGGGGGCGGCCCAGGGTGGCCATTCGTTCCGGCTCGGTGAAATGCTCGCGAGCTGCATCGGCGAGCTCCTCGAACCCGCCAAATGACCGCAGCGCCTCGGCGAGGCGGCCCGCATTGTCGGGCGTCGGCTCGACCAGCAGGTCGAGGTCCTCGGAGTATCGAGGCCTACCCAGTGTCGCCAGGACGTACGCTCCCGCCACCACGAAGCGCACTCCGTGGTCCAGAAGACAGAACAAAAACTCTCTCAAGTCCGGGGGGATTTTCGGGGTCGTCGTAGTGGGCACGCCTGAGTTCCTCTAGCGCGGCGAGACCTTCACCGGGCGACAAGGCGCGCGCCGCCTCTCGAATGAAGCGCTCGTTGTCCGACAGCTCGCCGAACTTCAACGTCCAGTCCCTCGCCATATGTCCATTGTAGCCCAGCACGACCGAGCGGTCGATTCCGCAACGCAGCTGCCGAATGGCTCCGTCCGTCCGATCGACGCGATGGAGCACGACCGGCGCCCTTCGGGCGGGCTTTGCGGGTTGCTCCGCAGAGGCCGGAGCTGGCGCCTCGGCGTGGTTCGGACGGATCGGATCGTAACTCCTTGAGCGCAGAAGGCACCCCCTCGATCAACTTCTCGGGCACCGTGGTGACGGACTTCGCCCTGTGCGACTGGCCCTGAAGATGAGGTAGACTCTCTACCATCATGGCTGGCAACCTGTTCGCACTGTCTCGGCTCGCTGGTTCGTTCACCATCTGTCAGGCGAGGGGTCTGTGATGCGCTGGCGTCTTGTCTGTGATGACGCGGCCAGTCATTCGTATGGTCTGGCCGCGGACGACGCGCTCGCTGGTCGGGTTGGTGCGGGCGACTCCGAGTCGACTCTGCGGCTGTACTCGTATCAACCGTGTGCGCTGGTCGGGCGGTTTCAGACCCTGGACAACGAGCTCGATCGCCAGGCCTGCGCCAGCCGCGACATGCCGGTGAATCGTCGTCCTACCGGCGGGGGCGCCATCGTGATGGGCCCCGACCAGCTCGGGGTCGCGCTTACCGTACCCGCCCAGGGCACCGATGCGTACGCCAGCGCGCGCAGCTTGATGGCTCACTTTGCCCAGGGGCTCGTCGCCGGGCTGAGCCACCTGGGTGTAAACGCCGGGTTTCGGGGCAAGAACGACCTGGAGGTTCAGGGCAAAAAGATCGCCGGTCTGGGCGTGTACCGCCACGAGAACGACGGCATGCTGTTTCACGCGTCGGTCCTGCTCGATCTGGACGTGGCCATGATGCTCCAGGTGCTCAAGACGCCGTTCGAAAAGATCACGGACAAAGAGATCGCCACCGTGGGGGCGCGGACCAGCACCGTACGCAAGGAGGCCGGCGCTCCCATCGAGTTCGACGAGTTGCGTCGAGCCATCGCCAGGGGATTTGCCCACAGCTTCAAGGTGCAGCTCGATCCCGGGTCGTTCACCCCCGCCGAGCTCGAGGACATCACTACCCTGGAGCTAGATAAGTATCTGCAACCCGAGTGGGTCGACCAGCGCATCGAGGTGCCGGACTCGTTTGGCGAGGCCAAGCGCAAGACGCCGGGCGGCCTGCTCGAGGTGCGAGTGACCCAGGCCGGTCGCGCCATGAAAGCGGTGTTCATCGGTGGGGATTTTTTCGCCCCCGAGGGAGCCATCGCTGATCTTGAGGCGCGCCTGCGCTGGCACTCCACCAGCCCGCGCAAGATTCGAGCGACCCTCGACGAGGTCTATGAGCGCTGGGACCAGGCCCTGGAGTCGCTGCCATGCGAGGTGCTGCACGAGGTGATCCTCGAGGCGAGCGAGCTGGCGCTACACCAGGGCGCCACCAAGCAGATGAGCATGTACGGCTGCTTCGTCGACCCTCGGGGCTAGACCCTAAACAAGCGCATGTTGCAGGCGATCTCCACAAATCTCTTGCGTTAAGGTGCTCGCGAAAATGCTCAACGCTCCTCCTGGTGCGCCTGCGCTTTTCGCAAACAGATAGCCCGAAGGGCGGTCGACGCGGCGAGGGCCGGCGAGGGCCGGCGAGTTTTGCCCAAGACTACCGACACAGGTGACTAGGTGGCTGGTGTCAAACTAGCGGGCGTGGATCCCGGAGCGCCGTGACCCCGTGTGGGGCAGCCGAGGACCGAGGAAATACAGCGTCATTTTCGCAGCGGACTCGGATGGCGCACTCGGGGTTACGCCGCCCGGGAGGCGCGTGCGATCGTTTGACACCAGCCACCTAGACACGACGCCCTGACACATGGCGCGTTCGACAGCATCATAGGCAGTGCGCCGCACTTCGTTGACGTGGGACGCGACCAATTGTTCGATCGCCACCGAAAGCTGTTCAGAGGTCTTCGGAGATGTCACCGGCCCCGAAGCTCAAAGGGCGCACAGCGGCTCCGCGCCGTACGTAAATCGTTACGGCGCGACTACCAGCCACCGATCTCCGTGATGAATGGAGCCGTGATGCGACAGAGGCGAAAGCTTCCCATCACCTTGACTCGTGCGTCGTCGGCAGAGCAGTTGCGAGGTTCGCTCTCTGCACCCGTAAAGCAGATCGCACCCGCGAGTGTCCCTCCACAGAAATAGACGTGCGGTTGGAAATCCTCATCGTTGGTGAAGTATGTCACCGGTCCGGCATGGGTGATGGTGTCGGAGACTCCGAAGGTGCAGGTTTCCTCGAAGACCCACTGCCAGTCAGGTCCATTCAGCGTGATATGCGCGTCTTCGATGCTGCAGCGGACAAGCCCCCCGGCATTGGACACTGCGACAGCCGCATCCCCCGCGTCGACAACACCCCCGATGTCGGTCTTCGCTTCCCGGCTGCTCGAATAGCAGGCGCCGCAGATGGCAGCCAGCGCAGCGACCTGCACGTGCAATGCGGAGCGATTTCTCCGATGCGTCGTGGGCCGCGCCTCCGCGGCACTGCAATGCCCGGTTGCTTGCGACGCAGGCACCGCGCCTCAGGCCATCAGCTCCGAGAGCACGCCGCCGCTGAGGCTCGGGTCGCCGAAGTCGTCGAGCAGGCCGCCGTCGGCCTTGCGCACGCCGACGGCGCTGGCGATGGTGTTGTGCAGCTTGCCCACGTTGGGCGTGCGGCCACCGCTGACCTCGATGAACTGGCCCTGCTTCATGAAGCCACCCGCGCTGCCAGCCAGGATCCACGGCACGTTGTAGGTGGCGTGGGCGGGGCCGTTGGCGTTGTCGTTGTACCAGACCGCCAGGCCGTGCTGCAAAAGGCTCTGGCCGTCGAACATGGGGAAGGCGTCGAGGCGGTCGAGCAGGTACTTGAAGGTTTGCGCAAACTGACGGTCGACCTTGTGGTGGAGCACGTCGGAGCCCGCGATGACGGCGCCTTCGGAGTCGTGGGAGAGGCGGCGGTGGGAGATGTAGTGGAAGTTTTCCATCAGCTCGCCGCTGTCGGGGTCGACGTAGCGGGTGTTGCCGTCGTTGCCGACGCCCACCTGGATCGCCACCGAGCGCGTGTAGCCGCAGGCCACCGCCATCACCGCCACGTCCATGTGCAGGCGCGTGACGGCCAACACGTCGCGGCCGTCGCTGCTCTCGTAGATGCTCTCGGCGCCGTCGAGGGCGCGCATCAGTTCTTCGTCGCTCTGGCAGGCGATCTGGCCTTCGAGGTCGCGGATGGAGTCGAAGTGCAGCTGCAGGCGCTGGCGGTCGTTGCCGCTGAGGCGCGGGTGGCCCATCAGGCCGGTCAGCTGTTCGCGCACCAGGTCGTTGATGCTGCGTTGACGGCCGCGCAGGAGGTCCAGGGCCGCGGCGTTTTCGCCGGCACCGATGCCGGCCACCGTCTGGTAGGCGCTGAGCGGGCTGTGTAGCGCGGCGCGGCGCTCGCCGGGGCCGCGGTGGGAGATGCAGGGGCCGCCGAGCCAGCCGTTGGCACTGCCGGCGTAGAGGAAGAGCGAGTCACGGCCGCCGTCGTTCAACTCGCGGCCAATGCGATGATCGAGGGACTCGCCACCGGCTTCGGAGTCGCCGCCGGCCGACGGCACCAGCGGAGGCCGTCCGGTCAGCCCCTGCATGGCGCCGCGGGCGTGGCCGTCGCCGAAGTCGAAGTCGCCGTAGTTGACGTTGCCCACCACCAGCAGGCGGTCGACGTAGTCGGTCAGTTCGTCGAGGGCACGCCCCGAGAGGGTCTGGGCCGACAGCGGGCCCTGGGCGTTGGGCCAGAAGCGCTCGGGTTCCTGGCCGATCTCGTCGGTGTTCTGGGCAGCAGCCACGCCGCAGGCCTGCCGGAAGAAGATCGCGTGGGGGGCTACCATCGACTGGGCCTGCACCCCGCGCGGCAAAAAGCTCTCCAGCGTGGGCAAAAGCAGCGTGGCGCCACCCACGCCCTGCAAAAAGCGTCGTCGCGTCAGCTTCATGGCAGTTCCTCGGTGCTGCGGTGGAGGAAGGGACGGCTGGTGACCGTCTCCCGCAGGAGCTGCTTGACCGACAGCCCTTCCTGGCTCTGGGCTCCGAGCCGCGCGCGCAGGGGACGATCGGCAACGGTCACGTGGCGGCCCAGGAGAAACTCCATCCAGTGCTTGCTGTAGCACTGGTGGGCGCCTTCGGAGCCGGCCAGGGCGTCGATCAGGCCCAGGGCGTCATCGACCGCCGTGGGCATGCCGTCGATGGGCGGGCTGGCGCTGGCGTCGACCGGGTAGCCGTTGTCCTCGGTGCGGTAGGCGCCGGTGGCGTCGTAGTTCTCGAAGGGGAAGCCGAAGGGGTTGATCAGCGAGGAATGGCAGCTGGCACAGACGGTGCCGGGCATCTCCGTGTGATCCTCGATTACCTCGCGGTTGGTGCGCCCCTCGCGCGCCGGAACCGGCGGGGTGGCCGCGTCGGGCGCGGCGATGGCCAGGCAGGCGATGCGCTCGGCGATGAAGACGCCGCGGTGGATCGGGTCCGGGTGGGCCGAGCTTGCGTTGGCCGCCAGGAAGCCCACCTGGGTCAAAAGGCCCTTGCGCTGCTGGGCGTCGAGCTGGGCCGGCTCGAAGTCGCTGCCGAAGGTGCCGCCCAGGCCGTAGATGCCCGCCAGGTCGGCGTCGACGAAGCTCTGGGTGGAGGACAGAAGCTCGCGAAAACCACCCTCCTGCTCGAAGACCACGTCCTGCACGAAGAGCTGGTGCTCGCGCACGGCCGCTTCACCCAGGCCCGCCGGCGCGTCCGGGAAGAAGGTGGTGGCCGGCGAGATCTCGCGAAACTCCTCGATCTCGAAGAGCTGGGCGTGAAACGAGGCCACGCTGCGCTCCAGGCGCGGGTCGTCGAGCACGCGCGTGACGTGGCCGACCAGGCTCTGGGGGTCGCTGAGTTCGCTGGCGGCGGCCGCGTCGAAGAGGGCGTCGTCGGGCATGGTCTGCCACAGCGAGTAGGAGAGGCGCGAGGCGATCTCCCAGTCGTCGAGCACAATCATGCCGTCCTGCTCTTCGACGCTGGCCTCGAAGCGGTAGAGCAGGTGGGGCGACTGCAGGAAGGCCTCGAGCAGCAATCGAATGCTGGCGTCGAAGGCCGATAGCTCGGGAAAGAAACCAGGCGCCATCGCGGTCAGGCCCAGGTACTGGGCCACCTGGGCGTCGTCGAGGGGGCGGCGATGGGCGCGGCGGCCGAAGTCGCGCACGAAGGTCTCGAGGCCACTCGTGGGATCGTCGGCGCCCGCGGGCAGGATCTTCTGCAGGGCCTGGGGGTCGCTGACGACGCGCGCGGCCAGGTCCATGGCGGCGCGCTGGTACTCCGACCACAGCGCCTCGTCCACCGACATGGCGGTGGCGTCGTTATCGAAGATGAAGCCGCCCTGGGACGGATCGGGACGCAGCGCCGGCAGCTCAGCGGCCGCATCCAGGTGCAGCAGGTCGATGACCGTGTTCTGCCATTGACCGTGGGTCAAGCGCACCGCGCGCGGCGCTGGTGCGGGGTCCTCGGTCGCCGCCGCCGGGTCGCCCGCCATCGGATCGGACGCCGAGCCCGCGCCTCCACCCTGCGCTCCGGCAGCGCCGTCGGTCGCGCCGCCCGCAGCGCCCGGACCGGCGCCGTCGCCAACAGCACCGACGTCTTTACCATCGCCCCCGTCGCCACAGGCGCCGAGCGCAAGCAGCGCAGCCGCGAAAGCCACACATGACCGCATTGTTCGAAGATCACCCACGCATCTACCCGCCCGCACCCTAACCCCTGGCCCACGCCTGCGGATCCCCCGAAACTGGGGTAAATGGTCTCCATGGCTCGACAGGGCGCGAATGCGAGCGAGGACTCGAGCATCCCGGCACTGGAGCGGGCGGCCTTCGCCGCCTGGCCGGCGGCGCGCGTGCTCGACGTCGACGGTTGGAAGCTCAGGCTGACGGGCGGCATGACCCGCCGCGCCAACTCCGTGTGGCCGCTGCAGGCGCGGGGACAGCTGGAGGTCGAGGCGCGCATCGACGCCGTGGAGCGCCACTACCGCCGCGAGGGGCTGCCGGTACGGCTGCAGATCACGGGCGCGGCCGTGCCCGCCGACCTGGACGCGCGGCTCGAGGCCCGCGGCTACGCCGTCGAGTCGCCGGTGGCGATCGCGGTGGCGAAGGTCGCCGCCGTGGCCGGCCTCGGTCCGGCGCCTGCGCACTTCGAGGCCGAGGTGTTGCGAGCGCCCGACGCGCGCTGGCTGGCGGTCTCGGCCGATGGCGGCCGCTTCGCCGAGGCACGCCCGCATTACGAAGCGCTGCTGGCGCGCATCGGGCAGCGTGCCCGCTTCGCCCTGGCCTGCCGCGAGGGACAGCCGCTTGCGGTAGGGCTGGGCGTTTGCGACGGCGACCTCTTCGGCGTCTTCTCCATGCTGACGCTGCCCGAGGCGCGGCGCCAGGGTGCCGGCAGGACGGTGCTTGCGGCACTCGCAAAAAGCGCTCGAGCCGCCGGCGCCACCCAGCTCTACCTGCAGGTCGGACGCGACAATCGAGCGGCACTTTCCCTGTACCAAGCGGCCGGCTTCCGCGAGCGCTATGGCTACCACTACCGCCGGCTCGATCCGTGACGGACCCGTGCGGTAGGGCGTCCCAGTGCCGCACTCCCACCCGCAGTCAAGCTCGCCCGTAGCACCGTGACGCCGGGGCTTTGGCCAGGCGCGCCGTTCAGCGTGGGCCTGCGAAGTACTCGTAGCCGTCGAGAAGCTCGAGCAGCCGGACCTGTTCGCTTTGCCGCGTTCGGCCCAATTCTTCGGTCTCCAGGGGATCGGCCTGCACGTCGAATAGCCACGTGCTGCCCACCCTTCGATCGCGTATCAGTTTGAGAGGCCAATCGACGACGGCGCTTGCCCGGTAGCGCACTCCACCATGGTCGAGGCTGGTAAAGAGAAAGAGCGGGCGCGCGCCGGAGCGAGCGGGATCGAAGACCGGGGCGAGCAAACTCGAGCCATCGCCGTCGGGCGCGGGCTGCAGCCCCGCAAGCTCAGCCAGCGTGGGGGCCAGGTCGAGCAAAGAAACAGGGGTCTCGATGACCCTGGCGTCGATGCCGGCGATGGATAGGAGCATCAGGATCCGAACATCGGGCTCGTAGAGCGACTTGCCGTGATGGGTCAGCCCGTGTTCACCGAATAGCTCGCCGTGATCGGAGACGATGGCGATGGTCGTATGCCCCGCCTGCGGCGATCGATCGATGGCAGCCAGAAGATGCGATAACTGGTCGTCACAATGGGCGAGCGCGCTGTCGTAGCGGTCGATAGGCTCGTCGCCGAAGTCCCAGGCCTCGTACTTGAAATATGGATCGTGGGTGCAGCGATAATGCACGAAGAGCAGATAGGGGACCGATGCTTCGGTGCGTTGCTCGATGTACCGCACCGAAGCCCGCGTCGTCTGCTCGGCCGCGCTTCGGTAGGCCTGTGCCCAATGGTCGGTTGGCCACGGCGTCTGCCAGTGCTCGAAGCCTTGTCCAAGCCCGAGGTTGTGATGGATCACGTAGGAAATCGTGTAGCCAGCCGTATCGTAACCCTGGTCCTGCAGACGTTCGGCGAGCGTGACCGCCTCGGGGCCGAGCTCGAAGCGGTTGGCCGGCAAGTTGCGGTGGGGCAGCCGGCCCACGTCGTAGCCGCTGAACATGGAGGACATGGCGAATCGGGTGCTCGGCGACGGCGTGTAGGCGTTGCGGAAAAACAGCGCCCGGGCGGCGAAGCGGTCGAGGTTCGGCGAGGTCGGTCGCCGGTAGCCGGCAAAGCCGAGATGGTCCGGGCGCAGCGCGTCGAGCTGAATGACCACCAGGTTCTGCGGGCGCTTCAACCATCCGGGCAGCTGTGTGCTGTCCCGCTTGGGCGCGAGGTAGCGACGGGCATCAACCCCCGAGCAGTTTTCGTCGATGTGATTTTCCGGCTGATCCAGGGCTTCCGGATGGATCGAGGGGTCGGCGTCATTGCAGTCTCCACCGCCGAGGACGGAAGCGGCGCCGTCGCCGTCCCGATCGAAGAACCAGCGAAGCCCGCGCAGCGTCGGCGCCGCATAGGGCGGGTGTTGGTCGATCGCCACGCGTACGCGCGCAGGAAGGTCGTCGAAGTGAAGCAGAATGCCGGCGCTGGCCACGAGCGGGAGCGCAAAGAGCCACAGGACCGCAGCTGCTGTGCCCTTGGCGAGCACGGAGGAAATTCGAGGATAACCAAACACGGCCAGTGCCACGAGGGCCGCGCAGGGAGCCGGAGCGTATCGGGTTGGCAGCAGTGCGGTGACCGCGTGAAAGCAGCCCCATGCCAACAGCAGTAGCGCGACGGAGATGCCCGCACCGCCCATGGGCGAGCGGCCGAGCAGCCGAAACGACAGCCCATGGATGAGACGGCTCGCGAACGCAGCCAGGGCCAGCGACAGCACGAAGGCGACCAGCGTCGAAAGGGCGGTGCCGATGGTCGCCATGCGCGGGCTCAGGGTCGAAAGCAAGGCGCGCCCGGCTGCGGCCCCGACGCCCGTCGCCACGGCGCCCGCACCCGCGGCGTTCAACAGCGCCAGGGCCGGCTGACCGGCCCCGAGACCGCGTGTGGCCGCGCGCCCGAGGGTGATGGCCAGTGAAGTGCCGCTGAAGAGCGCCATTGCGACGATCGGCGGCGTCCCCGCCACGAACACGAGCGCGCCGGCACCCAGGGCGGCACCGACGCGGCCCACGTGATCGCCAAGGCCTGCGGCTGCGACCAGGGCTTCGGCGAACGATGCGCAGAGCAGCGCCAGGGACAGGCGCGGCAGCATCGCGCCTCCAAATCCGGCACGCCGGACTCGCGCCCGCTGCGCCCGGGCAGGACTCGAGCCCGGCTGCCGCGAGGGACCCTCCGCGGCGCTGTGTTGTCGCTGCTGCACCGATCCTTTCATACACGAGCCGACGGTCTTCGTTGAGTTTCGCGTCGCCGGCATCGCGGGCGATGGGGCCGCTGCACTTCGATGCGCATCCGGGGTCGGCACGCAACAGCCGCCCCATCGCTGACGCGGACCCCGGCTGCTGTCCGGGCTGATATGCTGTGGCCGCCGTGCCAAGCGTCCAGGCAGTCGCTGCCGCACCCACCGACCGCGTCACGCGGTCCATCGCGTACCTGTGGCTCGCGGCCTGCCTCGGCGTCTACCTGGCTGCGGGCATCGGCGGTCTCGACCATGGCCCGCACAGGCCCCACTGGCGAACCACGGCCGGCGGCCCTCCGCGGCCTGCGCAAGACGCAGCTTCGAACCACGTGCCCAAGGACGGGCACCTCTACGTGCTGCCGCCGCTGATCGCTCGCTTGCTGCGCGATCGGCGGCAAACCTCTGCCGTGATCGCCACCTATTTCGAGCGTCCGATGGCACTGCTTTCGCCGCAGCACGGTCCCAGACCATCCCAGCAGGCCCCGGATGTTCGCTACATCAGCTCCGACCGCTTTACGCTCGACACGCGGCTTCTCTTCCTGCTGCTGAGCCTCATCAGCCCCGTGGCCGTCTTTATCACCCTGCGGACGCTGTGGCCGCGCCGGATCCTCGTGGCCGCGGTGGGAGCCGCGTCGTTGGCGCTGTCGTTCGAAGTGCTGACCCACGCACGCTGGATCGCCGTGGAGGGTTTGCAGATCGACCTCGTCGCCCTCGAGATGCTGCTGCTCGCCCAGCTCGCGCGCCCGGGCCAACGTGGCGGCGCTCCGATCGGGTTGCTTCTCGCGGCTGCACTCGCGGGACTGTGTGTCAGCGGTGGGCCGGCGGGTCTTGTTGCGGCAGTGCCAGTCGTTGCCGCGCCCTTCTGGCTGAAGCATCGCTGGCCGCGCTTCGGGCACAGGGCGCTGCGTTCGGCCCTCGCATTCGCAGTTCTGGCGTTGATCGCCGCTGCGATGACCTCGGATGTCACCTCGCGAGTTCGCGATCTCGCCGAGGCGCTGCACGGCGCTTCGGGCACCACCGTCCAACGCCAAACGCTCGCCGAGCGGCTCGATCGCGCCGGTCATGTCGGCTTCTACATCGGCCTGTTCATGGGCTCACCGAGCGCGGTCATCGCGTCCGTTTTCAGTGCGGTCTCCCTCTACGGCGGTGCTGTGCTACTGCGTTTGCGCCGACCTTTCCTGGTCCCCTGGTTGCTGTTCGCGCTCGCTCTGGTCGCGCGGCTGACGTCGGCTCCACAGCTCGTGGTGCACGAGATTTTGCTGCTTTCGCCGCTGTGGGCGGTCGCCTTCGCCTCCGGACTCGGTCGGCTCGGCGAACGGCTCGGCCCGCGGCACCCTGCGGCCCAAAGGGCGCTCGCTGCAGCCCTGCTGCTGGTGCTGTTGTTCCACGGCTACCATCTCGTGGCAGCGGCCGAGAGCAGCGCCGCGATGACCGTGAAGGACATCCTCGAACGAACGCGTCAAGAGCTGCTGAGCCGCCGCGGGGCGTTTCGGATCAGTCCTGGGCTCGCGCGTGATCTTGGCCTCGAGTTCACAAAGCGCTTCGCCTGCGATCGCAGCTCGAGCGCGCCGGCATCGGTGCCCGTCGCCATGTACTTCGCCGACCACCGGGCCGAACGCTGGATCGATCAGCGCCCCGGCTTTGTCGAGCGAACCATCGCCCCGCTCGACGTGAACTACGACTGGTACGCAACCTGGGGCGGGCGCCTTGCCGATCGCCGGGTGGTACTGCTCCCTGACGCCCATGCCCGCGAGATGAATGTCGCGATGTGGCACTTCCTCGTCTGCCGTCCCAGGGACGCCCAGGGCTCGCAGAGCTCGCAGGACTCGCAGAACTGCGGCGCCCCGCCCAGCGCGACGCTCACACTCGAAGACCTACTGGCCTCCATGGACGATCTGGATGCAAATGGCTCGATGGACCCAGCGCTCACTTCGGTTCGGCTGGCGTCGAGCTACGACCGTCGCTCCGACGACGGCGATCCGTTCGCCAACCGCGACCGGGGTCAATACATCTCGGTGCAAGGCGATGAACGGGTGATGCTGCAGGCCCGCGGCCCCGGCGTCGTCACGCGCATCACGTCGGCAAACCCAAGCGGCTGGATGCAAGTGCACGTCGATGGGCAGGTGGTTCTGGAAGGACCGATGGCCGCTGTCCTGGCCGCTCAGGACCTGCCGGTCGACGACGCACTGGCCTTCGTGGCAGCGCGCGGTCACAACCTGTATCTACCGATCGCCTTCCAGCGAAGCTGTCGCATCACGACCGACACCCGCGATGGGCTCTACTACGAGATCAACTACCGCACCTACGCAGAGGGTACCGCGGTCGAGCCGTTTTCCGCGGGCGCGGTCGATCGCGCCATGTGCAACCGCGCAAGACGCGCCAAGCCCGCTGCCAGCGACCCGCTCGGAACCGACAATCCCAGCCGCTGGGGCGGCGAGTGCCCTTGCCGAATCGAAACCCTACTTACCACCGCCGACGACGGGGGCCTGCAGCTGGTCGCACCGGCGGGCGGTGGCCGCATCACGGAGCTTCGCATCGAAGCTGGCATGCTCGGCGAGGATGAACTTCGCGGCACGGAATTGACCCTAATCTTCGATGGCGAGACGACGGTGCGAACACCCCTCGGTGATTTCTTCCACGGCGGTCCGGGCCTGCGCCCCTTCGAGAGCCACCGCGTCACAGTCGAGCGCGACGGTACCATGATCGCGCGCTGGCCGATGCCGTTTGCGCAGACCGCCGGCATCCACCTTCGGTCGGCCAATGCAGCGCCGGTGAAAGTTCCTGCGGCCGTGGTCGTGGAGCCCGCGGCCGTCGATCCCGAGACCCTCATCTTTCACGCCCACTGGCGTCCGCCAACTCCCATTGACGTCACCGGGGCCGACGGTGCCCCGACGCCGTCGCACTATCGACTCGCCCAAGTGCGCGGCCGGGGCATCCTTGTGGGCACGATTCTAAACGTCGCCAATCCCTCCGCCAGCTGGTGGGGAGAAGGGGACCCGAAGGTCTTCGTCGACGGCGAGCATTTTCCAAGTCACTTCGGAACGGGCATCGAGGACTATTTCGGCTTCGCGTGGTGTTCGACGGAGCAATTCGCCAGGCGCTACAACGGTCAAATTCGCTCGAACCCGCGCCATAACGGCGGACACATGAGCCAATACCGCTGGCTGGCCTTGGACGCGATTCCCTTTCGCTCCTCGCTGACCTTCGAGATGGAGGTGCTGCACTGGAACAGCCTGGAGGGCAACCTGGAAAACGAGTGGGATAGCATCGCTTTTTTCTACCTGCGTCACGGTTCGGTCTTCGAAGCCCCAGAGATCGGCGACCACGATTTCCGTATTCCGCAGCTGCCAACTGAGGCCCTCGAGCCGCCGCTGCCGGGCGCGCCGCCCTATGGCTGCGGTCAGGGTCTTTGAGGCGACACCGGAAGCTCGCGCGAGGCTCCCAGCAAGCGAGACGGCTCGGGTCGCGCCTCGGCTCCTGTGCTATCGTCGGCCACGATCATCGCCTGGACGTGGACACAGCGCCCGGGCGAAGCCCATGTCGCCCCGGGGCCCAACGTGCGCGATTTTCTACTCCTGAATTCGACCGGCGAACAGCTCGCCAAGCTGCCTCCCGAGCAGCGCGACCAGACCCTGCATCAGCTGGCCCTGATTCGACAGCGCGCGGAGGCCGCCGACGTGCTGCAAGCCGAAGGCCACCGGGCCGAAGCATGGCGCATCGCCGACTCCGCCCTGTCACCTGCGCTGGAAGTTGTAGCGGCGCTGGGAGACGACGCCGACGCCGCGTTCGGTTCCTTGCGCGAGCGCTTGCAGCGGGCCCAGGCCGAAAGCCGAGAGGCACCGGGTCCCCAGCTCGACGCCGATCTCGACGATGGGCAGGCGCTTTCGCTCGCCGAGTTGGTCGATCTGCTGCTAGAGGTCAAGCGCCGCCTGGACGTGGCAGCGATGGGCCCGGCCGAGCTGCGCCGCTCCCGCGCCCTGCGCCTGCTCGCGCTGGCCACCGCCCCCGTCTTGCTCGCTGCGCTCGGCTGGCAGCTGTGGTTTGCACCGCCGCCTCTGCGCGCCAGTGCGTCGGCGGTGTTGGGCAATGACTACGCCCACGACGCCGAGCGGGCCATCGATGGTGATCCGGCCACCGCCTGGTTGCTTCCGGACAACTCCCCGGGGCACCTGGAGGTGCTCCTTCCCGAACCCCAGACGCTAACGGAGCTGCGGCTGCTCAACGTGGACCGCGACGCGCCCGATGTGCGCGCCACGCGCGACTACCGAGTCGACTTCTACGTCCAGGGAAAAGTGGTGCAGTCCCTGGAGGGTCGCTGGAAGCGAGCCGGCGGGCAGCCCACCTGGACCAAGCACGCGCTGGGGCTCGAGGGCGTCGAGCGCATACGCTTCGAGGTGGTGACCTGGTTTCCCCTGGGCGGCGGCCTGGCCGAGATCCAGTGGTCGCCGCGTTGACGCCAGCGCAGTTCACGGGCCCTAGATGTGCTCGGCGGGAGTCATGATCCGCTCTCGGGACCGCTACGGCGCCAGCTGCGGCGTCCGGTCCCCTTGAAATACACGGAGTATTCCGGCGGAGGCCGTCCTTGCATCTGGCATCGTATCGACCCCGATCATCGGCTCAGCACTCCCGCCGAGCACATCTAGAGCTAAAAAGAGCCGGCGTCGATCATCGGTACCGAACACGATCCCGAGACGCAGCCATAGGGGCAGGCCGTACTGCTGGCGACGGTGCCATCGGCGTTGCACACGACGCGGTTGCTACCCTGGCACTGCGTCGTGCTCGGTACGCAGCCATTGCATTCGCTGCGCGTCCCATTGCAGCCGTACACGCAGGCGACGTCAGTGCTGGGGAACGTGCCGTCGGCATTGCAGGTGGCCACGGTGTCGGCGTCGACGCAGTAGGCGGCGCTGGGGGTGCACTGATTGCACTCGCCGCGGGCCCCGTTGCAACCGAAAGCGCACGGGCTGCCCGAAGCCGGCGTGGTGCCGTCGGCGTTGCAGGTGGCGACGTTGTCGGCATCGACGCAGTAGCCAGCGCTGGGGGCACAAGCGTTACACACCCCGCGCTCGGCATTGCAGCCGTGGGTGCATGGTGTGTCGGCCCCCAGCGCTGGCAAGGTACCGTCGGCGTTGCACGTGGCGGTGCGGTCGGCGCTCACGCAGAAGTCGCCGCTGGGGAGGCACGCGTTGCATTCGAGGCGCGTGCCGCTACAGCCGTGCTCGCAGTTGGCGGAGACTTCCCCGTTGCCAGAGGCGTTGCAGCGTATCAGCTTGCCCGACTCACAGCGCAGCGCAGCGTCGGCCGTGCAGGCCTGGGTCGCGGCGTCCTGGCTGCCGGCATCCTCGTCGGTCGCGCTCGTCTGGCCCGAATCGCCGCCCGCATCCGCTGTCGCGTCCGAGCCACCGCTGCCACTGCCGCCTTGGCCACCGGTCGCGCCGCTACCACCTTTGCCAGCGCTCGCTGCCGAGCCGCCCGATCCACCGCTCCCGCCGGCGCCCTCGCCGCCCGTTCCCGCGCTCAGCTTCGAGCCACCGCCGCCCGAATCACCACCTGAACCGCCCCCGCCCGACGACTCGTCGTCCCCGCAGCCGACGACTGTCACAGCGATGGCCAACAGGACGCGAGCCAGCGATCTCATCGAAGCGAAGGTAGCGGCAATGCCTCGCGCGGGTCAACTGGATGTGTGGGGCGCTGTGGGGGCGGCAGCCTGCCTCCGACGGGCCCCGGACCGCGGACGGCGAGCCGTTGAAAGCCGCGTCTGGCCCGCCTGTCGGCCCTCCTCTTGAGAGGACGCGCAGCTCGACCTCGGAATGATCGGCTGCAAGCGAGGAAGGAAGCTTGCACGCCGCGGGAGCGGAACTCCACAATGCCCCGATGCCGGCCACAGAGCCGCTCACGATCGCGATTCCGTTCTACCGGAACCTTCCCTACTTGGAACAAGCCGTCCAGAGCGTCACCCGGCAGACGTCGCCGCAGTGGCGCCTTCTGATCTGCGACGACAGCGGTCCCGACTGGCCCGGCTCCCGGCAAGTCCAGCGCCTGGTCAAGGCGGCCGGAGAGGGCGCCCGCTACGTGTCGAACCGGCACACACTTGGCATGGTCGGCAATTGGAATCGCATCTTCGAGCTCGCCGAGACCGACCGCGTGACGCTGCTGCACCAGGATGACCGCCTGCTGCCCAACTACGTGCAACTGATGCAGCGGCTCGCGCAGCAGCACCCGAACGTCGCCGCGTTCTACGCAGCCGCCACCATCATCGACGCCTCGGGCGAGCCGGTCTTTTCCATGGCCGACTTCGTCAAGGCCTGGTTCGCCCCCCGAGCCCTCGGCGGGCTCACGGCCCTCGCCGGTCGCCCCGCGGTGGAGCAGCTGATCGGCGGCAACTTCATCATGTGCCCAACCCTGTGTTACCGAAGGAGTCTGCTCGGCACGCGGCGCTTCGATCCGCGCTTCGCCCAGGTGCAGGACCTCGACTTCATCATGCGCCTGCTTTTCGACGGCTTGATGCTACTGGGCAGCGACGAGGTCGCCTTCGAGTACCGCAGGCATGGATCGAGCGCGACGAGCATTCAGTCCGAGACCATGCTTCGCTTCGAGGAAGAGGCCCGACTCTTCGATGAGCTCGCGACGCAATGCGACGCGCGCGGCTGGTCGCGGGCGTCACGACGGGCACGAAAGAAGCCGATCATCAAGCTCCACCTCGCCTATCGAGTACTCAACGATCTCCGGCGCGGAAGGCTCAAGGCGGCAAGCAAAAAGCTGCGTTTCCTGGCCACGCTCTTTGCCTGACCTGCGCCCCTGTGGTCTACTCGTCGCCCGCGAGCGCTACCATGCGCGGGCCCGGCGCGCTCTTCGGAACAGGGGCCAATCAAGCCGTGCCAGCGCCCATCGATCCCAACTTCGCCATCGCTGCCGACACCCGGCACGCCGTCGCGAAACTGCTGGCCACGTCCCAGCAGTCGATCGAGGTGGCCGAGACCCTGTGGGCAGCGGGCTCGCGCCTCGATGCACTGACTTCGGCCGAGCAGGGCTTTCAGTCGCTTATGCAGGCGGCGCGCTGCCTGGCCAGGCAAGACGAGCCGCTCGATGCCATCTTGCAACGCCTGTCCTTCGCGCCGCAACGGCGCGAGCAAGTGCTCGCGCTCGAGGCCACCCCGGCCCTCTTCCCCGACGCACACTCGCGCCTGCGCCCGCGCCACGCCGACCGCTTCACGGCCCAGCTGCAAGCGTGCCGGTGGCTGCAATCCGTGCTTTGGCCAACGATCCTCGAGCCCCCGCTGCGCCAGCGCGCCCAGCGCCAGGCGGCGCTGGTACTGGCATCGATCGCCCTGCTCTGCGTCTCCTGGCTCGGCGCGGTTCGCGCGTTGACCGCCCCGCACCCAACCTTCAGTCACGCCAGGGCGAGCGCCTACCGAACGAGCAACGGGCAGGGCGAGTGGACGGCCCAGGCTCCCATCGACGCGTGGCCTCCCGACAACGCCATCGACCGTGACGAGATGAGCTACTGGCACTTGCCACCCTCCGAGCCGGGCTGGATCGAACTCACTCTGAGTGAATCCCGCAGAATCTCTGCGGTTCGGATCCTCAACGCCCACGATGGCCACAGTGCGGACGAAAACCGCCACGATCGCCGTCGCTTCGACATCGGCTCCAACCAAGGCCGGATTCGCGCCCTGGCCCGGGACGGCTCGGAGCTCGCCGTCGCGGCTTTCGCGCTAGCACCGGTGGTCGATTTTGGCTTCGAGTCCATCGAACTCGAAGCCTCCAACGTGGCGCGCCTGCGAATCGAGATCGATTCCTGGCACGGCCGGGGTGGGGGCCTGGCCGAGGTCGAGCTCGTCCCGTGACGATGCTGCTTACCGAAGCGGGCTCGACACTGGGCCGCCGCCTGCACCGCATGGCGAGCTTTGGGGCGTTCTTTGTCGTGTGGGGGACCTTCATCTTGACCGCGAGCCTCGATGCCGGTGCCCACGGAGACCAGTGGTACCACCTCGAATCGATCCAGATGTCGGTGCTCGAGCATGAGATCCTTCAGGATCCTCAACACTCCTACAACGGCCTCTACTTCATCCCCGGCTACCTCGTCATCGCCTCGCACAGCCTTCGATACGCACCTGCGATCCTCGATGAGCTCATCCACCACTCCGGTATCCGCTTTGACGAGGCGCAGCTACCCACGCTCGCTCGCTGGAAGCAGGCCATGCTCCGCTTGCTCTCGAGCAACACCTACCAGCGCCATGTCCGCTTCGTCTTCACGTTGATGGCGTCGTTCGCCATCGCCTGGGTCTTTCTGACGATCCTGCGCCTATTTCCCGGCCATCACCTGGCGGCGGCGGCGGCAGCGAGTTTTCTCGGCCTGTCCTGGGAGCTGTCACAGCGCGCCCGAACCATCGAGGTCGACTCCATTCAGATGCAGTTCGTGGCGCTTCAGCTCTACTGCATCGCCAGCGCCCTTTCGGCCCGGGGCCGGGCGGCAGCACTCGCCTGGACTGCCGCCGTGGGCGGCGCGGCCGGGCTCATCATCGGCTGCAAGATCTCGGGCATCCTGTCGCTGTTGCCGATCTTCGGCCTGGTAGGCCTGGTCTCCTTCTGGCCCGGACCACAGCGCCTGCTGTTGCTGGGCGCCTCCTTGATGACGTCGGCCCTCGCACTCCACACCGTCAATCCCTCGAGCTTCCGCGATCCCTTGCGCAGCCTCTTTGCACCCATCGCGCTCGGCCACGACTACGCCTCGGTGACCCCGGGTCATCCCGCCTACGTGGAGGTACCCTTCGAGCACCTCCTGCGCGTGGCCCAGTGGGCGCTGCTCGCGGTGCCGTCCTCGAATGTCCTGCTGGCGGGCGCGATGTCGGTGCTCATTTGTGCGGGAGGCCTCTGGCTTCTGCGCAGGCGGAAACACTTCGCCCTGCTGGCGCTGGTGTATCCAGTGCTGCTCGTTTTGACTTTGAGCCGGATGCACTTGCTTCAGCTGCGCAATTACACGCAGCTGATGCCCCTGCTCGCGCTGGCCTTCGGGGCCGCCATCGCCATGCTCATGGTGCGCTTTTCACCCCGGCGCCACGGCAGGGCTGTGATCGGAGCGTTCGTCGCGGCGGTCGCACTCTTCAACGCCGGCTGGCTGATCCACACCGACCGTTCGGCCCGCGATACGACGCGCGCGTCGATCCTCGCAGACGTGCGCGACTACATCGATCGCAGCGACTACCACCTCTGGCTGAGCCCGCGCCTGCACGAAAACCTCGGGAGCTGGGCGCAGGCGGGCTACGCCTGCACCCGCGACCCGACCGCGAACGCCGAAGCCACCGCCGATCGCGTGCTGATGTACTACACCGATCAACACCCGCGACGCTGGACCATGTATCGGATGGGCTGGGTGGAGCGCACCTTCGGGCCCCTCGACATCAACTACGACTGGTACTCGACGGCCAAGGACCGCCTCGAACACCACCGCGTCGTGTTGATGACCGAGCGCCATGCCGGCGCCATGCAAGTCGCCTACCGCTCGTTTTTCAACTGCCAACGTCGATAAGGCCCCGATCCGGATTAAGTTGACCGTTTGGCACGTGACGGCGAAGTTCGCTCGCGAGCGTGTCCGGGGTGAAATCCGCAGGAATAGCTTGGAACCTCCGACCCACCTTGAGCTTACTTTTGAGTGAAGTCCTTTTGCGCGGCGAGCGCCGGCCGTTCCGAGGTGATCGCCCTTCAGCCTCGAACCACACCCAAACGCCGCAAGCGCCCCCCCCGAAGGCTCCCTTCGTAGCCTCGCGACCGGCCCGCGGGCGCACCGGTGCGCTACCGGCGCTCCCGCTTGCCGCCTACGGCTTGTCCCGGCCACCCCGCCGAGGCTATCCGGTGCCCGGCGGCGGCGCCGGGCACCGCGCTAACACACACCACCAGCAGTCCAGCGGCTCGCAGGGCTGGCGGTATCGATGCCCCATCAATAGCGTGCCGCCCGGGAAGGTCGTTTCGAGCCCTCGGCGATAGCGCTGCCACGCTTGTCGGTAGCGGCGCCGGTAGTCTCGCACTGCACCGACGGCCTTCTTGTACGCCTCACGGTCGCCGCCCGCGGCGACCGTCGGGTTGCGCTTGCCTTTGGGCCTGACGTCGTTGGGGGCGTCGAAGGGGTCGGCGGCCAGAATCTTCTTGATTCCGACATAGCGCAGCCCGGCGGTGCGTGCCTCGGTTACCAGTTCGAGCTGGCGCCTGTTGAGCAGCTGACGGAAGTCTTCCACCAGGCCTGGCAGCGGGCGGTCGCCGAACTGCGGCGGTGGCACGAAGCCGCCGGTGGCGACCGCGTGGACGTCGTCGGTTTGATCGAAGAAGTACTTGGGCCGACTGATCTCCATCGGCGGCTTGAGCCAGTCGGCCGGGCCGTGGAGCACCCCTGGCCACCGCCTGTAATCGGGCACGAGCCGGTCTTTGACGCAGTTGAGCACGGTGTAGCAGAGCTTGTCCTGGACGGCGGCGTGATTGGTCAGCAGCAGGTCGTTGTAGGATTTGTCGCACCAGATCGTCTCGGCGTACCGGTCGGGATACTGCTGACGGAAGTACTGGAGCAGGCACTCGGCAATGCAGCGGTCCAGCCACGCCATGAAGAGGTCGAGGCGCCCGGTCGTGTCGGTCACGATCAGATGAAAGTGATTGCTTTGAAAGCTGACCGCGTGCAGCAGCACCCCGTACTTGGCGGCGGCGCGGAACAGGCAGTAGAGCACGATCTGGTTGACCACCGGGTCGGGCCGCAAGTAGAAGCGGCGCAGATCGCAGATGCGCGTCACCATTCGGGTCCCATCCGGAACCGATATCCGCGGAGCGGTCACACTCCGTTATCGGCCGCTGCCCGAGCCAGTTTCGCAAAATCGTAGGAATCGTCCCGGCGCTTCCCACGCCGAGGACCAGGCGCAGCCAGAGGCGCGCCCGAAACGTGCTTCGTGCGGGGAACGTGCGGCGGAGCAAGCTGGCTCCTGCAAAGCGGCCCGGTGGGTCAGCGAACCGAGCAACGTCATCGCCCGATCGCAGTAGCTTCGGCCGCGCCGCGCCGCGCCAGCGCGCGGCGGCGGAGGTGAGAGGTCGCGTCCGTGATCCCAGCGCCTTCGCCCACGCCGGTCGCGAACTCCGCCGTGCCGTAAGGCAGCGGGAACGCGGGGCAGGGGCCTCAGCGGTGTAAGCAGTGTGGCATCTGGTGCTGACTTGGCTGAACCTGGGGATGCCTAATGGTTCCTTCTATGGAATGGAAGGTCAAAGGTGCATGCCACCATTCGCCGTGCAATTGATCGTACGGCGTCCGTCTTCTGTCTGTTCGCGACGTCAAGTGGTTCGATAGTCCGTCTTGCTCCGCTCGTCGTGACTTCTCTTCGGGTCTCCTGGTCGTCGTCGATACCGTGTTGTGCTTCACTCTGAGGTGAGCACCATCCTTCTATCAGGGCCTTTTGCGGCCATCGCAAAGGTTGGTACTTCAAATAACGGCATCGCGTCACTGGATGGAGTCCAGTGACGACCACGGAGCGAAGCGCAGTGAACCTACAGGTGGGGACTTGGGCTTGAAGGCCTGGTCCAGAATCATTACGGATGCTTCTCCTCGAACCTTGCTCGACATGGGGGATGACACCGAGGCCGAGCCAGGCCCGTCGCACTCCCGTCGGGCAACATGAACTGCGTCCCAC